>JAESFJ010000097.1_pt1 | contig 116821 bp, 118 predicted proteins | sample 9266161 | NCBI WGS metagenome assembly JAESFJ01 (sample SAMN14506165, study PRJNA617096) | algae metagenome | isolation source: Calothrix sp. FI2-JRJ7 and co-occurring heterotrophs from granitic desert soil | place: USA: Red Pass Lake area, Fort Irwin, California | collected 2000-06-01 | reverse complement strand
TCCTAACTCCTAACTCCTAACTCCTAACTCCTAACTCCTAACTCCTAACTCCTAACTCCTAACTCCTAACTCCTAACTCCTAACTCCTAACTCCTAACTCCTAACTCCTAACTCCTAACTCCTAACTTTACTCAGCACTTTCTTTATCCCACCACATGAATTGGACCAGCAATACTGCCACTCAAAAATTGTCGAATCAATGGATTGGATGTTGTATCCATATCGCTTACATGTCCTTCCCATTGCACCCGACCTTGGTAAAGAAACACAAGTTTATCAGCTGTGCGTCGTATCGTACTATCTTGGTGGGTAACAATCGCATAAGTACTACAAACTCCTTGGGTACACTGCAACTGACGTATCAAATCTTCGATGACCGTTGAAGCGATGGGGTCTAAGCCAGCTGTAGGTTCATCATATAACAAAACTTCAGGCGCCTCGTTGGGACTTTCAGGGTTAGAAATAATCGCACGGGCAAAACTCGCACGTTTCCGCATCCCTCCCGAAAGTTCCGATGGATATTTATCTGCACTTCCCCCCAAACCAACCATCTCTAACTTCTCATGTACTATATCTCGAATTTGCTTTCTAGATAACTTCGAGTGTTGATACAGCAAAAAACCCACGTTTTCTTCCACAGACAGCGAGTCAAACAATGCAGCTTGTTGAAACACCATACTAATTCCAATTGGGTCAGCACTATCCTCGATTAAACCCTTTCGTCGCACTCCTTGTACATAAATCTCTCCACTGTCAGGTGCTGTTAACCCCGCAATTACCCGTAATATAGTTGATTTTCCAGTTCCTGACGGGCCGATTATTCCCAGTGCTTCACCTCGATAAATTTTTAAATCTATATTATCTAATACTTTATTATTACCAAATGCCTTGGAAATACCTTTAAGTTCGATTAATGGTTCAGTCATGGTTAAAATTAACTATTAAGTATTAATATGTTTAATTTTGATGTTATATTCAGGTGCGTGACGCTACTGGTTAGCTGCTTCGGTTTAATATTGTTAATGGTGTCACGCACCCTACAACATGTTTAATTTTGATGTCATTGTTATTGGTAGCGGTATCGGTGGGTTAACAGCAGGTAGTTTACTTGCACGTTACGGTAAGCGTGTGGTTGTATGTGAGAGTCATACAATTGCTGGTGGTGGTGCACATAGTTTTAGACGACGTGGTTTTGAATTTGATTCTGGACCCTCCTTCTATTGTGGTCTTACTGGCGCCAATAGTCTGAATCCTGTAAAACAAGTACTAGATATTTTAGGCGAATCTATAGACGCTGTACGATATGACCCATTAGGACACTATCATTTTCCAGAAAATACTGTTGCCATTTATAGTGACAACTCTCTCTATCTCCATGAAGTATCCAAAATTACACCACAAGGCACCATCGAACTCAAAAATTTTATAGATAAAATGCTTCCCCTGTATGAAGCGATGAAAGGAATTCCGACTATAGCTTTACGTACAGACTGGCAGATGATACCTATATTACTGAAAAATTATTTACCTTCACTACTGAAAATGCTACCTAATCTGCCTCTAGTACAGAGTTCAGTAGGTAATGTAATGGACGCAACAGTTACAGACCGTTGGGTGCGGCGCCTAATTGACTTAGAATGCTTTTTATTATCAGGCTTAAAAGCACATGGCACAATTGCTCCCGAAGTAGCATTTATGTTGGGAGAACGTTCTCGTGCGGGTGTTGAATATCCTGTGGGTGGAAGTGGAGCAATAATTCAGGCGTTAGTGCGCGGCTTAGAAAATTGGGGTGGTATACTCCGTTTGGGGTGTCACGTTGAGCAAATATTAGTAGAGTCAGGAAAAGCTGTTGGAGTCAAGTTAAAAAATAATGAGATAATCAAGGCGCCTATCGTTATATCGAACGCGACAGTTTGGGATACTTATACAAAATTATTAAATCCAAACGACTTACCAGCATCATATCGTCAAAAAGCATTACAAACACCAGCCGTTGAAAGCTTCATGCATTTACACTTGGGAATAAAAGCTTCAGGTTTAGAAAACTTAACCGGACACCATGTAGTAGTTCACGACTCAAAGCTTGATATAACCGTCCCAGGAAACACCTGTATGATATCAATTCCTACCGTCTGGGATACTAACTTGGCACCAGAAGGACATCATGTAGTTCATGCGTACACATTAGAATCATATACGGGATGGGAAAGAAACGAAGAGTATGAAGCAAAGAAAGTTGCTAAAGCACAAACATTATATAAAGCGTTAGAAAGAGTCATACCCGACATCAGGGAACGTGTAGTGTTAGAACTTATCGGAACCCCGTTAACACACGCACATTATTTAAGAAGATATCAAGGAACCTACGGCCCAGCAATAGAAGCAACAAAAGCAATGTTTGAAGGCGCCAATACACCCATCAAAGGATTATACCGCGTTGGTGACAGCACCATGCCAGGAATTGGAGTACCCGCCGTAGCTGCTTCCGGAATACTATGCGCGAACACCCTCCGTAATAAGCACTGAGCGTGCTTAACACAAGTAACCGTAGTTCGTTTTGGTTTTACTTTAACCGTCCATATATAAGGAATGCCTAAGTAAATATACTGCTTTATAATTAAAATTTGATTAAAATTTAAACTTAAGATTCATCAGGTGTAATAGCAATATTATCTAACTGGACTTTATTATATAAATCTGGTATCGCAATTTCAAAAGTAACCGAGTTTAAAGTAATGCTTTTATCTTCTTTATCGTATTCACGGAAAGACCAATTTTTCTTACCAGTTTTATGGTAATGCTCAATATGAATCCGAGTTGGGTCAATTAATAAGTACTCTTGAAACGTCTTAATTGTACGGTATGCCTCAAACTTACCCTCTTTGTCGTATGCTTGAGTTGATTTTGATAGCACTTCAATGATAATTTGGGGATTGGTAATAATATCAGTACGCTGATTATAGTACTCAGGCTCTCCAGCTATAACCATCACATCAGGATACGTATTAATCAGCATTTTAGGTATCCATAATTTTACTTCATTTATGTAAACTCTATAATCTTGCCTTTTAAAAGCAAAATTTAACTCGGCGCCAAAATTTAAAGCAATGTCGTTATGATTAGTACTGACACCTGCTATGGGAATAATTTGTCCATATATATATTCGCTTTTGCTGTCTGCTGCATCTTCTAACTTAAGATACTCCTCAAAAGTGTAGAATTGTTGCTGACTAATTAGCATAATGTTGTAGCCTAATGCATACGCTTTGATTATATAGAAAATTCTGAAAACCCTGTTTATATAATTTTGTGCGCCAATGGCGCACAAAAAATAGTTCACAAGTTTTTATGTACTAGCGAAATCTACTTAACAATTCTTCGCGTAATAACTGTGATAACTGTAGCAGTAGGGGACTAAATTCTTCAGGTGACAGCAGAGCTATGGGTTGAACAAAGTGTATGTGGAGTACGAGGTAGTTGGTGGATGACGATAACTAAACTTTTGAGCATGTCACCAAGGAAATATACTCCTCGACCCCAGTTATCCTCATCACTGTTTGCATTTAATCCTCTCAATATAGCTTTTGAAGCAGTTGGTGTTAAAATCCATAATTTAGGTAACCCAGATTCTAGAATGCGAGTTTTACTCTGTCGTTCCATATCGGCAAACAGGGTAAATAGTTTACCTATGCAACTGCGAATTTCTGAACGGGTCGCTGCGTTTCTAAATGGTTCTATTAATGCAGGTTCTAATGCTAGGCGCCCTAATAGTCCTAATTGCATTGTACCTTGTGGCAATTGCGACGAGGGCGCAAAGTAAACATCTATTTCTCTGATTTCTGCTGGTACTTTACGACTTGTTTCAACTTCACCTAAAGGTTGTAACAATTCTTTAAAATAACTTTTAGAAAATTCATCGTATGGAAATTTGGTCATTAGCTGGTAATTAGTATAGTACTGCTGCACCTGTATGCAATAATAGCTTTAGGTAATTTATAAGGTTTTCGGTTTTGCAATATCTTTAAATCTATTCAACGTTTCCATTACATATTGCTGCAAAATTAAAAAATGATAGATATTTACAAGGCTTTGTGTAATGTCTTATTCTAATGTTCTATAAGTTATGACAAGCCTTAAGTCCTTTTAAATTTTTATAGTATGCTGACTTATCCCAATTTAGAACAAGCGCTGAAGCATCACTTCGGTTACGACAATTTTCGCCCAGGACAGCGACAAATTATCGAAGGCGCCTTGCAAAATCGGGATTTACTCGTAATAATGCCTACAGGTGGAGGAAAATCACTGTGCTTTCAGCTACCTGCACTAATTCGACCTGGGTTAACGGTTGTGGTGTCACCGTTGATAGCGTTGATGCAAGACCAAGTGGAAGCACTGCAAAAGAATGGTATAAATGCAACATTTCTTAATAGTAGTTTAAATTCACATCAAGCTAGGTTACGCGAACAAGCTATTCTCAATGGTAAAATAAGATTGCTTTATGTGGCGCCAGAACGGTTAATGAGTGAAAGGTTTTTACCGTTTTTGGATTTAGTTCAGCATCAAATAGGAATTTCGAGTTTTGCTATCGATGAAGCACACTGTGTATCAGAATGGGGACATGATTTTCGTCCAGAATATCGTCAATTAAAATCACTGCGTCAAAAATATCCAAATGTTCCGATGGTTGCACTGACTGCAACAGCTACCGAACGAGTGCGTTCAGATATTATTGAGCAATTGGGATTGAAAGACCCGAATATACATCTTACCAGTTTCAACCGCGAAAACTTATTTTATGAAGTTCGCACTAGAACCAAAAACGCTTATGCTGAATTATTGGAAATGATTCGTGAAAGTGATGGTTCGACAATTATTTACTGTTTGACTCGCAAGCAAGTAGACGAACTAACTTTTCAACTGCAACACAGCAAAATATCTGTTTTAGCTTACCACGCTGGTTTATCTGATGAAGAACGCAGCAGCAACCAAACTCGCTTTATTCGTGATGATGTGCGTGTAATAGTCGCGACAATAGCTTTTGGGATGGGTATTAATAAACCGGATGTACGGTTAGTAGTTCATTATAACTTGCCTCGGAACTTAGAAAGTTATTATCAAGAATCTGGACGTGCGGGAAGAGATGGGGAGTCATCGAGGTGTACTTTATTTTTTAACGTGGGTGATATAAAAACGATTGAATGGAGTATCGCACAGAAAACCGACGAACAAGAACAAAAAATTGCGCGTCAGCAGTTGCGGCAAGTGATAGACTATGCTGAGACTAACGTTTGTCGTCGTACAGTTCAACTAGGTTATTTTGGTGAACGCTTTGCAGGCAACTGTGGGGGATGTGATAACTGTCGTAATCCTCAACCAACTCAAGACTGGACGTTAGAAGCGATGAAGTTTTTATCGTGCGTCGCGCGTTCTAAAGAAAAATTTGGCATGACGCATGTTATAGATATATTACGCGGCGCCAAAACCGAGAAGATTAAGTTATATGAACACGATAAACTTTCGACATACGGTATTGGTAAAGATAAAACAGTAAACGAATGGCGAACTTTAGCACGTTCATTATTACAGCAAGGTTTTCTCGAACAAACCACTGACGGATATTCTGTTTTAAAGCTGAACGAACAAAGTTGGGAAATAATGCGGCGCCAGCGTACAGTATTTATAGTAGTACCCGCAGTTCAAAAAGTCGCTTTACAAGAACTGAGTGGTAATAATGTAGAAACCGAATTACTATTTCAGAGATTACGTTCGCTGCGTAAAAAGTTGGCAGATGCTCAAGGAGTGGCGCCGTATGTTATCTTTGCCGATAGCACTTTAAAATTAATGGCACAATCAAGACCGCAAACCAAACAAGCATTTAGCAAACTTTCAGGAGTAGGAAGTCATAAATTAGCAGAATACGGAAGTCAATTCGTAAACGAAATATGTGCATACTGTAGAGAGAATAATTTATCATCAGAAAAACAAGAAATAACCCCAATTGTAAATAATACAGCAACTGGCACAGAAATAATGAGCTTGCAATTACATAAAGAAGGTTTAAATGTCAATGAAATAGCTAGAAAACGTAATTTAAAACCTTCGACAGTAATGCGTCATTTGATTGATTTAATGGAAAAAAATCATGATATAGATATAAATTTATTAGTACCAGCAAAAAAACAGCAGGTAATTTGGAAAGTACTAGATACCCTAGGTGACATTTCACTCACCCCAATAAAAGAATACCTTGGTAATGATTACAGCTTTGAAGAAATTAGATTAGTTAAAAGTAAATGGAAAAAGAAATCTAAAAAATAATGGTTCTTCAAATTTCAGTTCGTTTAGCTCGACCCGAAGATGCAGAACAAATGCATTATATTCACGTTCACTCAGTGCGTCAACTTTGTGCAGTGGACTATACAAAAGAGCAAATAGAAGCTTGGGTAGGTCATTTAGACCCCGAAACACTTCGTCAATATATAATAAATGGCGCCAGAGATGAAGTACAATTTGTTGCAGAAGATGAAAATGGCACAATAATAGGTTTTTCAGCTTTTGATAAAAATGGAGATATCAGTGCTGTTTACGTTCATCCTGACTATACACGTCAAGGAGTTGGGAAAAAGTTACTTAAAGCAGCAGAAAAGGAAGCACTAGCTCATAAATTCAAAAAGCTACAAATATCAGCATCTATAACTGCTCTTCCTTTTTACAAAGCGAATGGTTATAAATTTATTAAATACTCATCACATTGCTTGCGCTCTAATGTAACAATACCATGCGCTTTATTAGAGAAAACACTGGCAACTTAATTAAATATTAAATTAACTACTAATATATTTTTTGAATGCTATATTGACCTAAAATTAAAACCACTTAGTCTTTTTTATAACTATTTATACTCAAACAAAATTTAACATGTCAAAAGTAATAGGCATCGATAACATGACTGTAGAAGCAGTGAATGACGAGCTATCGAAAGGTGCCAAATTTGTAGTATTTCCTTACTGCTTCTCGATAGTGATAATGTCTTTCAAACGTAGTTCTGATATTTACTTTATTAAAGCAGGAGAAGGCGCCTTTGGTAAGAGTATTCCGTTTTTACTAATTTCATTATTCCTGGGATGGTGGGGAATACCTTGGGGGATTATTTACACTATTCAATGTTTGTTTCATAACCTTAGAGGTGGAAGAGATGTTACAGGCCAGGTAATTTCAGCATTAAGGCAAGAGTGATGACATAAATTTTAATCCCCCTAGGACTGCGTGCGAAGGGGGAGTTATGAACATTCTCTAGTTAGACTTCCCATCGCTACCTAAATATTCACGATAACCGCAAATTTTATCGCCACTGACATCAAAAGAAACGGCAATACGGTTTTTGTAAGGTTGTCCCCGCATTATTCCTTCGTCTCTAAATTCAAAAACAACAGTTGTTTCACTACTGGTAACTCTTTCTAAGGAAGTTAAGGTGATACTTGAGCCAAAAACTTCATTTACATATTCAAAAAATTGTTTTGCTCTTTCTTTGCCAGTATTTAAACCTTGATATAAACCAATCGGGAACCAGAAAGTAAAGTCATCACTAAGCATATCTAAAAGAGGGTTCCAATCACCAGTTCCCAAACCATGCATCAATTTATCAAAACCTTGTTGACCAACTTTTAATGTATTATCTGAAGTTTGTGTCATTATTGTACTCCAATAACAAATACTAACAACCTATTAATATTTGACAACAACCTTACCGCAATTCTGTTCCATCTAAAAATTGCATTACTAAATTTGATATTTATTCAACCTTTTGATTCATCATTAAAAGCCACCTAAACCAGAGAGTTTAAAAGCATTTTTTTCACCTTCATGCATCATAGCTGTCAGTCCAGCATCATTAATACTAATTGCACCAGCATCTATATGTCTTCCAATTCCTATTGCTTCTGCTTCTGCTTCCGTTTCCGCAAAAACTGCAGCACTCAGCCCATAAATAGTATCATTTGCTAAAGAAATTGCTGACTCTACAGAAGAAAACGGCATTATTGGCATAATTGGTCCAAATGTCTCTTCTGTCATCACCTTCATAGTATCGTTAACCTCCGTGAGAACCATAGGACGACACCACCAACCACCTCCTAATTTTTCCACCTCTCCACCGCAATGAACAACGGCGCCTTTTTCCACAGCATCTTGCAAATGTTCTTGAATAATTACCGCTTGTCTAGAGGCAATTATTGGACCAATTTCCCCGCTTTCTAAATCGGGATAAGCTAATTGTAGGCTTTGGGATTTTTGTACTAATTCTTTAACAAACTGCTCAAAAATAGATTCTGCAACATAAATCCTTTCTATCGAAAGACAGGACTGCCCAGTATTAACCACCGAACCCCATAAAATACCAGAAGTTGCTAAATCTAAATTTGCCGAAGGTAACACTATCGCTGGGTCTTTTCCTCCTAATTCTAAAAAAGCTGGAATAAAACATGTTGCAGCAGCTTGAGCCACTTTTTTGCCAGTTTCTACGCTACCAGTAAAACATATCAAGTCTACATTTTCGACTAATTCCGCTCCTGTTACACCATCTCCCTCAACAAAAGTTAATATATCTTTTAATATCGGAACATTATTAACTGCCGTCATTAAAGGTTTGATAAAACGAGGTGCAATTTCGCTTGGCTTAATAATTACAGCACAACCAGCCAATAAAGCGGGAATCGCATCAATGGTAGATAGTAATAAAGGAAAATGCCCCATTAATTTCCAAACAAGCTTTGTCTTGCCAAACCTCAAAAGACTCCCCCATAGGGAAACCAGTTAGAAAGTATTCTGGTAGAACTATTAAAAACCCGGTTGTACTTCAACCGGGTTATGTATCGATTTGAACTAGCTGTGTATTTATGGGAGATAGATGTTTAACTTTCAGTAAGTAGGGTGGGTACTTCTGGACTCGGCGCCTCTGATAATGTTTCTGTTAAAGGTGGTTTTATTTTCTCTGCTTTGTCAGTCAGTAGCGTTGACAGCAGCTTTGGCAATGCGATGCAAACAGTTGTACTAAAGAGTGTTAGGAGTAAACCGTCTACTAAATTCAAAGCCTTCCCCCTTTTTTTATAATTGGTTCTATTTATTAAGTTTGCAGCATATCGGTTAATATAGGTTCAATTGAATGTTTGGAATTTCTTTTGATAACTATAAGTTTAACTTAACATAAAGTTTTGTAAACATAAGTCAACATAATATTAAAGAGGGAGATACTGCCCCTTGTAGGCAATCTCCCCATCAAGTTGTTCTATAGATTTGGAGAACATCTCTCGCAGAAGTGCGGGCTGAATTTACATGATGGAGTGGTTTTCAAGGTATAAGTAGCACAGAATGGAAAACTAATAACCTTTGGTTTATGCTTTTGTTTTTCTTTTTGAAGAACAAGAACTCGACTTTGTTTTATCGATTGATTGTCAAGCGCCAAAATTATTGAAACCATTCGCGGCAACACAAGGCAGATAATTGTGCTGACCAAAGTTAGTAATATAATATCTATTGAATTCATGTCTGGTTTACCTCTTAATGAATCGTAGTAGGCTGTGTGAATTTTAGATTTTAGGTTTTAGACCTTGGGCAAAAAACAACTCAAGACCTAAAATTCAAAATCTAAAATAGATGTGCGCTGCGGTCGTTCAGAGGGCAAAAACCCGTCTCTTTTTTGAAAGCGGGTTTTGAAGCATCACTGTTTGTTTATATAAGCCTAACACAACATAGAGTTTAATCAATAGGTGAATTTATTTTGATGTTGAGAAGTCAATGTCAAAAAGTTGTGTCTTTTTAAGTAAGTTATGCTGTCTCTGATGCGGAATATACTGGAAACAGTATTAATTTAATTTTTAGGTAATAGTAAGGTGAAATGGTTATGGTAAAAACATATGATGACCCAAATTTCTTGGTGAACTATAGTTCGTGCGAGCGTAACTTGGCCAAGCATTTGGTTGATTATTCAAATGTTAAGACACTGAGCGCAATATGGCGTGAAGTAGCAAAGCGATGTTAGGCATGTGGTGGCAGTTAATGACCTTCATGCGAAACCAGAACTTGTTTTAACTTATACTCAATTAAATTAAAAAAATCAGTGTTTTGCGGCTGGTTTACAGGCGTTGGGAGTGGCACCAGGTGATAGAAGTGCTTTAATAGCAGATAATTCTCCGCGTTGGTTAATAGCTGGCCAAGGAATTATGATGGCAGGTGCTGTTGATGCAATACTAACGACCTGATTTTAACCGGACGTGCAAAAGATACTATTGTATTAACAAATGGTGAGAACATAGAGCCACATCCAATTGAGGATGCAGCAATAGTTATTGATGGCGCCTTAATAGTTCCTAGCGTGCAGGCCCTAGAAAAATGGGCAAAAACACAGGATTTAAAGCTATGTAGACAAAAAGACAATGTTACACTGCCAGGCAGCCAAGAAATAAACTTGGAGAGTAAAATAATCCTGGATTTATTTCGTCGAGAAATTAACCGGAAGGTGCAAAATTGTCCTGGCTAACGTCCGGACGACCGTATAGGCGCCTGCACGGTTAATTTTAGAGCCATTTTCTGTCGAAAATGGTTTAATGACACAAACATTGAAGGTGAGGCGCAATTAGTTGTAATGGAACGTCCCAGGCGATACTATTAACAACATGTTCGCCCTCACCTCCACAACTGTTAACTAACGAGTGAACGTGAAAACTTTATGGATGTCTCCAAGCAACTACTATTAAAGCGTGCTGTCAACGTCAAAGCGATTGTTACTACGCTTTGGAAAGAAGAAGTACAGCAGCAACTTCAGGGTCAAATAATTCAAATTGACCAACAGCTACAACAACTCGATGTTCAAGGACAGCGGGCAATAGCAGAAATTCAAAAACAAGGTTTGCAACCACCTGGACCACAAACCTTACAGCAAATAGATAATATCCAAGCGCAGGTCAACGAGAAGAAAAGTGAACTTCTAGAACAAAAGAACCAAAGCTTGCAAAATCTCCAACAGGTTCAGTTATTAGAACTCGACCAAGAAGTAAATCAATTCCAAATGGAGGGTTTCTTCCGCGTTGAACCAGGAGATAACTTAATTAGTAAGTTACAAGTCGAAGTAGTCATCCGTGATGGAGTCGTCGAAGAAATTCGCGGAGACATCTAAGTAGGGTGCGTGAAAGCTATTGCAGTCAATCAATGTAACGCAAGATTTAAGTGCTTTCACGCACCATTTATTTTATCGGTGCTATTTTACTGGTGCGTGACGCCACCAAATCCTCGTTTAAGAGTGAGAATTATCGTAGCGTCACACACCCTACTCCCGACTTTCTTCGTTGCTATTTCGTTTTCCCACCCAGACTATTTGCCACATAGGAGGAGAGGTAGCGAGTATTGTGCGTCCAAAACTGCTGAGTTCGACACGGTAGCGAACTGCATCGCGAGAGTTTTTAACTAGGTCGTTTTGAGTAATTGTTACTAAAGCTTGATTGGGTTGTGGGTAAGCGACCTCGACTTTTCGGGGTTTATGCTCAATACCATTTGTATCAAATGCTTCCATTGCTAATGATGCTGGGTCTGAACCTTGGAGCGCGGATTTGATACTTTCTAAAGGTATTGTTTTATATTTCGCGCGTTCCGGATTAGCTGCAATGTCAGCTTCTATTGCCACAGGGGGTTGTTGCGCTTGTGCGTTCTGATTGGTGTAAATCAGTGAGGATGAATTAGAATTGTTAAAAACAACGCTAGCGCTGATTGTGGCAAAGATACTGAGTATCAGAATAAAAACTATCTTTGACTTTGCCGACATAACAAAAACGTGTGTGTGAGAAGGTTTAGTTATCAACTTTGCATTTTAAGTCTATATACAGCATTTCCTCCGGTCGTTTTATAACTTTTATATATAAATCACACTTTGGGGGGAGAGGTCAGGAAAAAAGCCTTATACAAAATTTATAGACATAAACATTATTAAGATGGTTCCTCGTGCGAAGAAGCAAGCTACAATTCGATTTGGCACAATTTATAATTTATCGATTAACCTAACCACACAAGATGAGCATTTACGAAGTATTCATGCCCGCACTTAGTTCCACCATGACCGAAGGCAAAATTGTCTCTTGGGCAAAATCACCCGGTGACAAAGTGGAAAAAGGCGAAACTGTGGTGGTTGTCGAGTCTGATAAAGCTGATATGGATGTGGAATCCTTTTATGAAGGATACCTAGCCCATATCATAGTTCAAGCTGGTGATTCGGCGCCTGTTGGGGAAGCGATTGCTTTTATTGTCGAAACCGAAGCGGAAATTGCCACTGCGGCAGCACAAGCAAAATCAAGCGCACAACCTGTTGTACAAGCAGTTGCTGTAACAAACGGCGCCAGCGCAACCGCAACTGTACAAACCACAACAGCAAACTCTAACGGCTCAAACCATCGCGAAGGTAGGGTTGTAGCGTCACCACGCGCTAAGAAATTAGCCAAAGAGCTAAAAGTCGAGTTAGATAAAATTACTACTGGTAGTGGTCCTTTTGGTCGTATTATTGCTGCCGATATAGAAGCTCTTGCAGGCAAAGTTCCAACCGCAGTTCCTGTGGTTGCTCCTGTTGCTCCTGTTGAAGTGCCAGTTTACACACCAGCACCAGTTGCGAAACCAACTCCAGCACCAGCACCAGCACCTGTTTCAGCAGTGCCAGGAACAACAACACCATTTAACACGTTACAAAACGCTGTTAATAGGAGTATGGTTGCGAGTTTGGCAGTTCCAGTTTTCCGTGTAGGCTACACTATCACCACCGACGCTCTCGACAAACTCTATAAACAGCTTAAATCTAAAGGTGTGACAATGAGCGCGCTGCTAGCGAAAGCTGTAGCGGTAACACTACAAAAACATCCTTTATTAAATGCTAGTTATTCTGACTCAGGAATTGTGCATCACTCTGGCATTAATATAGCTGTTGCGGTTGCAATGGACGATGGTGGGTTAATTACACCAGTCTTGCAAAACGCCGACCAAATAGATATATATTCGCTATCACGTAACTGGAAGTCGTTGGTAGACCGTGCGCGTGCGAAACAACTTCAACCCGATGAGTATAGTACAGGTACCTTTACTATTTCTAATTTAGGAATGTTTGGTGTCGATACATTCGACGCTATCTTACCACCTGGAACTGGTTCTATACTAGCAATCGGCGCCTCGCGTCCTCAAGTAGTTGCAACACCTGACGGAATGTTTGGAGTGAAGCAGCAAATGCAAGTCAATATTACCTGTGACCACCGTATTATATACGGTGCCCATGCGGCGGCCTTTCTGAAAGACTTGGCATCGTGCATCGAAACCAACACACAATCGTTGACTATGTAATATTACTTAAGATAGCACTAGTTTTAATTTATTAAGCTCGGTTTTACTCTTAACCGAGCTTATTATTTTAGACATAATTAAAAGGTTAGTCCTATGGCAAAAGAATCTCCCTTAGTTTCTGTTATCATACCGGCTTACAATGCTGAGACTTTTATTAAACGCACATTGGATTCTATCCTGAGTCAAACGTACACAAATATTGAAGTTTTAGTTGTTGATGACGGATCGCTTGATGGAACTGCCGATATTTTAAAATCTTTTGTTCAGAAAGACAGTCGTGTCAAACTCTTGCAACAGTCAAATAGAGGGGTAGCAGCAGCTCGTAATTTAGCAATTGAAAAGTCTAGTGGTGAGTATATCGCACCGATTGATGCCGATGATATTTGGTATCCCCAAAAACTAGAAAAACAAGTGCAATGCTTACTAGAAGCTGACCCATCTGTAGGACTAGTTTATGCCTGGTCGGTCAACATTGACGAGGATGATATAATCTATGAAATACCTGATACTGAATATCATAGGGACTTTTATAGCGCAGAGGGAACTGTTTACCCACTTCTGGTGTACACCAACTTTATAGGCTGTGCTAGTGTACCTCTGATACGCCGATCTTGTTTTGAAAAAGTTGGTGGTTACAACTGTAAACTTAAAGCACATAATGCTCAAGGTTGTGAAGATTGGGATATTTGTTTGCGTATTGCCGAACATTACAAGTTTCGGGTAGTACAAGAATTTTTGATTGGTTACCGTCGGGTAAGAGGAAGTATGTCTTGTAACTATCGGTCAATGGAAAGGTCTTACAATCTGTTGATGGCAGATTTCCAACAAAGGCATCCAGAAATTCCTACTTACATCTACGATTTGTCTGCCAGTAATTTTTGCTTTTATTTATCAGCAGCCAGCCAGTCTTGCGGAGATTATTGGAGTACTTTAGTCTTAGTATATAAAAGTATAAAATTAGACTATACTCAAATTATTAGCTTATTTAAATATCAATTTTTGATTAAATTGCTTTTGAAAATTGCAGTTAAGCCAATAATGTCTTGGATGGGTCTAGAGCATGACTACTGGTATCAGTATCTTAAGAAAAAATTTAAATCGCCTAATAATTTAGGTGTTAATCGTGTGATTAATGTTTCTGATATCCAGAAAAAAGCTGACGAACGTAAGCCATCGCGGAAACGATACAGCAAAATTCATCAACAAAGATGGTTGCAAGTTTTGCAGGTTTGTCGAGCAGTTGAATTATAGGCTTAATCACGGTACACAGTTTTACCATCACCAGGTAATATTGTTAGCGACCGAGGACTGATTTTTTCTCCTACGGAAACTTCAATATCTCCATCCCAAACTTCGATAGATAAAACTTTTCCATCCGCGCTTTCATAGTCAAAATATCCACATTTTTCTGCTTTCCGTTTCATGGTTAAGCCAGTACGTGTCATTCTGGCTTTACCATAATCTACACGTGTATATATTTCTCCAGCAAAGGTTAATTCTGGTGGTGGGTCTTTACTTACATCAAGTTGGTTTGTTGGTTCTAGTAGTGCGACTTCAACACGGTCATCTTCTTCGACAGATAACCAGACTATTTTATCTTTGTCTTGTAGTAAATATTCGTACCAGTAATAGGCGCCTTCTTGATAAGTCAGTCTACCTTCAACCACCCAATCAATACCCATGTGCTGGACTATATCGCCTATTTTTAAATCAAATATAGTGGTATTTACTGGTGCCAGTTTTTTATTAGATGTGGTTGGTTTTAATAAGTTTTGTATTTGTTTGCGCTGTGTGTAGATTATTATGGCTGTGACTGCGATGATGGCTAGGGTAATATATAACATTGTTTTAAAATCCTGATGTGTAAAAATGTTTACCATAGAGGCGCAGAGGGCACAGAGGAAGAGTGGCATTATGTACCCAACATCCTTATTTGTTGCATTTGGTAACGAACAATGACGGGATGAGTAAGACGATTGATTTCTGTGTTGCCAAACTCAATATCTTTGGGTAATTCAAATATATGTTGTAATAAGGGGGTGGTGAGATATCGGGTTGGAATTTCAAGCTTTAGTTTTGTTGTATCTATATTATTTCGTGATGCGAGAACAAAACCCCAAGGACCAAACGAGGGTACATCAGCAACATAGGGATGTACGGTAAGTCCTGTATGAGCTATTGTGGCAGTTATGCAGCTTATGACTTTTGGTGTAAAGAATGAGCTTGATGCTTGGGTGACAAGAACACCATTTTCTGCAAGGCGCCCTATTAACCGCCGATAAAATCCATCTGAATAAAGTTTAGCTAAACTATCATGGTCTGGGTCAGGAAAATCGGCGATAATAACATCGAATATATCGGTTAATTTAGGTGCCTGTACAAATGCATCAGCGTTTATAACTTGAACGCGCGGGTCTTTGAGTGAGTTAGCGTTTAATTTAGCTAGTTGCGGGTAACGAGTAGCTAATTTGACTATTGTTGGGTCAAGTTCAATTAGAACAACACGCTCTACATCCTGCCATTTCAATACTTCTCGCACTGCCATTCCATCACCGGCGCCTAATACAAGTACTTTTTTACGCTCTGGGACAGCGCTCATAGCTGGGTGAACTAATGCTTCGTGATAGCGGTACTCATCGACGGTGGAAAATTGTAAGTCACCATCGAGAAATAAACGCAGGTCTTTACCTTGACGTGTTAAAACAATACGTTGGTAAGTTGATTGCACTCGCTTAATGATTGGCCCATTATATAAATTATTTTCGAGCTTGTTGCCTAATGGAATAGATGCTGGCGCCGATATAAGTAAGACTATACCCAATATCAATCCTGCATATCCCCAACGACGCATTGATGGAAAACACTGTCCAATAGCAAATACCATTAAAGCAGGAAAGGCGCCTAACACAAACGCAGTCGGAAACATGCTCAAAAAGGGTAATAAAAGTAGGGGGAATGCTAGCGACCCCAACAAACCACCCAAATAATCAAGTGCCAGTACTCCAGAAATAGCATCGCGTACACCGTCTACTATTTCAAGCAAGCGCGCGAGGATTGGTACTTCTAAGCCTGCTAAAATTCCCAGTAATATAGTGACGACGAATAAAGCTTGCCAAATTACAGCGCTATCGGCAACGAACAGCGCGAATAATGCCATTGGTAATAAAGCAGTTAGAGGTGCTATAACAAGTTCAATTTTAATAAACGCAGTTAGCATTTCACGCTGTAACGCACGTCCTTGTTCTTTGGGTGCGATAAATCTGCTCATGTATGAACCGATACCCATTGCCGCCAAGAATCCACCAATAGCAATACCATATGCTAGCGCTTGGTTGCCCATTAAATAACTTGCTAAATTGCCTAGTAACAACTCAACAGCTAATCCTGTGCCGGATGATACTGCGGCTGCTAATAACAATATTCTTCGCTGTGGCTTGTTTATAAAGATACTTTCTTCTGTTTCGGCGCCCATATATTTGTAATAATCCAATATCTTGTAAGGGCGGGTTTAGAGGTATCTTACAAGAAAATTTACAATCTGAATAAACCCGCCCCTACTTGCCGCTTCCGGGTCCACCACCTTGAAAATTTTCGTAACTGGTGCGTTCTGTGGATGTAAAAATCCATACACCCTGTGAATTATATCGTCCTGATGGATTTGTTCCTTCGCGCGGCGAATAATTTGATTGCTGTTCTTGACGCAGAACTAGCGCACTAGAGTCGGTGACGCTGGCATATATTGTTGAAGCAGCAATTAATACGGTTCCGACAGATAAAACTTTGGTAATCATAATTTAATTATTTACAGCTAAGTCCTTATTGTTTTCCAAATAAATTACATCAGTAGGTAGGAGAGTTCGGGCGCCATCGCGAACTATTAGTTTTGTTCTATCGACAGGTGCATCAGGATAAACTTCTACGTGAAAACCGTAAGAGTTGCGTTCAGGTATTACAAAGAATTTGTCTAGTTTAGCAACAGCTTTTATAAACTGCCCATCTTTTGTTTTACGCTCAACCTCAACATCGGTTGATTCGCAGTATATTTGTTCGCCATAGCCATCATTAATAACTAGCCTAACCTCAAATTGTGGAGGCGCCGTTTCGTCAGCTTCGACTTCGACACGAAGACGCACCAAACGTTTTTCTCCTCCCAATATTCCACGTCCAGTGGGGTCACTATCCTGAATTTTCTCAAAAATCATACGCTTGCCACTTTTACGAGCAGTATACATAGTTGCCAACGCTAACGGGCAAGAAAAAATCATTCCTAACCATAAATATCCAGTATCGATTATCCCGTCACTGACAGTAACTTGAAACGATACAGGTTGATTTAAATCTTTTCCTTCCGTAGTTCCATAATCAAGCAGTGCGAGTGCAACCGTCAATGTCTCATCTTGCTTGGCACGTACATCTAACCCACCAAGAGTATCTTGTTCAGCCCAACTTCCATACTCTCCCTCTTCATACCAAGTACCAGTTTCACTCCATCCTTCCTTAGTACCTGATGCAATTACTTTTCCAGCTTTATCGAGCAGTTGAATTTCAAACGCTACCCACTCATTCGCATTTATTCGCGCTTCTGCATCAACACGCAAGGCGCCGAGCGTATGTGGTTTTAATTCTATAGGTTTAAGTTTTGCAGGCTCATCATTAACCGTCACACTTTCATTTAACAACGTTCGTTGCCACATCGGTGACAGAATTAACGTTACAAAAATTAATATGAAACTAGTGAAGGCGCCCCAAGCCCACCAATCAATAAAACGGCTTGTTCGCTTCGTTGTTGTAACCACTTGCATTGTAATTGTATAAATTAAAAAAGCGTGTTAATTACTCCATATTAGCCCTCGATTTTTAAAAATGTCAAAAATATAGCACAGGCATCTTGCCTGTGCAGTGTAAGTAAGAGAAAATTTGCAACGGATTATGAACGGATGTAACGGATAGTTAATTCATTTGTAAATGAGGTGCCGTTTGATAGAAATCATCAACCTAACAAACAACCCTATGCCTACCAAAATTACAAAATCTATAGCGATTTGTTTACTATGTGTTATGTCGCTAACTGCTTGTAGCTTACCTTCAGAGGCTTCTAACAGCAAGCAAGCACAAATAACGAATAAATCAGTCTCATCTACTTTAAATAGGTTGCACAAATTGATAATGAATTCAGGTCGGCGGCGGAGAACTGCAATTAGTAGGTAAGAAGTATTGGTGGGCAGTGCCCACCGTACATTATAAGTCTATTGCTAGCATTTGGATGAAACGTGGTGCGCTGGCGTCAAAACCTGCTAAGTCCCAGGACATGGAAGATTGGGGGTCAACCAGTGAGATTTGTATCCATGCCTGTCCCACAACAGTTATATATTGTTAGATTACTTGATGCCAGGAGGTAAAATTACCCTGTTATAAGCTACCTAAAAAATATTGCAGTTGAATTAGGATGTTTGTATTTGGTCCTGCGACTAAAACAGCAGATTCACCAAATTTTGGCGGGCCTGTACGGATTGTTGGGTTGTTGGAAAACCCAAAACCTTCTGTTGGAATGCCAATAAGATTTCGGTTGAGGGCACCATCGCCATTGGTATCATGAATAACTGCAATGGCATAGTTACCTGGTTTTAAGTTGGGAAAGGTAACTGTTTGAGGTGTACCTCCTATTTTGGTACATTGGGCAGAAAGCGCGCGCTTACCGTTATCGGGAAATCCTCTGCTAGTAGAAAACACGGTTAAACAAACTTGTCCTTTCTGGCTTTTTAATCCGTCAATGCGAACGTTTAGTTTACCATTGAAGCTGGCGCCAGAAGAGTAAGGTAATAGTACTAAATTTGCAATAGTGCTTAAAACTAGAATAACTCCACTAAACTTAAACTTCATTTTTTTCACCTATTACAAATTAAAATAAATTATTCATAAATTATCTACGAGAGTAACTGGGGATCAGAACCAATTGTCACATGGTACACTTCAAAACAACTTGAGAGTTTGTTAAATTTATTTATTAAAATCTAAATTAAGTTAAAAATAAAGTAATAATTGTTACGGGTGCTGCCTTGAGAATGATTGTATAGAGTGGCACCTATGCATAAATCTCACTTACTCTTTCTCTGCGTCTCTGCGTCTCTGTGGTAAAAATAGGCAATTACTCATACCACGCACAACACACTTCAATAAATTATTTCGCTAATATAGTATATTCTCCTCCCAAGCCTCAAATCAAACACGACAAATGAACTCTAATTTAGAACAGTTTGCCAGTGATAACTATTCTGGTATTTGCCCAGAAGCATTAGAATATACACTACTAGCGAACCAAGGTAGCACTCCTGCTTATGGAAACGACGAATGGACTTCCAAAGCGTCAGATAGTTTTCGAGAGTTGTTTGAAATTGATTGCGAAGTATTTTTTGTCTTTAATGGCACTGCCGCAAATTCTTTGTCACTAGCATCATTGTGTCAATCTTACCACAGTGTGATTTGCCATGAAAATGCTCATATTGAAACCAGCGAATGCGGCGCCCCTGAATTTACGTCAAATGGTTCTAAGCTTCTCCTGGCTAAAGGCGCCAATGGTAAATTAACAACAGAGTCTATAGAAGCTTTATTACTAGGGAAGCGCGCGGATATTCATTATCCCAAACGTAAAGTAATTAGTTTGACTCAAGCTACTGAGTTGGGCACATTATACTGTATTGACGAATTAGCTGCAATTCATTCCTTGGCACAAAAACACGACTTAAAAATTCATATGGACGGCGCCCGCTTTGCCAATGCGGTAGTTGCCCTAAATAAAAGCCCTGCGGAAATTACCTGGAAAGTTGGGGTAGATGTGTTGTGTTTCTGCGGCACCAAAAACGGTATGGCATTAGGAGAAGCAATTATTTTCTTTAATAAAGAGTTAGCCGAAGATTTTGCTTACCGTTGTAAACAAGCTGGACAACTTGCTTCTAAAATGCGCTTTATCTCGGCGCCTTGGCTGGGGCTATTGGAAACAGGTGCATGGCTCAAAAACGCGCGTCATGCCAACCAATGTGCTGAATATTTGGAGAATGAATTACTCAAAATAGAAGGCGTTGAGATAATGTTTTCTAGAGAAGTCAATGCTGTTTACGTGAAATTGCCAGAAAATGTAGTTACGAGCTTACGAGAAAAAAACTGGTTATTTTACAGCTTTCTTGGTATTGGGGGAATACGATTAATGTGTTCTTGGAATACAACTCAAGCAAGAATAGATGAATTGATTAGCGATATTAAACAAGCAATTGCTTAAACAAAGTCGGCGCCAATTGTACCTGTAGCTATAGGTTTAAGCTCTGCCTTAACAAAAGCGACAGGGCAATTTGTACAATTATATACTATACGTTTACCTAAAATCGGTTATCTATGGAAAATGATAGCAGTAGTCGAAATTCGAGGGCAGGCAAAAGCATAAGAATATTGAATTACTTGAGTATATATTATAAAAATGGAACATACAAATATGTTATTTCGTCAACTTTTTGATAAAACAACAAGTACATATACTTATTTGATAGCTGACGCAAAAACAAAAAATGCAGCATTAGTTGACGCTGTTTTAGAGCAAGTTCCACGTGATTTACAGGTACTGCAACAATTAGGACTAACATTACGCTACAGTATTGAAACGCATATTCACGCTGACCACATTACTGGCGCCCAATGTCGTTGACATCTCAGATAAGGAGCGAGCGTCACTTTCACTCTTCTCTTGGCTCACACTATACATGTACAAGGCACCTAACAAGAAGTCAACAGCAAAACAATAATTTATTCTATCCCTTGCAGTATTGGAAGTATAGTTACGTGCCAAATACGGAATTTGGTACGTGATATTATTGCAAGCAATTAATTTTATTCTAATTGCTCAGGGTTGATTCCTAACTGGCGCAATTTTTCTGCAAGTTTTTCCGCTCTTATTTTCGCTTCAACGGCTTCTTGTTTGGCTTCGACAACTTCTTGTTTGGCTTGGACAGCTTCTTGTTTGGCTGACTTGGCTTCCTCTTCAGGAGAAAGAATTAATTCACCTTCAGGAGTAAACCATCGTAACCATAACTTATCAATTTCTCGAAATTTTCCTTGCCATAATCCCAAACTTAAACCTAATTCTGGTATTAACATGCGTCCATTGCTGCTAATATCAACTGCTTCGTAATGACCACCAACAAGATGATATGGCTTGACCTCGTTAGTATAGCGACTAAACACTACATAGTAAGGGATTCGCAAAATCTCTTCGTATACTTTCCATTTTGTTGGCGGTTTATTTTCTTCTTGTTCGGTCTCTCCTAAATCTTCTTCTTCTGTACCTGGAGATAATAACTCAACCACGACAAAAGGATCTACCTTCTCTTGCCAAGTTACATAACTTAACCTTAAATCTTGCCCTTGGTATAATTTTCCAACTCCAACCACACCAAACCAATCCGGGCGCTTGTACCACTGCGGATGCGTAATATCATAGTAGAGATTAAGGTCAGCAGCGCTGTAAACTAGGTCGGAATTCCAGTTAGTCGGCTGAAAAGTTAAATATAATAGTAAAGGTTGTAAAAAATGGAAATCGTCTGGCAAACCGGGTTCCTCTGAGTTCTCACTAGGTAAATCATACATCGTTGGTAGGGTTAGGTGAGGAGGAAGTGGTGGGTCTGATTGAGGAATATAGCTAAAAACGGAAGTCATAGTAATAAACTCAAATAAAAGTAAATATTTGCAACGGATATAACGGATGTAACGGATGGTTTATATAAAGAGTGGTTATAAAGTGCGCCTCGGTATGAGATACGACTAACCTTATGACTATATCTGAATAATTCTATCGTAAAGCATTGACAATAAAAATAAGTGCATATACACTTATTTTATGAAAAACCAAGTTCAACCAATTGATGAAGCCACCTTAAACAGAGTCGGCGCCAGTTGTACGTGCTTTAGTTTACGCAAAGCTGCACGGGTTGTGACTCAGCTTTTTGATGAACAAATGGCGCCAAGTGGTTTATTAGTTACGCAGTTCTCGATATTAGGAGTTATTGCGACAATGAAAGAAAGCACAATGAATCAGCTTGCTCAGTACTTAGTGATGGATAGAACAACGCTAACGCGCAATCTGAAACCCTTGGAACGTGAAGGATTAATTCAAATTAATCCAGGCAAGGACAAACGTACTCGCTTGATTTCGTTAACATCTCAAGGTGTAGAAGCTTTGCAGAAGGCTTTACCGTTTTGGGAACTTTCCCAAACATCGATGATATCCCAGTTAGGGAAAGAGCGATGGGAAAGTTTAATGTCGCATTTATCCGACACGACCGATTTATTAAGTCATTAGTTTTTTTTACGAAAAAGGTGTATATACACTTTTATTTTTAATTAAAGGAGGAGTATGAGCGAATCTGCATTAAAAAGATTACTGCATGAGTTTAAAGGATTATATCTGTTAATGTTTGTGACGGTTGTATGTGGTATCGGTGCCATTATTACATCACGGTTATTGCGTACATCAACACCATCTCCAACAGTGGCGCCACCAGCAATAAAAGCTGTAACTGCATTGGGAAGATTAGAGCCAAAAGGTGAAGTTATTCAACTGTCGGCGCCAAATCAAGGAAGTCGGGTTGGACAACTTTTGGTAAAGGTGGGGGATAGGGTAAAAAAGGGACAAGTAATAGCTTATTTAGATACGCGCGACCGTGCGGTTGCATCTGTAGAACAAGCACTCGAACAGGTGAAAGTGCAACAAACTCGCTTGGCAATTGTAAGAGCAGGTGCCAAAACTGGAGAAATTCAGGCGCAATCTGCTACTGTTGAGCGAGTTACAGCACAACTGCAAGAAGAACTTGCCGCGCGTGATGCAACTATTTCGCGTATTCAAGCAGAAGTGCAAAATGCGGCTAGAGAATATAAGCGTTATCAATTTCTGCAAATAGAAGGTGCTGTTTCTGCGTCGTTGCGAGATGATAAAAAACTAACCTTAGATGTAGCGCAGCAAAGACTTAACGAGGCAAAAGCAAATCGGCGCCAGACAGAGGAAACTTTGGTAAAACAAATTAAAGAAGCTCGTTCGACACTAAGTAAAATTGCGGAAGTTAGACCTGTTGATGTTATGGCTGCTCAGGCAGAAATTGATCGAGCGAAGGCAGCAGTTAAACAAGCACGAGCAGAACTTGACTTGGCTGTGATTAAGGCGCCTTCTTATGGGCAAGTATTGAGGATTAATACTTGGGGCGGTGAAATTATTGATACCAAAAAAGGCATAGTATCTTTAGGAGAAACAAGCCAAATGTACGCGGTTGCAGAAGTCTATGAAACAGACTTACCGAGAATCCGTGCTGGTCAAAAAGCAACTATTACGAGCGTTAGTGGTGGTGTTTTAACTGAACCAATAGCGGGGGTAGTTGATGAAATTGGTTTAGAGGTAATGAAAAAAGACGTTCTTAATACTGACCCTGCTGCTGAAATAGACGCGCGGGTTGTAGAGGTGAAAATTCGTCTAAATGCTGCTGATAGTCAGAAAGTGGCAGGGTTTAGCAACATGAAACTGAAGGTGGCAATTAATTTATGAAAATGAAACGTAAACTTCCTATTGCTTGGCTGCAACTTAAAAAAGAAAAGTCAAAAATGTTTGTAGCGATAGCAGGTATAGCTTTTGCCGATGTGCTGATGTTTTTGCAAATGGGCTTTCGCAGTGCCCTTTTTAACGGCGCCGTACAAATTCACAATGTATTAGATGGCGAAATCTTTTTGGTAAGTCGTCGCTACAAGTCGCTTATTTCCCTCGACCGTTTTAGTGAACGGCGCCTGTATCAAGCTCTTGGTTATACTGGTGTAAAATCTGTAAGTCCTATTTATCTTAGCCCTGTACAGTGGAAAAATCCTGAAAATAAACAAATCTGGAATCTTTACGCAATTGGTTTTAATCCTAACGACAGAACGCTCAATTTACCAGGAGTGCAAGCCAATTTAGAGCAATTAAAACGTCCAGATACAGTGATGTTTGATGCAGGAGCTAGGCGTGAGTTTGGTGATATTCCCAAGTTATTTAAAGAACAAGGTGTATTTTCAACGGAAGTCGAAAATCGCCGAGTTGATGTGATTGGATTATTTAAATTAGGTACTTCTTTTGGTATTAACGGGCACTTAGTTACTAGCGATATTAATTTTCTAAGGTTGTTTGGTGAGCGGCGCCAAAAGGGATTAATTGACATGGGTGTAATAAAACTAAATAATTCAGTGGATGCAAATTGGGTATTAGGCAATTTGCGTTCTGGACTACCCGATGATGTATTAGTTATATCCAAGCAAGAATTTCTAGAGAAAGAAAAGGGTTTTTGGAATAGTAGCACCCCTGTTGGTTATGTTTTTGATTTAGGCGCCGTAATTGGCTTTATTGTTGGCGCCGTAATAGTTTATCAAATTTTGTACAGCGATGTTTCCGACCACTTACCAGAGTATGCCACATTAAAAGCAATTGGATTTCACGACCGCTATTTACTATCGGTAGTTTTTACCGAAGCCATGATTTTAGCGGCAATGGGCTTTATTCCTGGGTTGGGAATTTCTCTTGGTTTTTATTCTATTACTCGACAGGCAACACTTTTACCTATGGTGATGACGCTAGGAAGGGCTATTTTTGTATTAACACTAACTGCTTTGATGTGTGGCATTTCTGCGGCAATAGCAATTCGCAAGCTTCAATCTGCAGACCCTGCTGATATTTTTTAAATGGAACAATATGTATAACGCCATTACAATTTGTAATCTAAATCATTATTATGGACAAGGTGATTTACAGAAGCAGGTTTTATTCGATATTAACTTAGAAATTAAAACCGGAGAAATCATTATTCTCACTGGTCCATCTGGTTCTGGTAAGACAACGCTGTTAAGCTTAATTGGTGGATTGCGTTCGCCACAATTTGGTAGTCTTAGAATATTAGAACGAGAAATGTTGGGCGCCAGTAATTTTGAAAGAGTAGAAACACGAAGGAAACTGGGTTATATATTCCAAGCACATAACTTACTGGAATTTTTGACCGCACAACAAAACGTGATGATGCCATTAGAACTGCAAGATGTTAGTTATTCCGATTCTATGCAAAAAGCTGAAACTATGCTTCAATCAGTTGGTTTAGGAAACCGCATAAATTACTATCCAGAAAACCTTTCTGGAGGACAAAAACAACGGGTAGCTATCGCGCGTGCGTTAGTAACCAACCCGCAAATCGTACTTGCAGATGAACCCACTGCTGCTTTAGATAAACAATCGGGTCGCGACGTAGTGGAATTAATGCAAAAACTAGCTAAAGAACAGGAATGCACAATTGTACTAGTTACTCACGACAACCGTATCCTAGATATCGCAGACCGCATTATTCATATGGAAGACGGTTGCCTTGCGCGATAGTAACAAATAGAGACTTTAAGAAGCTTAATAACCAATATAAACAGGTAAGAAGAATGGCTAAATTTGACGAACATCCAACTGTTAAACGCTTTCGAGAACTAGCACCCTCATTTGCTGCTCCTCCAGTTATTTTAGATGCTGATGCGTTGCGACAACTATGTCTAGATGCAGGCGCCGATGATGTGGGTTTTGTAGAAATTGATAGACCTGCAATTGCTGACCAAGTAAAGGAAATTATTGCGACTTTTGGCGCTACTAAAACACTGATTAGCTTTGTCTGCCGAATGAACCGAGAGAACGTCCGCACACCTGCTCGTTCTATTGCCAATCATGAGTTTCACGCGACTTACGAGGATACGAACGAAGTTGCTCGTCACATTGTTCAGAAGCTGGAAGAAATGGGAATTCGGGCAATGAACCCAGCAGCTGCTTTCCCAATGGAAATGGAACGATTTCCAGGTAAAGTTTGGGTCGTTTCTCATAAACCTGTGGCAGTTGCTGCTGGGTTAGGACACATGGGAATTCATCGTAATGTTATTCATCCTAAATTTGGCAATTTTATTTTGCTTGGAACTATTTTACTCAGCACTGAAGTCACTGCTTATACCCATCCTATTGATTATAATCCTTGTTTAGAATGTAAATTATGCGTAGCAGCTTGTCCTGTAGGCGCCATTAGTGCAGACGGTCATTTTAATTTTGCAACCTGTTATACCCATAACTATCGAGAATTTATGGGCGGATTTACTGATTGGGCAGAGTCTATTGCTGATAGTAAAAATGCTAAAGAATATCGTCAAAAAGTGAGCGATTCAGAATCTGCATCAATGTGGCAAAGTCTTTCGTTTAAAGCAAGTTATAAAGCTGCTTATTGTATTGCAGCATGTCCGGCTGGAGAAGATGTAATTGCACCATTTTTGAATAATCGCAAAGAATTTATTCAAGAAGTAGTTAAACCATTGCAAGATAAACCAGAAACAATTTATGTAGTTCCTGGTTCCGACGCGGAAGCATACGTTGCTCACCGTTTTCCCCACAAAACCATAAAAAGAGTTGGTAATGGGATTCGTCCTCAATCCATTCAAGGATTTATTTTTGGATTATCCTTACTATTTCAACGAGAGCAATCTAAAGGTTTAGATGCAGTTTACCACTTTACATTTACTGGCAATGAGCAGAGATTAGCAACCGTGACAATTCGCAATCGAACCATCTTAATTGAAGAAGGTCATACGGGTAAAGCAAATCTTTCTGTAACTGCCGATAGCCAAACCTGGCTACGTTTTTTAGCAAAAGAACAGAATATTATTTGGGCGTTATTACAACGAAAAATTCGTCTTCAAGGCTCGCCTAAATTACTGTTAGCTTTCGGAAAATGTTTTCCCACCTAGTAACTGCTAATACATTAACACTGCACCTGTATCTACTTCACGGCGCCTCTTGATATTTCAAAATAAGGCATATACACTCAAAGTCATATAATTCCGCACGCGCTAATAAAAACTCTCTCAGCATTATTCCCAAAAAAATTACAAAAAGGTAAGTTATAATGGAAGAAAAAATGTCGGACAACCCCGGAGTAATTGCTTTTCCACCAGCACTCTACGCTGGAACATTATTAATAGGATTACTCCTCAATTTTGTTTTTCCAATCGACTTTCTGCCGCGCTCGGTAACACTGCTTTTGGGAACGTTGGCGATTATTTGCGCGGGATTAATAACGATTTCAGCTTTTCGGGCGATGAACCGCGCGCACACGGCGATTAACCCTTCACAGCCGACAACGGCAATTGTATCGGACGGAGTTTTTAGTTTGAGCCGTAACCCAATTTATTTGTCTTTGACGCTGCTTTATATCGGCATTGCTTTACTATTCAGCGCGCTCTGGGCCTTGTTGTTATTGTTGCCCCTTTTAGTTATTATGCAAATCGGAGTCGTTAAGCGCGAAGAGATTTACTTGGAGCGTAAATTCGGCTCGGAATACCTGCACTACAAGACGAGAGTGCGTCGCTGGTTGTGAATTACGGTTGTGTTGTAAAAAGTGATAGTCTTGACGGGTGCCTGGTTTGATTAAAATATTAATAGCCACTAACATCAGGATTATTGCTTCCACCTAAATGAATACCCAAACACGCGACAATTCTCTAGATATTTACTCAATTTTGACTCAAACTCAACGCTTGCGAGTTAGCGATGGAGAGATTAAACCCGTTTTAGATGGTTGTTCAAATGCTTCACAGTTGCTCGTACTTATTTGGTCGCAGTTGGGAGATTTTGATAATTTAGAATATGCTTGGTGGTTGCAAAGAGAAAGAGAAAAGCTTTCTTCAAAAGGAATTACAATTCGCGCGATTGGAATTGGAGACCGCAATTCTGGTATTAAGTTTTGTGAATATACGAAATTTCCTACTGAATGGCTGTTTGTGGATGCAACAGCTGAAATACATACTCTTTTAGGGCTTTATCGCGGTTTAACTGTACAACTTCCACTGCTATCATCGTCACAAAAAGCTTGGCTGAATTTAATGCTAATGTGTGCTGGCATTGGTAGTCCCGGAACTTTGAAGGAAGTTTTTCGAGGTTATAAAGGTGACAGAAAAGCTCCTCAGTTAATTGCTGATGAGGAAGTTGTAAAGAATACACCTTTACCACCAATAAAAGGTTCGTTTTTTAAAGCTGCTGGAGGAAAAGGTTTTCAGCGTCCCTTTGAACTAGCAACCTTGCGTCTACGAAACATGACCGAAGTTTTGAGCAGCTGGAACACTTATGTCCCAGATTCATCTTATTTGACACAACGGGGAGGAACTTTTCTATTTGATTCTCAAGGTAAATTAATTTACTCTCATCGCGACCGTGGTATTCTTGGTTTTGCCAAAAATATGAGCAATCCCTTATCTTTTTTAGAATAAGTATAATAAATATTATCCCCAAAAATGGCACTTATATTTCCACGTTAAAAGTATATTTTATAAAAGTTCTTAATCTTTAGTCTTGTTCCGGCTATGAAGAATCAAACCTGTTTTGGATGCGATTGTGTCCGAGTCTATATATCAAGGTTCTTGGTATTTGGCGCCTACGTTGCGATTACCGTTGCCGCTTTGTCGCTGTCCGGTTGCGTGCGCGAGAAAACGAAAAAGATTATCGGATTTTCGCAGACGGAGAATATCGGCTCTTGGCGCGTTGCCGAAACGAATAGTATTAAGTCCGAAGCTGCCAAGCGTAAGAAAACTTATGATTTCTTAATGACGGACGCTCAGGGGCAAACGTCAAAGCAGTTCTCTGACATTGAGGATTTAATCGCACGGCAAGTTGATGCTATATTCCTAGTGCCACGCGAGTATGAGGGTCTTACACCTGCTCTTGAAGCGGCGAGGGCGGCAAATATACCAGTGTTTCTTATTGATCGTGAAGCTGCGGGAAAACCAGGTGAACACTTTGTTAGCTTTCTAGGGTCAGATTTCCGAGCGCAAGGGCGCCGCGTTGGCTCTTGGCTGGCCGAAGCGACTGGTGGCAAGGCATCAATTGTGCAACTCACCGGAACGGCGGGGTCATCGGTGGCAATAGATCGAGCTAAGGGGTTTCGCGATGCTATCAGCAGTTATCCCAATATGAAGATCATCGCTACGCAAACGGCTGATTTTTCGCGGGCACAAGCCCAGCGCGTAATGGAAAACATTATCCAGGCTAAAGGTTCCGACATCACCGCAGTGTATGCTCATAACGACGAAATGGCATTAGGCGCCATTCAGGCTCTCAAGTCAGCGGGCATGAAACCAGGCGTAGATGTAATGGTCGGTTCAATTGACGGTCAGAAAACCGCGCTTGAGGCAATTATTCGCAGGGAACTAGGGGTGAGTGTTGAGTCAAACCCGCGTTTTGGTCCACTTGCTTTCGCCACGATGGAGAAGTATTTTGCTAGCGAAAAAATTCCTCCTAGAATCATTCTCAAGGATAGACTTTTCGACATCAGCAACGCTAAGGATTTTGTGCATGAAGCATACTAGTGCTGTTTATTTCAATTACTGGGGCTGTTTTTACTGGTGGTTATGATTTGTATCTTGTTTTTTACTGGGGTTTGTTTGCTATATCCCCCAGTAAAACATTATCTGGATGTGGGTAAAAGCATTTTCCACCACTATTATTTACTAGAACATAAATACTATCATACAAATATAAATAATTGTATAGCTCTTAAAGGCACCTCGTACTCTGCGGTTCTAAATGTAAATTTGTTCCAGAGTCACACTTGTGTTGCATGGCACCATCTGTAAACCAATGGTTTACAAAAATATCGGCGGCGCAATCAATTTAAATGGCGCAACTGCACCCCTAAGCAAATAGGCCATATTAAAAATGCTGCAAATTCTGTTTGGTGCCCAGGTTTAAACCGCGACGCAGACTATAACGGTGAACGTGTGAAAATTTGGGAAGCTGGAAGTCAAAAACGAAAAATAACTGTTCGTACTAAATCAGGCGCCGTTATGAAAATCAAGCGCGGTAATCTTCGCCGTTGGCTCTCAATTTAACGACTACTCACCGGGATAGGTTTGGGAGTTTGGCGAATAATTGAGATACTCTTGTAAACGTATGTTTGAAGAAAGTATGATTAAATGGTGTGGGCTGTTGAATTTCATGAGGATTTTGTTCCTGAGTTTGACGCTTTACCACAAGCTGTACAAACCGAATTGGCTGCCAAGGCAACATTGCGTTTAACAGTTTGGTTCCATGCTTAAAAGACCACATGCCGATACGCTTAACGGTTCGCAATTTTCCAATATTAGGGATAAATATGGGTATATCGTTGAGAGAAAAAATACAACAGTTGCCATTATCTCAGCAAAAAGAGATTTCGATGCGCTCAGAGCAACTTATAGCTGAGGAAAAAACACGCCACCAACTTAGGCAATTATTTAAAATTACTCAAGAGTTAAACGGACAATTTCTACTTGGGGGAAGTGGGCACGTTTATCCTATCAAAAAACATGCAGAAGTAGGCTTTACTGAGCTTAATTACCTTAAATTTACTGACCAAACGCCAAGATAAAAATCGAACCGAACCACGTCGTTAAGGGAAAATAAATAAAATTATAAATCCAAAAAGTAATTATTATTGGTAAGTCTTATGACTCAAGCCTCACCTAAATTAGTAACCTTTGAAGAATTTACCGCATGGCGTCCTGAAGGGGTACGTTACGAATTACACGATGGAGTGATTGTTGAAATGGCGCAGCCAGTAGGGGAGCATGAGGATGTTACGGGCTTTTTAGCTACTAGGGTGACTATAGAATTTTATAAATTAAATCTTCCGTACATCATCCCTAAAACTGCACTCGTTAAGCCACCCGAAAGTTCATCAGGTTACTCACCTGACGTTTTGTTAATAAACCGCGACAATCTGGTAAATGAGCCTTTATGGAAAAAAGAATCAACCGTTATGGATGGTGCATCTGTACCGTTTGTGATTGAAGTTGTAAGTACCAACTGGCGCGACGATTACCACAAAAAGTTTGCTGACTATGAAATTATGGGCATTCCTGAATACTGGATTGTAGATTATGCCGCATTGGGAAGTCGGGAATTTATAGGCGACCCCAAGCAACCCACTATCTTTGTATGCGAACTAATTGACGGGGAATACAGAAAGAAAATGTACCGAGGCAATGACTTAATCATCTCTCCCCTATTCCCCGACATTAACCTTACCGCGCAACAGATTTTTGATTCGGCTTTGCCACGGTAAAATTTGGGCGCCTAATGGATTTCATGTGGGTGGTAGTGGGTGGAATGTTACATCTAGAGGTGAGAAAGGGGATAATAGGTAACGAAAATACTTATTACCGAAGCTATATTTTCACACGATAAGATTAACGTAAATATTACTACTTGTTTTTTTATTAATTACGTGTTTAGCGCAAAAAAGACGCTATTTTATAGAATTAATTTGTATAACTAGCGTAATTTTTATACAGCTTTAGCACAGGTGGAACCCCTATGCTACGTTAACCCGCCAAAATTAATGATACGAACCAATAGGTAGTTTCTATTCTAATATAGATAAATAAAGATGTTGACGAGAAAAGTGGCATGAAGGATTTCTAGTATAGGTAGCTCTGATGAATCAGGCGACTCAAACTGTCCTACAGATGATGGACATAAAGAAAAGTTTTTCTGGCGTGCCAGCGCTCCAGGGGGTTAATTTTGAACTCTTGGCAGGCGAGATTCATGCGCTGGTTGGCGAGAACGGCGCCGGCAAATCGACGCTTATTAAAATTCTGACGGGAGCGTATCGGCGGGATTCGGGTGTTATAGAGTACGCGATGGGTCGCGTTGCGTTTCAGAACCCGAACGAAGCCCAGACGGTAGGCATCGTAGCCGTATACCAGGAGATTAATCTCGTGGGTTTCCGAACTGTTGCTGAGAATATTTTTCTTGGCAGGGAGCCGCATCGCTTCGGCATTATTGACAAACGACGCATGAACACTGAAGCGGGCGAGATATTGGCACGTCTTGGGTTGCATATCGACCCGCGCTCGGTGGTTGGTTCGCTCAATATTGCCCATCGCCAGATGGTGGCTATCGCGCGCGCCATATCTACACACGCGCGGGTACTTATCCTCGATGAACCCACGAGTTCGCTTACTCCAAGCGAGGTCTCTGTTCTTTTTGACGTTATGCGTAGACTAAAATCGGAAGGAACATCCATTATTTACGTCAGCCACCGTTTTGAAGAACTTTACGCCGTGTGTGATCGTGTGACAGTCCTGCGTGATGGGCGCCACATTATAACGCAGTCACTGACCACACTCAATCGCCTCGATCTTGTCTGTCATATGCTGGGCCGCAAGCCAAGGGAAGTGAGCAAAGGAGTCACGGCATTCGCAACAGAACCGCAAAACGCAGCAGGGGGAGCAATGCTGCTACAGGCGGAAGCTCTCAAATATCAGAATCGCCTCTCAGGTATCTTTATTGAAGTGCGGCATGGTGAAATAGTTGGGCTTGCGGGTTTGCTTGGCTCTGGTCGCAGCGAAACGGCGCGCGCTTTATTTGGGGCTGAACTACTTGACGGCGGAACCGTAAAACTCGAAGGTAAACTTCTCTCCCTACGTGATCCTCATGACGCTATCAACGTGGGGATGGCTTTCCTCTCAGAAGATCGCAAAGCGGACGGCATTATTCCTGAGCTTTCGGTGCGCGAAAACCTCACTCTCGCCGCTTTACCAGCCCTAACGCGATGGGGCATCGTTGACAGGAAACGACAGAACGAACTTGTTACCCGTTTCATGCAGCGTCTTGGCATCAAGGCAGCTAGTGCCGAACAGAAAATCCACGAACTTTCGGGTGGCAATCAGCAGAAAGTCCTTCTCGCGCGATGGCTGTGTAAGAATACGAAACTTCTTCTCCTCGACGAACCGACTCGCGGTATTGACGTTGGTGCAAAGGGTGAGATACAGCGGCTCATCGCCGAACTAGCAAAGCAAGGTCTTGGGGTTCTGATGATTTCATCAGAAGTGGAAGAGCTTGTTGAAGGCTCACAGCGTGTCGTCGTCTTGCGTGACGGGCGGTCAGTTGCCCAACTAAGTGGCGAGCAGAAGAACATAAAGACAATTTTGCACGCTATGGCAGAAGGAACGGTTGAGCCATGAATACCAAGAAGCGCGCTTTGGGTTGGAGAACCCTATGGAACCCAAATAACGGCGCCCCTGCGGCACTCCTTATTTTGTATGTTGCAAACGCCATCTTTACTCCGCGTTTCGCTACAGTTAGTAACACCCTGAATATGTTGCTCCAAGTGTCTACGACGATGATCATTGCCGTCGGGATGACATTTGTTATTGCCTCACGTGGCATCGACCTCACTGTTGGCTCCACTATGGCATTGGTTTCAGTCATTGTGGCATTGCTTATTAAGCACGGGATTTTTATTGCTATCCCAGTTGCTTTGGCAAGCGCCTTATTGATTGGACTTCTCAACGGCTTTCTCATCTCACGTCTCTCACTTGAACCTTTGATTGCCACCCTGGCGGCTCTCATTATGTGGCGTGGGATAGCTCAGGTTATTGGGGATGGTCAACTTGTTCCCTTTGCCAACCCCACATTTGAAGCGATTGGAAAAGGCTATCTCGGTGCCATCCCAATTCAGGTTGTAGTTGCCCTTATTGTCATTGCGGCAGCTATCTTCTGTATCCGCTTTACGCTTTTTGGGCGCCATATCGTTGCAGTCGGCGGCAACGAAGCGGCAGCAAGGCTTGCGGGCATCCGCGCTTTTCGTGTGAAATACATTGTCTATATAATTAGCGCCCTGCTCGCCGGACTGGCTGGGCTTATTGAAACGGCGAGACTCAGCATGGGCGACCCCAGCAAGATTGGTGTCAACGCGGAATTCGATGCCATTGCAGCCGTTGTTGTTGGTGGCACGCCCTTCTCTGGTGGTCGTGCGAATGTGCTTGGAACTGTTGTGGGCGCCTTGATCATGCAGGTAATCTCCACAAGTTTCAACATGCTCCTCATCCCGTTTACTTGGTCATTGGTTTTGAAATCCGTAATAATTCTTTTCGCCGTTTTTCTCCAACGTTCTAGGGAGGTTTAAGGTTTTATGGCTGCCACAAGGTTTCTTGCACTTGCTTCAAGGCGCCTTTCCTTACACGGAGCGAAGTTCCTTACAAAGCAGGGCGTGCTGCTTTTGCTTTTTGGTTTGGCTATTTTTGCATCGTTTCGTTATGAAACCTTCCTGACGCCTCTTAACGTCATGAACATCATGCGGCAAAACAGTATGCTCGCTCTAGTGGCACTGGGCATGACCATCGTGATTTTGAGCGGGGGAATTGATCTGTCTGTAGGCGCCCTCGTTGCTCTAGGAGGTGTTGTTGCAGCAATGCTCGCCGGACAAGGAAGCTTCGTGGCAATTATTGGTGGCATTACAAGCGCCACCTTATTTGGTTTAGTAAATGGTCTTCTTGTGTCTCGTGCAAGGATTCAGCCATTCGTTGTGACGTTATTTACCGCTTCAGCAGCGCGTGGGTTAGCATTGAGCATTACTGAGGAGAAGTCGATAGCCGTATCCGAGACAGCATCAGGACTTGTTTGGCTGGGCAGGGGATTTATTGGTCCCATCCCTGTTCCCGTGCTTATAGTTGCACTCCTGTATTTCGCAGCCTGGTTTATGCTACATAGAAGCCAATTAGGGTTGCACATGTTCGCTGTTGGTGACAACGAGGAAGCCTCCCGACTTATGGGCGTAAACCCAAACCGAGTAAAGCTTGCAACCTACACAATAAGCGGTCTGCTTTCAGGGCTTGCTGGTGTGATTCTCGCAGGTCGTCTAGGGGCGGGTCAGCCTGTAGCCGCCTTTGGTTGGGAAACGGATGCCATAGCTGCAACCGTTATGGGAGGAACGTTTCTCTCAGGGGGGCAGGGAAGCGTGTTTCCAACGCTTGCTGGTGTAATTCTGCTGGGAATGATGTACAACCTTGTAAACCTTGAGGGGACTATTACCCCGTGGTGGCAGCTCGTCCTCCGAGGTGGATTCCTGCTTATGGTCGCGATTTTCCAGCAGCGCATCACGCAGAAGACATAATATTTCTTGATGTTGCTAAATATACCATTATTTATGTGAAATTTGGCACTCAGCAATAACCAAGAAATATTTTTCAGATAAGGTTATTGTGCGGCACCATAGAAGTAATAGTTGGCACTATAATTTACTCTTACTTCATTGCCTACATGAGAAGAATCGCAACCGACTTCGGGCGCCTGACCTCCGACTGTATCTACTCGTTGGATATAATTAATGTTGCTAAATACGCCAGTTTTAATGTCAGATTTAGCACTCAGCAGTAACCAAGGAATATCTTTGGGATTAGGCGCCTGCACAAGATTTTTGACTTTACCAACTACTTTGCTACCATCCGATGCTTCCCAAGTAGGACCTGCATAATGTGTACCCAGTTTCTGTCCAGTTTTTGAATTAAATAATACTGCATCTGGCGCTTTTAAAGTCCATTTATATTGGTTGTTTGCGTCCGAAGCCTTACAGACATAGATTTGCACTCCCTTCGCAAATACATTGAGTACCATAGGTTGTTTTGTTGGTACTTGTAAACTATTAGGTATTTTTGATTGCGAAACCGCTGTAGTTGGTTGAGATGAGAAAGCAGTCAAAATCATTGTAGCTGAAATTAAGCCTAAAGCTTTTGTACTATTCATAAATTCCCCTTTTTAAACACGTGTACCAGCATCTCCCCAAAACGGGGATAAAGTTGATTAGTTAATCTAGGGTCATACATGACGTATTTATGCAGCTACTGAAGCTTAATGAACGTATTTAGCAGTAAATATGCTATAAACCGATAAAATCTAGACTTATGTCATGCTGAGGAACGAAGCATCTTAAAGATATTGATGCTTGTTTAAAAGTAAAGTTATAACCTGTTTTGAGTACAGCATTATGATTGATTTTGATGCATATATTACAGCACCCATTTATTACCGCGTAGTTCGACGCTGCGGCACACAATGGCCTAAAAGTTAAAGGCGAAACTTTTTATAATCCGCTTAATTTGCCAAGACTGTCGCTTGAAGATTTGTTTACTACTTTTGGTACAAATTTACGCTCATGTGCTGCAAAACTTCTTTCTATTAATGGCGGAGAAGAAGGGTTTTATTTAGTTGACATAATGGATAAGCGTTATTACTACTGTGGAAAATCCACACAAGATATAAAATCAAAACTACTTGAACTTGGCATTGGCGCCCTGACCCAAATTCATAAGGGTGTTTGCTCCTGGTACTGTCGTTATACAACTGGGGCGCCAAAAACTGACCTATTCATTTTTAAATCCTAGAGAAGTTGGTCATTCAGATTCAGGAATATTATCAGCGATGTAAGGCATGTAAGCGACCATCACGTTCTATCAATAGTCAGTTTTAGCAGTATAAAAGCGGTATATAATGAGAATGTTGCGCTCTGGAGGATTTTGATTATATGAATCTGCCTGCTAATCTCCAACAAGAAGCTCAGAGATGGGCAAGCTCTCAAGGTATTTCATTAGAGCAGTTTATTTTTCAAAGTATTGCAGAAAAAATTAACCGACTTAATCAGCAAGTTCAAGAACCATCAGAAGAAGAACCAGCTACTTATTACGAAGGTAGGGTTTTAGTAGTTGATGCTCCACTACCCTCGAATTTTGATATTGTTGATTTTATCGATGATATGCGTTCTGAGCGCATTCAGGAGCTTATGCCTTGATGAAAGTGATGTTTGACAGTTCTGTAATAGTCGCTGCACTTGTTACCAGTCATCAAAGTCATACTGCTTGTATTCTTCGACTCAATCAAGCATTACAGCAAGATATTCAGGGTGTTATCTCTACCCATAGTTTAGCTGAAATTTACTCTGTTATGACTCGTTTACCGCTTCAGCCACCAATTCGTCCTCAATTAGCACAAAGACAACTTACAACCAATTTGCAAAATTTTGAATTTGTTCCATTATTAGTTGAAGATTATCAAGCAGCAATAGCTCAAATGGTATCTCTAAATCTCCCAGGAGGGGGAATTTTTGATGCACTAATTGCACAAGCAGCTTTAAAAGCAAATGTTGATCAACTGCTGACACTTAACCCTAAGCACTTTAACCGTTTAAGCGAAACGGTTGCTAGTTTAGTACAAGTCCCTCAATAAGTACTGCGCTGATAAACTTGTATTAAATATCTACGCTTATGTATATAGTTTAATAAATCTCAGTACCATATAATGCATAAACATTATTACCACTAGGGAAAATCCACACAAGATATAACAATCAAAACTACTTAAACTTGGCATTGGCGCCCTGACCCAAATTTATAAATGCTTGCTCTTGTTGCTGTCGCTATACAACTGGGGCGCCAAAAACTGACCTATTCCTTTTAAAATGCTTTTATGTTGGTCATTCAGGTTCAGGAATATTGTCAGCGATGCAAGTCAATTGCCCTTTATCAATATGATATGTTGCCAGCACATTCTCTAAATCGTCATAAAACCTGACCTCAACTCCATCAGCGCAAGAAATCCACGTAGCCTTTGCGAAGAACTCTTTTACTGAGAAGCTTTGTGCAGGATAAATACCCAACCAAGCATTCCATACATTTGTTTTATAAATATACTTTTCAGCTTTAAGCAAGCCTTTGATTGCAATAGTAGGTTTACTACCTCGTCCATATTGGTTTCCTATCCTAACTATAATGCGCTCAGTAGTTTTAATCAAAGGCGGATAATTAGACCAGTCTAGAGTGGAAATTATTTTTCTTTTTTGTAATTCTTCAAGGAAAGGTGATACGTTGTTTTTCTCAGTGATAATAAACAAATGTTCTATAGCACGGGTTAGTGCGACATAGAAAAGACGACGTTCTTCCTCTACTACCCGTTCAATAGTGTCACCAAAAACACGAGTAAACATCAAGTCAGGATGGAGCAAGGGGTAGCAACGAGGTACAGCATCAAGCACTATAACTACCTTTTTTTCTAGTCCTTTATATTTGTGCGCTGTTGATATAGTTAATTTATGTCGAAATTCTTCAGGAAGGTGGAAAAGCAATAATTTTAAGAAATTATCGAGCTTACCATTTTTGGGTAAATTTTTTATTTTTGCATAATTGACATACCACGGTAAACTATTTAAACTATTCTTGCGGCTAAGTAAAACAACTTCTTTATCTTCCTTGATAACCTTATTTACTAGTCGTAAAATAGCAGGAGTTAAAATATCGCCAGGATGTTCCTCTGTCTCTTTATGTATAGGTTGAAATGTTCCAAGGTCAACAATTTCTACCTTTCCAACATCGCTTTTATTGGCACGAGCAGGAACTCCTAACCCCTGCATCAATGTATTACCAATCTCGACAATCGAACTAGCGGAACGGTAATTAGTGGATATGTTGATTTTACCTGAAGGTTGGAAAAATTCTCCAAAATTCTCATAAAAGCGGAGGTCAGAACCAGCAAAGCCATTAATTGCTTGCCAATCATCACCAACGCAGAAAAAATTTGCTTGAGGATTTTGTTCCTGAGTTGTCGTAATTAAACGATAAAAAAGGTCAGAAAAGTCTTGATATTCATCAATCATCACATATCTAATTTTTTTTAAATCACCAGTGCCAGATTTCCGACAAAATAGAGTTTGTCCTGATGCAACAGCTTCCGCAGCTTTTTGCATTAATCCATCAAAATCATCTTTTCCTGTTGTTTTAAGATATTCCAAATAAGATTGATAAAACTTATAGGCAATTTTTAAGAAACGTTGTTCAACATCGTTAATACATTCATGAGAGTCAATTTTCTTTAATAGTTCTGCTGGGGTCAGGGATAGTTTACGGCAACGCTGTATAAATTGCACTACTAGCTTCGTAAAGCGATTTATAGTATTATATCTAATTCGCTGCCAAATTTCTTCTTCACTCAGACGCTCACAAGTGATACGATTATTTTCGAGGGATTCCTTTAATAAAGTACAAAAACCTTTTTCTCCGTCGCGCTTGAAATTTTTTGGAAAAAATTCAAGTAAATCCCATTTAGGATTATTCTGCCAATAGTCTCGCTTTTGATTCGACATGGCATCATATTCGGGGTTTCCTTCAATTCCAAAATATTCAATAATTATTCCTTGATTATCTCCAATTGTAAAGTCAGGACGATAATTAATTCCATTCCACCAAAAATTACGTTCGTACTTATACTGAATATTATGCTCAAACAGGAAGTTCGCAATTACTTTTTCGCCAAAAGATTTATAGTGTCTTCCATCAAGTCCCTCATTTGGTAATGAACGAAGATAACGTAACATTTGCGTATTTTTAAGACTTGCATTATTACTTAAAATAACACGTTCCCAGTCTTCACGAAAATGCGCCATCATTAAAGCTCGAATTTCCTCATATAAAACTGGTTCAAGAGCCTTATCATATATATATCTATTAATAACGTTGTCTTGTACAATACGGCTTTTGCTCTGCTCGCCATCTGGTTCATCAAAAAGAATGCTTTCTTCTGGATGGACTAAAGCGTAAGCTAAAGCATGGAAGGTCATTACATGCGGTATAGAATCTTCTAATTTTGAGGTAAGGCGTTCTCGTATTTCCTCAGCAGCCTTGCGGTTAAAGGCTAAAAGCAAAATCTCATCGGCTGCAACACCACAATGATTCTGTAAAAATAAGGCTCTGTGAACTAAGGTGGAAGTTTTGCCACTACCAGCCCGTGCTACTACTTGGATATGATTTTCAATAGCGCCAATTGCTCCTGCCTGCTCAAGGTCAGTAGTAGAATTTAAATATTGCTTTATCCAAAATTGCACAAAATTGGATTTTTCAGCCTGATATTCTTTAAATGAAATGTATTGTGTACATTTTGCTTGATAAAAGTTATAAGCATGATTGAAATCTTGTTCAAAATACTTTTTTAGGTCTTTGAACAAAACTTGCCTTTTTTCTTGCCGTTTTTCTGTATCTTTATCTTTTTTTACACAATCAAAAATTTTATCTAAAGAAATAGCAGGTGATATCCTATTAAATTTTTGAATAAACTGTTCTTTCTGATATCTAAAAATAAATCCGTCTCCATAATCAACCCTGATAAAGTTTAATTGCCTATAAACGTTTACTTGAATAACTATTCCTTTAGTGCTATTTATTGCTCCTTTTAAGTCTTGTATGGTATGTTCATATTTAATTTTTTCCTCAAAACGGCTAACTTCTTTATTAAGGAGCAAATTCCAAAGGTTATCGTTATTACCAATTACTTCTACAAAATCTTGAACATTGTCAATCTGTGAACGATTATTCATAAATGCCTGACCCTTACTCAAAAACTTCTAACGGATTCAAAACCCTAGTTTCAGTTTTCCCACAGACAGAGCAAATCTAACATCGAGTGCAAATGAGCTTGGTGTCACTTATTATTGCCATTTTTTTCATCGCTCATCGACCTAGTTTTATCTAATATTCAAAACCCTCCTTAAAAGGAGGGAATACAAGGAGGATTAAAAAATGTTTTGTATGCTTCGCCAAGATGCGTATACACGGTAGCGCTATGGACAAGGAAGAGGTGTAGAGAAGAATTTATCGTTTTACAGTAGTAGCGGATTGATTAAATAATAAATCGCGTGCTTGTTCTGGAGCTATTTGTTCATTATTAAATGCTTCGGCTTTTTCATAAGCTCGAATTGTTGCTGGGCGCCTTTTTATTGCTTCAAACCAGCGTTTCAGGTTAGGATAATCTTCTAGTTTCTGTCCTTGTCGTTCGTAAGGTACAATCCAGGGATAGCTGGCAATATCAGCAATTGAATAATCACCTGCTAGGAATTCCCGGTCACTTAGTCGTTTATCCATAACAGCATATAAACGTCCTGTTTCGTTTACATAGCGATTAATTGCGTAAGGAATTTTTTCAGGAGCATATATATTGAAGTGATGGTTTTGCCCTGCCATTGGCCCGAGTCCTCCCATTTGCCAAAATAGCCATTGCAGCACTTCCGCACGACCTCGAACATTTGCTGGAATTAATTTCCCGGTTTTATCTGCTAGGTACTCTAATATTGCACCAGACTCGAAAATTGAAATGGGTTCACCACCATCAGCAGGTTCGCGGTCAACAATTGCTGGTATACGATTGTTCGGAGCAATTTCTAGAAATTCTGGTTTAAACTGCTCCCCTTTACCAATATTGACAGGAATGATGTTGTAAGGTAAGCCAACTTCTTCTAAAAATATAGTTATTTTGTGTCCGTTGGGCGTAGTCCAGTAGTAAAGGTCAATCATAGATATTTCCCCTGTATATTTTAGACTCTTTAGTGAAGTATTTAAAGTCGATGGTTAATGATGTTTAACTAATAACCAATCCAAATGTATCTATCTAAAGACACAATTCAAATTACTACCTTCAAGCTGAGGCTCGGCTGGTGCCAATTATAAATTACTCCACTCCCCCTCTCTGTGAACTCTGTGCCTCTGTGGTAAACATCTTTACTTATTTACTTGTTACCAACAGTGATTCTTTCAGGGTGCCTCTAAAATCTCTCAAATAAATATGTATTGATTGTGGCACTTGAAGGTACTTTTGCTGGTTTTAATAAACAAGGAAGACCACCATAATATTGCTTTTGGTAGGAATCTTTGCTACTTTAGAGCAAAAAGGATAATATTTTTATGCCAAATGTTGAAAAAATCAGCGTTGCTTTGACTCCAGAAATGGCTGCATTGGTTCATGATGCAGTCTCTTCAGGTGAATATGTCAGCAGCAGCGAGGTCATCCGCGAAGCTTTACGCGACTGGAAGCAAAAACGTCAGTTGCAACTACATAATATAGACGAAGTACGGCGCCTGTGGTTTGAAGGCATTGAGAGCGGTGCGGGTAAATATACAGATGTTGAAGCTATTAAAAAAGAAGCTCGTAGACGCTTAGATCAAATTTCGTAAGAAGGATATGTAGTTATCGTGGGATACTTAATCCGCACTGCCAAAGCTGAAGAGGATTTAATTGAAATATGGATGTATGTAGCGACTGACAATCCTGAAGCCGCAGATAAGTTAATTGAGCGAATTGATACCAAATGTCAAATGTTGGCTGACAACCCAGCAATGGGTCAAGTTCGTCCTGATATTGCATCTGGATTGCGTTATTTTCCTACTGGACAATATTTAATACTTTACCGGGAGATTAGTGGAGGTGTTGAAATAGTTCGTGTAGTTCATGGTGCAAGATATTTACCCGATATTACAATCTAGTATTTTTAGGATGTTAACGTTACGTGTAGAGCGATTTGCTCTACACTACGGGTAAATATTCAAACATAATATTATTATGTTGCAGCTTTAGATAATTCGTCTGTTTGCTTGGTCTTTTGTTTTATCCAGCTTGTCAAAAGTGGTAACTGTCGAACAAACCATATTGATTCTAAAAGGCAAATAATACCACTGCCAATTACCGTATTCGTGGCGCCAATATTCTGTGCTAAACTACCAGCGAGCAAGCTACTCAAAGGTAACGTGCCAATTATAGACAGAGAGTAAAGACTCATCACTCTACCTCGCTTATCGTCTTCAACTAAGGTTTGGACTATGGTGTTACCGCAAGACACTATAAGCATTCCGGCGCCACCAATTACAACTAGAATTAGTAACGAAAGCCAAACTTGTCTAGATATTGCAAAAGCAATTAAGCCAATTCCACTTATAGCAGGACATAATGCCATCAACTTTTCTAAACCCAACACTCGCCGACGCAAACTAAGATAAAGACAGCCGATAACTGAACCTATAGCACCTGCTGAACTCAAAAAGCCCATTGTATCCCCACCACCTTTAAGGATGTCAGATGCAAAGATGGGAAGTAACGCCATATGGGCACTACCGAATAAACCATTTAATGCCAACAGTAACAAGATGGCACGAATTGGCACGACATTATATATATAACTAAATCCTTCTTGTAATTTTTGCCAAGTGTTGCTTCCAGATGTGTCTAGTTTTGGAGTTGGTCGTAATCTCATTGAAATAAGCGTTAATAATGCCACAACGTAACTTAAACTATCGTACACAAAGCAATAGTTTGGTCCAAGCTTGGCAAGCAATAAACCTCCAATTGCAGGCCCAATTAACATAGAGCTACTGAGCATGGCAGAATAAAGGGCGATAGCGTTGTTTAAATGGTCACGGTTATCGACTGTTTCAATTACAATCGCATACCTCACAGGCATATCTAGACCTTTTAGGAATCCTCCCCAAATACTGAAAATTATCAGCACCCAAAAATTTGCCAATCCTAAAAAGGAAAGTGTCGTTAAAGCTAGGGAAGCGACTGTTCCTAGCACTTGCACCACTATCAATAAATCGCGCTTACTCCAACGGTCACTCAAAACCCCTGAAAACGGCGCCAGAACTAATGTCGGTAAAAATTGCAGAAACCCGTTTAAACCAAGCAACCAAGCAGAACCCGTCTGGGTATAAATTAACCAAGAAATCGTCACCTGCGTCATAAACGTGCCTGACAGCGACAGCGTTTGTCCACTAAAGAAGAGTCTAAAGTTACGCGATTGGAATGCAGGTAGATGTAAATAAATATTATTTTTTAGCCAGCCCTTCAATTGCAGATGCCTCCAAACGTGGTATAATCCCTGCCTTTTAGTATGCCCTATCTAACTCAGTAATGCTTCTGTTTGTTTACTTACTTCTGTCTCAAACTAAAGGATGACTCTTTTCGATGGATAAAATATAAGCTTTATTCCCAACGTTTGTCCGATGTAGAGGAAGTAGCAAAATTCATAGTATGTACGCATGAAGCGAAAACAAACGCAGCAAGGCAACCGAAATAATAAACGGGTATGACTTCTGCGATATCTCAACCACAATTATACTTTTACGGAGATGTCTAATGAATAACGAAATTAACACCAACGCAGTTGAACTTTCTTTCGATGAGCTTGATACTCTTGCAGGTGGTCTAGTTATTAGCTTAGGTGATATTGGTGGGTTTGCATCGGATGCTTCCAACACCTTTTCGCAAAAGAACTTAGGGGTTGCTCAACAAACCTTCGCAGGTCCTGGTGGTAGCTACACTGCTTCTGGTATTCAGTTGCAAGATATCAAATCTGGTGCTGGTCAAGCTATTGCTATCGGTTTCTAAACATTACCGTAGGGTAGGCGCCGCTTACCCAATTATACAAAATCTTCATCCTTCCAAATACATAATTACACAATTTCAGGAGTAAATATCATGCAGAACGAAATTAATAACGCAGTTGAACTTTCTATCGATGAACTCGATACTGTTGCAGGTGGTTTGTCTATTAGCTTAGGTGACATCGGTGGGTTTACATCAGACGCTTCCAATAGCTTTTCGCAAAAGAACTTAGGGGTTGCTCAACAAACCTTTGCAGGCCCCGGTGGTAGTTACACAGGTTCTGTAACTAGCTTGCAAGATATCTTCAGCAACGCAGGTCAAGCTATTACTGCTAAATAACTAAAGTTACTCCTGGTAGGGGCGGGGCAAGAGAAAGCCCGCTCCACAAGATAGCTCTACAAGATAGCTCTATAAGATTACAAAATGGTTTGTAAAGCAATAGTATAAATTGTAAAAAATTTTATTAAAGTTAACCTGATTTTGGCAGCGAAATCAGGCAAAAATATTTTTTAAGTGATATAATAAATATAACAAGTTTCTAAGATATCATGAAGAATCTCCTCAATGCAAGCTCAGGCTTTTAACCTTGTCACTAAAGCGGATACAGGGAAAGCTTACTATCCCAAATCTGCCTGACTTCATAAATATTAAATCAAATTGCATAACTCAATGAAAGTGAAGATATACGTTCGACGAAAAACGTAATATTTTCTCAGAGTTTTGTGCAATTATGAGACACATTTTCGGGCTACCGCCGGAATTAAAAGTGAATGCTGTAGTACTTCAATCATACAAAATTATGAACACTATTACAATTGAATTCGCTGGCTTTTGCGCTCAATCTCCAAAATACACATTCAACTCGCGCGTTGCAATGAAAAGTAATTGCAAACCGAGTAAGTGGGCTATCGGTCGAGTTACTGGATTACGCATTGATGATGATAATAATTGGAATTATACGATAGTTTTCGACTATCCGCAAGGTTATAGTGACGAACTCACCGAGGATGAGTTAGCTGGCGAAAATGAATTACTCTGCTTAAATTAATCTTTTCTCTTTCTTCGTGACATGCAGTGTTCTTTGTGGTTCATTAAATATGCCACAAAGTACATAAATCAAGGCGCCAAACCAAATAAATGTGTTTAAAATTACAACCGTATATTTTACTATAATAAATGTATAAAATAACCCTTAAACACACTAGTAATTAGCTTAGTTTATGTTTAATATCCTAAGTATTGTTATTTAGTTTTAAACTAAATAGTAATTTTAATCGCCATTATATTTAACATTTGCATGGAAGCTTAATAGTCCCATGCAATTTTGCTTTTGAGTGTAATTACTCAACTATTTAAAGGCGCCGATGGTAGAATAAAATTAAGGCTTTCAAGATACCATGTATAGTCCTTCATATCGCTGGGCCAGGGAACTTCATCAACTTTAGCCACCTGTAAAGTATTTTGGTAAATTTTATTGTACAAAGCTGGAAAATCACCTATTTGAATATTGTTTTTAATAAAAGTTTGACGCAGCAATTGTGTGGTATACATCATATTATGAGCTTCAAAGCTACCATCTGGAAATATCTGGTCAAATATTAAAAACTTTATATCATCTCGTTTTCGCTTAATTGCTCTTTGCGGTGTAATTCCAAATTTATTAGGTACAGTATCACCTTCGATGTATACCATAATATAACTTGGTCCTTTCACCCAGTTTAAATAACCATTCCCAAAAGCAAAAACGTTTATCAACTGACTAGCGCGCTTCTCCCACTTCTGCTCTAAAATTCGGCGCCTTTTAAAGTCAAATATACCAGCACGCGCATCAATATACTTCCTTTTTGCCACTCTCAAACCTCTTGCTAGTAAAATAGTACCATGACTATCACTAGAAAAGTTAAGAATTGTGTTGGAGGTGATGGCATAATTAGTTAAAATCGCCGTATTGCCAATTACAGGGCTGCCAGATAAATTCACACGGTCTAATCCTGCATTTATCCAATCAAGATATTTATTAATAAATCGAATAATGGGATGTATCTTACGGTAAGAGGCGTTATTTAAATTTGCAATACCAGTTACAAGAGTCGAAGCATATCTACGACTTCGCTTTGAAGAGTCGCTTTCACGTTGCCCTAACCCAGAAATAAATACTGCATACAACTCGCGGTTATCGTTTTCCGGATAGTAAACTACTTGACTCGTAATTACACCAAAAGGATTTCCAGATGCAATAACGGTGTTAAAGTCAAAAATCTGCTCAGTCTCAGGATTTTGCAACTGTCCATCAAATTTTTTATCAGGAAATATTGCTTCTAGGGGCCAACGCCACCATCTTGAGTCTACTTGTCCTGCTTTTGTTTCGGTCATATACACTGTGGTTTAAAATTATACTATTAATTGTCTAAGTATGATTATACAAAATCCTTTATCAAAAAAGTATACCGTTTTAGCGTGCGAATCTAGAGACCGGGAAATTTTTTATGCCTTTCCGGAATTAATGGCTCCTAAGTTGGTTACTTATATAACGATAACAAGCAGCTAATCGCTAACCCCTTGGACTATAAATCAACCAAAGTAACTAAAGGAATTTATTATGTCTGACTCAACTAATCCTTTAACACCAATTCAAACTGACAACGTTCCATCCCAAGATTTAACAAATTCTTTAACACCACAACAAATGAAACCTGATAACACTCCACCCAAATTTAGCTTTAGAAATGCAATTGTTAAAAACTGGAAGACTACAACTGTTGGTGTAGTTATTTCTTTCACTGGTTTTGTTTCCTTTTCACCTCAAACCTTCGGTGGTCCCGATACACCTTTTGTACAGGTATGTAAGTATGTAACCTCTGGAGGTCTTGCAGCGTTAGGTATTAGCTCGAAAGACTATAACGTTACAGGTGGTAATGGTAGTTAAATTGAAACACTTTTCTATCAATGCGTTTTTCGATTCCAATGTGGCAGCATGGATACGAAAATGTGCAAAAATTGAAGAATTAGTTTCGATTTGAATTAAAATGGCAACTTATTTAGTCACAGGCGCCAATCGAGGTATAGGTTTAGAGTACTGCCGTCAGTTAAAAGAACGAGGAGATACTGTAATTGCCGTTTGTCGTTCTGCTTGTGATGAGTTAAAAAATCTGGGTGTACAAATAGAGCATAATATAGATATTACGAACGATGCATCGGTAAATGATTTAGTTAATAGGTTACAGGGTTTGCATCTCGATGTTTTGATTAATAATGCTGGTATTATCGAACGAGTTAGTCTTGATAATCTAGACTTTGAAAGCATTCGGCGCCAGTTTGAAATAAATGCACTAGGAACTCTCAGAGTTACAGGCGCCTTGCTTCCGAATTTAAAAAATGGCTCTAAAGTAATTATAATGACTAGCCGTATGGGTTCTATCGAAGATAACACTTCGGGAGGCTCATACGGTTATCGCATGTCGAAAGTAGCTGTTTCGATGGCAGGAAAGTCTTTATCGCATGATTTAAAACCAAAAGGTATTGCCGTTGCTATTCTTCACCCTGGACTAGTACAGACTCGCATGACTGGTTTCAGTGGTATTACTACATCTTCGTCAGTTCAAGGACTTATAAAACGGATTGATGAATTAAATCTAGATAATACAGGCACTTTCTGGCATAGTAATGGCGAAATATTACCTTGGTAATGAATATATAAATATGAAATAAATATGAAATAAATATGAAAAAGCCGCGAAAACAATGCTTCGCGGCTTTCGGTGTGGTGTGAGGAGTTTAACTATCTATTATCATAAAGGTTACTCTGGGGGTGACATACCTGGTAACAGTTTTGGTAACAAGAAACCCGGTTTCTAATAGAAACGCGACATATCGTGTCTACGACATACCGCGTCTCTAAAACGTTTTCTTCTTGTCCTTCACATCTTCTTGGTTGAAAATAGTTTTCAACCACGGAGGCACAAATTACACGGAAGAAATCGAACTATTAAGTTCATTCGGTCAACGTAATTCACCTTAATGGTGAGTGTGTGTACCCTAAAAGTAAAAACCGTGGCTTTTGGGAGGGGTCCACGGCTTTTGGGGTAATGTGAGAAGCATAACTGAGATTCATAATAAGCTTATAAATTAGAGCCGTGGCGCCGGTAACAGTTTTGGTAACGGAGACTCAAAAACACCTCCAAGGTGTATAAAGTTTTCCTTCACAATAGTTTACACGAACTAAAGTAAGGCGCCACCACAACTCGAACCACTTCCAGCAGTACACCCATAACAGTAAGCAGCAGTTTGAACTTCGTTGATTACGTCTAAGTTGCCGCTCTCAAGTAACTTGGCAACCGTCAAAGCTTCTCCATCCTTGGTTTTTGCGGGCAGATTCATCATTTGATTAAAGTCGCAATCGTAAATATTACCCTTATAATCGATAGATATTTCGTCACGACACATCAAGTTCCCTAATGTGTTTGGGTTATAGTGCGATTCCAAAAATTCTAAGTAGGGAGCGTATAGTTTTTTACGTTCTAAATGTAGCTTTGTTCTCCCTACTGGTAAGTTTGTGATTGTGAATAAATTATTGAAGTCAATATTAAAATTGTTTTTTAAAAAACGTTTATAATCACTTTCGAGACTTTGTTGGTTAGGCGCCAGAGAAAATTTTTCGGTAGTTGGTAGCAAGGGGTTGTACACTAAATCTAAAATTAAATCAGGCACCGTACCGTAACCAAGTCGGTTTAACCATTGCAAAGCATGAATAGAAGCGTCAAAAACACCGTTTCCCCGCATTTTGTCTACGTTATCTGCCATGTAACAGGGTAGTGAAGCTACAACTCTGACCTTGTTTTGAACAAAGTATTGGGGAAGGTAGTCAAAACCAGGTTCAAAATAAATAGTCAAATTTGACCTGACTATAACAGACTTATCGTTTTTTCTAGCTGCCTCAACAAGTTCCTGAAATCCATAATTCATCTCCGGCGCCCCACCAGTCAAGTCAACAATTTTGATTTGTGGGAATTTTTCGATTAATTCTATTAAATACTGGCAAATTTCGGGTGATAACTCCTCTATACGCTTGGGTCCTGCATCAACATGACAATGCGAACAAGCTAAATTACAGCGTTTACCCAAATTAATTTGCAAAACAGTGATTTGCTGTTTTGTTAGGGGTAATTTTAATTTTTCTTTGAAAGGCGTGATTTTTGAAGTAATCATTTTATTTCAACACAATGTACAGTCTCTATATTATCGAATAGCATTCATGCAATTTCAGACCACATAGAAATACAATTAATCTCTGTCTAAAGAATATTATCGTTCATGTATATTAGTTTTTATGTTCGTAAATGTTATAAACAATACTAATACCTTAACATCTACCCTAAATTAACATAAAACATCTCTTGAGATAGAAAGACGATGAAGCTCTTTAGTTTAAAAAGTAGGTAAGTCACTTACAGTAAATTAATATCAGGAGCTAAAGTCATGAGTCAAATTCCAAAAAATGAGAGTAAATCTAATAGTGCTTCCGATGATAACACATCTCAAGGAACTAGAGATATAGGGGTTTTGGCTTTCCTTGCCGTATTAGCGATGTTAACCATCAATAGCGGAGCTTTTGGTTCTAATGACAGTATAACATCAAAAATTACTAATACAGCTGAGATTACCAGCGAAACCGATGATTTTACTGGTAAAACTGTGACAATTAGGAGTAAACCTATTCAACGTCTTGGTTTACGCTCTTTTACTGTTAAAGATAGACAATTACTTGGTGGCAAACCCATTGTGGTTATTAATGCTTCAAATGTACCTTTTGATTTACCAAAAGACGGAAATACAGAAGTTCAGGTGACGGGTCAGGTTCGTGAACTAGATATTTCAAAAATTGAGCGCGATTTTAAACTGAATATACAAGATGAATATTACAAAGATTACATTAATCAACCTGCAATTGTCGCACGCTACATTACACTAGCTCCCAAACCCGGTCAAGTCGCGACGAATCCCCAACAGTTTTATGGTCGGCGGGTTGCTATGATGGGTAAAGTCAAAGATATTCAAAGTCCAACTTTATTAAAGTTAGATGATGGCAATTTTATTGGTGGAAAAGATTTACCAATTTTATTTAGTCAAAAACCAAAAGCCGCAATTAATGAAGGTCAAACTGTAGTAATTATGGGAAAAGTTAGTCCATTTGTTGCTACTGATATTCAACGAAATTATAAAATGAATTGGAATTCAGATGTAAAAAGGCAACTTGAAGCCGAATACGGCAATACTCCTGTATTAATAGCAGAGAATGTGTATCCTTAGATGTTATAGGATGGGTAAATTTGTTAATCAATACAAATAGCAGTAGGTGCCACAAAGCAAAAGTTAAACTTATAAAGACAGACGCCTACCCTTTTTCATCTGAATAATTATTGATTAAGGCTTTTTGTCAATTGTTGTTCCATAGCTATTACTGAAGCTAGTTGTAATTCTAGCGCTTGCCTACGTTTACGAACCCTTTCTAATCGCTGCGCTTGTGCTTCTTTGCTAAAAAATTTCTCTACCAAGGCTTCTTGTTGAGTAGGAGTTAACCGTCCGATACCTGGGTCTTTATCTATTTCGTCAAGAACTTGCCACATTTTTAGCTGTTCTTTTGTTGGTATATTATCTGTTTGACTCATGGTTTTACTAATCAAATAATTGAGTAGAACGTCGGTAAACTTGGCTAGTTAGAAATCTTTCTGCTAATTCTCTTGTTAGCAGCATTTCTCCTGAGCCATCGGTTTCTATGAACCCAATTTCATTGTAACGGTATTTGGCGCGGGGAATAGCAAATAACTTGACTACGCCACCAAATTGTTTAGATTGACTTTCTTTAACAATTTCTTCTATCAAAGAAGTAGCTGCACCTTTTTTTGTTTCTACTTGTACTTGTTCGATAACGTTCCAAGGAGCATTAGTTAGAGATTCAATGGTTATAGCAGGAAATCTTTCTGCCTCGTATTCTACTTCTACCTCCCCTATCGCTGCAATAGCTTGAAGAATTTTTTTATCATCAACGACTCCTCTAAAATCATCGATTGTTATTTCTTGATCACCAAACTGTATTGCATCATTTAAAAATTGTATTTTTGATACACAATCCCAAAAAGGAGTGTCACGGGTATTCTCTCTATTGCCCTCAAAATAAAAATTTATGTACTATTGAGCTTTTAATGACCATTCATCTAGAATACTGATAACATCTATTGATTCTCCTACAACGTAGCTAAAGATGTTCATTTTCTTTAAAAAACATAGACGTAATAATTTAATTATATTTTATTTTAGTCAAAAAACATCTAATTTATGAGTTTTGTCGTACAATTCATAATATAGAGACCGTATTAATTCGGTCTCTATATTATGAAATGAAACTAAATAATTTTCACTTTACGTATAGCAGCAATGCCGGAAATACATTATATTTCTAGCAACATCCTCCTCCGACGTAATGCCAAGTCGAATCGGTGACTAAAATATCTTTGGGAAGTTTGGATAAATTCTTCGCTGTTTTATCGCATATAGACATAGGAATTCCCGCTTGTAAGATGTGACCCTTGTTATCATCAAAATATTCTTCTGCTCCACTATATATAGCTGTCTTGCCAGTAAATACACAGGCGCCATCTTCTGGAATAGGTACTTTGAAAGATACTGAGTCTAGACTTTCTAACAGCAGGTGTTCTGGTAGATTATAATTGTGAGCATCTAATAAACGGTATGGGCGCCGTGCCCGAATTTCTACTTGTCCAAAACCAACATCTATAATCCGCTGAATATATTCATCATATGTTAAGGCGCCGGATAAACACATTGCACGCAACCGTTCATCACGCTGTAAATGTTCTGGTATTGGACGTGTAGCAATAGGGTCACTCATTTGCAGGCGCCCACCCGGTTTCAATACTCGATACGCTTCACGCAACGCACGAGTTAAGTCGGATGGTTCAAATATATTAAACAAACAATTCTGTGCGACTATATCTACTGAAGCATCCTCAATAGGTAAATTAAAAGCATCACCTTCTCGAATTTCAACAAAACTGGTATCGAACCAAGAATTTTCTTTTGCCGCAGCTTCTAAATTAATAGAGGCAGCTTCACGCATTGCCGCTACTGGGTCAACTGCAATAACCCCACCCGGACGACGAGAAAAGTAAGCAAACTGTAAAGCTTCAAGTCCACCACCAACACCCACGTATAATACAGTCGGCTGGTTACTCAATTCTGTAGGATGTACTGTAGTCCCACAACCATAGTTCATGTCCTGCATCTTACGCGGAACTTTTAAGTCTGGGAACTGTAAAGGTGAACTTTGAACACAACAAAGCCCTACTTCTGGAGTTTGAGCAACATCACTGTAAAATTGCGCTGCGGTTTCTAGGTAAGTCATGGAGATTTTAGATTACTCTTTCTAGTCTATCAACTTGTACATGTCTTTAGAAATCGGGTTTCGATAAAGAAACCCGCTTTCTTATTCACGCAAAACATAACCTACGCCACGCACTGTGTGTATTAATCGTTTTTCGTGTTCAGCTTCGAGCTTGATACGCAAATAACGAATATACACTTCAATGATATTAGAATCACCCATAAATGTATATCCCCAGACAGATTCTAAAATTCTATTCCGTGATATTACCTGGCGCGGATGTGATATTAAATATTCGAGTAAGTCAAATTCTTTAGTTGTTAATTCTATATTTCTTTCCTTACGTTTTACTTGTCGCGTTTTTCGATGCAAGCTCAAGTCTTCAAATAGTAATAGGTCTGGGTCTAATTCTTGTGTCTTCCTGACATGTGCGCGTACTCGTGCAAGCAAATCATCTGCACTGAACGGTTTAACTACATAATCATCTGCTCCCGCATCCAGTCCTGCTACGCGGTCGCTAACTTCATCTTTTGCCGTTAACAATATTACTGGCACTTGGTCACCAGTCGTTCGTAAACGTCGGCAAATTTCTAACCCTGATAACCCAGGCAACATCCAATCTACTATCACTAAGTCGGGTTGTGACTCACGCGCTACATTCAAGCCTGCTACTCCATCATGCTCGACTGTCACTTTATACCCTAGATATCCAAGCTCCATCTCCACGAATCGTGCGAGCTTAACTTCGTCCTCTACTAATAATATATGGGCTGTCATCGATTTTTTCACAGTTTTTTTCTTTAATTAACAACAGAGACTCGTCCGAACTAAAGCAACATTTTTTACATTTATTTGACTTCGATTTGGTTTTGGTGTGTTATAATTTACATGCTACTGTAAACGTTAACACTCCAGATTATACAAGCATATTCTGAAATGAATTGATAAGTTTTGTTGCAATATTATATTGTTTTACTTATTTATGCTTAAAGATTCCCAGTTTCTTCAAGAAGTTAGGAATCTATGACTTTCAAATAAAATTTAAGTATAATTTATACCACAAACTATCAGTGGTTAAAGGTTCAATGTAAAGATATAAAATTATTGAAATACTCTGACTATATTACTTTGCGCGCGCAGGGTGTAGCTTGTAGAGGTGCTGTAGACTTTAATCACATTTAATACTAATCCAAGTTAAGATTCGCTCATTGAAAATATATATTAACAGTAAGCGCTTACGTCTTCGCCGCAGACATCTGCAAGGTAGCATAATGCTTTGAAGCGTAAATACACGACTTGTTCGTAAAAAGGATTTAACTTGCACATTGGAGGAATATGAAATAACTTCTTGCCAAATACTACAACATCACGTTCAAATGGACATTGCGAAGGAATAAGCTTACATAACTTATGTGCAAATTTTGAGTCTTTAACTTCGATTGATTCTAACCACTGGCGGATAGGAAAGAGTATATCGTTTTGGCGGTGGAGTTGTGTAAAGGATGTCATAATCTTTCTCCTAATGTTTTTTGTTTGTTTGGTAGTCGGGTTGTTATCCCTTCTATTACTTATATATGTCTATCTTTTTCAACTTATGCATTTTGTCCCTTGTTTTAGGAACAACTCTTACTACAGTTACCAAATTTAACTTTCCGGACAGTACGGCAAAATTTGGCAGGATGTTGAAAACCTCTCCCCCGACCCTCTCCTACGAGGATACACAAGAGCGAATGGTAGTTTAACCCCTCACCCGAACGATTTAATAAGTTTTTGAGTTACCAGTTTGAGCGCCTATAGCTCTTGAAATGGTCGATTTTTCATGAAAATGTGGGGTCTTACCCCTTGCACGCAGATTGTGATTAATTGCACAGAAATTATGCTCTCATATTTTGTACCGCTTGTAATTCTAAAAAGGCGCCTATATTAATGTTGGGTTCCGCTGTCGCTCCACCCAACCTACATTACATCCGTTACATCCGTTGCCACTTGACTTCGCTGTAAACTTCACGTTAGACTATTCCATAACGAGCGTTCGATATAAAAAAGCCAAACAATGTATTATGCCAAAGATAGTAGACCACGATTTGTACCGTAAGGAGTTACTGAGTAAGTGTTTTGACTTGTTTGCTGCTAAGGGGTATGGGTCTATAACGATGCGTGAAATTGCGAAGGAGTTAAAGGTTTCGACGGGAACGCTGTATCACTATTTTCCAAATAAGAAGGCTTTATTTGAGCAGTTGGTGGAAGATATGGTGCAGAATGAGCTTTCTATTGCAACTGCGGAGTGGGAGACATTAAAGACTCGGCAGGAACGTGCGTCCGCTTTGGGTAAATATTTGAATGGTAATCTCGATTATCATATTAAAAGCAGTTATTTAATGATTGATTTTTCTCAGCATCAAGATTCTGAAGGGTATATAGATAGTGAATTTTGGCGCCGTTTATGCGAGCGTTATCAAGGCGCCATTTATCAATTTTTAGGTGTGGAAGACCGCGCGCTTGCTGATTTTATTATGTGCTTTGTTGATGGGGTGATTTTAGAAAGGTTGCTTGGTGTAAATACGATTGATGTTGTTGAACAATGTACGCTGATGGGCAAGATGGTTGATGCTTATTTAGAAAAGTATGGTTTGAATTCATAGGAGTTTCTTATGGTTAGTCAAGGACTTGAGAAAGAAGAAAAATCTACTAACATGATTCGTCATTTGGCACGGTTGAGCGATTGTATTTTTGCTTTTGCTATGGCTCTAATGGTTGCTGGATTTGATTTTCCGGAAGCGAAGGATATGACGGATGCTCAAATCAATTCTTTTTTGATGGCACAATTAAAGCCTTTGGGTACTTATGTTATTACGTTTGTTTTGGTGGCTGTTTATTGGATTGCTCATTCGCAGCAGGTTAGTTATTATAAGCGCACTGATGAAACACACCTCTGGATTGGGGTTGTTTATTTGATGTGTCTTTTTCTTGTTCCTTTGTCTAATGATTTGTTGATGAGTTTTTCTGGAAATTTAATGGTGAAGGTTTGGTTTAGTGTTAATATTTGTTTAATTGGTATTTTGAATTTTGTAAGTTGGACTTATGCAACTTATAATTATCGGCTTGTTGATATAAATTTGGATAAGAGTATTATTTGGGGTACGAGGGTTAAGGCTTTGATTGAACCTGCTTTTGCTTTGGTTTCTATTGGGGTGGCTTTTTTGAATCAAGAATTGTGGGATTATGTTTGGTTGATGATTCCTGTTGTTTATTTTTTAGTGGAACGGTTTTTTACCACAGAGACACAGAGTTCACAGAGTTAGAGTATAGAATTTTTGGGAATTATAAGTTCAGCATCTATATATAGAGAGGAAGTATGCCTTTTAAGTTGTCTCTCAAGTCTTTTAATGGTTGGATGGTTGGAATGATGGTTGCTGCTACTGCTGCTACTGGTGGTGTATTATATTATGGTGCCCAGCAGTTTGGTTTAAGTGGTAAGCCTGTTGAAAAACCTGTTGAGTTACCTCCTGTTACGAAAGTTAGTGCTTTGGGGCGCCTGGAACCTGAAGCTGAAATAATTAAGTTATCGGCGCCTATCCCTTTAGATGGTGATAGAGTAGCGAAGATGTTGGTAAAAGAGGGTGATAGTGTTAAACAAAGTCAGGTTGTTGCTGTATTAGATTCAAGAGCAAGATTACAGGATGCTTTACTTGTTGCTCAAAAACAAGTCAGTATGGCAAGGGCAAAATTGGCACAAGTACAAGCTGGCGCCAAAACTGGACAAATTCAAGCTCAAAAAGCTACAGTAGCTAGACTGCAAGCTCAATCTGTTGGTGATAAGGTTGGACAACAAGAAATTATTGCTCGGTTAGAAGCTCAATGGCAAGGTGATAAACAAGCACAGTTAGAAAATATCGCACGGTTAGAAGCACAAGCACAAGGTGATAGACAAGCACAACTTGCCACTATTAGTAGGTTGGAAGCTGAGTTGAATAATGCAAATTCGGAATTGGGACGTTATCAGCAACTATATAATGAAGGGGCAATTTCAATTTCGCTGTTCGATGGTAAACGGTTGAGTGTGGAAACTGCGAAACAGCAACTTAATGAAGCTCAAGCTGTGTTGAAACGGATTGATACTACTTCCCTTAGACAAATTAGTGAAGCTAAAGCTGTTTTGCGACGTATTGATGCAACTAATAGTAAGCTCTTAAGTGAAGCAAGAGTTGCGCTAAATCGAATTAACGCAACTGGCAATAAACAAATTAGCGAGGCTCAAGCTACATTAAATAGTATCGCTGAAGTTCGCCCTGTGGATGTTCAAGCTGCACAAACTGAAGTTGATAATGCTATCGCAACCGCTAAACGTGCAGAAACTGAATTAGAACAATCTTACATTCGGGCGCCACTGAGTGGACAAATTCTCAAAATTCATACCCGTCCTGGAGAAAAGATTGGTGATAACGGAATTGCAGATTTGGCACAAACGAGTCAAATGGTAGCAATTGCTGAAGTTTATCAAAGCGATATTGGTAAAATTAAACTTGGACAAACGGCTAAGGTAACAGGACAAGCGTTCCAAGGTGAAGTCAAAGGCACTGTATCACAAATTGGCTTACAAGTGAACCGTCAAAACACCTTTGCTAACCAACCAGGGGAAAACCTCGACCGTCGTGTCGTCGAAGTCAAAATTCGTATCAACCCTGAAGATAATTCGCGTGTCGCTGGGTTGACTAATTTACAAGTTCAAACTTCGATTGATTTGTAACGTTTTATTACTGTAAAGCATAACGAATGTTCGTTATACATTTGAAGGAAGTGAAATATGCAGGCAACAATAACCAAGCTTGAAACATCACAAGTCAACCAAGCTATCGAAGTTTTAGGTCATGCTTTTCGTCAAGACCCTATTTTTAATTATTTGCTGCCAGATAATTCTACTAATGCGCTCTTGTGGTTACTTCGTGTTGCTTTGGGATATAGCAATTCTTATAACCATATTTATACAACTACTACCAATACTGGTGAATTACAAGGTGTTGCATCTTGGATACCCCCCGAAGGTTCTGGTAGTAGTGTTACACGTATATTACAAGCAGGCGCCTTAATTTTGCCGTTCAAACTGGGAATATCAAGGTTTGCACGCACGCTTTCTTGGTCTTGGGCAATGGAAGAACTACATAAACGCAATATGTCGTCAAAACCTCATTGGTATTTATCGCTGTTGGGTGTTTCACCAAGTAGTCAAGGATGTGGAATAGGTAGTTTATTAATTGAACCAATACTTCGACAAGCTTCTCGTGACGGGTTGCCAATTTATTTGGAAACTTCAACCGAACTCGCTATGCGGTTTTATCAAAAGCATGGGTTTAAGGTTGTTTGGGGTGGTGAGTTATTAAAGGGTAGTCCTTATTTATGGGCAATGGAAAGGGAGGCATAATTTTATGAGATTATTTAGTAAAAAGAAAACACCGTTAGCTTGGCGCCAGTTGATGAAAGAAAAAACTCGTCTTGCTATTGCGGTTGCGGGAATTGCGTTTGCTGATATATTAATGTTAATTCAGATGGGGTTTGAAGGCGCCTTATATGATGCTTCGATACAACCGCATCGTAACCTACAAGCTGATTTGGTGTTGATTGACCCGCAAATGCAAACTTTATTTTCGGTCAAAGATTTTGCGCGGGAACGATTATATCAAACTTTGGCGTATGATGGTGTTGAGTCAGTAACTCCAGTATATATTTCCACCGGACAATGGCGTAATCCGCAAACTCGTTTGGAAAGGGCTATTTTAGTATGGGGTGTTGACCCAACTAAACCGACGTTCAAAATGCCAGAAGTTAATAAACGACTCGAAAGTATTAAACCACTCAATAGTGTGTTGTTTGATATTGCGGGTCGTCCTGACTACGGTGTTAATAGTGATGAGTTTAAGAAAAGTAACAAGTTTGAAACTGAGTTAAACGGTAAAGCTGTAAATCTTCGAGGTTTGTTTGTGAATGGCGCCTCGTTTGCAGCAGATGGTAATGTAATTACGAGTGAATCTACATTTATGCAGCTTTTTCCAAGTAGCAAACCTGAGAAAATTGCCGTTGGTTTGATTAACTTGAAGGATAATGCCAATATTCTCAGGGTGCAAAAACAGCTTGCTGCATCTTTACCCAAAGATGTTTCGGTACTGACTACCGAAGAGTTTGCCCAAATTGAAAAGAAATATTGGGCAGAAGGTACAGCAATAGGGTTTATTTTCGGTTTGGGTGTCGGTGTTGGGTTTATTGTGGGAATTGTAATTGTCTATCAAATTCTTTATTCTGATGTTTCAGAACATTTGCCTGAGTACGCAACACTCAAAGCGATGGGATATACGGATGGTTTTCTGCTGCGGGTTTTGATACAAGAGTCGCTGCTTTTAGCTGTTTTAGGTTATATACCTAGTTTTATTGCTGCTATTGGATTATATAGTCTTGCTGCTGGCGCCACAATGTTACCGATTGCGATGACGGTAGAACGTGCAATTAATGTTTTTGTTTTAACTGTAGCTATGTGTAGTATTTCTGGTACTATTGCGATGCGAAAGTTGCAATCTGCTGACCCTGCCGATATTTTTTAACTTTTGCGGATGGATGCTAGTTGCAAGTAAATTTGGTTGCCCATGATTTGGTAATTATAAGTCATTAAGAATGATTGATTATATGTTCCGGAGTTAGGGACATATAATGTTGCTAGTAAAGTTTGTATCTTATTTTGATTTTATCCAGTTTACTTAAACAATTAAGTGATACATCAAACAATGAATTTATTCTTGAAAAAGCAATATTCATCAAACTTTCAGGCGCCGATAATATCAGGACTTACGCATGAAAACCTAGAAACCTGGAATATACGTTGATAGCATCTAATAAAAATGACGATTTGTCTGCGACAATGAATGCGTAGAAACCAGGTTTATGCAGCGTAAGTCCGAAATAGTATGATTACTCTTTATTAATAAACTAAGTCTTGCAGATATGAAGCAGTAGAATTCCAGTTCATTCTTTACTATATCTTAATTTCTCTGTGTAATTTTTAAAGTAGATTATATCATTGTTTCAGTTATGTAATTTTTCTATATAGAATTTATGTGTTAATACTAGTAGTGTTTGAGTAAATTAATGACCGTAAATCTAAAAAAAAATCAAGTGTTAGTGAAATTTCGTCGTATCTTTTGGATGTGTAGAGGAAAACAAAATGTTTGACAACTTACTTCCACCTTTAAATGAGCATAATCTACCGTATCCAGACACAATACACCCTATTGTTGTTCACTTTGTAATCGCAATGGTGTTGTTTGCTGTGGTTTGTGATTTTGTAGGTTTGGCAACTCGGAATTATAAACTGTATGAGGTAAGTTGGTGGAATATGTGTTTTGCCACGGTTTCGATATTTATTGCGATTATATTTGGTCAAATCGAAGCTGGTCTCTCTTTGGCATATGAAGCAGTAGAACCTGTATTGAATTTACATACTTTGATTGGTTGGTCGCTGTCGGGAATTATTGCAGCTATTACAGGATGGCGTTATATTATTCGATTACGTGACCCTTTGAGAATACCTACTTCTTATTTAGCTGTTGGATTAGTTTTAAGTGTAATTGTTTGCTTCCAAGTTTACCTTGGGGACAAGTTGGTTTGGGTCTATGGACTACACACACAACCAGTTGTAGAAGCTATAAAACAAGGGGTTTTGCAATGAATTATGATTTGATTGACCAAATTAAATCACACTTAGGCGCCAATGGGTTGCCTTATGCAATACCAATTCATCCCAACTTGGTACATTTAACGTTGGGATTATTTATTGTAGCAGTAACTTTTGATATTGTTGGCGCCTTTTATATGTTGGAAAAGCCAGTTTTTAAATTTTTAGCAATTCCTGCGACACGTGCGAGCTTGTTCGATGTTGGTTGGTACAATATGCTCGCTTGTGCAATTATTACGTTTTTTACAGTCGCAGCAGGTTTTTACGAAATTATGCTGGCACAACCCGGAGCTGAAATTAAAAGCGCTTGGGGTTTACAAGCTTTTGAAACTATGCTTTGGCATGGTGTTGGTGGTGTCGTTTTATTAACGTTAATTGTTGTGATGACGGTTTGGCGAGGGTTTCAGCGCTACGTTTGGCGTAAAGACCGAGGACAACAAGTTCAGTGGAGTTATTTAGCTGTGGGACTGGTAATCATGTTTATGATGTATCTTCATGGTACATTAGGCGCCCATTTAGCAGGTGAGTTTGGTGTTCACAATACCGCTGTTAGGTTATTGCGGATGAGTGAAGATGTTAATGCAGTGTTGAAATAATTATGAAAATTCGTACTATTGTAACCTTGATTATTGTTACATTAGCTTTGAGTGCTGTGAGTTTGTGGATGGGAGATTTGTCACATTCTTGGTTTCCACCCCAAGCAACAGCAGAGTCTTTACTTATTGATGATTTATTTAGCTTTTTGGTGACGTTAGGGACTTTTATATTTTTGGGAGTAACGGGTACTCTTACTTATTCAGTTCTGTTTCAACGTGCAGGTAAATACGATATGAGTGACGGACCTCCAATTGAGGGGAACGTCAAATTAGAAATTATTTGGACTGCAATTCCTTTTTTCTTGGTGATTTGGATTGGCGTCTATAGCTATCAAATATACGACCAAATGGGAATTCTTGGACCGATGGAACATGTACATCTAATGCAGTCAGCAGAAGCTGCTTCGATGGATACACCATCTAAGAAAATTACAGAAGTAGAAGTCATTGCCAAACAGTGGTCTTGGGAGTTCCGCTATAAAGGTGCTAATGTCAGTAGTACAGAGTTACATTTACCTAGCGCGCAACGAGTTCGGTTGAAGTTGACTTCTGCTGATGTAATACATGGGTTGTATATTCCAGCTTTTAGATTGAAGCAAGATATCATACCTCAACAAGTTATAGATTTTGAGTTTACTCCAATACGTGTGGGTAAATATCGTCTTCGTGATTCCCAATTTAGCGGTACTTATTTTGCGGCAATGCAAACCAATGTAGTTGTGGAAACACCTGAAGATTTTAGTACTTGGTTAGTTCAGGCAGCGAAACTTGAGCCACAACCTTCATATAATCAGGCTTTTGCTGAGTATGAACAGCAAAGTAAACAAACTATAAAAGGTTGGAATAGTGTGGCGCCTGCTACACCTCCAATTGTGAATTATCCCAGTCAGAAAGATAGCTAATTATGACAATTTTAGAAAGTATTCAAGGGCAAAAAGAACATCATCCACCTTTAACGACGTGGAAAAGTTACTTTAGCTTTAGCACTGACCATAAGGTAATTGGTATTCAATATATAGTTACGGCATTTATATTCTTTCTCATTGGTGGAATTTTCGCGATGATTATTCGCGGAGAATTAATAACTCCCGAATCTGACTTGGTTGACCGTACTGTTTACAATGCTATGTTCACTATGCATGGTACGGTGATGTTATTTCTGTGGACGTTTCCTGTTTTAGCTGGTCTGGCTAATTATCTTGTACCACTAATGATAGGCGCCGGTGATATGGCATTTCCAAGATTGAATGCTGTGGCATTTTGGATGGTGCCTGTATTCGGGATTATTCTGATGGCAAGTTTTCTGTTACCTTCGGGTCCAGCACAAGCAGGATGGTGGTCTTATCCTCCCGTCAGTTTACAAAACCCTAGTGGGAATTTTATTAACGGTCAATTTTTATGGTTGGTGGCAGTGGCATTATCGGGGGTTTCCTCAATAATGGGCGCCGTTAATATTGTCACCACTATCTTTAAAATGCGGGCACCGGGAATGACGTTCTTCCGAATGCCTGCATATGTTTGGACGGTTCTGAGTGCCCAAATTATTCAGTTATTTGGACTACCTGCACTCACCGCCGGGGCAGTAATGTTACTGTGTGACCTCTGTTTTGGCACAGCATTCTTTGACCCTGCCAAAGGTGGCAGTCCAGTATTATATCAACACTTCTTTTGGTTTTATTCGCATCCCGCAGTCTACGTAATAATACTGCCAATATTTGGTATTTTCTCGGAAATTTTTCCAGTCTACGCCAGAAAGCCGTTATTTGGATACAGAGTAGTCGCCGTATCATCCCTCATTATCACAGGGTTGAGTGCAGTTGTTTGGGTTCACCACATGTTTGCGAGTGGTACTCCAAGCTGGATGCGGGTGCTATTCATGTTTTCGACGATGTTAATTTCCGTCCCCACTGGTATTAAAGTATTTGCTTGGCTAGCAACGATTTGGGGTGGTAAACTTCGACTTGACACTCCAATGCTATTTGCACTCGGTGGATTAGTAATGTTTGTATTTTCGGGCATTACAGGTATTATGCTTGCCGCAGTACCCGTTGATATTCATGTTAATAACACCTATTTTGTCGTCGGTCACTTCCACTACGTTATATACGGCGCCACTGTCATGGGAGTGTATGCTGCTATATACCACTGGTTCCCCAAAATGACCGGACGGATGTACTACGAAGGATTAGGAAAATTACACTTTGTATTAACATTTATTGGCACCAACTTAAACTTTTTTCCAATGCATCCGTTAGGTTTACAAGGAATGCCACGTCGGGTAGCTTCATACGACCCAGAGTATGCATTTTGGAATGTGATAGCTTCTTTAGGAGCATTTTTACTTGGAATGTCCACACTGCCATTTATCTTAAATATGGTCAGTTCGTGTGTGAACGGTAAATTAGCAGGTGATAACCCTTGGAGAGCAATAGGTTTAGAGTGGTTAATTTCCTCACCTCCACCAGTAGAAAACTTTGAAGAACTCCCCATAGTTATCTCAGAACCATATGGTTATGGTAAAAATGAACCACTCGTAGAAAACGGCGCCAACTTGAAATAATGGCAACGGATACAACGGATGTAACGGATGTAACGGATAAATCATCCGTTACATCCGTTGCAAGGTATTTTATTCAAACATCTAAAATGGAAACAACAGCACCAGAACATATTCAGCATTCCCACGACGAAGAAGCAAATAGCATGTTTGGCTTCATCGTGTTTCTACTTTCCGAAAGCGTTATTTTCTTAAGTTTATTCGCAGGATATATAGTCTACAAAACAACAACAACAAACTGGTTGCCAACAGGTGTAGAAGGATTAGAAATTAAAGAACCTGGAATAAATACAGTCATTCTTGTAGCCAGCAGCTTTGTAATATATATAGCCGAACTTTTCCTCGCACGTAAAAACCTTTGGGGTTTTCGCGTGTTTTTACTGCTCACAATGATGATGGGGAGTTATTTTCTATACGGTCAAGCAGTGGAATGGCAAGGACTCAATTTTGGGTTTACATCTGGAGTCTTCGGTGGAACGTTTTATTTACTCACAGGTTTCCACGGACTGCACGTTTTTACAGGTGTTTTATTACAGTTCATGGTCTTAATTCGTTCTTTTATTCCTGGTAACTACGACAAAGGTCACTTTGGTGTTGCGGCAACTTCGCTATTTTGGCACTTTGTCGATGTGATTTGGATTATTTTGTTTAGCTTAATTTATTTGTGGTAGGGTGTGTGACGCTATGAACAATTAACAGGTAAAAGAATAATCTTCTAGCGTCACGCACCTTATTATTGCTTAAACACCATATGTAAGATGGTGCGTGAAAGCTTTAATCCTAGCGTTCTATTGATTGATGGTAATGGCTTTCACGCACCCTACTTTCACGCTTGTACATAAAGAGGAGAACTTATATGATTATCGATGACCAATATTATGATGTAATTATAGTTGGTACAGGCGCTGGTGGTGGAACGATAGCACAAAAACTGGCGCCAACGGGTAAGAAAATTCTAATTTTGGAAAGAGGTGGTTTTTTAGCTCCAGAAGAACAACTTCAAGGTGGCGAAGTCTTTAAAAAAGAACGTTATCGCGCTAACGAAGAATGGTACGATAAAGATGGCGAGCCATTTTTTCCCCAAACAAGTTACTCGGTTGGTGGTGATACCAAGACTTACAGTGCTGAACTGTTACGGATGCGGGAAAAAGATTTTGAGCAGGTACAGCATCAAGATGGTATTTCTCCTGAATGGCCGATTAAATATAAAGACTTGGAACCATATTACAATGAAGCTGAAAAGCTTTATAATGTCGGTGGTCAAGTTGGAGAAGACTCTACCGAACCACCTCGCACTCAAGAATATTTGTACCCAGCAATAAATCACGAACCTCAAGTCCAAGAAATTTGCAATATCGTAGCTAAACAAGGATTAAATCCATCGCATCTACCTTTAGAGTCAAATGAAAATAGCGATACCAAACCAGGAATTGCAACCGTCAAAAACTATCCTAATGTCACTCTCAAAACCGACGCATTTGTTAGCTTTCTACATACTAGCCCCAGTGGCGCCGAAGTTAAAGCAGTTGAAGCGCAAATAGGTACACAGTCATATCTATTCTTTGCCCATATTGTTATTCTAGCTTGCGGCGCCGTCAACTCGGCAGCATTACTATTGCGTTCACGCAACGAAAAACACCCCCACGGACTAGCGAACAGTTCCGACCAAGTGGGACGCAATTTTATGAAACACTTAATGACATCTATAGTACAACTACGTCCAACAACAAATTCGGGTATATTTCCCAAAACAGTTTGTATCAATGATTTTTACTGGGGAGATAAAAACTTTCCCTTCCCAATGGGCAGTATTCACAATACAGGTGGTCTTCTTCAAAATGTCATGTTTGCAGAATCTCCACCTTTATTATCTGGTTTAGCCAAACTTATGCCTGGTTCCGGTTTACGACAACTAGCCATTCGTTCCATTGGTTGGTGGTTACAAACCGAAGACCTACCAGACCCAAACAACCGAGTCAGACTAAAAAACTCAAAACTCTATCTAGAATATACCCCTAACAACACCGAAGCACACGACCGTTTAATTTATCGCTGGTTAGATACACTCAAAACAGTAGACCGCACAATCAATAATCCCCTATCGCGTGGCGCCTATCCCCGTGCTGAGGCGCCTTTAAATGTAATTGCACACCAGTCAGGTACATGTCGCTTTGGTGAAGACCCCAAAACATCAGTTCTTAACCTCAACTGTTGTACACACGATGTCAATAACTTATATATTGTTGACGCCAGCTTTTTCCCATCCAACCCAGCAACCAGTCCCTCACTTACAGTAATTGCAAACGCTCTCAGAGTGGGGGAACATTTAATTACAAATTTATAACCTTGTGGGTTGGGCATCCTGCCCGATCTTGACACCACTTTACTCAATAAGTTAAATTAATTTATAACAAACGTTCGATATAATAAGTGAGATTATGCAATCAGAATCACATCAGCTTGGTGAAGAGAGTGTAATATCGATACAAGATTTAAACCATTATTTTGGGGAAGGCGCCTTACGTAAGCAAGCATTATTTGATATAAATTTGGAAATCAACAAAGGTGAAATAATCATCATGACGGGGCCATCGGGTTCTGGAAAGACGACGCTTTTAACGTTGATGGGTGGTTTGCGTTCAGCGCAGTCGGGTAGTTTGAAGATATTAGAACAAGAGATATGCGGCGCTAGTAAAAAGCAGTTAACTTCGTTACGTCGTAATATTGGCTATATATTCCAAGCGCATAATCTGATGACATTTTTAACGGCAAAAGAAAACGTGCGGATGTCATTAGAGTTGCACGATAAGTACTTAGACCAAGATATGGATGCCTTAGCTGTTAATATGTTAGAAACAGTAGGTTTAGGTAATCGTGTTGATTATTATCCCGAAAGTTTGTCGGGAGGACAAAAGCAGCGTGTAGCAATCGCGCGGGCATTGGCGAGTCATCCTAAAATAATACTAGCAGATGAACCAACAGCCGCATTAGACAAAAAATCGGGACGTGATGTCGTAGAACTAATGCAAAAACTGGCAAAAGAGCAAGGCTGTACAATATTATTAGTCACCCACGACAACCGTATTTTAGACATTGCCGACAGAATTGTATATATGGAAGACGGCAAACTGGTTAGCGATGGTATTGATGCGGCAGCCAAAGTTAAATAATATATCTTGCCTTGTAGAATAAGCTATGCTATACTTAACAAGTTGCGAAAAATTCGGACGTATAGCTCAGTTGGTTAGAGTACATCCTTGACATGGATGGGGTCACTGGTTCGAATCCAGTTACGTCCATAAATTTATACCGATGACACCTTTGTTGGCTAAATAATTTAGTGTTGTCGATTGCCAAATTATTTGACCGCGTTGACAAATTAATGTCACTTTTGACAGATTAGTGTCCTAAAGCTAGTCACTAAAATTTGCCTCTTGATTTTAACTGAAATTGATTTGTTTGCTTTCTAAGTTCACTAACCAGTTAATAAGGACGTAACTGGATTCGCTTTCAACCCACCACTAATAATTTTAAATTATTCTTTCCACTCTTGATTAATCCATTTAGTTTTAGCTAAGGCTTAAAACATCAAAATATTGAAAGTATCTCACTGCCAGCAAAAAGTCTCAACCCGCCCAAAGCTTGAAGGGGCATTGAAACTTCTTTTTAAATGTGTACTTTTTCATCGCATCCTTTCAACCCGCCCAAAGCTTGAAGGGGCATTGAAACGTCGATGAACTATGCTATACACCTCCGGATAGAAGGCTTTCAACCCGCCCAAAGCTTGAAGGGGCATTGAAACGTCCGTGATGGCGAACAAATTGTAGATATTGTCGGCTTTCAACCCGCCCAAAGCTTGAAGGGGCATTGAAACCAATTGTCGTTTCCCCTTGGAAACCACAAGTTATACTTTCAACCCGCCCAAAGCTTGAAGGGGCATTGAAACTGCGGCGCCGGAGGAATTATAATTTGCTTACTTTGCTCTTTCAACCCGCCCAAAGCTTGAAGGGGCATTGAAACAATAGAATTTGAAAATAGCTAGCTTCTAGGTAGGTAACCTTTCAACCCGCCCAAAGCTTGAAGGGGCATTGAAACCGATACCACGCAAATTGTGTAATTTATCAGCTATGGACTTTCAACCCGCCCAAAGCTTGAAGGGGCATTGAAACCCCGCGCCTAAAACCCTTTATTTATCAAGATTCCTAGAGACACTTTTGGCAGGACTACCAAAATCACTTGCTAGTTGACAATTAAAAAAATAAATCAAGTGACAAACAAAAGTCTAGAAACCTTGTCAATAAAACGATTTGAAGCTTTGGCGCCAGTCCCGGTAAAATCGCTCCCGCTTTGCCATGCCAAAAAAAATAATTAAGGTGGGTTCCTCCTTGCTCGGAGGTGATTCGGTAGCCACCACTGCGGTAAACCCGCACCTCTATTACTGGGGGCGCACCTGATTCCTATCCACAAGGGATAGCAGCTTCAAGGTGGGCAGCTACCAGGGTCAGAAAGCAAGACTGTCTTCCAACAGTCAAACTAACCCACATTTTGCACAGCACAGAGGCGCCATAAGACGCATGAACTGCGGCGCTGTTTGTTACTATTATATTTTCAAGGTACGGTCTTTTTGATTAAGATTTTTTACGCGCGTTATAAGCACTTAATGCTAATTCTTTTGCCTTATCTTGTGGACTTGCCCGGATAGGTTGTTTATTTTCTTCAATGACAATTCCAGCTTTTGCTGCTTGATTTGTAATACAATCTATTAATCTTCTGTAGCTCCACTGGTTGACACTACGCCGATAAGATGAGGCGTATTTTTTTTGAGCTTCTATAGATTCAGGACATTTTTCTTCTGCTTTGGCTTGAATTTCGCTGTTGACTTGTTCCCGCATGTTATCTAAGTTGGGTACTACGATACTGCCAGCATTAAATTTCTGAGCTACAGCGATAATTTCCTTTGCCAGCAACCTGTCGATATGCTCTCCTAACTCAGAGTCACCAAATTCATTTGGTGCAGCAAGTGTTTGAGCTACTTTGCGCTGATGAGACAAAGCAAGCTTTTCATGTCGTTGCCGATTAATTAGTTTATAATTTTTACCCAGCAGTTGTTTAACACTACGGTAAGCAATGATTTTCCCTGTAATCGCATTTAGCACGGCTAGTGTTGCAGGCTTTTCCAAACCAAGACTTACACCCACTAGAATATGAGATTGTCCGCTGTATAAAGGTTTACTCGGACGTGGGAAGGGACTATTAATGCGTGTAAGAGTTGCATTTTTACGCTTAATGTAGGCAAGTTGCTTATCATTTAGTTGTACTTGTTCTTTTGTCTCTTTCTCCTTTGTTCGAGTAATAGTTTTAGCTATTTCAAGAGCTTTTTCTTCTACAACTAAGTTTGTTCCTTCAGCAGTCCATAAACGAGTATCAACGCAGCAGTAAAGCATTAGACGATTTACGTTCCAAGGTTTACCCTTGCCTTGAGTGGATTTCCAAGCGATACGTCCACTACGAATAGTAAATAAACTGCTTGAATGCTGATTTTTACTACTTCTCTTAATTTGTTGGTCTTCTAAGAAACGTTTAAACCAATGAAGATGACGAGAGTCGCAGTAAATTTCAAACATTAAATCACTTAAACCATTAAAGTGTACACATATACGTTTTTGATATTTTTTTAGTACACCGTCTAAAAATAAAATACCAGCAAAGCTATTTATATTAAGCAGAATCATCCAAACTTTTTTTAGTACATCAATATTGTTAATTTTCAAATTCTTAAACCAAAGTGCTTCGTTTTGAAGCGAATCACGTACAAATGAGATAACTGTTAAATAATCAATATAAAGCAAAAGAGTCCAAAGCTTTATTGGTATATTATTTAGCTTGAGAGTGCGAAACCAAGTCATGTCTTCGCTACTTTCAAAAGCAACAGGAAAAGGCAAGCTACTAGATTGCCTTAGAAGGCTGTCTTGCCAAGATTTCGCTTCGGCTTCATTTTTTGGAACTTTACGAACTGCTTCTAACAAACATTCTAGCCATTTGGCGCCAGTTAAATCTCTTCCTTTAGGAACTCTTGACGCAAGCTGGTCTGTCAGCCTTTGAATTTGAATTTCAACTTTACGGCGCCGTTGGGCAAATTTTTTGGAGTCTTCTTCTTTATTTGGTATTTTGCAACCATTTTTGAGCAAGTAGCTAATAGCGCACCGAGTCTGAACATCTTCTGTGTCGCTGTATGTGTCAAATAAAATTTTAGACAGACTCCGTTCCCCTTGCAATTGTTGAGTTTTCTTCGTCTTCTTTCCTTTCTTTTTAGGACTTTCTTCTGTTGTCGGCTGAGGATTTAATTGATTTAAAAATTCAGTTGCTGTTGCACGTAGCGTATCTAAAGCTACGCCAGCCATTTCTACCAATTCTGTGTCGCTGTTTAGCATCTCTAGCCAGCGAGTTTTACCATCGATTTGCAACTGCAAGCGTTTTTGAACTTTTACCCAAGACTTATAAATATAGCTCACTGTCGCAATTGCACTTGCAAAAAACCGTCCTGGTTGTCCAACAAAACGAGCATCCGTTTTTAGCGGTTCGCACAACTGCTTGATTATTCCTGCGGGAATGGCGCCTTTGTGTTGCCAAGTTTCAAAATCTGGATGCTGATACGCCAGTATTAGCAATTCGTTGATTAATGGCGTGTTGAGTTCAGCCATCAGTTTCCATAACTTTTGGCGGGTAGAGGCACTGGCTACTAAGCGACATTGAATCGTAATTTGGCTCATAGGATAGCCTTTGTACAATTTTGTTCAATAATAACATAAATGTTTTATAAAAGTCTGTATGTAAAATAATTTCATGCAAGACACATTTTTTACTAGCAAACAAGCGGCTCAAATAACAGGCTGTACCCTGCGCCAGCTCCAGTACTGGCGCGAGAAGGGAGTAATTATTCCTGTTATCAGTGATGCAGGAACTGGACGTAGCATTTATTACTCAAAAAGCAATTTATTTGAGCTAGCGGTGATGGTATATCTTTTGTCTTGTGGGTTAAATTTTGATGTAGCGACTGAAACCCTAGCAAAATTGAGAGAAAAAGACGCGGAAAGCTTACAAGCCAATCAAGGCAAGCGTTTTATGTTAGTACAGCTTAATATAGGGGATAACATTAAAAATAAGGCATCACAGAAATTCAGCCTTATTGAGTTCAATAAGGAAAAAGCAATCATACTCTTAGAACAAGGTAAACCTGTAATACCAGTTTGGCTAGATGTTATTTGTGGGAAGGTCAAGGTTTGATTTGTTATCTGAATTTTGTTGAATAGGAGTTTTTAGGTGTTAGGTTGAATAAAAATTTACAAGTAATATGAATAAAGTAATGATTTCATTTGATTCTTATACTGATAGCGGTATAGTTAGTTCGATAAGTAATGAGTTTTTGTTGAGCTTGTTGGTAAAGAAAAGTATCCTTTGGAATTGCTTCTAATAATTTAATTGATTGCTCCCATTTACCTTTTGCTTGTTGCCAAACTTCTTTTGCATGAGGAGGATTTTGAACAATAATAGCAGCTTCTAAAGCTATTTTTTGAGCATTTTCCCAGTTTAAATTAGCTTCTCTTTCTTTTACAAGCTTTTTCTTTAAGGTTTCATAATTAATACGATAAGTAGCTAGCTTATTTTTTGCATCATAATAAACTGATGCTCCTTCTGGAATATTTTCTAAAAGTTTTAATACCTGCTGCCATTTGGTTTCTGCTTGCTCCCAAGTATCTAGAGAATTAGGATTATTTTGAACGATTAATGCTGCCTCCATTGCTATTTCTTGAGCATTTTTAAAATTTGCAATAATCTCTATTTCTTGACTATAAGCTGCACTTATAGGTTGAACTGGTAATATTTTTTCTCTGCCAATCCAAGCTCCAAAACCCAAGATTGAAAAAATTGAAATTAAGATAACAACGAAACTTTTTTGTTTAGTTATTTGTGAGGATTCTCGCTCTTTAAATTGGGTTTGCACTTCAGTATTACTCTTTATCTGACTTGTTGCGTCAGATGCAGAATTTAAAGAATTAGCTTTTTCTTTACGATTTTCTTGCTCAATATATTTTAGGTTTTGCTCTACTTGCCCTTTTAATGTATTAGCTTGTAATATTAAGTTGGCTGATTTCTCTCTCAAACTTTCACACTCATTAAAAATATCTCCTAAAGAAATAAAATTATCATAACTAGATATAATTAATCCATACTCCTCATGGAACCAATCTAAAGCAAAATCACAATTACCAAAAAATGATGTTATGGCAAATAATAAATCTGTAATACTTTCGCTATTTTCAATAATATCGGTAATCTGATTTAGTCGTTCTTGCAGTTCTGTTAATTGATGTTGAGCATTTTTTATTTTTCCCAATTCTTTTTTAAGTAAATTATAATTACTAAAATCTAAATTATTTTTTAAACAACTCTCAATATTTTTAATTTGCTCAATTACACTAGGCTTCAATTGTTCTGTATTGATATGCACTAAAAGTTGTTTATTGCTTAAAAAATCTTGTGCAAATTCTTGAAGATCATTAGACCAGTCAATCCAATCTTCTACTCTAAATTTTAAATCTTCTAAGGTAACTTCTGCTTCTGGGTCGCCAAATTTATCTGAAATAAACCCCGCACCACCTGCAATAACCGCATCTACTATAAAACCACCAGGAATAAAAAAACTTGCGGCTGTACCTAAAAAAGGCAAGGCACGCATTGCTGTATTTTTAAACTTTTCAAAACCTAATTCTTTGTCAATCGCTTGGTGAATATCTTGTAGTTTTAATCCAACTTTATTTAACCTAGTTGCTTCACAACGAATTTTGTTAGCATCACCGATACTAAGTTTCAAACTATCAGCAATATTTGGTAACTCTTCAAGAAGCTGTTCAAAATCAGCCATAACTATCCTTATAAAATAACTCTAAATTTATATATATTAATACGTACTTTTACTTAGTCTGTTAATTGATTTACAATTATCAGAGTCTATAATTATAAAATTCCCTAATTTTTTGGAAAACTAACATATTCACGGTCAAACTTTTAGAAAAGAACTAACAAAACAAATCCTGCCGCTGCTACAGTGATAGGGGCGGATTGTGGAGTGTTGGCAAGTGCATATGGGTGGATGAAGTAGTTAGCTGGCAGGTAGACGTATATTAAATAGCTGGTTATGTACCGGATGTTAGCCGTTGATTAGGCACCGCATCTTAACTATTTAATTGTGATATCGGTGGCTTGTGATACATTGATGGAGGTGCCGAAGTAGGTTGTTTGGTGTAGGTGCAAGAGCTAACAGTCTTTTGGTACAAGATTAAGCACCGCATCATATAGTGTTTTGGTACGAGTAGTTATTGAATTTTGATGTAGCGAGTGAAACCCTAGCAAAACTGAGAGAAAAATAATCAGATGGTTTGAAAGCTAATCAAGATAAGCGTTTTATGCTGGTGCAGCTTTCGATTGGGGGTAATATAAAAAATAAGGCATCACAGAAATTTAACCTTGTTGAGTTCGATAAGGAAAAAGCAATCGTATTATTAGAACAAGGTAAGCCTGTAATACCCCTTTGGTTGGACGTTATCTGTGGAAACGTCAAGGTTTGATTTGAAATTCAAATATTGTTGAGTTGGAATCTAAAGATGCAATTGGGATATAGGCGCCATTAACTACGCTTTTTCATAATGTAGGTACTAATTCTTGAAGCCGTCTCCAACAAAGTTTGATTACGTGATGGGGTAATATTCATGTTGTTGCTTGGTTTTGCGACATGGTAAGAAAACAGAAGCTGGACTTGAAAATATACGAATAAAATTAACATAATCACATCGCTTACTGAAGGTTTGTTGCAGGAGATGGATTTTACAAAGAAATTAAACACTAAGACAAGTGATAGGGTCGGTTATTTCTGATTATTGGATGGCTATATGACCGTAAAAATACGGTCTATTTTAGTAGTTTTGCGGAAATATTATCAAGACTGTTACTTTTATCAAAAATGAGGGAATAGTTAAATTAACCATTATTGTTAAAAATTAACCTTTATGTCACAGCAGCGCATTTTAGAGCTAGCAAAGCAAGGTGATGCTCAAGCTATTGTATCTTTAATGAATAGACAATTACAATCTAAAGGAATCACAGCTCAAGCAACTATTAATAATTCTTGCTTACAAGTAATGTTAGTAGCTGAGAAAGCTATAGATAAAGAGATTTTAGTTGAGTTTATTCGCAAAGGATTAACTGGATTAGGCATTACAGTAATTGAGAAAGTCGAAATTTTTGGAAAACAGGTAGGGGAAGAATTTCCCACTTGGAGTCAAATATTAAATCTGAATGGTACTCAGTTTGAATTATTAGTTGAAGGGCAAAAATCAAAGTCGAATTTAAAAGAACAAGCAAAACAGGGAGATAATGAAGCTATCTCAATGCTTTTAACTCAATCTCTACAATCTAAAAATGTTCTGGTAAAAGCTAACTTAAAAGAAGAAACTTTAAATGTTATATTGACATCTCATGATATTCCCAATGAAGCTTGTGCGACCTTGATTCGTAGAGAAATTATTATGCTGAATTCTACGTTCATAAGTAGTATAAAAATTTATGCAAAACAATGTGGTAATGATTTTCCTATCTGGTCAAAAGAAATTAATTTATTAAACAATATTCATCCAACAACATCTAGTAATTATTCCACAGTTAACTCGCATAATATTTCTATTAATATTAATGATAAAACAATTAGTTTAAACAGTGTTGAATTATTAAAAATTACCAAACTATCTGTAATTGTTGGTTCAGTGATTTTAGCTATTGGAGTTTTCTGTCCTATTATAAGCGCACCTGTAATTGGGACTCTCAATTACTTTCACAATGGAAATGGTGATGGGCTAATCTTATTAATATTAGCAGTCATTTCTATCTTTTTAGCAATGAAAGATGAATTTAAATACTTATGGTGGACAGGACTTGCTTCACTTATTGTTACAATTATCGGTTTTCTCAGTTTTCAATTGAAATTATCTAATATAAAATCAAGCATGGAGTCTGAACTACGCGGAAATCCATTTCGCGGGCTGGCAGATGCTGCTGTAAACTCAATTCAATTACAATGGGGTTGGATAATTATCCTGCTGGGTCTTAGCTTAATTATTGCTGGAACTTATTTGCAAGAAAAAGAAAATATCAAAAAAGTCGGGTTTCTCAATTATTTCTTAGATTTAGCCAATTTTAGAAAATCTCGAAAAGTATATATTTTTGCTGGGTTAATGGTTCTTGGATTAATTGTACCAAAGGTATTTGCTGGGATAAAAGTTCAGCTAGATGAACAAGCATCTGTGAGAAGCTCAAAACAATCAATAGCAAAAATTGATATTAGTTCTATCAACATGTCTCAACAAATTTTCTTTTTAGAAAAACAACAATTTGCTACATCTATTTCCGATTTAGAATTAGTGAATAAATTAGAAACAAATGATTATAATTACAAGATGACCAACATTGATGCTTCACAAGTGATTACAACTGCTACAGCACAACAAAATGGATTAAAAAGTTACATAGGAGCCGTATTTCAAATTAGAAAAGGTGGAGAATATTCTGATACAACTACTATTGCGACTTGTGAAACAGACTCCCCTTCCAAAACTGCTCCTGATATACCTCGTTTGGTGGGAGAAGAGATTTTATGCCCGTCAGATTCTCGCAAAGTAGATTGAATTTGAAAAATAAACCCTATTGATGTTTGGTGGTGTGAGTAGTAGGTACTACGTCCATTTAGTTAATAGAAGAATATCAACAAGGCTTTTGATGATTTACCATCCCCCCAAACAGCGTAAAACACCTATGACACCATGCATCTACCCACAAAGCTGGAACCCTAAACCTGGCGCCACAATTAGGACATTCTGATAACAAGCGCAATTTATGGTGCTTACACCCCTGTGTCTCCTTAAACTGCCACTCAATTTTGTGGCAAGGAGACTCAGCATAACAAGCAGCACACAATCTAATTGGCTCAAGCTTCATGCTCACACCAGGAGGCGCCAGCATTTGCACTAGCCTACCAGCATCAATTCCTGCTACAACAGCTAGTTTTTCTAATTGCCCTAGAGAAGGGGGAGGATTAAACCGAAATTTCTCCCAACGGGCAATTGCTCCTCCAAGTCCTGCCTGCGAGCCTAAACCACCTGGTGTCAAATCATTCGTCCGTCGAAATCTTCCCAAAAAGTGACTCAAACTCTCACCTTCAAACGGCTCAACTTGAAATAGCCAAGCTTTAATATATTCTGATTCCATTACCGATATTCCGCAGTTACTTCCTTTAAAGTGTTCAAATCTATTTTTTGTAGTCCCTTTTTCAGGGCACGTATTGCACTCTCTCGCAAAATCATATCCATTAAACCAATATAACCACCTGTTGCTTCCCCCAAGGTTTTCAACATCGTTTTACTAGAAAGATTAGAAGCTACTGGTAACTGCAAAACCTTCTTTTCCCAAATTTCCACAGTTCGTTTAAATTCTTCCCCCGACAATTTACCAAAACGATGGCAAGACCGAAAACGGTTATAGACCTGCTCATCGCGCTTAATCACAGCATCTAAACGGTCAGTCCCGATTAGAATAACTGGGATTTCTAACTTGTCAAAAATATCACGAACCTCAGCAAAAGTCTTGGGTTTAAAACGGTCAGCCTCATCAATAATTAACATCTCAACCCCACAACCTTTAAGAACACGTAGCGCTCTATCTCGAACTTCCGCCACTGTTCCTTTAGTTACTTGATACTTCAAATGCTCTAGTATGACCCCAAAAAATTCTTTGGCGCCGCACTCTTGAGGAATTTGAATGTAAGCTACAGGTACTGTTGGCGGTTTTCCTGCTTCTTGTTTGGGTTTATTCCTTAATCGATATGCATCACAACCCATAGTCTTACCAGTTCTTGATTCTCCCACCACACGTCCAGATTGGCGTGATTGCCGCTTTCCTTCCAGCCAATCGTGGAGAGTTTGTACTTGTTCCAAGGGGACAAAACCTTTCCGATTTAATCGATGAATTTCTGCTTGTAATTTCTCATCGTTAACAGGAATATCACCTAGCTGTTTGGCGACTTCTTGCGCTTCTTTCGCTACCATTTTTACCACCCGTAATCTTCGCGCATTTGTTCGTAGTCAAGTACTTCTGGCATATCTGGCTCTCCAGATTCAGTGCAAAGCTCGCTCTCAAGAGGATTTTTGGCAGTAGGCTTTGCATCAATAGATACCACAATTATTTCTTCCTCTGTTTCAGCAGGTGTAAGTTGTTTAGCTTTTTTAACCTCAGCCTGTTCTAATTTTTGACGCTCTTTTCTAGTTTTCTTTTGAGTTGGGAATGTTTCTCGTTCTCTAATCTCAGCCAAAATTGAGCGATTACTAATAGCTTTACCTGCTTCCCTAACTTTACGGCTGCTTGCTTTTGCTTCATCTAAAGATAGTTCTTCTGTCTCTAAATCTTGAGCATAAGCACGGGCAAGAAATATCTCTTTATCTCCTTCTATGCGATAAACCAAAATTGTTGTGATGTCTTTAGGGTCGTAGCGTAATACAACACTTTCCCCTGCGTAACCCGCTAGAAGCTCACCTCGATACATCAAATTTTCAAATTGTAGATATCCCCCACGTTGAACTTGGCGCCGTGTTTGCTTCATTAAGCAAATATCTAAATCCCTTTCAGAAAGTAAATCTGGCATTGCAATTAACCCAGATTCCCAGCGTTGAAATCTTGTCTGGTCGCCCATTCGTGCATCGATTCGTTGGTTATAGTTATCGACGATGTAACGCACCAACATCTTTTCTAGTTGGCGTAGTGTAAAACTTGCTTCTTTCTCTGCTTCCTCTGGTCTTTCTTGAACGTTAGAACCCGTATACCCCGCCAAAGTTGAAAATAATTCTGTATTTAAAGTTTTAAATGGACGTTCGACACTACCACCCTCAGATGGTCTATCACGTAAATGGCACACAAACCCCAGTTGCACTCCTATTTGCTGCAAATGGTTGGAGCGAAAATCTTTACCTCCATCCGTATAGAAATTTTGCGGTAAACCAGAAGTACCCCATTCTTCGTGAAGCCCATATTCTGAACTGTACTGCTTGGGCAAAATTGCATGACGTAGTGCTAAAGCCACAACAGTCGAGCTTGGTGCATCATAGCCTAAATTAATACCCACAATGCAACGCGAATAGCTATCGATGTTGTTAACCAAGGACGACTAAGAATTTTCCCATGCTGATCTACCAATAAAACATCAACACGGGTATGGTCACACTGCCAAACTTGATTACTATGCTCTACTTGTAAATCTTTGCCATCACGAGTTTTTACTGATAATCGCGAACCGCGCCAACCTGGACTGCGAATACTTTTAGCCTGTTCTTGCTTGTCTATTATCGGTTTTAAAATTCTATAAACCGTCATGTGTGAAGGAGGCTCAATCCCTAGTTCATCTGCTCTCGCCTTGGCTCTGATAAATACCTGTTGGCGAGTCATTCTTTTACTGCCCTTATTATTTTCTTTGTAAGTCGTCAAAACAAACTCTTGCCAGTACTTATCAACTCGGTGCTTACCTTTATCATCTCGTTGATTTTGAACCAATCCAGCTAAACCTTCTTTTTCCCATTTATCAACTAGGCGCCGAATAGTTCGTACTGACCTACCAAGTTTTTCCGCTGATTGTTTGAGAAGCTCACCATAGGTGCTACGGTCGCTGTTTTTTAATAGGCTTTGAATAACCTCCATTTTTAGCAAAGCTTCATCTGACAGTTCAGAAACAATAATATTTGCTTCTGCTTTACCATTTTCTGCATCCACAATGCTGGCATGTGTCATTGGAGAGTTTGTAGTAGATTCTGCATCCTTCATATTTGTGTTTTATGAAAACATAGTTGTATTATACTGACATCTGGACAAAGAATTTGTTAAATTTTGCAAAATCATTGGTTTGTTTGTTTTTTGGAAAATGACAATTAATGTGTTATAATTCTGGCATTTGACAGCTAATATGTTAATCAAGCTTTGAAGGGTTAAGAATGTGAAAATAATAAAAACCCCGTCAGAAACCTTTCCATGACAGGGCTTTCAACATTTGATAGAGTAGTGACAATAATTTGTTAAATTGACAAATAATTAGTTAATGTACAACACCAAATTCTGACAATACATGTCATAAAGCTGCGATTAAATCTTCAGTGGTTTTTGCTTGCTTTAACTCATTCAGTGATTTTCCTGATATTTCACATCCTGCAAACTCTTTTAAATACTTTGCTCTATCAGCAGGTTTTGTTTTTAAAATCTCGTCAACGCTAACAACTACAGTCACTGAAGCTTTTGCACTTTTCGGCTTACTCCATACACCAATAGAAGCAGAGGTAGCAATTTTTTACTTCATAGTCGATTATCGCCTCATAGACGGAACCGATTTGTTCGACATCTAAGGAACGGTAGGATAAGCGTTCGGCATCGAGAACGAGTAACCTTTGTAATACATGATAAATTACGCCATCGGAGATATGAGGTGGCTCGATTGATTGTAGAGACGTTACATGTAACGTCTCTACATTTCCGGGTGTGCGACTTTCTAAAAATGTATATTCATCGGGGTCAAATAGCTGACCGTGACGCGCGGGTAAATATAAACCACCATGACAACCCCCATCGTATACTAAACGAAATAGACTGAGCAACCATGCCCAGGCGCCATATCGTTGTTCCATTGTATCGGGATATTTACCAGCATCTTCGCGCAATCGTTCGTATAATCCTGTAACGGAATAGTTACGGGTATAGATAGAATCTTGCGGCATTAATCCTTCATCTTCCGCATATAACAGAAATACTAACCGCAGCAATACTGTTATTAATCCACCATAAATATGTTGTGGTTCGGTATGGGCAATATCATTCAATAAGCGTCCATCTGCTTACATCATAAAATACTCCTTAAGCGGTATATGTAGACATGGGCGATGCATATAGAATGGTATGCTAACCTCGTGTAATTAGTCTACATCGCTTTTTAGCATATTACGCGATGCGAATTATAGTAATTCGCTTTTAATTGGGAGAGTAGCTGTGAGTCAAATTTTGTTACTCCTGGATAATAGACAAAACAGGCGCCTGTTAGTGAATACTTTGGCACAAACCAATGAAATAGTGGCGCCAGAAGGGTTATCTAGTAAGGAATTAGAAAAGTTAATACAGCAACCGTTTGATTTATGTATTTTGTGCAGCGTAATGTTAAAACGCTATCGTCAAGCACTACACGCACGTAAAGAAGCTGAATATCCCGTTGTTTTACCATATTTACTTGTTATTACCCAAAAACAGTTAAGAATAATAAATCATAATTCGCTGCATAGTATAGATGATCTAATTACAATACCAATAGTGAAACGTGAGTTACTTTTAAGAGTAGAAGTTTTATTGAGGTCACGCTTGTTGTCGCAGCAGATGCATACAGCGAATAAAAAGCTATCAATGGAAATTGAACAGATACGCTGTTTAGAAACAGATATTCGTTCATCTTTAGAACGTGAACGTACACTAAATGAGCTAAAGTCTCGGTTTGTATCGATGGTGTCGCATGAGTTTCGTTCACCCTTACAAGTCATTTTATCTTCTTCGCAAATCATCGAGCAGCATGGTGATAGACTTTCGTTAGAAAAAAAGCAGCAGTTTTTTCAACATATTAAAGCTAATGTTAAGAAAATGAATCAATTGTTAAATGATGTTTTAACGATTGGTGAGGTTGATTTAAAAATGTTTAAAGCGGATATTAAGCCAATTAACTTATCTGATTTTTCGCGTGATTTAATTGAAGAAATTTGTCTAACATCAGAACAACATCGCAAAATCGCATTTAAGTTTTACGGTGGTTATAACGATGTATATGTTAATGAAAATTTAATTCGTCACATTCTCATTAACTTGCTTTCTAACGCAGTTAAGTACTCATCTCCTGAAAACGATATTAATTTTACTTTACGTTGTCAAGATGGTGAAGCGATTTTTACAATTCAAGACAAAGGTATTGGTATTCCTCGCGAAGATAAAGAAAAACTATTTGGTTTATTTCAACGTGCCAGCAATGCCAAAGATATTCCTGGTACAGGGTTAGGACTTGCTATTGTTAAAAAATGCGTTGATTTGTATGCTGGTTCAGTTGAACTAGTAAGTGAAGTAGGCGCCGGAACAACAGTGACGGTAAAATTACCAATACCTCAACCTGCACCTGTTTATCGATAGGGCGCCTGGATGATTAAGGTTCAATAAGCTTAAAACCCCAAGGTTTGATGACGGTGAGAGCTATTTCTCGGTCTATACCTTCATATACTTCCCATTCGGAGTTTTTGTCTTTGGGATGTCCCTCACCAACATGACCTGCAACTTTGATAATGGGCAAACCAGCCAAGCGGTTACGCTCCATTTCCTTTGTAAGTGGTAGTTTAATTATATGACCTCTAAACTTGGAGGTGCTTTCTTTGGCTATAACTTCACGAACGAGACAGATATCACCAGCAGTTCCCCAAGTAGTTTCGTAAATGTAAAGGAACGATATATAGGTTTTTGGTTTAATGGCTCTTCTAAGAACTTCCATTATATATAATCCTGAAATGAGGCACGAAATATATTTTCATAATAAATACTAGCAGATTGTTACTGTCTCCGCCTCTTGGTTTCTGCCTGTATTTTAAATTACTTATGAAAAAAGGCTAGTTTTGAGGCTAGCCATTTTAAATATTAATGATTGAAATCTGGATTAAATATCTAAGTCCATCAAATCAAGTTTAGAACCGTAAGTCTCAATAAATTCACGGCGTGGTTGTACCCTATCGCCCATTAATATTGTAAAGATACGGTCGGCTTCAGCAGCATCCTCGATTTCGACTTGTTTCAAAGTTCGAGATTCGGGGTTCATCGTCGTTTCCCATAACTGAGCTGGCATCATTTCACCCAACCCTTTGAAACGCTGAATGTTAAAGTTAGCGTTTTCTGGGAACTGACTGATAATTTGGTTTTTCTCTCGGTCGCTGTAGCAGTAATAGTGGTTGCGTCCACGTTCTATTTTATATAGGGGTGGACATGCAATATATACGTGCCCTTGTTCGACTAAAGCGCGCTGGTATCGGTAGAAGAACGTTAGTAGTAGAGTACGGATGTGGGCGCCATCTACATCAGCGTCAGTCATTATTATTACACGGTGGTACCGTAATTGTGTGACATCAAAGTCTTCACCTTTAACGCCCAAACCAAGAGCGGCAATCAACGATTGAACTTCGTTGTTCTTATAAATCTTCGCATCGTCGGTTTTTTCAATGTTAAGAATTTTACCTCTTAATGGGAGAATTGCTTGGAAACGTCTATCACGTCCTTGTTTAGCGCTGTTATGGATAAATACACCGCTTGCTAAAGCAAAGTTATGGCTATTTGGTACTTCAATGTCGTAAACGTCCATTTTTTCTTCGAGACGTTCAACTTTGACGATGCGGTGGTTGTAGTTAATAACTGCTTGTTTTGCGAGATATTCCTCTCCTCTGAAGTAACGCTCACAGAAGGTTTTCCAAGATAGTAACGTTTTATCGTTGAGTCGGCGCCGATAGTCGTCATAAACTTCCGGGTCTATCCAATTAGTTTGTCTGTAAACTTCTCTCAAAGCACCCATCGTTTTGATGTAGTAAGTTTTGTTAAGTGCCTCACGACGACTTAATCTATAATTACAACTCTTCCACTGCTCCTTCGTTTTCTCCCGGCGCCATGCTAATAACTCTTCGTTTTGCCATTGTACCTTCGCTAAATCTGAAAGTACTTTGCGAGCTTCAGGATTATTGGCATAATACTCACGTACACGCTCTGACTGCTTAAGTCGGTTAGCTTCGTCACTCCAGTATTCTTGCTGCGCGCGGTTTAGTTGCTCGCTGTTTTCTTGACGGTAAGCTTCATTAGTATCATAAAACTCACGCCACTTTTGCGTCATGAACTCTTTATACGCTTCATCCTCCCACTGCGCTTTTGCTTGTTCGGAAAGAATTTTACGTGTGTCCTCGCGTTGCATCCGCTCCTTCATAAAAGCACGAAACTCAGGAGTCATATGAGCTTGGCGACTTTTTTCAATTACATCTGGTCTGTGTAAAGTTTTCTGAAGATGTTCACGATGCAGTGCCAAGTGGTCTTCGGGTTTCATCCGAAGAATATTAGTAGGGTTGTTGTTGCGCTTGTTGAAATCAACGTGATGACGATGACATACACCCTTCGCTTCGTAAACAGCGTGTTCTAGGTTATAGAAGTCGGCGAGCAAATGCGTGTAAATCCAATCGTCTTTTAAAGGGTTCCACGCCATTTCATAGCCATTAAGCCCTTGTCCACGCTCATTTTTCTCAGATATTTTCCGATATAAAGGCATCAGCGAGTCTTCAGGAGTTAACGAAGCTGCTGGCTTATAACTACCATCCCGTAACATAAAAGGATGGTCAGGAGTACAAATTATTGTCTCTGCGTTATCAAGCGTTACCTTCACTACCTCAGTATTTTCTTTAGTCTTACGTGCATTAATTATACGCTCTAACCCTATATTCCCACTCTCACGGATAGTATAGCAATAGTTCTGTATCCCTTGCTCCTGCTCTTTTATAATGTCTTCTACTGTTAAATGGCGCCCGTCAGCAAGTGCAATTATTGTGTATAAATAAATACATCCGCCAGCACTATCGCCTTCCACCAAATATATCTCTGATTCGGCTGGGTCACGGCTGCTGCAATCGGCTAATTTACCGGGTAAAGGGGATGATTCGAGTACAGATTTGCGGCGTACTAACTCACGTGCGTGACGTGCAGCTTCAGCAGCTTTAAAGGCTTGAATAGCTTTATCTAATATTGAATCAGCAATACCAGGATGAAATTCTAAGTACTCACTAAGAACTTCTCCAACGAGAGACTCAACAATACCACGAACTTCAGTGTTACCAAGTTTGGTTTTAGTTTGTCCTTCAAACTCAGGTTCAGGTACTTTTACAGAAATAACAGCCGTCAAACCTTCGCGAACGTGTTCACCACTAAGGTTAGACTCGTGTTCCTTAATCTTGTTGCGCTTGCGGGCAACACTGTTCATTGTCCGGGTTAATACTGCTTTTAAACCCTCAAGGTGTGTACCACCATCAACGGTACGAATGTTATTGGCAAAACCCAGGACATTATCTGAGTAAGCATCAGTACACCATTGTAAAGCGACTTCGACTTGAACGTTATTACGCTCGGCTTGCACAAAAATAATTTCTTCGTGTAAAGCTTGCTTATCAACGTTCATGTATTCCACATACTCACGAATACCACCTTTGTACTCGTAAACTTCGACTCTTGGAGTTTCGCTTTTTATTAACTCCAAACGGTTGTCAGTAAAAGTAATTTTGACACCCGCATTCAAATACGCTAACTCTCGCAGGCGCCCAGATAGGGTAATATAATCAAACTCGATACCAGTTTGGAAAATAGTGTCATCGGGCTTGAACTGGATAGCAGTACCGGTGCGGGCTTCTTTCAAAGCCTGTATTTTTAAATCTGTTTGTGGAATTCCGCGTTCGTAGCGCTGAGTATGTACTTTCTTATCACGCCAAACAGTCGCTTCTAACCACTCAGATAAACCGTTAACAACCGAAACACCAACCCCGTGAAGTCCTCCAGATACCTTATAGCCACCACCACCAAACTTACCACCCGCACCAAGCACGGTCAGTACAGTTTCTAGTGCTGATTTTCCAGTTTTAGTCATGGTATCAACTGGAATACCTCGACCATCATCTTGCACCCGACACGAACCATCGGCGTTTAACTCAACCTCAACAACAGTACAATGACCAGCCAAAGCTTCATCAATCGAATTATCCACCACCTCATACACTAAGTGGTGCAGTCCGCGCGTTCCGGTTGTACCTATATACATACCCGGTCGTTTGCGGACGTGTTCCAGACCTTCCAAAACCTGTATCTGATCGGCGCCGTAATCTGTCGTCATGAAAATTTTCCGATATAAGTGGGAATAAAATCACTTAAATAGCGATTTAGTCAAAATCACTTCAAGATTCTAGCACAAAAGCCTTAATGACGACCGTAGGGCAATTTGATAGTGATTTTATTAAGGGGGTACACCCCACCTCTATTAACTCGTCGATTCCCTTGATATTTTCGTCGCATCAACCAGTAGCGCTCTTGACTATATCTATTATAGTAAATTTGTATTAAACAAGTAGCTATTGCCTATTCTACGTAATAAATTGGAATAAAAGAGCAGAACATTAAATTTTAGCTAAAATTTAAGGATTGATTAACGAATTACTGTAAGGTAAGCAGGGCGTATGAATATTTTGTTCTCAAAGATTATCCCATAGTTTGCGTAGATTTTGCATTATGACCGAATTCAAATTAATAGTCATATGTGGTGCAACAGCGACAGGGAAATCTAGCTTGGCGTTAGAATTAGCAACACGACTCAACACTATAATTATTAGTGCAGACTCGCGTTTAGTTTACCGTGAGTTTGATATTGGTACCGCCAAACCCACACTATCAGAGCTTGGAATAGTACCCCACTACATGATAGATATCTGCGACCCACTTGACACAATGACAGTTGCAGACTACCAAGACCAAGTTCACAACTTAATACAAACCTTAAAAGAAGCAACCCCTCTTTTAGTAGGAGGTACAGGTTTATATATAAAATCAATTGTACAGGGTATGAAAATACCAAGAGTGGCGCCAAATAATAACTTAAGAACCCAACTAGTAGAAACATTCACTCAAAGTCAACTATACGCAATGCTGCAACAAGTAGACCCAACTGCCGCATCAAAAATCCATCCTAACGACCCAGTACGAACCCTTAGAGCATTAGAAGTATATTATATTACAGGCATACCAATATCAAAACAACAGGGAGAAAACCCTCCCTCTTACCCCATCCTACAAATAGGTTTAGATAGCGACCCTACACATCTAACACAACGTATTGCCCAGCGTACCGAAAAAATGATAGAAGACGGGTTTATTGCAGAAGTTGAATATCTATCTTCTAAATACGGCGCCGACCTACCACTATTAAATACACTAGGTTATCAAGAAATTCGACAATACTTAGCAGGCGAAATTTCTCTAGAAAAAGCCAAAGAACTAACGGTAATACATACCCGACAATTTGCCAAAAGACAACGGACATGGTTTCATGCATATCCAGAAATTGAATGGTTTGACATTCAATCACCATTATTATTAGAGCAAATATGGCAGAGAGTACAAAAATTCTGATGAAAATTATAATATTAATCTCTATTAGTCTCAACTTACTAGTATTTATATTAGCTTGTTTCTTAACCATTAAAAACGGAGGAATAGATTACTGGCGCCAAAAACTCTCCAATATAAACATCTCTAATATATCAGATGTACACAACCCACCGTATTACATACATAAAACGAGTCAATTTGAACTATTGCCAATAAAAGTTAACACAATAATTTTTCTTGGAGACAGTATAACCGACGAAGGAGAATGGACGGAGCTGTTAGAAAACCCGAACATTCAGAACCGTGGTATATCAGGTGACACCACAGAGAGAATATTAAGGCGCCTAGATACAATCATCAAAAATCATCCCAAACAAATATTTTTGATGGTTGGTATTAATGACTTACACATGCTCAAAAAATCAGTGGAAGCAACAGTAGAGGGATATAAAAAAATCTTAAACCAGTTTCAAGAAAAATTACCTAACACCCAAGTATATATTCAAAGCGTCTTACCAGTGAACAATAATATCTACTTGTATTGGACAGATAACCAGAAAGTTATAGACTTGAATAGGGAGTTACAAAGGTTAGCAGCACGGTATAACTATAAATATATAGATATACATTCCCATCTTGTTGATACACAGCAACAACTAGGCGCCGACTTTACGAGTGATGGACTACACTTGAATGGCAAAGCGTATTTGAGATGGAGGGAACTATTGGCAACGGATGTAACAGATGTAACGGATGGTTGATTTTTTATTTTGTGATTATGGCATTGGGGTTAGTTATATTTGAAGCTTCTGTTCCTAATGTACTATCAGATACGATTTCTCCATTAATTGGATATATTACCTTTATAAATAGCTTTCGTTAATCGTAAGACCGAATTTTAATTGCATTTTGTATATAATATTACATTGTAGCTATTTTAATATTAAGTAAATAAGAGGACAGTTTGTAATCTGTCCTACAAGATAATATAGATATTATGCCGAATCGCTATTGAATGTTAAATAGCGTGTTGTTATAATATCTTTCTATTAAGCTTTGATAAGTTTTTGTAATTTTGGCTTGCTCCGTTTGTCGGTCAGCCAATTTGATGATAAATATAAATGGCAAAAAAAATAAAACTAAGCCTAAAAATGCACCTAACCCAATTACCAAAAAACAAGCAATCAACCCGTAAATTAACTGTGATGTATAATTAATCGCAGGCGCCGCTGTTACATCACCACAACCTTCCAAGTTACGATACATATATGATTGGGTTAAAAAATAAAAAACATACTTAACATCGTTATCATATCGTCTTACTTAGAAAAGACAGTGTTAAAAAGCTAACAAGTATTAAAGATTATAATTTTACTTTGTGCGCCATTGGCGCACAAAGTAAAATATATGTAATAAATAAATTATGTTTACCCGCAGTCGTCGTAACCTAGCTTACTTGTTTGCTCTGCCAATGGGTAGTATCCTTGTTGTCTTTGCAGGGGTTGCTTATTACTTGGGAGTTGAGCAGGAACTAAAGGTATTTGATGAGACTTTGTTCAATAGAGCTAAAGCTGTTGTAAATCAAGCGCGTTACTCTGGAGGCGCCCTACAATATAATTTAGATAGCTCTCTACTCTTAAATGGTGATTCTAAGGATATACGCTTATATAATAGTCAACGCAAATTAATTGAACATCGCGGAAAAGAAACGGAACGTGTATTAACTGTATCCCCAGGTTTTCGGACAATATATATAAGTGAAACAAAACAGCGTTTAAGAGAAGCGACGTTAGCAGTTCACAAAAATAAATATGTATTGATTGGATATATACAAATAACTGCTCCATTAACTTCGCTGGAAGAAAGACTTAATCGTTATAGATTGTTTTTAGCTGTTGGTGTACCCATTACCTTTATCATCATTGGAATAACAGGATGGTATTTAGGAGGACTAGCGATGCAGCCAACTCGTCGAGCTTACGAGCAGTTACAGCGCTTTACTGCTGACGCTTCTCATGAACTACGGGCGCCTATTGCCGCAATGTTAAGTAATGCCCAAGTTGCTCTTATACCACCATACGACGAAACGGAGCAACAATTTAGATTACAGAATATAATCAAAACAGCCAAGTCTATGAGTAGCTTAGTTAGTAACTTACTATTTTTATCACGCCATGAAGGCGCCCTAAATTTACATAGCTTACCCAATGTCAACCTTGTTGAAGTCTTAAAAACACTCGCTTCAGAATATCAATCCCAAAATAACCATTCTAATCTAACAGTACAACTACCAGAAAAACCCATATATATCAAAGCCGATGCTGATTTATTAAAACAAGCTATTATTAACCTGCTCGATAACGCCTTTAAATATACTCCCAATAATAAAACAGTAGAATTAAAACTATTATCACAGCCACACGGCGCCATTATCGAAGTCAAAGATAATGGTATCGGTATTCCGCAAGAAGACTTGCCGCATATATTTGAAAGATTTTACCGTGTAGACAAAGCTAGAACAAGAAACTCAGGAGGGTTTGGTTTAGGGTTAGCAATAGTCAAGCAAATAGTACAAGCGCATCAGGGAGAAATAACAGTGAATAGCATTTTAGGGAATGGTTCTACTTTCCAAATAAAGTTACCCGTAGCATAGGTGTCCCGCCAGTGCTTGGCGAGACGTTGTATTATATTGTTGAAACCCATTCTTTAATTAGTGCATTCACTTGGTCTGGTATTTCGTCATGAGGACAGTGACCAGCATTTAAGAAATGTTCGCTTAAATTTGGGTAATAACGACGAAACTGTTTAGAGCGTTCGCGAGCATTCATCCAAGGGTCAGCTTCTCCCCATAATATAAGTAATGGGCAAGTTAATTGTTTTAGTAGAATATCAACCTTTTCGCCTTGGGGAGTGCTGAACATCGAAGCGAAAACATCAAAGGCGCCTTCATCACACGATGGACGATATATATCTTCTACTAATTGGTCGGTGATAGCACTTTTATCGAGATATACTTTTTCAAGGGTTTGTCGAATTACCCAACGCTGACGTGCGTATTGAAACATCAAAAATTGAGCAAATGGCTGTTTGAATATTAACTTTGCAATATCTCCAAACAATTTTTGCACCATATCAGGTTGTTTGGGCGGTTGAATTTCGCTTTGTACAGCTTCCGGTTCTGAAGATGACTGAGTATCACTAAATGGACCAGCACTATTAAGTAATATTAACCCCGCTGCTGCATCTGGACGCTGTGCAGCTAGACATAAAGAAGCATAACCACCAAGTGAGTTACCAGCAAGAACAGCTTTATTACCAATAACCTGGGTAATAAAATCATAAAGTTGGTCACACCACAAATTACCGCTATACTCTAACTTTGGTTTAGCCGACCTACCATAACCAAGTAAGTCAATAGCATATACCTCAAAGCTCTGCGAAAGCTCTGCAATATTTTTGCGCCAATGGTCAGTAGAGGCGCCAAAACCGTGTACTAATAATAAAGCTGGTCTTGACGGACGCTTTTCTCCAGCTTGGACATAATACACATTATGTCCTCGCCATTGCCAAAACTTGCCAGGAATAGAAGAGGTAGGATATACCGTAGCTGCCTGCATAATTAAGAAATGTAAAGTCACCTTTAACAATCTTAAACTTTTTATAACACAGACAGGATACGGAATAACACACCTCGTAAGGTAGGGTGCGTGAAAGCCATTACAATCAATCAATGAAACGCCAAGATAAAATGCTTTCACGCACCATCTGACAAAATTTATCGTAAATTAGCAGGAACCTCTTTAGGAATAGTCCAGTAATAAACCGTCCGACCATTAACATTAGCAGTTTGCTCAGGTTTCCAGTCACCCATATCAAAAGCGTGAGAAACAATACGAGTACCAGGTTTGAGCTGTTTAAACAACTGTGGTCGCAATTTGACATTAAGCTCCGGTAATAAATAAAGCGTCACCACAGTAGCTTTACTGAAATCACTCTTAAATAAATCTTGTTGAAGGAACGTAACCTTATCACTAACACCTTCTTTTTTCGCATTTGCGTTAGCTTCTTTAATACGTTCTGGGTCAATATCTATCCCAGTACCTATCGTCCCAAACCTTTTTGCCGCAGTAATAGGAATTCTACCGTCACCGCTGCCAAGATCAAACAAAATATCATCTTTTCCGACTTTAGCCATCGACAACATTTTGTCTACAACCTCTGGTGGTGTTGGTACATAAACGACATCAGGAGTACGTTCTTTAGGCTTTAAAGGCGCCGTTTGCTGTACTTCTTGTGCTGCAGTTGTAGGCGCCTGAGCTACGTTTTTTGAGTCAACCTGTTGCGTGCAGCTAGCTAAAAGTAAGCTACTTACACCTAAAGTTGCGAGTAAAGTTCTGAACATAATGTTTGATAAGGGGGAAAAAGGTCAAAATGAATTATTGCTTATTACCTAAAAGCAATATGGGAACTCCAGTTAACAAAACTAAAACACCAACAGTACCGCCTATACCTGTATAGTTAATGCTGGAGTACAGCAAGTATGCACAGGTGGCACAAAATAGTAGAGGAATAATTGGATAAAGCGGTACTTTGAAAGGACGTTCAATTTCTGGCTCACGATGACGTAGTACAAATAAGGCAATACCAGACAGAAGGAAAAAGAACCAAAATACTGGCGCCGTATATTCCACCATTGTCTTAAAGCCGTTACGAGTTATGGCGCCAAGTATTATAAGTAAAAGAGCGATGCCAGCTTGAACCAAGAGAGCATTCGCAGGTGTACTCTTACTACTCCAGCGACCGAGGAAAGCAAATTTACGAAAATCTTGTCCAAGTGCATAGTTACTGCGGGCGCCTGTAAAGATAGTGGCGTTTGCCGCACCCAATGCAGAAACAGCAATTAGAAAACTGAGAAACTTCGCTCCGCCTTCACCTAAAGCACGACGCATCAAATCAGCAGCAGGCGCCTTTGAATTTGCCATATCTACCATACCCAAACCGTGCAAATATGCCAGGTTAATTAATAGATAGATAACTGTTATGATTGCGATACTTCCTAATAATACCTTTACCATATTACGCCGTGCGCCGCGTACCTCCGCAGACAGATATGCAGCTTCATTCCATCCACCGTAAGTTAGCAATACAAACACCATCGCTAATCCAAAAGTAGTAGTTTGGTTAGGAGCAGGTGCCGTACTTGCTCTTTCGGCGGTAGCAAAAAAAATACCAACACTAATAACAAGCAATAAACCTAAAACTTTCGCAGCAGTCAGAAGATTTTGTGTCCATCTACCTGAATTAATGCCTATAACGTTTAAGAACGTCAGCACTACAACCGCCAAAACAGCATAAATATCCGCCGAATATTCTCCCAACGGTAAAAGCTGTGCAGTATAATCTCCAAACACAAAACCTAGCAAAGCTATTGAACCCGTTTGAACAACTGCCATACGTGCCCAAGCAAATAGAAATGCCAGCTTGTCACCAAATGCGCGATGTATATAATGATAAGTTCCACCCGCATGAGGGAATGTAGTTGCTAACTCCGCATAACACAAGGCGCCGACTAAAGACATAATTCCACCCAGCAACCAAGCAGTTAGTGCAACTTGTGCATTTGCTGCATTAGCCGCAACTAAAGCAGGTGTCTCGAAAATGCCTACACCAACAACCATTCCTACTATCAAAGCACCCGCATCAACAGTAGAAAGCGTTGGCTTTGGAGTAGATATTGCTGACTCAGACAGTGTAGTTTTTGATGCCATAACATTTATTGGGATGGTTTTACTGATAACGCTCGGACGCAGCAGAAACTCTAGTTTTATTAAAATTTCAATAATAAATACGCATCATTTATATACATTTTTCAACAAATGTGTATGTATAAAAAAATAGCACCAGTGCCAGTGTTTGCTTGACAGGTCAAGACATACTCATACGTTCGTACATCATCAAGTATTCAAAACTTTGATAAATCTCCCATGAAAGTTTTATGAAAACATTTTAATAATTTCTTTATATATTTTGCAAAGTTTTTTTCTTAAAATAAATATTACTTTAGGAGGATGCTTATTTAAAGAAACCGCTTTTCTACGCAAAATAGTCATTTTAATTACAATATTTCAACGTATATTCCCGGTTTCTAAGATTTACGTTATATAAAACATCACGTGCCAAAATAGAATGAACAGTAAACACATAACACCATGCATCTCGACTCTGAAAACCATGCCCGACTCACGTGTGAAGTCGAATCAACGATAAAAGTGATAGGAGGACGTTGGAAAGTTTTGATTATTCGTGAACTAATAACAGTCAAACGCTTTGGCGAACTACAGCGCGCGTTACCTGGAATAACTCAAAAAATGTTGACTCAACAACTGCGCGAACTCGAAGACGACGGAATTGTTAAGCGCCAAGTTTACCCACAAATTCCGCCAAAAGTAGAATATGAGTTAACACCGCTCGGAGAAACGCTCAAACCGCTCCTCTACGCAATGCACGAATGGGGTGTGAAATACTTACAACAAAAAAATCAATAACATTATATATACATCAATTCTCAAAACCTTCCAAATATTCAACTGCTGCATCTAACTGAGATGGATACCCTTGAGAAAAACTTTCAAACCAAAGTCCCTCTGGAGAAAGCGGTTCTAACTCAGATAACCAAATTTGCGCTTGCTGCTTCAAAGCATCACGCTTTTTCTGCCGCTCCTCTAACACACGAATACGCTCTGCTTCAAGTTCTTGCTGTCGTTGTAATTCTACTGCTAAATCTTTCTCATCAAAATCAGCTTTGACATCAGCCAACAGTTTATCAAGACCAATCGGTTTATCTGATGATACAACATTATTTAATGTACGTATGTTCGGACGCTGGGATTGAGATTGTGATTTAGGCGCCTGTGTATATTCGTTCTGAATTTCAGCCAGTAGCTTATCAATTTCATCCATATGGTGATGAATATTATTTATTTAAAAGATATTGAGTGCTATCCATCACTATAACCAAAGAAACCGGGTTTCTACGCCAAATCATCTTTTTTATTAGAATATTTCAACAAAGGAACCCGGTTTCTAAAAGTTTCTCAGATTTGACATAACTTTACATCGCTTGCCAAATACAAATTAAATGTTAAGTTAGACTGATGAAATGTATAAAGGATATTAATGTGACTTTTTTAACCTATGTTTTCACGTAAGCAACTTTGGTAATGGGATTCATCAATGAGTCAGAACGAAGAATTTAAAGTCTTAAATGTATTTATGTACGTGTTTAGTGCTATTTATTTAACGCAGTAAGGATAGATAAATATGAGTTACATGCAGGTAATGTTAGATTTCATTACATGTAAGTTTCCGTTTTGGGGAACATGTAATTTTCAGTTTGAGCCAGAAACGAAAACAATATTCATTCAATGTTTAACTTCAGAAGCGAGAGCAAAAATACTCGCAGATGCGTCGAAAATATCAGCATTAGATATTAATGTCGAGCAATTTATTATTAAAGTTCCGCAATATTCAGATATTATTATTTCTCATATTCGGTAAATCTATCGAGACCATAGGGATGTAAGTAACCAACTCATCCGTTGCATCTGTTACATCCGTTGCCAATATATCGCGAGTAGTGTATATCAGCCTATTCAAGGTTGATATACATTGTTATTCTTTTGGATGGCGCCACATATGTCTTGAGTAGGGTTATTCGCAAATGATGTTTTGATAACTTGACATTATCAGAGTATAAATACCAATCGGAGGGAATCATGACCTATACTCAAAGCCCTAACCAAGAGATTAATCAAGTCGCGCAGGCTTTTAGCGGCTTAGAAGTAGATGACCAACTAGCATTGTTTTGGTTTGTTTACAAAGAAATGGGCAGTTCTGTAACTCCTGCGGCTCCAGGCGCCAGTACAGCTTCAGATGCAATTGCTGAAGGTCTGTTTAACCAAGTTAAAGAATTATCTCATGAAGAGCAGCTACAACTTCAAAGAGATTTGATAAATAAAGCAGATACTCAATTAAGCCGTCAGTATGGTTCTTTAAGCGATACAACAAAACTATTGTTCTGGTACTTGCTCGCTCAAGGTATGGATAATGGTACAATTATTCCAATGCCTGAAAATTATGAACTTTCCAGTTCTGCTCAAGAAGTGTTTGAACAAATCAAACAAAAAGAATTTGAACAACAAATGACTATTTTCCGTGACTATGTAGCACCAATGGGCGCCGAAGCGAAGCCAGGTGCAGAAATTTAGACTTTTATAGTGTGAAGCGGGGAAAGGAAAACCTTTCTCCAACTTCGCGTCTACCTAAAGGTATATAAATATATTTCTACCTTTTAATAGTGAAGTTAGAAGCTTACATTTTCTAGGCTAGTAACAAGTACGACATTTACAAGGCAGTATTTATTAAATGGTCGTATACAAAAGCAAATAAATAATGAAATAATTGGAGGTTGTGATGACTTTTGCAAATGTCAAAAATGTAGAGACTGTTATATTGAAATACCGCGCATTAAGTGCTGACGATAAGTTAACCGTTTTAGCTCAACTCTATGGAGAAGTAGCAGCAGAGATAGCTCCGACTATTTCTCAGAGCAATGTAACTGATGACGCTGCTACTAATTTAGTCAAGCAGATTCAGCAAATGGCTTCAGAACAACAGGTTGATGCTTTGCGTGGGTTAGTGGAAGGCAAACAAAGCGACGGAGAAAGTGTACTCGATGAGCATCCCACCAAAGCGCTAGGTGAACTTTTTACAGGTGGTGAGAAAAGCACTTCATTTTCCAGTAAGGAATATGACTCGTTAACTACTGACTCCCGACTGTTTTTCTGGTTTCAACTAGCTCAAAACCTAGGAAAATCAGTTGTTGGTATACCTGATGACCATATGCCAAATGAAAGAGTTTCTGAAGTATTAGATTTAATTGGAACTCCTGAAGTTGAAGACTTAGTGTCTTTGTTGAAGAAAGCACTGTAGTTAAATTTATATAAACCGGGTTTGTGATATGACTCGGTTTTTCATTGTGCTTTAGCTATAATTTTAAAGGCTGGAGGGGCGCCGCTAAAAACGGTGTTAGAAACTAACCAGCCACTTTTTGTTTTTTGCAAGTAATTAGTTTGTGGGACATCGAAAGGTGGAGACTTTGCTAGCAATTGATTTGATTTAACCGAGAATATCTTATGACTCCAAGTTTCTGTTAAATCTACCTTTGCAGTAGAACCATCTGAGCTAATTTGAAAGTTATGAAAAACTTGTTTCTGCAATTTGGAATATATATAAGTTTGATGAGATTTTAACTCTGAAACTAATTTTTGCTTTTTCTGTAGCTCTTCTCCTGTGTATGCTTTGCTAAGTACATCAGAATTTAAAGACTGATTAACTTCTCTATCGATATCATCAGCATTTTTTATAGCATTTTTGAGTTCATCAATCTTTTTCTCAGCTTCCGCTCCATCTTCTGGTTTTATAGTAATTAAATTTTGTTGCGATGTTTGAGCAGCAGCTTGACTTGATGCAAAAGATGTAGCTAACGTAGCCGTAGTACGACTAGCAATCTTTTCAGATGTATCTGTATTAACTTTTTTCGATTCAAGGCTTTTACAACTATTTAGTAGTAAGGCGATGGAGGTTGCGTAAAAACAAGTGTAGATATGGCGCCTAATCTTCATCGTGATTCCCCTTGATTTAGCTTGAACGCTACATAATAAAAACTATTTTATGTGTGCGGGCAAATGATTCTTATTCGCATCATAAAGTATAAATACTCATATATATGTTAAGTGTTATTAAAGCAAAATCAAATTTTTCATAATAATTGTTAATAGAATTAAAGATTTTGGCGCCGAAAACCATTATAAAATTAAGAATTTCTAAAATTCAGCCGGGAGCATCGAGATTACCCCTGACAAAAGAAATTTTTATGCTATATTGTTTACGGGTGACTAGCTCAATGGTAGAGCATAGGACTCTTAATCCTCAGGTTCTGGGTTCGAGCCCCAGGTCACCCACTTTAACACGAGAAAAGATTTCCTGTACACAGCAAAGCATTCAAGTATTTACAGCAAGCGCACACGCACAAGTAGAGACGTTACATGTAACGTCTCTACAATGTTGGGGTATCAGGTATATGTTTCCGAAACCTAAAATTTGTTGAATCTATCAATCTATCTATACGCTTCGGGTCTGACGTTGCGGCGACTACGAGTTCCAACAACGGCGCCAATCATGGAAGCAAGTAAACTTAGTAAAGAACCTAATACAAACCACCATAATCCTTGACGTACACTAGATGCTGCTTCACGAGCTTGTTGAGCAGATACGTTAGGCGTATTTTGCGGTAAGTTAACACCTTGTTGCTGTACTTGATTTATTACTTCTCCGGCGTTAGAAGCGGCAACACCAAAAGCACCCGATACACCACTAGCTAATAACCAAGAACTTAATGCTAATGTTGTTGCCCAGAGTATTGCACCGTTGAGCAGAGCAGTATTACGACTCATGGGTCCACAAGCACGCGCTGTTACCCAACCACCTGTAAATAGAGAAATTAATAAACCAATGGTTGACCAAATTCCTACATTACCTGCGACGTCAGATGAAATTGTTCTAGGTCTTCCAGAACCTTCTACAGTTCCGGCACCAATTGCACCAAATAATGCGCTCAATACTAACTGAGTAGCAAGTGCAACTAGTAATCCAGAAATGATTGGACCCCAACGAACACGGTCATGATAATCAGCTACTGGGGTGGTAATAATAGGCTCGGTACCTATATTATCTGTTGTTCTATTTACATATGCCATTGATTATTTACTTCCTTTGTATTTCAAGATTTTCCAACAAAATTTCACAATAATATGCAGATTAATATATTCTGTTTGTAGCTTTATCTTTATTGCATCACTACAACAAGAATACGTTCTGTACTAAACTTAATATTAGAATAAACTAGTTACCGTCACAATCCATCTCTCTATCGAGCTAATTTTAATACTACTAAAATCAGATTGACAGTTAATCTACGGATAAAAGAAACCGAGTTTCTTAGAAAACCCGGTTTCTAGATTTTTATAAGTTGCGTTTGCTTTTGAAAGAGGTGAGCAGTTCTCTTACTTGTTCACCTGCTACTTCGCGCGCACCTAAACCGAATGCTAAAGCAGTTGCAATTGCAAAGGCGCCTAGTAATAAACCGAATGCGAGATTTACAATATCGCTAGCAACACCGATTTGTTGTAGTGCCATTGCCGAAACCAAAGCAATAATTGCGACTCGCGCGATTTGTCCTAAAATCTGGGCTTGACGATTACCAGAAGCGGTAATGATACTGAAAGCGAGATTTGCAAGAAATAATCCGACGGCAAATACCGCTAATCCTGCTAAAATTCGACCAAATACTATAGTTAAACCACTAACTAACGCTGTTAGTGCTGGAATATTCAAGACATCAACCGCTGCTACGGTAGCGAATAGCATTATCCCAACGAGTACCACAATACCAACAATTTCGGATGGTGTGCGGGTTGTGGTTGCCACCCTCGTTGCATCTGGTTGAGTAGAAGCTTGGACGGTAGTTGTTCGAGTTCTTCGGGTTGGTATGCCTAAAACAGAAAAAATATTGTCGAAACCAATGCTTGTAAGAATGTTGGTGATGAGTTCAGAGACAAAACGACCTAAGAAGTAAGCAGCTATTAATATAATTGCTGCCGTGAAAATTAAGGGGAGCGCGCTGAGGATTTGTTGCAGCATGGCAATTGCTGGTACAGAAATCGCTTCTATTTTTAAAGCGTTTAGTGCTGCAATCGCAAACGGAATCAATATTAATATGTAGACAATTGTGCCAATAATCCCTGACAATGATTGCCCTGCTGTTGTTTGCCGTAAACCAAATCGGGCGCCTAAGCGGTCACTTCCAGCAGAAGCAAGCAAGTTAGTCACGATTCGTCTAACAATAGTAGCAAGCAACCAACCCGCAGCAGCAATTAACACCGCAGCGAGAATGTTTGGCAAAATCGAAATTACCTGCGTAATTAAACTCTGTATTGGAAGTAATGCTTGATTTAACTCTAATGCATTCAGAATTGGCAGCAAAAACAGTAAAAAGATAAACCAATAAAGTGCATTACCAATCGTCTCACTTAAAGATAATTGATTTTGACTTGCTGCTGTACGGTCTTCAAACTGTGTATTCAAACGCTGATCCAGTCTTAAGGCGCCTAATCCTCGTGTTGTTATTAGCTTGACGATAGTTGCGACTACCCAAGCAACTCCAAATAAAATTATTGCACCGACTATTTTAGGAATATATCCAAGTACGGTATTGAGGAAAGTATTTAGGGGTTGTGAAACAACCTGTAAGTTGAGTGTTTGTAAAACAGCAACAACCGTAATTAGAACAATAACCCAAAAAACAAAATTCGAGATTACTTTCTCGACTTTAGGTAAATCTCTTTGGTCTGTACGACCTAAAATAGCGGCAGCAATGCGGTTATCGACATTGGTTCGATTGAGAATTCCTCGTACAACTCCACTTACAACTGCTGCAATTAGTAAACCAACTAACAAAATTGCTACTGCTGCAAGCAATGTTGGTAGAAAATTTATTAACTGTGCAAACAATCGTTCCATATAGTCTACACTGTTATCTAGCGCCTGTCTTGGTTGAACTGGTTGATACGGTTGTGTAGCTTGTGCCAGTAGCGAGGTTATATCCATAAATTTTTCGGGCTTAACCTTGATGTATTACTTAGTTAGATATAAAAAGTGACAATATCCACCAGTAATTTGATGTGACATAGCTTACTCATAAGTCTAGAATTTTGAATCTATCTTTGTAAAGAAGATATTTTCATCCTATTGGTAGATGAATTTAACGTAGGAAAAAGAATCTTAATATATTTTGTTTAAATAATGTAAGGACATTTTTAACAATTCTCATGTATTCAACTATGAAAGAAAATAGTGTGACTAGTTTCTAGCCTAACTAATCATATTTATAATCATATAAATATTTTTTCATAAAAAAGTAGTTAAAATCGAAATAAAATAGTATAGCTTTTGGTAGAAACAAGCTTATAACAAACGGTTGATGTCAAGTCACAAAAAAAATAGTTAAGTATAAAGAATAATCTAATTCAATAACTCGGTAAATTTTCTTACCGCGTAATTATCCAAGTAATACTTAATAATACTCAGTACACAGGAAGGAATAGTATGGAAACCCAAGTGCAACAAGAAGAATACATGAATTCGACTCAAGAGTATGTTAATAACATGGATTCTACTAGCGCCCAAGCGATTGAAAAAGTAGAGTCTAAAATCAAGTCTACTGCGAATGAAGCAGATTATCAATTGCAGGTAGCAGGTAACAAAGCATCTAATTTTTTCGCGACACTACCAGAATATATCAGTGCATTTTACCAACAATACAAACTGCCTATTATAGCAATTGGTGCATTAGTTCTAGGAATAGTCGTCCTTAGAGTCTTCTTTGCAGTCCTCGGTGCATTCAATGATATTCCCCTTGTGGCGCCATTGTTCGAGTTGATAGGTATTGGTTACACAGCTTGGTTTACCAATCGCTACTTACTCAAGGTTGAAACAAGAAAAGAATTAGCAGGTGAAATTCGTTCTCTTAAAGCAGAAATTCTAGGTAGCAGATAACATTAGGACTTACCAGAACAAGCACGTAAAAGCCGTAGGGTGCGTGACGCCACAAAAATACTTCAACGTAGTCATAACATAAAAAGCGTCACGCACCAACTTTTTATCAAAACAACAATAATATGACAAACGAAAAAGTTGCGCTAGTTACAGGAGCATCATCTGGATTTGGAAAGTTAACTGCGACAATGCTTACCCAATCTGGGTATCGTGTTTATGGCACCAGTCGTAAAGAACATTCAGCCTCGTCTGTTTCAATGTTGAAGATGGATGTCAAATCAGATGAATCAGTGGAATCGTGCGTCAAACAGTTACTTGACCAAACTGGACGTATTGACTTGCTCATTAATAATGCGGGACAAATACATGCCAGCATGATTGAAGAAACAAGTTTAGAACAAGCCCAGGATGTTTTTGATACAAACTTATGGGGTGTTGTGCGCGTTACAAATGCTGTATTACCAACGATGAGACAGCAACGTAGTGGGCATATTATAAATATGAGTTCCTTGGGTGGATTAATCGGCGCCCCTGGTCAAGGTTATTACTGTGCTAGTAAATTTGCCCTAGAAGGTTATAGTGAAGCATTAAGCATAGAACTAGACCCTTTCAATATCAAAGTATCCTTAATTGAACCAGGCTATTTTAAAACTAACTTTAATCATCAAATGTTGCATTCAGGAAAAACTTATAGTGATTATAACAATGTACGTGAGGTGATGCAATCGTCTATAAATCAGGCAATTGCACAGGGTGAAAATCCTGAAAAAGTTGCAAAATTAATTGTTTCTATTGCTCAAAACCCGGCGCCGCGATTACGGTATCGTGTTGGTAATGACGCGCAGTGGCTCCCTCGTATAAGAGCAATACTCCCAGATAGGTTATTTCGCTTTGCCGCACGTAAGCGTTTTAATATAGCCTAACAGAGTATTTTAGTATATACATTTTTTACTACGCTAAAAATAACTACCTCAAAGATGTAGCAATACCGAAAATTCTTTCTATATCTGCAATAAGACTTAATTGATTATAAGTTCTTAAAATACGCTCTCCCTCAACAATAACGTCTGACGTTGGGTAGTTTTGAATAACTTCAATCAATGAAACTTTATTTGTAATTTCACTCAAACATCTTCAATATAATAAATAATCTCTCTTAAGATTGGTGAAATTAGGAGAATTTGTAGTCTACCGTGGGTACTTGCCTGAGTAATTAATTTCTTCAACTAGTCTTGAAACATTTTTACTATGTTACTTCAAGATAAAGAAACCGAAAGCATGATCGAAATAAACGATTTAGTGGCATTAATTAATCCTCTAAACGATACTGCCCCATCCTGCTGGATTGATGAGAATTATCAAAACGCCTAAATCTGAGAATAAACCAATTAGGAGAAAATTATGAATTTTTTAGAAAGTATTTTTGGTGGTGACCGCGAAGTCGAAAAAGACTACCGTAATTTTGTCAACCGTTATGAGCAAGGTTCACCTTCCGAAGGGTACTCAGACGAAGAAGTTTATGACCGTTATCAAAATGTTTCTAGACGGTTACCTCCAGACATTTATCAAGAATCTGCACAAGAAGCTTTTAGTCGCATGACTCCGCAAGAACGAATGCAGTTTGGTCGTTATCTTCAACAGCAAACACGTGCCTCAAACTTAAATTTTCCCGATTTAAATCAAGATGGAATAGATGACCGTTTTCAAGACCCACGTTATCTTGCTCAAGCAACAGGTAGAATTCAATCTTCTCAACCCGATTTACTTGGTCAAATATTTAGAGGCGCCTCGGGTATGATAGGTGGTCAAGGAGGTAACGTTTTGAGTAACCCATTAGCAAAAGGAGCAATGGCTGGTATCGCAGCTTTAGCGCTTAAAAAGCTAATGAATCAGGGCAACCAAGGAAATTATGGACAATATGGTGACATCCGTCCAGCAAGTGAAGACCCATTAGGTGACCCCGCCGACCAACCTTACCGTTACTAAAAAATTAAATCTCGTAGGACAGGCGGGATGCCTATCCTACAACTTTCGTTCGAGTCCTGGAAGGTGAAATATAAATCACCTGCGTACTAGTATTTTTAGATTCCTTGGTTTGCTCACTACTAAATCGCTGATTAAGAGCATTGGAGCGCTCTTGATATTGACTATCTGGAGTTTGTGATGGGTTGGAAGAATGCACGGTGTACTTAGGTGTATGAGAAGTATCTGTTACTACTGGCATGGCGCCTTCTTCAATACCTGCAACTGCATCTCCTACACCTTGAGTTGTGTGTTTCAGACCGTCATTTACTGTATTGGCGCCGTTTTCTTGACAGGAGGTAGGGTGTGTCAAAGCCGTTACAATCTTCAATAAAACGAAAAATCATGTGCTTTGACGCACCCTACAAGTCTTTTCGTGAAACGTGGAATTTTTCCGCATAGGTCACACACCCTACCATACCGTAACGGCAGGCACCAACCCACCAAAATTAATGACATGGAATACTAGTATTCCATGTCATTAATTCTGAGATGTAGAGACGCGATATATCGCGTCTCTACAAGGTTTTGATATTTACGCAACACACCAAAATTAATGACACGGACTATTAGTGGTCTGTGTAATTAATTTTGGTGGGTTACTATCTTAATAATTCTTTCTTTGTGTTCTAAGAAAGCGGGAAATCCTGCGGATTATGTGACGAGCGTGGTTTATTCCTCTCCCCTCTGTGTACTCTGTGTCTCCGTGGTAAAAAAAATTATATGCACTGCACATCTGCGACTTTGTGCCACAACTCCCTAAAATGTTATGATATTTTTGTTTGGGTAGTCCATTCAGCAGGGACATTGGTTACTGTGCTTCCTGAAGCAGTTGTACCATTGATAAACCAAATTGAATTATCACCAGTAGTAGCGTTACGCCAGAAAATATCTGTTTTTCCATTACCATCATAATCACCAATCATATATTGTAGTGATGGGTCAGTTTGCGGTAAAAATGCAGACGTTGCAATCGATGAACCGTCCATTAACCAAGCTGTATTCTCACCTGTTTTGGTATTGTGCCAAAATACATCTGTTTTGCCATCACCATTAAAATCACCAATACTATCTGTCCAGTCGGCGCCCATATTATTTAAACTACTACTAAACAGAAAAGTTCCATTCATCATCCAAACAGATGTATCACCTGTAGTTTTGTTGTGCCACAATACATCACTTCTACCATCACCATTAAAATCGCCAACTGTAGAATCCCAAGATGAATCCATTTGTTGTAAGAATGAGCCAGAATAATTAGTACCATCCATCATCCATACCGCTGTGTCGGTTGTAACAGGATTTCGCCAAAAAATATCACTCTTACCATCCCCACTAAAGTCAACTATAGTAGGAGTCCAAGACAAATCTGTTTTATCTAAATATGCTGCGGTTGTTACCGTAGTACTATCCATTAACCAAGTAGCATTTTCACCAGTATTTGTATTGTGCCAAAAAACATCGCTCTTTCCATCACCGTTAAAGTCAGCAATATCTAACTTCCAACCAGGGTCAATAGTTTGTAATTGAATATTACTTACGACATTATTACCATCCATCATCCACAATACATTCTCACCTGTTGTACTATTGCGCCAAAAAATATCACTTTTTCCATCACGATTAAAATCACCCAGTTTATATCCCCAGTCAGCACTCATTTTCGGCAAAAACTTCGCATCCGTAATATTACTACCATCCATTAACCAAATTGCAGTATCACCTGTTTTAGCATCACGCCATAGTAAATCAGTTTTACCGTTACCGCTAAAATCAGCGTGTGTAGCTGCACTGCTAAAAATAGAGTTAGGATTTGGATTAGTTATTGGTATATTATATGCCTGACTCGAAACATCATTAGAAAGAGACGGATGAAAGCTTGAAGAACGTATAGAATTACTCGAATAATTAGATTGATTAATACCAAAATTATTATTTGTGAAAAGAGAATTATTTGTAGAGTAAGTATTCTCAGAAATAGGAGAAGCAACAGATAAACTAGAAGTATTCATAATATGTGAGTAAAGGTAATATGAGAGCATCCCAATTTGGAAGAATCATGTCATGCTGAACGTAGTGAAGCATCTGGTTTATACATTGAGACCTTAGATTCTTCGCTACGCTCAGAATGACAATAGGACGTGGCTAATGACAATGCGGCACTACTTTTAAAACATCAACTTACGCGGTGTACCAACCAACAGGAGTAGTATTAACTGCGGTGCTGGTACCATCTCCAGACCAAATCATATTTTCGCCAGTCTGACTATTGCTCCACAACAGTTCGGTTTTGCCGTCACCATTAAAGTCACCCAAGCTAGATGTCCACTCAGAACCCATTGATGGTAAAGCTGTTGCGGTTGCAGTGGCGCCATTCATAGTCCAACCGACATTTTGACCAGTAGATTGATCACGCCATAATACGTCAATGTTTCCATCACCATTTACATCACCAAACGAGTACTTCCAATTAGAATCGGCGCCTTGTGTTGGTAAATCTGCGGCTGTAGCATTAGTACCACTCATCAACCAGGTTTTGTTTTCACCTGTTTTGCTATTGTGCCAGAAAATATCAGTTCTCATGTCACCGTTGAAGTCAGTTGCAGAAATTTGCCAATCTGAACCGACGCCGAAATTTGCCAGTGCAGTACCACTAGCTAGCTCGGTACCATTCATACTCCACAAAGAATTTTCACCTGTTGCAGAATTATGCCAAAGTAAATCGGTTTTGCCTGTACCATCAACACTTACAATAGTAGAAGTCCAGTTAGCATCAGTTGTTGGTAACATTGCAGCAGAAGCAACATTTGTACCATCCATTACCCATGCAGCATTTTCACCCGTACTCTTGTTGTGCCAAATTAAATCGCTCTTACGGTCTCCGTTTGTATCTCCAACGGTAAAATCCCAATTGCTATCTGTGGTAGGCAACATAGTATCAGCAACTATATTTCCACCATCCATTACCCAAGCTTCGTTTGCTCCGGTATTTTTATTACGCCATATCAAATCAGTTTTACCATCACCATTGAGGTCTGCAATTTTGTAATCCCATTCAGCACCGCGCGATGGTAGAGCAGCTCCAGCAGGAGTGGCGCCATTCATCAACCAAATAGCAACTTCACCAGTTTGCGAGTTTCGCCAAATTTTATCAGTCTTACCATCGCCGTTAAAGTCAGTGTTAACAGCTGCACTACTAAAAATTAAGTTGGGATTAGGGTTCAAGCCTTGAGATTCAACTGACTGCGATGACCCCTTTAAGCTTGAAACATCATTTGAGTATAAACTTTGATCAAAACTGTTCGCATTACTTGTATATATCGAAGCACCAGTACCAGTAGAAAGCTCTGTGGATTTTGTCGAATTTAACATAGATGAGGATTGTCAACAGTGTTCATCACCCTTTTTATTATCTATTTACAATTAAAAGTGTTACTTGAGAACTTCCCAACCCTTTTTCGGCTTTTTTGCTTAAATTATATTGTTTGTCAATAACAATGTTTTAAAAACTAAAGAAACCGGGTTTCTGGTTTACTTTTATTCAAATATGTTTACCGATACCAAAGCTTTATTGAAGATTTCGCTATATATAGTATTTACATATTTCTCTGATGACGATTGATTGTAATCGAGTATAAGCTGATTAGTTAAAATCTAAAAAATAATTATGTGGCTTTTAATATTTGTCGTGGTGAATTTTTGTAGTATTTTTGCTGGATTAATAGCAGGTAAACAAATTAAAGCTTTTCTTAAAAGGCACAAAAGTATTGCCGATGATTATGTGCTAGAAGAATTTAAATCTTTGGTCAGGCGCCAGATGTATATGGTATACTTTCTATTATTTTTTCTGGTTATCGGGTTGTTTCTGAATGTTGTTGTGGTAATTCATCATGGGCTGGTTGGCTTTGCTATTGTGCTACTTGTAAATGCATATAGCTTTTGGCAATCACAATATTTCCGTAGACTGGAAAAAAAAGCAAGGTCTTTAAATGCTGCAAATGAACTTCTCGCACGCAGATATTACATAGTCAGCAATACCTGGGCAAATAAACCATTACCAGATTTTTAAAGGACATGGCTTAGAAATACCATAACCTTGGGCATAATCTACACCTATTGTCTTGATTGTTTCAAATATTTCTTGATTTTCTACATACTCTGCAACAGTTATAATGTCCATCAAGTGAGCAATTTCATTGATAGCTTTTACCATTACTATATGAATTTTTCCTCTACAATATTTTTAATCAAAGTTCCATTGATTTTGAGATAATCTATTGATAAGTTTTTGAGATAACCCCACGATGACATGCTGCTGCCAAAATTATCTAAGGCAAAGCAAAAACCAAGTTCTTTGATAGCAAGCACTTTCGAGGCAATTTGTGCCAAGTTAACAGTAACAACGGTTTCGGTAATTTCAAAGCAAATTGCTTGTGCTGGAATTTGGTGCAACGCTAGCTGCTCACATAAAAAGTCTATAAATTTATTATTATTTATTGTGGCACCCGAAAGGTTGATAGCATATGTGAAGATTGCATTTCGCTTTTGGCTTTGACTACCTCGCGATTGTCAGCTTGATACACATGTACCCAGGTACGTCCTTTGTTTTTAGCGGTATAACAAGCGATATGCACAGCGTTAAGTAAGCTATTCATACTTTGACCCTGAAGCAAATTTATTTTAGGGTTGTGACAATTGTATTGTCAATTTAATGTCAACAGATATGTCTATAATTATCGGTAAATTATTAATCGAAAAAAAAATCTTCAATTAAGTACTTGATAATAATTTTGTGTCAATTGGTACAGAAATAGCTTACGTGATAACTGTCACTAAGACATCTGTAAAACCCTCTGCAAACTGGTATATTGGCTTGAATAACCAAAATATAGGCGCCTCCACTGATGTTGCATTTATATCATCATGTAAAGAAATGTAACAAGCTGCTACGATGGCTTCGACAAATATGGTACAAAGTAAATGTAAAAATAAAGAAAATCTTAAGTTTTTCTATGAATCTAAAAAATAGGTTTATAGAATGCCTCAAAACAGGGTGGTCAATGGTGGCTTAGTTCTGTATGTGCTGATAAATAGTACAAATGTCGTAAGCAATTAGTTGTAAGTAATCATAAATGAAATTCTGTTTAGTTCCCTGTTTGAGAACATCAAAATTAAGGACTTAGTGAAGAGTAAAGGTAGCTATGCGACAAGAATTGATGCTAGACCAAGCAACGTTATATCAGCTAAAAATTTTTTATACAGTTGTCAAATTTGGAAGTTTTACTCGTGCAGGTCAAGAGCTTTTTCTCTCTCAACCCGCAGTTTGTATGCAGGTGAAAAAATTAGCTCAAGCACTTGGTTTGTCGTTATTTGATAAGCTAGGTAAAAATATCAGTCCGAGTATAGCTGGAAAGGAATTGATAGAAACATGCGATAAAATCTTCAATACGATGGATAAGTTTGAAGATAAGTTAGCTGATTTACAGAGTTTGAAGCAAGGTACACTAAAACTATCAGGACTAACTACAGCTAAGTATATTATTCCCTTGACTTTAGGAGAATTCAGTCAGCGTTATCCAGATATAGATGTTTCGCTGAAATTGGCAAATCATAGTGGGATTGCCGAACGGATGATGAAAAATTTAGACGACTTATATATAGTTAGTGAAATTCCCAAGTTTATCGATGTTGAAAGTTTTCCATTTTTCCGAGATGAGTTGGTTGTTGTAGCTTCCTCTCGTCACCCATTAGCTAGAGAAAAGAAGATTTCGATTCATCATCTTGCCAACGAAGCTTTTATAATGCGTGAAATCGGTTCTGCTACACGAAATCATGTACAAAACATCCTCCTTAAGTATGATGTTAAAGTCAGAGTTAAGATGGAATCGAACAATGATGAGATGATTAAGTCTTTCGTAGCTGATGGTTTAGGTATTTCGGTTCTGCCACGTCAGTGCATAATTTCAAATCCTGACAATGAATTAACAATTCTTAATGTTGAACATTTCCCAATCTGGCGCCAGTGGCATATGGTATATCCAGCTAAAAAGCATCTGTCTGCACTTGCGAAAGCTTATTTACAGTATTTACTCGAAATATCAGTAGGTTGCTCAGAAGTTGAAATGAATAATTGTCGATTAATGTCGGACTACACAGTACACAGTTACAACGATTGTATTGCCGCATAAAATTCTAGAAACCTTAGAAACCAGGTTTCTTTGTTGATATTTTGTAATAAAAATGACGATTCGCGTAGAAACCTGGTTTCTTCTTGTTTATTGTAAATAATACTCAGTATTTCAGTGCCATTCGTTGAGTGGCATATTTTTTATGCAATTAAACATAACTACAGCAACATTTTTATAGCTACCAGCGTCTAATGGGGGGTGTTACCCCTATTAGTTTAAAGTAAAATGCGATTCCAAAAAGCATACGTATTTATAGCAGTAGCGACAATGCTACTGAGTCTTTGTTGTGGCATAAAAACAGTACAAGCAACAAGCCCAACCAATTCAGTTACGACAATCATTAGCGATATGCAAGCACCACAAGACGCTTATCCGCATGGAGTACCCAAACATTACAGTTGGGCAAATGGTGCAGAAATTGGTATGGGTAATGACCCCAAAGATTTTAAAGCCATGATGGCATGGGGGCAGCTATACGAAGCAGAACAAGGTAATCCTGCTACTAACACGCGCGTTCAAATACGAGACATCAAAGCTTATTACCTGAGCAAACAAGATAACCAATGGCGCCTGCTACAAAGTTCAAAAGGAGTAGAAGGAGCAGCATATCGTGAAGATTTTGCAGGAGATGCAAATAAACCGGCAGATGTTCGTAGTGAATCTGATGGTACTATTTCAGCAAAAGCTGGAGGAGGGCATAACTATCATTTCTGGACTACTGGTGGTCGAGCTTCAATCAATCCGAATGATATCGGTGGTATTTTCACCACTGTAGAAGCAAGACTTATTACTGATGACCCAAATAAACCCGATGACCGCGAGACTGCACGTTATCTATTAAATGTTGGTGGAGACTACTGGCTTGACTTGAGTACTGGTTGGGATAACTTTAAAACGAATGGTGGAATTGCCACAGGCAGATTCAAATACGTCACAACCGACTGGCAAGCTTTCAACATGACAACCTTACCAGCAGACCAAATTCGCTCCGTACCGCCACCACTAGAATAGTTAATGTGGGTCAGGCATCCTGCCTGACCATTTAGTGTTAATAAAACAAATTGATTTAAGTAATTATGCGTATTAAGCCAATTCATTTATTTCTTGTAGTAGCCGCGATACTATTCAGTTTCGGCGCCAGTGTCAGCGCGCGACAGCCAAGAATAAATTCGGTAGCAACAATTATCAGTGATATGAAGCCACCACATGATGCGGCGCCACGTGGAGTCCCCAAACATTACAGTTGGGCAAAAGGGCCAGAATTGGGGATGGGTAACAACCCCAAAAACTTCAAAGCAATGATTGCATGGGGGCAACTATATGAAGCAGAACAAGGAAACCCCGCAAAAAATACGCGCGTTCAGATACGGAACGTCAAGTCTTATATTCTCAGCAAAAGAGATAGAAAATGGCGCCTATTAAAAAGTTCAGTTGGAGTAGACGGTGCAGCATACCGTGAAGACTTTGCAGGAGATGCCAATAAATCACCAGACGTTCGTACTGAAAAAGATGGTAGCGTATCAACAAAAGCAGGAGGAGGATATAACTATCACTTCTGGTCAAAAAACGGTAGAAGCACTATAAACCCCAACGACATAGCTGGTATATTCACCACCTGTCAAGCCAGACTAGTAATAGACAACGCCAAAAAACCAGACGATAGAAGCAGAGCCAAATACGTGCTTAACATGGGTGGAGATTACTGGCTAGACCTTGCGGCACCGTGGGATAATTTTAAAACCAACGGTGGCATAGGAATGGGGAGGTTCAAATACGTAAAAACAAACTGGCAAGCATTCAACATGACAACAGTGCCAGAATCTGAACTTCGCCGCAACCCTCCACCAATCGAGTAACCTAATATAATATTATTGGGAAATTAAAACTGCTTAAACTAACCTAAACGTGCAGAGTAAACTCACTAATCCGCAAGACTTTTCCTGGTCATTTTGGTACACCCTGCCGATATACCCATTTGGCAGGCGCCAAACAATTCGTAAAGAAGTTATAAAAGATACAGTTTGGACGTTCGACCAAATCCAGGGAATTTTTTATGTCGTCGTTCCAGTTAGAATGACGGTAATTAAGCTCAGTGAAGGTGGTTTATTAGTTTATGCACCCGTGGCGCCAACACCTGAATGCATCCGACTAATTACTGAGTTAGTAGAAAAGCATGGTGATGTAAAATACATTATATTGCCAACAATATCAGGGTTAGAACACAAAGTATTCGTTGGTCCATTTGCGAGACGGTTTCCATCGTCACAAGTATTTATCGCACCAGGTCAATGGAGTTTTCCAGTTAATTTACCGTTGAGTTGGTTAGGTTTACCAGCAAAGCGTACTCACGTTTTACCAGAAGATAGTAAACAGGCGCCGTTTGCCAGTGAGTTTGATTATGCCATACTTGGGCCAATAGAACTTGGCCCCGGTCGATTTGCAGAAGTAGCATTTTTCCATAAGCTTTCAAATACGCTTTTAGTAACCGACTCTATCGTCTCAATACCATCTGAACCACCTGCCATAGTGCAGCTAGACTCATATCCCTTATTATTTCACGCACGAGATAAAGCATTTGATATTGTAGAAGACACCGCAGAAAACCGTCGTAAAGGATGGCAACGCATAGCACTATTTGCGTTTTACTTTAGTCCAAGTGTTTTAGAAGTTCCCAAATGGGGTCAAGTATTTAAAGACGCATTCAAAACCAGCAAACGTTCCAAAAAAGATTATTTTGGTTTATACCCTTTTCAGTGGAGACCTGACTGGCAACGTTGCTTCGAGGCTTTATATGCGAATGGTCGCATTTTCGTAGCACCCATTTTACAAGCTCTGATTCTAAATCGGGCGCCTGCTGAAACACTCGAATGGGCAGATAAAGTTGCAAAATGGGACTTTAAAAGCATAATACCTTGTCACTTAGAGGCGCCAGTCACCACTACACCCCAGCAATTTAGACAAGCATTTGCATTTCTACAGAAACAACCAACCACAACTAGTGCCATATTACCCGAAGCAGACTTTGAAGTACTGCGCGTAATCGATAATAACTTAGAAAAATTCGGAATAGTACCACCCGCAAAAGAAAAAGTTTAAAGTCATGAAAATGTGTTAGATTAATTTAGCTTATTCGGTTCAAAAAGGCGCCAGCCATAAGAGGAAACGGGGAAAGCTCGGTGAAATTCCAGCACTGTCCCGCAGCTGTAAGCTATAAAATATAGCAAGTCAGAATGCCCGCCGAGAGCAGTAAAAATAGCTACAATCTACGAGGTATAGATGACAGCACACACAATTTTTGTTTGTACAACATGTGCGAGTACATGGGAAAACGGTAAGCGTGTAGGAGAAAGCGGTGGTGAAAAAGTTTTAAAGCGCTTACAACAAGACAACCAAAATTCCCAAAACCAAGAAATTAAAATTCAGCCAGTAGAATGCATGAGTGCTTGTAATCGTTCATGTGTAATTTGCTTCACTTCCAAAGACAAATATACATATCTATTCGGCGACATATCACCAGAATTATCCTCAACACAAGTAGCAGGAATATTCGAGTGTGCTAATAAATACTACGATCACCCACAAGGATTATTACCGTGGGCAGAACGTCCCGACCCCCTTAAAAAAGGCGTCCTAGCGCGTATCCCAGCCATCCCCGCAGCTATCCCTGTAGGTTGTATGTAGGTTTGATTGTGGATGATATACGTAGGGTGCGTGAAAGCCATTACAAATCAAAAATGTAACCCAACATTAAAATGCTTTCACGCACCATCAACATTATAATAAGCGATTAATCACGAGTAGATTCCTTAACCTTTCTAATATTTTTTGTTAGTCCTTTGACTTGTTCTTTTAATTCAAGATTATAAGCAACCTCTAAATAACCTGTAACTTGAGCTTGCGTTTCTACGACATCAGGAAGCCAGTTAAGTGAGCGCCAAAACTTTCGATGCTCGACAAGATACACCAAAAACGGCTGGTACAAGTGCAACAACAAGAAGTATTTTATAAATGTGTTTCATTTTTCATTCCTAAAAACTCTTCTTCGTTACCATAACTTATCAAAATTAAAATTTATAATATCGTAGCTTCATAACGTTATATAAATTTTAGAAAATAATTATTAGTTCAAGCAATCTTTACACTATGTGCTTTTAGCTTAATTCCCCCAACCCCCACGTGGAAGGGAATCAAATTTTGGAATCACTCTTTCACTTCATGGCACAAATCTACTATATAGGTGTATTTTACCATAATGCCTTGGTTGAAGAAGTGTTATATAGGGCTGGCGGCAACTATCCCAAAACATGTTATACTACAATATGATTACACTGTGAAATTATTAAGGAGACTGAACTATGAGTGAATTAATCGCAACACACCTTCACACAAGGCGCCTTCATTCTTGTTCAGTTTAGCTAATCTCGATTTTAGCTTAGTCCTCGAATAGGCATCTTGTGCAAAACAAGTAGCACATATTGAGGAAAAATAAATGCATTTGAATTCTTTAGGCTGGAGTGACTTTTTTAATTCCAGCTTTGAACCCTTTCGTCTACAAGGATTTACAGTAGGTAGGGTAGCAATTGAGCATACAAATACTTACATCGTTCTAACAGAACAGGGAGAAGTATTAGCACAAATAACAGGTAAACTGCGACATCAAGCTTTACAACGTCAAGACTTTCCAGCAGTAGGAGATTGGGTAGTTATTCGTGTGCGAGACTCAGAACAAGCAACTATTCACGCAATATTGCCAAGATTTAGCAAGTTTTCTCGTAAAACCGTTGGGGGCAAAACCGACGAACAAATAGTTGCAGCGAACGTTGATACTGTTTTTTTAGTATCTGGATTAGATGGAGACTTTAATATTAGAAGAGTCGAACGTTATTTAATTCTTACTTGGGAAAGTGGCGCCAACCCGGTTATAGTTTTAAACAAAGCAGATTTGTGTAATAACCTTGAACAGCGTTTAGTAGAAATAGAATCTGTTGCTCTGGGTATACCAATACTTGTTTTAAGTGCGGCACATAATCAGGGAATTGATGCTTTAAAAACCTATTTACAACCAGGTAAAACTGTTGCACTGCTTGGGTCTTCGGGTGTGGGTAAATCTACTATTACCAATCAACTAATGGGTGAAACAGTTCAAGCTGTACAATCTGTACGTCAGGATGATAGTAGAGGAAGACACACCACAACTCATCGAGAATTAATATTACTACCAACAGGAGGGGTAGTTATAGATACTCCTGGAATGCGCGAAATACAGTTGTGGACAGGTGATGAAGGTTTGCAGTCTACATTTGCTGACATTGAAATTATCGCGCAACAGTGCCGCTTCCGTAATTGTCAACATGCTCATGAACCTGGTTGTGCTGTACAGGAAGCTTTGCAGTTAGGTAAACTTGAGGCACCGAGGTTTTTGAGTTATCAAAAGTTACAGAGGGAGCTTGGTTATTTGGAGCGTAAACAAGATCAAAGCTCATATTTAGCAGAAAAGGAACGGTGGAAGAAAATTACTAAATCTATGCGAAAGCATAAAAAGTGATTTTTTGGCATGGGAAATAAATGGTGCGTAACGCTACGGGGTTATTGGCTTCGTTTCAAAGTTGTTGATAGCGTTACGCACTACATTCTTCAAGGCGCCCAAGTTTTGCATTTGAGACCAAATTATTGCTACATGTACTCTATAAATACGCTCACTCTTCCCAATTTTCTATCTTGAGATTTGGAATTTGGGAAAAGTCTTTGTAATTGCGTGTGACTATTATTGCATTTTGAGTCAGAGTAATAGACGCAATTCTCAAGTCTTTTTCAATTCTATTTTTTGCTAAGTTTTTAGAGCTTTGCCTTAACATTTGATAACAGTTCTCGGCATTTGCGTCAAAATTCAAGACAGTTATTACCCTAATAAATTCTGTAGTTTCCCAGAGCTTGGTATAAAGTTGAGTGATTTTTTGTGCTTGGGCAGGGTTATTCAATCTTCCAACCCAACCGTTAAATAATTCTTGGACAGTAACTACGGTAATTGCAACATTTTTAGAATATTTGTCAACTTGGGCAGTTATTGATTTGTTTCCTGCTAAAAACAGCGACGCATGGTCAGTATCAAGAATCCATAAACTCATATTTCGCTATCGTCTTCCCGTTCTGCTCTTATTTCTTTCATAATTTCCATGAAATCTGGGTCATCTTTAAAAATTCCAGCAAACTTCATTAAGGGATTTTCTGGGGCAACTGGTTGTATAGGCGCCGGAATTTTAATAATTTCGGCTTTTGCTAAACGTTTTTGTAATAGAAGTTGAACTTTTTCAACTGCTCCTTGCTTTGTTTCATCTTGTATCTGACAATCTGGAACTTCTAGAACAGTTGCTGTAGTAAGACCATCAGTTGTACTCTCTATTAAAATATTCCAATCATCCATAACAGTTAAGGGGTGCAAAGTGAATATAGTATATATTTTTGCTGCCTCACAATTATATCTAGATTTTTTAAAAAATAACATTAATTTTTACGAACGAAATTACAAACGTTGTGTAGCTGATGCTTTACAAAGCTTGTATGCTTGATTCTCTGGATGACAAATCAATGCCATTGGCTAGAGTGATACAAAAATAACTCTATAACAAAGCACAAGTTGTCTTAATTTGGCATCTTCACAAACGCTACGCGAGGTTAAAATTATGACTGGTTTTTCAGATAAGGTAGTGTTTTGGCGGACATTTGATAATAGTTCAAAGCCGTTCATGCGTGGCATTTCTAAGTCTGAGACAACTAACTGAATTTCTGGATGTCGCTGTAGTTGTTCAACTGCTTCAATACCGTTTTGAGCCTGTATTACTTGATAACCTGATTTTTGTAAGGTTAAAGATATTGTTTGCCGTAAACTAATGGCATCATCGACTACTAGTACTACTTTTTCATTTTTGTTTTTTGTTGGTTTTGCTTGAGGTAGAATTTCCTGTTGTTTTCAAAAAAGAAACAAAAACTTTATTACTGTACTAATCGCTAGCTTTGTGTAAAATCAACACAGCTATTTATCAAAAATGAATTTATACAAGCGTGCTACAGCATTCAAATCAAGATAAGTATAAAAAATATCTTGAAGTACTACTTTGTACTTGGCACTTACAAGTTGGCGCCCTTATAAAAGGACAACTTTACAGTTAACTTTATCTAATTGTGATGCATTGCTTTATGAATTGGCTCAGTAAAACCACGTATAAAAAGCCGACAAAAAGCGCAAAATCATATATATTAAAGTAAAGAAATGTTAGCTCACTTTTGTGTTGACGCAGCTTGTAAGGCGCCGTTAGTAGAAGCAGCAGCGTGTACATACTTACGTACAACAGCCATAACTTTATCTGCTGCCACTGGTTTGCTAATAAAGTCGGTTGAACCAACGACCTTTGCCCGTACTCTGTCTAAAAGACCATCGCTACCAGTTAGAATGATTATAGGTGTGTGAGCAAAAACCGAGACTCTACGTAATTGCGCGCAAATTTCATAACCGCTAGCTACAGGCATAACTAAATCTAAAAAGATTAAGTCAGGCTTATGTTCGATTAAAATTGGTAAAGCTTGTAAAGGGTCTTGAATTTTAACAAATCTAAACCCGTTGGGCACAAGAATCTGTTCCAGCATTTGGCATACTTGAGGACTATCGTCAACACAAGCAATCAAGGGGCTAGAAGATGCTGCTTTTGCTGCTGTTGAGTTTGGTTTTGCTTCACTAATTTTCAGTGGTAAGTCAGGTACTTCTATAAGCTCGACAATTCCCTTGAGTATGTAAGGAAGTAATGAGCGAGTCACAGGCATTAAAGTTTGTTTCATTTTGAACGATAAATCCCGAAGGGTATATTTACCATTCATAAACGTTACAAAATTCTTGTAAACCGCTGGGCTAACAGAAGATTCTAGTTGCTCAGGTCTTCGTAAAATAGGAGCATGGTCTGGGTAAAAATTAGCCAAACCAGCATCCGACCAAGTTTTCCACGAGTCTTGCATCAACTTTAACGACATGTCTGCACTCGTGAAACTCATTGGTGTTTCCAAGATAACATCCTGGTTACGATCGCTGCTGATAGGTGTGAAGTTAGCTTGTTGTGCTAGGTCAAACAACAATTCCGCAATTGTACTTTCGACTATGGAGTTGATTTGTTCGCGTTTGATTTTTTGCTTTTCGTGCAAAATTTCCAAAAGGCGATAATCCCAATAGTCTATTTGAGTATCTTCCGCACGTAATTGTATTTTATCGATTTCCACCTCCGGACAATACTGTGCCATGTGGCGGCGCCTGCGTCTAAACGGATGTATTCCTCCTGTAGCCCAGACAATTCTGCCTAAACGATAGTAGAAAGTCCATCGATGTCCCTTAGCAGTTCTGATGTCTAACTTGCCGCTATACTGCAATAAAGTACAAGTTTTAAATTCATCAAGTAAGTTACTTGACACCATCATTTCTGGATGGATCATCTTTTATTTCCTTCCAATTCAATCAGTCAACCCTTCCAATCTTAATGTGAAGCTATCTTAAGACAGCTACGTTAAAAAAATTAGATACACTTATTACTTATACCCTATGGTAACATTTTGTTACGTCAACCAAATCAGTATAAATCCTGATTTTCATTTTAAAGATATCTTGCAGAAACCTGGTTTCTGTAAGCTAACTTGCTGCTTTACTTTGTAAGAACCCAACTAAGTTATGCAAAAAAGATTTACTTACCGCCGCTTTAGGGGAAGAATCTAAGGCTGGTTCTAATAACTTACTTGTTCCTGATAAAGAATAATAATTAGGGTTTGCTGAAAAAGTCATGAAAAGCAATCTCAAGTGTTGGGCAGTTATTTAAGCAGAATTAACTATAAGTTTATATTGTTTATAGATATTAAGATGATAAATTTTAATTATATTAATT
>JAESFJ010000094.1_pt1 | contig 120096 bp, 114 predicted proteins | sample 9266161 | NCBI WGS metagenome assembly JAESFJ01 (sample SAMN14506165, study PRJNA617096) | algae metagenome | isolation source: Calothrix sp. FI2-JRJ7 and co-occurring heterotrophs from granitic desert soil | place: USA: Red Pass Lake area, Fort Irwin, California | collected 2000-06-01 | reverse complement strand
CGCCCTTGCTCACAGGAGCATCACCCGAGATTATCATAGTAGCAGCGCACTCCCGCACGATCAGGGCGCGAAGACTCGGCTCTACGCTTCAGGTGCGCAAGGTGGGGTTGCTGCCCCGCTTACGTTCTGACGGGCCCGAAGAGAGGATCAGCGAGGCCATTGGCGGAGGCGGGGCAAACGGCATGGACAGGAAGATACGAGAGACCGAAGCCAGGCTCGCAGGCATCGTCGAGTCCGTCATGGATGCGATTATCACCGTCGACGCGCGGCACAGGGTCGTCCTGTTCAACCCGGCCGCGGAAGCCATGTTCGGCATAACTGCCGATGAAGTCCTCGGTCAGCCACTTACCCGGTTCATCCCCGAGAAATTCCGTTCTACGCACGATCAGTTCATTCGCCAGTTTCGCGAGGCCGGCGCGACGACCCGCCGCATGGGTGCGCTCGGCGCGGTAAATGCCCTGCGCGCCAATGGCGAGGCATTCCCTGCCGAAGCCTCGATCTCGCACGTTCGCATCGGTGATGACCATCTGGCGACCGTCATCCTGCGCGACATCACCGAACGCCAACGCAATGAAGAAGCGCGTCAGCTGCTGGCCCGCGAAGTCGATCATCGCGCGAAGAACGCACTGGCGGTCGCACAGGCCCTGGTCTCTCTGACCCGGGCTGAAACGATCGCGGACTATGCTCAAGCCGTGAAGGGAAGACTGTCCGCCCTGGCGCGCGCACACAGTCTCCTCTCCGAAGGCGCCTGGCAGGGCGCCGATCTTGACCGCACGATCGCGGATGAGCTGGCAGCCTACACCAGGCCCGGCCAGAGCATCGTGGCCGGGCCGGCGATCCGCCTCGCGGCCAATGCCGTACAGCCTCTGAGCCTCGTCATGCATGAGCTTGCCACCAATGCCGTCAAGCATGGCGCGCTTCGCCACGCGAGTGGCCAGATCGCGGTTGAATGGGTGATGGAAAGCGATCGGCGGCTCGCGATCAGCTGGACCGAAACCGGCGGGCCGCCCGTGGCTCCGCCCTGCGCCAAGGGGTTCGGCAGCCGGCTCCTCAACGATGTGATCCGCAACCAGCTCCAGGGCGACCTCAGACTCGACTGGGCCCCTTCGGGCTTGCGGGTCACCATATTGCTCAACGATTGCTTCGATGCGCTCGAGAATCGTCGGTCCGCCGCAGGCGCCCCGGCAGCAGAGCCTGCGCGCCAGCAAAGTGACGCTTCAGCGCGGTGCGTGCTGGTGGTCGAGGATGAAGCGCTCGTTGCCCTTGAACTCTCCTCCGGGCTTGAAGATCTTGGCTGGTCGATCATCGGGCCGGCCTCGTCGCTGGAGTCAGCGAGGAAGCTGGCGGGGCAAACAGCGATCATTGATGCAGCCGTGCTTGACATCAATATCGCTGGGCAACTTGTTTATCCCTTAGCTCGCGAACTGCGCGAACGAGGCGTGCCGATCCTGTTTTGCTCGGGCTATGATGCCGTCGATGCCGGGGGTGGTTTGGCGGATGTCCCCATCCTGTCCAAGCCCGTCAATATCGGCGCCCTGCACAGGACGCTCCGCGATATTTCCATCCTCCCTGATCGATCGCCCGGCGCGGCGTGACGCTCTGAGGCAGCGAATCGCCAGACACTCGCGCAGATCGAGGCCATTGACCAGGATGCTTTGCTGATCCGGCCAGACCGCAGCCCCGCCCACGCCGCTCTTTGCTTCCTACGCCATTGCCTGTCTTTCCACGCCGGTCTTTTACGCCCGCAACGCGCTGTTGCCTCCGCTGATTTCATGGCTCTCTTGATGGCCCCCGAAGCCCCGGCACGGTGCCGCGGCCCTTCGGGGGATGATGCTCATGATCTCTTCTGCACCAGGAGGAAGAGCCACTCTGGCGCTTTTCTCCGCGCTCGTTTTTGCAGCGCCGGCGCTCGCCAACAATTATGGCGAAAGCGCCGCCTGGCAATTCCGCACCTCGGCCGACCGCGCCAACCAAGCCGCGATCCTCGACATCATGGAGAAGCGGCGCGCGGGCGGCTATGCGAGCCCGACCTACACGACGACGATCGAGCGCCAGTATAATTGCGGCGTCACCGCGACTGCGACCGGCAATGTGGACAGCCAGACGGCGCTCGCCCATTCGCCGACCACCACCGGCGCGACCTCCGGCGCGCAGGGCAATAGCAGTTCGAGCAGTGTCGAGGGCGCCGGGAGCAGCAGCTCGGGCCAGAGCAACAGCGGCCTCGTCTCCGCTTCGGTCTCGGGCGGGACGACGGTCGCGGTCGATGGCACCGCCTGGCAGGCGCTCAATTCCACCCAGTCGAACAGCGGCGCCCAGAGCGCCAGCGTCACCGGCTCCACCGGCTGCACGTTCGGAGCGCTCAACTGATGGGCGTGGCAACGGCGGGCCGCCGGGAACTGGCCGGGAAGAGGATGGGGCTGCGGGGTGTGGGCGTGCGAGGGGTTGCGCTGCCGCTCCTGGCCCTGGCGCTGCCCGGCTGCGCCAGCATGACCCAGCAGCGGATCGGGATCGGCGAGGAACCGATCGTCGTCGGGCCGCCGGTGCGCGACAATCGCACGCCGATGGACGCGGCGCTTGCCTGCTATGCGGGCTGGCTCGGATCGCGTGGAAACAAGCCGCCGGTCATCGCGGTCGGCGATGTGCGCGACTATACCGGCAAATATTCGGTCAACGAAGGCAATGCGATCACCCAGGGCGGCGCGCTCATGGTGGCGTCTGCGCTCGGCAAGCTGCGCGGCTCGGTGCGGATCGCCGAGCGCTTCGATCCGGTCATCGCCGAGCGCGAACTGGCCTATGCTGACCGCCGGCAACTGGGCGACGGCAAGGTCCATGATCTTGCCGGTCCGTCGGGGCGGCAGGTCGTGCCCTGGCTGCCCTATTTCGGCGGGAGCATAGCGGCTTCCGATTATTACATCGTCGGCGGCATCACCGAACTTAATTACGACATCCGGTCGGGCGGCATCGAAACCGGCGTAAATTCGGTCGGCCCGAAGGCGCGAACCTATACCCAGAGCGTCGCGCTCGATCTGCGCATCGTCGATACCCGCTCGCTGCTCGTCGTGCGCACGGTCAGCCTCACCAAGCAGTTCACCGGCTATGAGACCGGCTTCGGCATCTTCCGCTTCTTCGGCTCCAATCTCTTCGACATCAATATCGGCGCCAAGGGTCAGGAACCGCTCCAGCTCGGTATCCGCACCGCGCTCGAGGAAGCGACGATGCGCCTTATCGGCGCGGTGGCCAGGGTCGATCCCGAGCCTTGCATGAGCCAGGCAAGCTGGGCGGCGAGCGTGCCACTCGCGCCGTCCGTGCAGGGGATCGCGGCCACCTCGACGTTGCGGCAGCGCCTCGCCGCCGATGGTCCGGCGCTCAACGGCCCTGCCGGCGGTGGCGATGACAGCGCGGCGGTCGATGTGCCGCTTCTGTTCGAGACCGGTGTCGACAGCCTGCAGGGCGGTGCGGAAGCGGCGATCGACCGGATCGTCGCGGCGGCCAAGCATGGCGGCGTCTTCGTGACATTGCTCGCCCGTGACAGTGAGACGCTCGATCCCAAGGCGCGCGCGGCGCTGACCGATCGCCGGATTGCGGCGCTGACCGCCGCGCTCACCAGGCAGGGCATCGCCGCAGCGGCGATCTCGCCGGTCTGGCGTCCCGGTCCCACCGATCCCGCCATCCAGCGCGCCGGCGCCGGCCTGCAGCGGCTCGCACGCCTGCGCATTGGCTGATCGTCTCCTCCCTCGCACGAAAGGAGGCGCCCACCCGACACCCGCATGCCCGGTTTCTCGAACAACTTCAGACAAGGATTTTCCCATGAAACAGACTGCATCTTCCTGTTCGACCCGCCGCCAGCGCCTCCTGATGGGCGGCGCGGTTCTCGCCCTTGCCGGCTCGCTGGCCACGCCCGCTTTCGCCACGCCTGATCCCACGCCGGGGATCGACGCGACCGGCGCGCAGGTCATCGTGACCGATCAAAGCAAGGACTGGTCGCCGGTCAGCGCCACTGCGACCAATCCCCTGGTCGAAACCACTGGCGCGGTCGATGGATCGAGCGTCGCCGTCACCGGCAATGCCGTCAGCGCCACCGCGAGGGCCAATAGCGCCAGCGCCGCCCTGACGCCTGATGCGCGCGATCTCGAAGCGGCGACCGGCGGCACCTGGCTGGCGACCGGATCGGACGGCACCGACGGGCAATCGCCGGCCCTCATCGTCACGCGCCAGGCAACCGATGGCGCATCCGTGTCCGCCACCACCACCAATTCCCGTATTCGCGCGCGGCTTGGCGATCTGGTCGACAGCAGCGCTGCGGTCAGCACCAACACCCAGGAAGCCGTTGCGCTGGCCAATGATGCTGCCGATACCCTGTCGCTCACCGGCGTTGCCGTCGGCACCGGTGCCGGCGTGGTCAGTGACCAGTCGGTCGGCGGGGATGCTGCCGTCGCGGCCCGCTTCAGCGGCACGGCGGCGCTCAAGGTCGCCGATGCCCCGCGCAGCGATCTCGATGTGCGCGACAATCTCCAGCGGTCCGTCGCCTATGGCAACAGCGCGAGCAATGCACTGGGTATCGACGCCGTCCAGCTCGATGCGGCGGCGAGCTATGGCATGCCCTCGATCGTCGAGGCCAATGCCAGCGACCCTTCGGTCAATGCCGCTTATGCCGTGCTGGCCGACCAGCGGGTCGGCAGCGCCGTGGCGGCGAGCGCCAATGGCGGCTTCGCCGTCAAGGTGGGTGATACCGCCTTCGCCTCGGACGTGACCAATGGCGACAACAGCCTGGTCGCGGCAGGTTATGGCAACCAGTCTTCCAATGGTCTCGATCTGTCGGCCGATGCCATCGCCAACAATGCCTGGGATGGCGGCGCCGTCGCCAACATCACCAATGTCCAGTCAGCCGCAGCCATTCCCGTGAAGGGGCTCGCCAAGGGCGGAGCCAGCATCGCCATCACCGGCGATGCGGTCGAGGCGAACCTGGATGCCCGCGACAATGCGGTGATTGCGGTGGCGACCGCCAATCGCGCCGATGGCAACCTCCTGTCGGTGACGGCCAATGTGGTCGATGCCGGCGAAGGCTTCGGCGGGGAAGGTCCGGTCGGCACCGCGCTGGTCGACGGCGATGGAATCATGACCGTCACCGCGCCGTTCAGCGTCCAGAATGATCAGCTCAATCAGGCTCGCGTCACCGCAAAGGCGACGGACACGGCGACCCTGATTACTGTCGATACCGGCATCGTTCGATCGAACGCCACGATCACGGGGAACAGCGCTGGGGCGCAAGCCAGCGGCAATGTGGCGACGAACGGGCTGTCGCTCGATGCCAACAGCCTTGCGACAGCGGCCGATCTCAATAGCCTTCAACTCGGCAAGGGCGTGGTCAGCGCCTCTGTCGGCTCTGCGGGCAATCGCGCGGGAGCGATCCTTTCCGCTGCGGGCGATGTGGTCGATTCCAGCCTGACCGTCTCGGACAACAGCCTCACCGCCAGCGCGACCGAGAATGAGGTCGCCAACAGCATGGCCATCACCGCCAATAGCCTGACCAATGCCAGCGGTCATGAAAATGCGCAGGCGGGCATGCTCGATTACGGCGTCGGCGCGGCGGCGGACTATGCCCTGGCCAATACCCAGGAGATCCGGGGTGGCTATCAGCTTCCCGTCGCGGTCAAGGCCTCTGCCTATGGGGACTTCGATGCGACCGCCGGCAACGGCGCGGTGCGTTCCGCGCTCAAGGTCACCGGCAACAGCCAGACCGCCTCGGCGCTCGGCAACGGCGCGGCCAACAGCCTGACCATTGCCGCTACGACGCTGGGCGGTGCCGAGGAGCCGGCGCCTGGATCGGCTCTGTCCTCGACCCAGGCCGCTTATACCAATGTCGATGCCGTCTCCGACATGCAGCTTGGAGTGACCACGGCAGCGGTCGATTCCAGCCTGCTCCTGTCGAACAACAGCAATGTGGTGCGGGCCCATATGAACGATGCGACCAACAGTCTCGGGGTCGACACGCTTAGCGCCGGATCGCTGAGCGGGGAGCCTGCGGCAGCGCTGGTGGATGTCGGTTATGCCTCGCAGGTCATGGGCGATCATGTCCTCGCCAGTAACCAGATCGCCGATGGTAGCGTCAGCGCGACGGCGGTGACGACCGGTCAGTCCGTGGATCCCTCGGTGTCGTTCGTTCGCTCCAGCTTCGAGGCGAGCGGCAACGAGACGCTGGCCGAGGCCGTCGCGAACAATGCGGCCAACAGCCTTGCACTGACCTCGGCGGTACAGGGCGGCGCCAGCGCCGGCCTGCTCAACCAGCAGTCGAACTATGCCTCTGTCGGTGCGCAGGCGACCAGCGCCTATGGCATCGGCGCGCACGCCTCGTCCGATGCCTCCAGCCTCGTCGATGGCAATGTGACCACGGCCATGGCCCGCGGCAATATGGCGACCAATATGCTCGCCGTAAGCGGCGTGGCCGAAGACGACTGCACGCCGGACCTCGCCTCGATCACCACCGGCGCGCTCAACAGCGCCATGGCGCCCGCGCTCCTGTCCAACGTCCAGATGAACGCGGGTGGGGTGTCGGCCTATGTCGCGAGCCCGACCGTCTCGGTCAGCTATGGCAGCGCCGGGGTCAGCGACAGCCGCCTTGGCGTGACCGGCAACAGCGTCTCGGCGGCCGCTTATGGCAACAGCGCCACCAACATGGTGACGCTGGCTTCGCTCGGCAGCTTGCCGGCGTCCGGCATCAGCAGCGTCCAGACCAATAGCGGCGCTGTCACGGCCCAGGTTACCAATGCGGCCTATACAGTCACGTCGCCGGATATTTCGACGAGCCGGATTGGCATCTCGGGCAACAGCATCAGCGCATCGGCAGTAGGGAACGCGGCCACGAGCAAGGTCACGGTCTCGCGCTGATCCGCGCGGCGGGCGGCGCCACAAGCCCCTGGACCGCCCGCCGCATGCGGGAAAGGCCGTCACGCTTCCCCCGGCGTGGCGGCCTTTTGTCTGTCGCTCTTGGGCAGGGTGCCGCCTTCATCGCAGGCGACTCCCGTTCAGTCGGAAGATCCTCAAATTATGGGAGGTGGTTCATGATGCCGTTTATCGTTCCCGCGTCGAACGAACCACGTGAAGCCCCTGGGCGTGGCGGCTTGACCAAGCGTCAGTTTCTCGAATTGTCCTTGTCGTGGCGCTCGCTGTTGCGGCGTGCATTCTGCCGGTCATGGGCACGTCCTCCCGCGACGGTCACGGCGAAAAACAGCACGAGCAACAGCAGGGAGATGAGAATGATCGCAAATATTACCACAGGGACCCTCCTCAAACGGGACAGAAATCCAGGACCGGCACGTCACGGGCATGCGGGACTCATCATAATTCACGAACCTTCTCTCATCGGTCATCTGAAGGAAGCCGATGGGAGGAGCAGCGCGAAGTGTCCGCGCCCGATCGGGATCGGAACTGGTCGGATGGCGGACCACCCAGAGATGGTGGTCAGGCCTGTCTCAGCGACCCGACCGCTGTTCGAAGAGCTGCGCCTTCTCATACATGTCCTTCCAGGCGGCAGCCGCGCGCAGCGAGCGTTCCCTGACCAGCGGAAGCGAGGCCGCCTGAGCCTCGGCGAGACAGGCGTCGAGCCGATGGCGGTAGAATTCACTGTTGCGGACAGTGGGCTTCAAACTGGGCTTCGGCTTCATGTCGGCATATCCTCTGTTGCCGCACTGGCGCGATCGGAACCTTGGCGGATCTGAGCCAGCGGCAGGCTCTCCGTGTCGGTGCTCACGCCATGGCCACGCGCGAGATAATCGCGAGAGCCCATCTCATTGAGACGCGAGATGGTCCGCTCGAATTCGAACGCATCGTCCGATGCGCAGTAGAGGGTGTCGGGATCACGATCAGCCGACGCGAGCAGCTTGACGCCATTTTCGTAGAGCGTGTCGATCAGGGTCTTGAACCGGGTCGCCTCCGATTTCCGGTTGGCGTCGAGGACAGGAATACCGACCAGAATGAGGGTGTGATACCGATGCGCCAGGGCCATGTAGTCAGGAATGCCGCGCGGCTCGCCGCACAGGCGTTTGAACGAGAAAACCGCAACGCCCTTCAAGGATTTGGGGACGAACAGTTCCCGGCCGCCCTTGATCGGCACTGTCTCCGAAGGAACATGCTCGCGGTCTTCAACCGGGAAATCGGTCAGCCGGAAGAAGGACCGGCTCAGAGCCTCGGTCGCGGCATCGCCGTTGGGCACATGCCAGGTCTGGAAGCCCCCCAGGCGCTGAAGGCGATAATCGGTGGGACCATCGAGCGAAAGGACGTCGAGCCGGTCCTCCAGCAGCGCGATGAACGGCAGGAAATGTTCGCGGTTGAGGCCGTTCTTGTAGAGATCGCGAGGCGGCCGGTTCGATGTCGCAACAACGGTCACGCCAGTGCCGATGATCCGGGTAAACAGCCGGGAGAGGATCATGGCGTCAGCCGAGTTGGTGACGATCATCTCGTCGAATGCGATCAGCCGGGCTTCACTGGCAATCGCATCGGCCACTGGCAGGATCGGGTCGCCGGTTTCCCTGGCGCGCTCGACGCGGAGCCGATCATGGACTTCCTGCATGAACTCATGGAAATGGACGCGCCGCTTGTCGGCAATGTCGACGCAATCGAAGAACAGATCCATGAGCATCGACTTGCCGCGCCCCACGCCGCCCCAGAGATAGACGCCGCGGACGGGTTCGGGTTTGCGCCGGCTAATCCGGGCCAGGAGACCAGGCCGCTGAGCCTGCATTTCCAGATCGGTGACAGCCTTGCCGAACCGAAGCGCGACCTGGCGCTGTGCGTCGTCGGGGCGCAACTGTCCTGTTGCAATAGCGTCTTCGTAACGTGCGATGACTCTGCTCTGTGGCAAGGCCTGTTACTCCAAATATTGTCTGCCTGAAAAAGTACCACCGGCTCGGATCAGCCGCGCAGGTTGCCAGACGCCACCGGCCGCAGGCCTGAAGCATCACTCGGCCAGACCGTTCAGGGTGCTTCGGATTGCTGCTCGCGATGACACTCGCGAGTGATGCGGCGATAGAAGAACCGGAATGCGTCTTCATCATAGCCGATCGCTTCATAGAAACGTGCAGCATCTGCATTGTCGGCGCGAACCATGAGCTGGACCTTGAGCGCGCCGAACCGGCCGAGCCATTCCTCGCAGTGCCCGATGAGCTTGCGGCCGATCCCCCAGCGCCGGAAATCGGCATCGACGCCCAGATAATAGATCCAGCCGCGATGCCCGTCCCATCCGCACATCGCCGTCCCAATCAGGCGTGGTCCGGCGAAGGCCCCGATGATCGTGGAGGCGGGGCCATCGAGCGCCTTGCGGGCATCCGCCGCGGCATCGTTCCAGGGCCTGGTCAGTCCGCACGCGTCCCACAGCCTTGCGGCATCGCCGACTTCGCCTGGGACAAGCGTGCGTAATTCTATCGTCATGCTTCGGCGTCGTCCGGGCTCTGTCCCGGGCGCTCCTTCTGGAAGCCGTGCATGCCGAACCACCACTGCACGGCGATGATGACGCCCTTGGCCGGTTGCAGGAGCCCGATCATCAGGAGGATGGCGAGCGGCAGGACGATGGCCACCATGGCCGATACGGACAGGTCCGCGTCGCGGGCCAGGGCGATGATCAGCGGCGCCATCAGGTGCCCGGTCACGAAGATCGAGACATAGGCGGGAAAGTCATCCGCCTGTTGGTGCGTCCAGTCCTGGTCGCACCGCACGCAGCGCGGGATGGGTTTGAGAAAGCGCCCGAACAGGCGCGCCTCGCCGCAGCGGGGACAGCGCCCGCGCAAGCCACGCGAGATTGCCGTCCAGCCCGAAGCAGGCAGGATGACCGCTGTGGTCACCGGGCCGGCTTCAGGCGAGGTGGCGGACTTTGTCTCTTCTGCAAATGTGTCAAAGGGAGAGCGCATAAGATCAGGCATTAAACATCCCGGGAGGCGCGGCAGCCCGGATGCTCTCGTCGACATGCGCGACGAATTGCGTGAAATTGCGGCGGAAACGGTCGGCGAGGCCGCGTGCCGCCTGATCATAGTCTTCGGCCTTTGCCCATGTCGCGCGCGGATCGAGTATCGTGCTGTCGACGCCTTCCACCGCGATCGGCACCGCGAAGCCGAAATTGGGGTCGATCCGGAACTCCGCCCGCTTGAGTTTGCCCGACAGCGCGGCACCCAGCAGCGCGCGGGTCACCTTGATCGGCATCCGCGAGCCGGTGCCGTACTGGCCACCGGTCCAGCCGGTATTGACCAGCCAGCAATCGACCCCGCCCTTGGCGATGCGCCGGCGCAGCAGGTTGCCATAGACGCTGGGATGGCGCGGCATGAACGGGGCGCCGAAGCAGGTCGAGAAAGTGGCTTCGGGTTCGGTCACACCCAGTTCGGTCCCCGCCACCTTGGCCGTGTAACCGGACAGGAAGTGGTACATCGCCTGTTCGGGCGTGAGATGGGCGATCGGCGGCAGCACGCCGAAGGCGTCGGCCGTCAGCATGATGATGTTCTTGGGCACTGGTCCCATGTTCTCGGAGGAGGAATTGGGAATGAAATGGATCGGATAGGCGCCGCGGCTGTTCTCGGCGAGCGAGGCATCATCAAGGTCGAGCGTCCGGGTCTCGGGATCCATGACGACGTTTTCGAGGATGGTCCCGAAGCGCCGCGTCGTGGCGTAGATCTCCGGTTCGGCTTCAGCCGACAGGCGGATCATCTTGGCATAGCAGCCACCCTCGAAATTGAAGACGGCGGTGTCCGACCAACCATGCTCGTCGTCGCCGATCAGCGTGCGCGAGGCGTCGGCGGACAATGTGGTCTTGCCCGTGCCCGAAAGCCCGAAGAAGATCGCGGTGTCGCCGTCGGGGCCGATATTGGCCGAGCAATGCATGGGCATCACGCCCTGCCTGGGCAGGACATAGTTGAGGATCGTGAAGACCGCCTTCTTCATCTCGCCGGCGTAGCCGGTGCCGCCGATCAGGATCAGCTTGTTCATGAAGTCGATGGCGATCACCGTCTTGGAACGACAGCCATGCCGTTCGGGATCGGCCCGGAAGCTCGGCAGGTCGATGATGGTGTAGTCCGCCTGGAAGTCGCGCAGCTCGTCCGCGGTCGGCCGCACCAGCATGGTGCGCACGAAAGCCGAATGCCAGGCCAGTTCGGTGAAGATCCGCACGCCGACGCGATATTCAGGCTGCGAACCGCCGAAGAGATCCTGCACGAACACCTCGTCCAGCGTGCCGAGATGCCTGGTGAAATCCTCGCGGAGCTTTTCGAAGGCTTCTCCGGTCATCGGCTTGTTCGAGGCCCCCCACCAGACATCGTTCTTGGTCTCGGCGTCGCGAACGATGAACTTGTCCTGCGCCGAGCGCCCGGTGTGCTTGCCGGTCTCGACCACCAGGGCGCCATGTTCGGACATGAGACCTTCGCTGCGCTGCAAGGCGCGTTCCACCAGCTGCGGCGTATCGAGATTCTCATGCAGCAGGGCGCCGGGTTTGATGGCGGCTTGCGGCCGGGTGAGGGTCATGGTCATGCGGTCGGTGCCTCTCTGGTCTGATGATGGGGGAGGGAGTGACGTTTCAATCGCTGGCGGGATCGGGAGGCCCATAGCGGGGCGACAATCTCGGACGCCGGACCCGGTCAGCGGTTTGCGGAAGCGCGCTGGCGACGGCTCCGACGCGATGATTTTTGGTTTCCGGTCGCAAGCGCGACGAAGACTTTCGGATGCGGCGATCAGGCATGACGGTTCTCGCGCGCTTCGCGCGGCGTGATGCCCGATGCCGCATGATTGCCTCTGTCGATGGCCTTGGCGAGTTCCGACATGAGACCGGCCGCCTCATGGGGTTTGAGTTCGGCCTCGCCAAGAGTTCCATCGGCAAGATGGAACGTCACCACGATCCGGAAATCCCCTGGCCTGAAATCTTCCGCCAAGGCCGGGAGAAGCCGCAGATGAACGCCAATGCCGTTCACCGGCAAACGCCCGGCGTTCGCGGCATCTGCGGGACTGACGACCGCAGAAGATGATTCAATGGATGGCATAAAGCATATATACAACCGCACATTAAATTGTTAATCCTACATTTTGATGTATTAAACATCATGAGGCCATTATGATCACATCGCAGCAAATGCGCGCCGCGCGTGCCCTTCTCGGGCTCGACCAGCGCCAGCTCGCTGAACTCGCCGGACTGTCCCTGCCAACCATTCAGCGCATGGAATCCTCGGATGGGCAGGTGCGCGGGGTGGTCGATACGCTGGTGAAAGTGATCACCGCGCTCGAGGGGGCGGGCATCGAGATCATCGGGGAAAACGCGCCGAGCACAGCAACCGGGCGCGGCGTCCGCCTGAGCGAAAGGGTTGACGGCAAACGCATCGGGCTCAGCCAGTCGATCCTGTATGACAAGGCGGTCGCCAGGGAAACTCAACCATGACGGCCTCCTACACGCCCAAGCTGGTGACCGTCCTGCGCGAGGGTTACGCGCCGGCTACTTTCTGGCGTGACGCGATAGCCGGCCTGACCGTTGCGATCGTGGCCTTGCCGCTGGCGATGGCGCTTGGCATCGCCAGCGGCGCATCGCCCGACAAGGGGCTCGTCACGGCCGTCGTCGCCGGCTTCCTGATCTCCGCGCTTGGCGGGTCGCGCGTTCAGGTCGGCGGCCCGACCGGCGCCTTCGTTGTCGTCATCTTCAACGTCATCGCCCAGCACGGCTATGATGGCCTGCTCGTCGCCACCCTGCTTGCCGGCTTGATCCTGATCGCCGCCGGCGTTTTCCGTCTCGGACGGCTGATCAAATATATTCCCCATCCCGTTGTGACCGGGTTCACCGCCGGGATCGCGGTCATCATCGCCTCGAGCCAGGTGAAGGATTTTCTGGGGCTCGCTATCGACAAGGTGCCGGCCGACTTCATTCCCAAATGGCAGGCCTATCTTGGGGCCATATCGACCATCCATGCCGCCACCGTTGCGGTCGGCGCCGGCGCGCTGGCGATCATCATCGTCCTGCGCAAGTTCGCGCCCAAGCTTCCCGGATTCCTGATCGCGGTGGTGGTCAGTTCGGTCGCCGTTGCCGTGCTCAAGCTGCCGGTCGACACGATCGGTTCTCGTTTTCCGGACATTCCCGCCGGCCTGCCGATGCCTGCGCTGCCGGCGATCTCTCTCGCCAAGCTCAACGCCGTGCTGCCTTCGGCGTTCACCATCGCCTTTCTGGCCGGCATCGAGGCGCTGCTCTCCGCGGTCGTCGCCGACGGCATGGCCGGAACCCGGCATCGCTCCAATCAGGAACTGATCGGTCAGGGTGTCGCCAATCTTGGTTCGGCCCTGTTCGGCGGCCTTCCTGCTACCGGGGCGATCGCCCGCACGGCGACCAACATCCGGTCCGGGGCCAAGACCCCGGTCGCCGGGATCATGCATGCGGTCTTCCTGCTGCTGTTCGTCGTGTTCGGGGTGAAGCTCATGGCCTTCGTGCCGATGACGGCACTGGCGGCGATCCTGTTCATGGTCGCCTGGGGCATGAGTGAGTATGAGCGGTTCATCGCCCTGCTGCGTATGCCCAATAGCGACCGGGCTGTGCTGCTGCTCACCTTCGGCCTCACCGTGCTGGTCGATCTCACCGTTGCGATCGGCGTCGGGGTCACGCTGGCGTCGCTGCTGTTCATGACGCATATGGCCGAAACGGTCGAAGTCGATGCCAGCGGCACACAGGACCCCGATGTCGATTCCGAGGACGTCCACCAGCGCGATGCCTTGCCGGCAGGCGTCGAGGTGTTTCGCATCACCGGGCCGTTCTTCTTCGGGGTCGCCGGCGAACTTCTCGATACGCTGCGCCGTGTCGGCCAGTCGCCCAGGGTGATCATCCTGCGCATGCGCCTCGTGCCCCTGCTCGATGCCAGCGGCGTGCAGGCGCTCGGGGAGTTCATCGAACAGGCGCACATTGCCGGCGCCCAGGTCGTGCTCTCGGGTGTCCAGCAACAGCCAAAAACCATGCTCGAGCGTGTCCGCCTCGGTGGCCACTCGGACAAGCTCTTCTACGCGGCCGACTTCGCCAACGCCCAGGCGCTCGCGCTTCGCTTGCTCGAAAGCCCCGAGCCCCCACGTCCCTGATTTCGCCGCCGGCTCCCGAGAGCCGAAAGCATGTATCCGTCCGTGCGCCCGGTCGGGCGCCTTTGCTGTCGAAAGGTATTATTCTTGAAAGACGTCGTGATCCTGTCCGGAGCGCGTACCGCCATCGGTGATTTCGGGGGCAGCCTGAAGGATGTCGCGCCTTGGGAGCTCGGGCGCATCGTCATTGCCGAAGCGATCAGGCGGGCCGGTATCGAACCCACCGATATCGGACATGTGGTTATGGGCCAGGTCATCCAGAGCGAACCGCGCGACGCCTATGTGTCGCGCATCTCCGCGATCGCGGCCGGCATTCCGGACAAAACCCCCGCTTTGACGCTGAACCGTCTGTGCGGATCGAGCGTCCAGGCCATCGTTTCGGTCGCTCAGATGATTATGTTGGGCGAATGCGACATGGCCGTCGCCGGCGGTGTCGAGAGCATGAGCCAGTCGCCCTATGTCGTCAAAGCGATGCGCTGGGGCAAGCGCATGGGCGACGAAGCCATGATCGACGCCATGGAGGCCATCCTGAATGACCCGTTTGGCGCAGGCCACATGGGCGTGACCGCGGAAAACGTCGCCGATCGGCACGGCATCACGCGCGAACAGCAGGACGCGCTCGCGGCGGAAAGCCACCGGCGCGCGGCGCTGGCGCAGCAGGAAGACCGGTTCGGCGAGCAGATCGTCCCCGTCGAGGTCAAGCGTCGGGGCGGATACTTCCTGTTCAAGGTTGACGAGCATGTGCGCGCAGACACATCGCCATCGGGGCTGGCCGATCTCAAGCCGCTGTTCCGCAAGGAAAGCGGCACGGTCACGGCCGGCAACGCCAGCGGGATCAACGATGGCGGCGCGGCGCTGGTGCTGGCTTCGGCCGAGGCCGCCAAGGCAAGGGGCCTTACGCCGCGCGCGCGTATCGTGAGTTGGGGACATGCGGGCGTTGCACCCGAGGTCATGGGGCTGGGGCCGGTCGAAGCCGTTCCCATCGCCCTCAAGCGCGCAGGCCTTTCGCTGGATGACATCGATGTGATCGAGGCCAACGAAGCCTTTGCCGCCCAGGCTTGCGCGGTCGCCAAGTTGCTCGATTTCCCGCCGGAAAAGGTCAATCCGAACGGCAGCGGTATAGGCCTTGGCCATCCTGTGGGTGCGACAGGCGCGATCATCACTATCAAGGCGCTCCATGAGCTGGAACGCATCGGTGGGCGCTATGGACTCGTGACCATGTGCATCGGCGGCGGCCAGGGGATCGCTCTCGTCATCGAGCGGCTGTCGCGCGACGATGCCGCGCATGCCCATCATTGATGGCAATCGCGGATGTTCCGCATGGGCGTTGCGGCGTTGCGGCCCATGTGGGAACGGCCAGCTGGGAGGACGAGTAAACTGATGGCGCGTCGACGGACCCTTTTCCCTTCGCCCGATGAAATCCGCGCATTGGCCGATGAGGCAGGGCGGCTGTCCATTCGGGTGACGCCCAATGCGTCTGCCGACGCTGTCCAGATGCCTGCCGACAAGGACAATGGCGTCCTTCAGCTTCGCGTCACCGCGACGCCTGAAGACGGCAAGGCCAATGAGGCCGTGTTGCGTCTTCTCGCCGATGCGCTCAAGCAGCCTGTCTCGAGCCTCGAACTTCTTCGCGGCGGCGGCGCCCGCCACAAGTTGGTCCGGATTGCCGGCACATCCAGCTGACAGTTCAGATGGCCGCGACCGCGCATGGAATGGCACGATGTTGGTTTAGCATTCTGGTTTCACGAAAGCCGGCCTGCCGCCGTGATCGAACTGAGACCTTTTGCCCGCCTGACGGGCTCAACTGAACTTTGGAGAATCCGATGAGTGATGACGAATATGTGTATGACGACGAATCCGGGGAATGGATGCCTGCCTCGGAACTGGCCGAGCGCAGAGCCTCCGCCGGGCGGATTGAAGTGCGCGATGCTGTTGGAAATCTGCTTGCCGACGGCGATCAGGTGACTCTGATCAAGGATCTCGAGGTCAAAGGCGCAGGCCAGACGCTCAAGCGCGGCACGTTGATCAAGTCGATCCGCCTGACGGGCGATCCGCAGGAAATCGACTGCCGTTACGAAGGGATCAAAGGCTTGGTACTGCGGGCGGAGTTTGTTCGGAAGAGAGGCTAGCCGTTCGACCAAAGGGCTTGGGCGCACCGCGTTCTTCGATCTCTCCAGCAGTTCCCCCGATCAACGCGAAGAGGTCGATCAGTCGGGATCGGGAAGGGGGGCCTTGTCGTAAAAGAGCGTGAGCTTTTCGCGGGGCGCCTCGCCGCTGCGCGTCTCGCGCAGTCGCACGCCTCGCCCAAGCCCTGCGCTTGGTGCATTCTCACCCAGAAGTTCGATCCCGGCACTTTCGATCGCGCTGATGACCTTCATCACTGTGCCCACCACACCGCGTACCTGCCCATCGGAGGCCTCCATACGCTGGATCGTGGGCAGTGAAACGCCGGAAATCTCGGAGAGTCCGCGTTGGTCGATACCGAGCATCGCTCTGGCCGCACGCATCTGTTGGGATGTGATCATCGCGCCGGGGTGATATATAAAACATCAAATGGCAAGGCTGAAAAGCGAGAAGGCACGATCATTCGCGTAAGGCAGGCTCAGACCCCCGCCTTGACGTGCCAGCGCCGCAGCGCGGGCCCGATCCGGCGCTGCTTGGCGCCGTAGTCGATCGTGCGATCGGCGAGCAGTCGATCGGGAAGGCTCTGGAAAGGCGAGCTAGTAGGCGGAAAGGTCGGGTCGGCGCTTGCGAACACGATGCGATTGCCGCCATTTTCCGCGACGACGGAGAGCGCCTGGCCGTTGAAGGCGGCACGGATCCGACGCAGCAGCCTGGAGTAGGACAGAAAATTGTTGCACAGGTTGGCGACGAGCAGCCCATCTGGGCTCAGGCGCGCGCGGCAGGCCGAATAAAACTGCGCCGTACTCAGGCTTTTAGGAAGGCCACGGCTGTCGAAGCCGTCAACCAGCAGCACGTCGGGACGGCCCGGATCTTTCGACACGAACTCCACCCCATCCGCGTGGATGACCCGGAACCTGTGGTCGTCATCGGGGATGCGGAACCGTTCGCGCAGCGCAATCACCTGAGGATCGATCTCCACCACGCTAATGTCGCAATCGGGCAAGGCGCGGTAGCAGGCCTTGGCCAGTGAGCCGCCGCCAAAGCCGATCATTTCGATCCGGCAAGGATCGGGACGGAACAGCCGGAACGCCATCATCATCCGCGTATAGTCGAATAGGAGATGATCGGGATCGCTGACACGCATGCCACTCTGAACCGTCGACCAGTTGAACAGGAGCGAGAGCATGTCGCCGAAGCGAAACAGCATCGGCCCACGCTCGCCGAACGGCGCATCGAGTGCAATGGGGATGTGGCCTCCGCGCGCGGATGGCTGCTGACGGGAGAAGCCTGGCTCAGGTCGGTCGAACCCCATGGCGAAGACGACGTCGTAGAACAGATCCATGTCGAGGTCTGGCAGATCGCCCGCAGCGTCGGTCATGACCAGGCAGCAATGCAGATCGCGCGCGTCAGAAAGGCAGGGAGACCGACCATCTGCTATAACTAGATTTTAGATCGCCAAAAATCAAATATGATCTTTAATATAGATGTATAAAACATCATTCGTTAGGTCTGTCGCTTGATGCGGTGCTGATGGTGGCCACGGCCAATAGCGCCGACGCCAATCTTCTCTCGGTGACGGCCACGCGACCGATGCCGGCGAAGGCTTCGGAGGTCAGAGGAAGGGACCGATCGGCAGCGGGCTGGCCGATGGAGACGGGGCATGATTGTCATCGGAAGGCTCAGTGTCTAGAACGGCCAGATGCCTCCGTCGCACGTTACGGCCCTGGCCGTCAGTCTGGCCTGCACGATGGCAACGAAAAGCCGGATCTACCTTTTCGGCAACAGTATCAGCGCGTCGGCGGTCCGGGGTGCGGCCACGAGCACGGCCACGAGCACGGCCACGGTCTCGCGCTGATCCGCGGGGCTAGCAGAGCCACAAACCCTTGGACCGCCCGCCGCATGCGGGAAAGGCCGTCACGCTTCCCCCGGCGTGGCGGCCTTTCGTAGTCGGGATTTATCATGTTCCGATGCAGGAAATCATGGCAGATTCAGGAAATCCGGCTATGCTTGCGGCACAAGGAAAGGCTTATACGGACCCATGGCGCGCGGTGAACTGATGAAGAAATTGCTGGCCAGCTACGGCAAGGATGAGGAGTTCCGTGCCGTTGCCGAGCAGATCATCAGTGAGGAAGAGAAGAAAAACAATCGCGTACTCGCGCGCTCCCTCCGCCGTTCACTTGATGCCGCGCCATCGCGCCCGACTAAACCCAAGGCGCTGGCGCCGCTCATTCCTTTCCCTGAAGCCGCAGGCGACTTCATCGAACTGGTGGAGCCGACGCACAACAAGCAGGATATCATCCTGTCGAGTGAGAATATCCGCATTTTCCTCGATCTTCTGCGGGAGTTTCGGCGGGCCGATGATGTCCGTCGTCGCGGCTTGCCTGTTCGTTCCAAGCTGTTGTTTTGCGGCCCTCCGGGCTGCGGCAAGACGCTCTGCGCGGAGATATTTGCAGCCGAGCTCGGCATGCCGCTCTACATCGTCAAGCTTGACCGCCTGATCTCCTCCTATCTGGGCGAGACCGCGACCAATGTCCGCAAGCTGTTCGAGTTCGCTCGCAAGCAGCCCACGGTCCTTTTCTTCGACGAATTTGATGCGCTAGCCCGCGCCCGCGAGGACGGGGGCGAGCACAATGAGCTGCGGCGCGTCGTCAACAGTCTGCTGATCTTCATCGACCGGATCGAGCCCAAGGGTTTTCTGGTCGCAGCCACCAATCTCGATCAATCGCTTGATCCGGCTATCTGGCGACGCTTCGATGAGGTGATCTGGTTCGATCCACCCGAAACCCGCATGATCGCGCGTTTTCTCACGATGAAGTTCAAGAATGTCGCGCTGGCTTTCGACCCGCAAACACATATTGGAGAGCTTTCGGGCTATTCCTATGCCGAGCTGGATCGCATCTGCATCCAGGCGATCAAGGCGTCGGTGATCGACAAACGAAAACAGGTCAGGGAGCAGGATTTCCTTCATGCCATCGCCGATGAACGACGCCGTCGGCGCAGAGCCGACCGAATGACCTCCTGACCCCCGCCGCGTGGCGCGTTATGATCACCTGCAGCTGTTGCGGCTGCCCGAACGCCTGCCCCGCCGCAAGAATGGTGGCGGTGGGCCTCCTCCCCAGCGCAATCCGCGCGGGCACAGTGATCGCCTGGGTCAGGAGCTCGGTCAGGCCGTAGCCGCCCAACGGCAGCGTCGTCGCCCCGATGCGGTCGATCCGTCGTTGATCCTGCGGGTCCGGATGAGCGGACCTTTGCTCGAGGAGGAATGGAATCGTGTCGGCCTGACCGTTCTGTCGAGCGACGAGGATCGCACACTCGTCCTCTTCTCTTCGAACGATGAATTGACCGAGTTCCAACGCAAGCTCGATGCCTATGGCCAGGGCGTCCAGCCTGGCCGGCAGAACCCGGCTTTCTCTTCGTTCATTGCCAATGTGGAGACGATTGCCGAAGTCGCGCCGCGCGATCGCATTGGCATGCGAGCCCGCGAAGCGGGCCTGGTCGATGTTGATGATTTCCAGGTCGGCGAGGCGTACATGGTTGATATCGAGCTCTGGGATCTTGGCGCCCGGGCTTTGCGCGAGCGCAAGATCGACGACATCGTTCGCTATGCAGAGGCGCGGGGCGCCGAGGAGCTCGACCGGCATATTGGTCCCAATCTCACGCTCGTCCGGCTTCAGTGCGATGGCGCAATTGCGCGCACCCTTCTGTCAATTGAGGAAATCGCCGAGGTCGATCTGCCTCCCGAGCCGGATCTGCTCGCGGCACAACACATCGACGATGCGCTGGGCGATGTGCCGGATGTGGAGGATCTCGACGAGAATGCGCCGCTCATCGGGATCATCGACAGCGGGATCAATGACCATCCTTTGATCGAGGATATCATCGTCGGGTCGATCGCCGTGCCGGATACGCTGGGTACAGCCGATGACCATGGGCATGGAACCTTTGTCGGGGGTATCGCGACCTTCGGCGATCTGCGCGCGCAATTGGGTGCTGGAGAACTGGTCCGGCACGCGCGCCTGTGTTCAGCCAAGGTGATCGACCACACCGGCAATTTCCCCAACCGGCGTCTCACGCCAAAGCTGATGCGCGAGGCGATCACCGGGCTTCATGAGCAATTCGGTTGCCGGATTTTTGTCATTTCGCTCGGTGATCGCACCAAGGTCGTCGAAGGCGGCAAGGTTGGTCCCTGGGCGCAGACGCTCGATGAACTGGTCCGCGAACTGGATATCGTCATCATCGTCGCGGCCGGCAACCGTCAGCCACGGCGCGGAATGCGCATCGAAGAGTCAGTCACCGACTATCCAGGCTACCTCATGGAGCCGGAGAACCGGCTGTGCGAACCGGCCGGCGGCATGAACATCGTCACTGTTGGTTCCGTCGCGCATAGCAATGGTCTTAGCACCCGCGCTCAGGACAATGTCGGGGTGCGTCCGATCACCGAAGCGTTTGAGCCCTCGCCATTCTCGCGCGCTGGTCCTGGCGTGCGCGGTGCGATCAAACCCGACTTTACCGACATTGGCGGTACGCTGATCTACGATGGCCCCACCGCCTCCCTCCAGGGCGGCGAAGTACGGCCCGAAGCCGGCGTGATGTCGCTCCACTACCGTCCTGTCGACCGGCTCTTCGCGGCGCGATCGGGCACATCCCATGCCGCGCCTCTCGTTGCGTTCAAGGCAAGCCAGATCCTGGCGCGCTTTCCCGACGCATCTGCCAACCTCGTTCGCGCCCTGCTCGCCACTAGCGCGGTCGCTCCGCCCGAGAGCGTTCGTCGCCTGGCTCTCCTGGGAGATACCGCTGGTCGAGCGCTGTTCGGTCATGGACGGGTCGATGCGGAACGGGCCGCCTTTTCCGACGATTCGCGGGTGATCCTCTATGCCGAGGATGAGCTCGCGATCGACCATTTCGCGGTCTACCAGATCCCGATCCCGGAGCTGTTCCAGACTGAACGGGGCCGCCGCACCATCCGTGTGAGCCTGGCTTTTGATCCGCCTGTGCGCCACAGCCGGCTCGATTATAATGGCGTATCGATGGGCTTCCGGCTCATCAGGGGCTGCGACCCCGACATGATCTTCGAGCATTTCCGGCGGCGTACAGCCGATGAAGCGCCGTTCCCTGAGATGGAAGCTCGCTACAACTGCAAGCTGCTGCCCAGTTCGACGGTTCGGGAAAAATCGAGCCTGCAATGTGCCAGTGTCAGCTTCTCACGCAATATCAGGGGCTATGGCGACAATTACTATCTCGTGGTGCGATGTGCCGGTGGCTGGGCTGGTGACGAGGGCCAGCAGGCCTTCGCTGTGACCGTTGAAATTTCGCACGAAGCCGAAGTGCCGCTGTACGAACGCCTGCGTCAACGTATCCGTGTCAGGGCATGACGGGGTTTTAGCAGGGACTCCGAACCCGCGGGGAGGCCGCGAGAGCCCTGTACGAGAGCAAGTCTGTGGTGCTGATGCCGATGATGGTGGCTATCCTGTTGCACTACGCTCATGATCGCCCAAACCTAGGCACGAAAATCTCTAACCGGCGCATGGCACATCGGCCAGCGATTCAGTCATCACCGAATTCCAACAGCGCTATCGTTCCTGACTTGTTCTGAGGGCGCCTGATGATAGTTTGTCGTTATGCGGCTGAACAACGTGACGGTAGAGGGCTATGACTATGCGACGCCTGTCGAGGATGCGCAGATCGATCAGGTCATCGATCTTGACCTCGGCGAGATTCCGAACGCCAAGGCCGTCATAGGCGGCCAGTTCTATCAGGATCTGGTCGACAACCGGGTCCAGATCGTGGAGCGTATGAACAGCGGCAGTCCGCGCTACCTTTGCTCGGAATGCCTCACGCCCGTCTATCTTGTGTCGACGCCGGATAAGCGGTTTTTCTTTCGGCATCGATCGGAGGAAGACGAATCCTGTTCCGCAAAAACCCGATCGGCACTGACGGCGGAAGAGATCACGGCGCGGAAATATCATGGCCTGCGCGAGAGCGCGCCGCACAAACATATCAAGAGCCTGATTGAGCGCAGCCTGAGGGCGGATATTGTCTTTTCTGACATTGCGGTTGAACGGAACTGGAAAGGCACCGATTCGAGGCGCTTCCGGCGGCCGGATGTTCAGGCCGCACATCCGCAAGGCAAGATCGCGTTCGAGGTGCAACTTTCCACGACCTTCCTCAGCGTAGTCGCCGGGCGCCGCTCCTTCTATCGAAGTGAGGGAGGTCTGCTGGTCTGGGTGTTTGGGTCTTTCGATGCCGGCTATCGACGTCTCACCACAGACGATCTGCTCTATTCCAACAATTCCAATATTTTCATCGTTGATGAGGAAACGACCGAACTTTCCGAACGGACTGGCATCTTCCACATTCGCTGCCATCATCGGATCCCGGTCAGGGACGGCGCGCAGGTTACTGATGCCTGGGAAGAGAAGGTGGTGGCCTTCGCTGACCTTACGCAGGACCGGGAGGGGCAGCGGCTTTTCCTGTTCGACTTTCAGGCAGCCGAGGCCGGATTGCGCGCAGCGATCCAGAAGGAGGCCGATGATGCCAAGGTCATGGCGATACGTATCGATCAGGCCGACCTCCACGAATTCTGGATGGAGCATGGCCGATCGTTTCGCCACACGCCGGAAAATCGTGCGACCTGGGAGCAATTGCGGGAACGATATGAACGTCGGGGGATAGATCTGCCCGAATTTCCCGACAGCCACGAAGCCACGCGAGTCATGCTATCCGCGCTCTACAGTGCGCGGGATGGAAAGCCGGTGGGTTACAAATTCTCCAAGCTGGTGCAGGTCGCGCATCAGGTCGCGGAGGCTTATCCAAGTCTGTTCATCGCTTTTTATAGCGCGGTCGATGCTTACGGTCATGTCGATCTTCTGAACAAACAGGATAGCAGCGGCAAATGGCGTGAGAGACTGAAGGGAGCCGAAGGGATATTCAGTCGTATCAAGCGCGACGATCCGGTGTTTCAGCCAGAGGACAGCGTCAGGACGTTGATGGATTTCCTGTTTCCTGAAATATCCGATCGTGTGGCAACGGCGGTAGAGCGGTATCGGGATAGCTTATTTTGAACGTAACAGGGAGTGATCGGGAGTGTTCTTTTCCGGAAATGACAAGAAGCAATATGCCGTCGCGGATGTCGGATCGGTTAAGGATTTAGGGAACGGCAGCGTACAGATATTTTTACGAAACTCGGATGAAGAAATCATCATCGACGAGGCACAATGGGACAGGGCCCTTGTCCGGACCCCTCAATCCTTTGTCCCCGCAGCTCCAGAGACATATGTGCTGGGAATTTGGTGGGCATCAGAAAACGAGGTCGGCGGATATTACAAGAAGGCAGTGATGGGCTGGTCAATCAGCGGTGACGGATATCTTCATCCCTGGACGGTGGACGGCGTGGATGATGGCCGCAATGATTTGCCTGCAATTCTTCAGCCCGACGGACAGGTGGAGGATCCAATCGACTGCCGATACGAAAATGTCACCGAATGGTATGAAGGGGCGAAGCGCAAAGCGCTGGAAATCGGCTATCATCATTACGCTCAGTTTTCGTGACCCGAAGGCGCCATCAGGCCTTCTCGTTCGATGAGGTGCGATCGGGGCTGGCCATGGGCCTATTCCAACGCAAAATGTATATCTCGCTGGCGGTCAGGCTGCTTCTTCCTGCTCCGAATCATTGCTGGCTTGGACAGGCTTGGTGAGCGCCATCGCGATCGCAGCTGAAACGGAGTTCGCCGCCGTCCTGACTGGGGCCGTTTTGAGATGAGCGTAGCGGGCCGTCGTCTGGACCTGGGTGTGGCCCAAAAGCTTGCCGATCATCGTCAGGTCTTCACCGAGTTCGAGCGCATCCGAAGCAAAGCTGTGACGTAGATCATGAATGCGTACATCCTCCAGACGTGCTCGTTTGCGGATGCGTCGCCAAGGGTGCTGCATGTCGGTCAAATGCCGCCCCTCGACATAGCCTGTGATGACATAAGGGTTCTTGTCGATTTTCTTGATGCCATCCAGGACCTCGAACACGGAATCGCCCACCGGCACGAGTTTGGCGCCTGTCTTCGAATCCGGCAGTCGCAGGACGCCTGCCTTGCGATCGACATACTCCCATTTGAGCGTCTGGATCTCGCCGAGGCGGCATCCGGTGAGCAGCAGGAGGCGAATGCAGTTGACGGCTTCAGGTTCGCTGGTCGCGTCACGTAAAACCTGTCCCAGGCGCGCGAGCTCATCTTCCGTCAAATAACGCTCGCGCTTCACTTCCTTGTATCGCTTGACCTTCCAGCAGGGGTTGGTTCCGTCAGTCAACACTTCCCAGTCGTTGGCGATCGTGAACATGACAGACAATACGCCCAAGGTACGATTGGCTTGATAGGGCTTGTCCTTCATCGAGGCGTGGAGAGCGACGATGTCGGCGCGGGTCACGTCGATCAGGCGATGTGACCCGAGCTTGGGATTGATGAACAATTCAACAGACCGCTTGTATTCGGCCTGTGTGGTTGCCTTGCAGTGGATGGCAACATGTTCGTCAAGGAAGCGCTGCCCGAATTCTTTCATTGTGGGCGAGGCCTTTTTGCGATCGCGGACGCTGGCCGGATCACCGCCCAACCGGACTTCCGACAAATGCTTCATCGCCTCGGTTCTGGCCTGGTCAGGGGTTAGGGCGCCATGAAGCCCGATATTGACCCGCCGCAGGCGCCCGCCGGCCCGGAACTGGGCGAGGTACATCTTTCGGCCGGTGGGATAGATGCGCAGGCCAAAGCCTTTCAGTTCATCATCCCACAGGAAGAATTCCTTGTCAGCAGGGGCGGCTGCATCGACCGCACGCTTCGTGATTTTGACCATCATCCACCTCGGCTTTTCCGGAACATCCGGAATCAAATCGGAATCAATCGGGAGGAAATTGCGTCGTTCCTGATCGTTCATCATCGTAAAGGGATGGCAAAAATAAATCAATAAAAACAGAAATATATGGTGCAATATCCATCGCTGGAGTAAGTCGTCCAAGACCGTGAAAATCGCCCCGTAGCTATCTCATAACCTGAAGGTCGTTGGTTCAAATCCAACTCCCGCAACCACCGCAACACGTCTTGCCGCCCCGATCCTGCGGCTGAGCCTCTTGCTTTCCCATTCATTCAATCGGCCTCAGCCGTCCATCTTCGCAGCTTGTGTTGCGGGGCTCGCCGCGAGGTACGCCCCCTAAGTGAGCCGGCAAGATCTCAGCCTGTAGGCAAGAACAGCACGCACATCGCGACGTACGCCGTTGCGCGCGAGCTCAGCCTGACGCGAGGCGGGGGCACGCGCATCCGCACGTGGCTGGGTGCATCAGATGCCGGTGGCGTCATCAAGCAACGCCATGGCGAAGCGGACCTTCATAGTGTCGTCCGCCCCGATCCGGCGGTAGAACGCCACCGCGCGGCCGTTCCAGACCGGGGTCTGCCATTCCATCCTGTCCGCCCCGATACGCCGGGCATGGTCGGTTGCGGCGCGGATTAGTTTCTCCCCTAGCTTCCCGCCCCGGCTGTCTTCGCGAACGAACAGGCAATCGAGATGAGCCCAGCGCCGGCCGCGCCAAAGCGAGAAGTCGACAGTGAGCGCGGCGAAACCGAACAGCTCGTCTACCGCGCTCGCAACGAAGAGGATCACGGGAGGCCTGCCGGATTGCAGGATCGCGAGCAGGTCCGATCCGGTGAGCGTTGCCTCACAGCCTTCGAAGAGGGCGTGCTCTGCAATGAGGCCCAGCAGGCCCGTGCAATCCTCTGGCACGGCGCGGCGGATGGCGACGCTCACCTCGTTCATCCTTCCGTCACGAGGTCGAAGCCCTCGTCGATCCATCCAGTGATCCCGCCGGCCATGATCTTCACCGGACGGCCCAGTTCCGCGAGGCGCAGTGCGCCGCGCGCCGCGCTGTTGCAGTGCGGTCCGGCGCAGTAGGTCACGAACAGGGTGTCGTCCGGCCAGTGCGCCATCTTTGATGCGATGATCTTGCCGTGCGGGAGGTTGATCGCGCCAAAAACGTGTCCCTTGGCGAACATCGCCGGGCTGCGCACGTCGAGCAGCACGAAATCGGCGCCGCGTTCGAGCGCCTCGTGAACGTCCCAGCAATCGGTCTCGTAAGCGAACTGCGCGGCGAAATGCTCCCGAGCGGCATCGCTCGCGGCTGCGGGAACGGTAGTTACTGCGGTGGTCATGGGGTGGTCTCCTTGTGTTGCCCGACGGCAAAGGTGCCGTTGGGCCGCCAGGCTTGCAATTGGCGTGAACGGCAATAACCGTAAGGATCATGTCAGACCGATCCGATCCAGCACCGCTCCATGGCCCCCGCGTCGTCGCGCTCGTCTATGACGGGCTGTGCACCTTCGAGTTCGGGCTGGCGGCAGAAGTATTCGGCCTCGATCGGCCCGAGATGGGATCTGGATGGTATCGCTTCGCCAGCGCTGCGATCGAACCGGGTCCGCTAAGGGCTCAAGGCGGCCTGCGCGTCATGACGGACGGCGGGATGGAGCTCCTTGATGCGGCTGACATGATCATCGTGCCGGGTTGGCGCGGGATCGACGCCCCGGTGCCCGACGATCTGCTCGCGCGGCTGATCACCGCGCACCGCCGCGGGTGCCGGCTGGTATCGATCTGCTCGGGTGCCTTCGTGCTTGCCGCGAGCGGCCTGCTCGAGGGGCGCCGGGTCACCACGCATTGGCGTTACGCCGAAGCCTTGCGCAAGCGCCATCCGGGGCTCCGCGTCGACGAGGTGGCGCTCTATCACGGCGAGGACGGGATTTTCACGTCAGCCGGAAGCGCGGCCGGGATCGACTTGATGATCGAGTTGGTCCGGCGCGACTTCGGGCCCGAGGCAGCCAACTCGGTTGCGCGGCGGATCGTGATGCCCGCCCATCGCAGCGGCGATCAGGCGCAGTTTCTCGAACGACCCGTTGCGACGCGCCGCGAGAGCGCGCTCGCTCCCTTGCTCGACGACATTCGCCGGACCCTGGCGGAGCGGTGGACAATCGCGAGAATGGCCAGGGCCGCGAATATGAGCCATCGCACCTTCGAGCGCCGCTTCTTCGAGGCGACAGCGATGAGCCCGGGCGACTGGTTGGTGGCTGAGCGGGTCGAGGCCGCCAAGGCTCTGCTGATGCGCACGAGCGCATCGGTCGAGGAGATCGCCGGCGTGGTGGGCTTCGGCACGGCGCACGCGCTGCGACACCATTTCCGCGCCAGAGTCCGTCTCAACCCGACCGCCTATCGCCAGGAATTTCTCATGATGTCGCGGGACGATCCGGGACTTGATCGGCCCCGGACGGGCAAGGATCCGGTGGCTGTGTGAAGGCCTGCCGGCGAAGCAAGCATCCCATGGACTGCGGCGATGGACTCACTGTGCTCGGCGCCTCAATGCGCCGGCACGTCATGCCCGCAGAGCACGGCGCTGGCGCTTGCACCGTCGGAGTGCCGCCAGAGCCTTTCGTGGAAATAGAACACCACCGCATTCGCGCAAGGCTCGATCAGGGCGATCCCGCCGGCGACCGCGAGAGACCCGGTGAAGGCATAGGCAACCGTGAAGCCCACGATGAGGTGGAGGCCTAGGAAGCTGGCCGTCTTGAGAAGATCCGTTGCCATTGCGACTTACTAGCAAGGGTTCAACAAAGAGCGAAGCGATCAATAGCTGTCAGATTGATCGATTTCGCCGCTCAATTAGTCCACGCGTAGAAGGAACCGCCGCGATCGCCACGCCCTCGTTGGTCGTGCGCTTCGCGATATGGCGCCGTGGGCCTCCTGGCTCGCGAGCAGGGCCGCCACCGCTCCGATCGGAGCAGGCCGGGTGCGCCTCGCCGCTTTGTTTCGTCATGTGGAATACTGATTTGCCGGATGCGCTGCTTCATCAGCAGCACTGGAATGGTCACATCGTCAACGGCAGCTGGGAGAGCGAATGGTCGCTTCCGTCCCGCTTCGCAAGAAAGGCCCCAGACATGAAGCTCTATTTCCACCCCATCTCCGGTCATGCGCATCGCGCCCGGCTGTTCCTCTCGCTGATCGGCGCGCCGGTCGATGTCCTCACCGTCGACCTCGCCAAGGGCGAGCACAAGTCCGCCGACTATCTCGCCAAGAACCGCTTCGGTCAGGTTCCCGTGCTCGAGGACGACGGTCACTTCATCTCCGATTCCAGCGCAATCCTCGTCTATGCCGCCAAGAAGTTCGGCAAGACCGAGTGGCTGCCCGAAGATCCGATCGGTGCTGCGCGCGTTCAGCGTTGGCTTTCGGTCGCTGCCGGCCAGATCGCGTTCGGCCCGGCCGCGGCCCGGCTCGTCACCATCTTCAACGCCGACTATCGCCCCGAGGAAGTGATCGCCCGCGCTCACGCGATCCTCGCGCTGATCGAGGCGGAGCTCGACGGCCACGAGTGGATCGCCGCCGACCGGCCGACGATCGCCGATGTCGCGCTCTACAGCTACATCGCTCGTGCGCCCGAGGGCGATGTCGACCTCGCCGCCTACGCCAATGTCCGGACTTGGCTAAAGCGGGTCGAAGCGCTGCCGGGTTTCGTGGAATTCGGCAAGACGCCCGTCGGGCTCGCCGCTTAATTCGAAACGGCCGGAGCGCCGACAGGGTGCTCCGGCCGCCCTTTCCTGAACGAGGGGAAGCGCCGTGGACGATATCGTGACCCAAAAGCCGTCGCCGTTTCATCCGGGCGAAGTGGCGATCCAGACCTCGCTGGGCGTGGCCGAACGCATGGAGCAGTTCGGCAAGCGCGTGATCCGCGATTTCATGCCCGATCAGCACCGCGACTTCTACGCGCAGCTCCCTTTCATCGTCCTCGGGGCGGTCGATGCCGCGGGCAATGCCTGGGCCACACTCCTGAGCGGTGCGCCGGGCTTCATGCACAGCCCCGACCCGCAGACACTCGCCTTTGCCGCGTCGTCCGATCCCCGCGATCCCGCCGCCGGAGGACTGGGCGAAGGGGCGGCGGTCGGCCTGCTCGGCATCGAGCTTCACACGCGGCGCCGCAATCGGATGAACGGCCATGTCCGGCGCGCGGCGGACGGGCGCTTCTCCGTCACGGTGGAGCACGCCTTCGGTAACTGCCCGCAATACATCCAGCTGCGCGACTGGGAGATGGTTCGCGATCCGCTGGACCATGACGCGGTTCCCCCCGCCGAAGAGCTCGATCCCTCCCAACCCGACGTCCGGGCGCGGATCGCGCGCGCGGACACCTTCTTCGTCGCTTCCTATGTCGATGACGACGAGGGCGCGCGCCACGTCGATGTCTCGCATCGCGGCGGCAAGGCGGGGTTCATCCGGATCAATCCTGATGGTTCCCTGACCATCCCCGACTTCGCGGGAAACCTCCATTTCAACACTCTCGGCAACTTCCTGCTGAACCCGAAGGCCGGCCTCGTCTTCCCCGATTTCGAAAGCGGCGACCTGCTGCACCTGACTGGTGAGGCGGACGTGCTGCTGGATGCGCCCGAGATCGCCGCCTTTCAGGGGGCAGAGCGCCTGTGGACCTTCCGTCCGCGCCTGGCCGTGCTGCGCCGTGCGGCGCTGCCGGTGCGGTTCGCGTTCAGGCCCGAGGGCTGGTCCCCCAACAGCCTCATGATCGGCGACTGGGAGCAGGCTCGCCAGCGGCTCGATGCGGAGCAGCTGCGGAGCGCCTGGCGACCCTTCCGCGTAGCCAAGATCGTCAGGGAAAGCAGCGTGATAAGCTCGCTCCACCTCGAGCCTGCCGACGGGCAGGGCATCATCGCCCACGAGCCGGGTCAGCACCTGCCGATCCGGGTGTGGCCCGCGGGCGTGGAGCAGCCGGTGCTGCGCACCTACACGCTCTCCTCCGCGCCTGCGGACGGCTTCTATCGCCTCAGCGTAAAGCGGCAGGGGCTGGTGTCGGACCATCTCCACGACCTTGCCGAGGGCGACCTCATCGAGGTGCGTGCGCCGGCGGGGAGCTTCACGATCGATCCGCGCGAGGCAAGACCGGCGGTGCTGCTCGCCGCCGGCGTGGGCATCACCCCGATCCTCGCGATGCTGCGCAGCATCGTCTACGAAGGGCTGCGCAAGCGCCGCATCCGGTCGACCTATGTGTTCCAGGCCGCCCGGAGCCTTGCCGAACGCGCCTTCGATGCCGAGCTGGCGGAGCTGGTCGCGCAGGGACAGGGTGCGATCCGGCTGATTCGGGTGCTCGGCGATCTCACCGGCGCGCAGGAAGGCGACGACTATGACGCCGAGGGGCGCATCGATGCGACCTTGCTGCGCGCGCGCCTGCCCTTACAGCCTTACGACTTCTACATGTGCGGTCCGCCGGGGTTCATGCAGGGGCTCCGGGATCTCCTGAGCGACATCGGCGTGCCCGACGCGCGGATCCATGCCGAGGCGTTCGGACCCGCCTCGCTCACCCGCAGACAGCCCGAACAGGCCTTTACGCTGCCCGCCGCTGCCACGCAGCCCGTGCTGGTGGCCTTTATGAAATCGGGCAAGGAGGCGCGCTGGACACCCCAATCCGGTTCCCTACTCGACCTCGCCGAAGCGCGCGGGCTCACCCCCGATTTCAGCTGCCGCGGCGGCTCCTGCGGGGCCTGCGCCACCAAGGTGTTGCAGGGCAAAGTCACCTATGCCGCGCTGCCGAGCGCCGCTGTGGCCGATAGCGAGGCGCTGATCTGCTGCGCGGTGCCGGCCGCTCTCGATGTCGGCGGCGGCGACCTTCTGGTTCTCGACCTTTGAGGAAAGACCGGAACATGACGCGGCTGCTCCGGGGGACGAGGCAAGCGAAAGCGGTCCGCATCCGCAAGCGCTGACTCGCCCTCCCGCACCGCCCGGTCCTTTTCGCTTGGCACTCAAACTACGGAGATCCCCATGAGCCGTCCGCCGCTGCCCCCCTTCACCGAAGAAACCGCGCGCGAGAAGGTGCGCCTTGCCGAAGACGGATGGAACAGCCGCGATGCCGCCAAGGTCGCGCTCGCCTACACCGAAGACACGCTGTGGCGGAACCGCGTTGAGTTTCCCCGCGGCCGTGCCGAGGTGCAGGCCTTCCTCGAACGCAAGTGGGCCAAGGAGCTCGACTATCGCCTGATCAAGGAGCTGTGGGCGTATACGGGCAACCGGATTGCGGTGCGCTATGCCTACGAGTACCGCGACGACAGCGGCAACTGGTTCCGCGCCTATGGCAACGAGAACTGGGAGTTCGCGGCTGACGGGCTGATGCACCGCCGGCATGCGAGCATCAACGAACACTCCATCCGCGAGGAAGAGCGCAAGTTCCGCTGGCTGCTCGGGCGGCGCCCGGACGATCACCCGGGACTGTCGGACCTCGGCCTCTAGCCATGGTCATGATTGCGCAGCTTACGACGGCGTCCTTCGCGGCGCGATCGCGGATCGCCGTGTCCCTGATCGGCGAGTTCAAAGAGACGCCGCCGAGGCGATGAGCGCCGCCGCGGCTTCGGGAAGCGAGAAGCGACCTTGATCCGGGCTGGCAACCGGGGATAGCCTCGACGGATGGATCGTCATCACGCGATGCGGGTGTTCGTGCGGATCGCCGAGACCGGCGGCTTCGCCGAAGCCGCGCGGCAGTTGCACATGAGCCCGCCCGCGGTCACCCGCGCGGTAGCCGCGCTGGAGGAGGTGATCGGTGCGCGGCTCCTCACCCGCACCACCCGCGCCGTCAAGCTGACCGAAGCCGGCGCGCGCTATTTCGAGGATTGCCGCCGCATCCTCGCCGCGATCGAGGAGGCCGAGGCCTCGGCGGCCGGCTCCTATGCGACGCCCACGGGCATGCTGACCGTCACCTCCTCGGTGCTGTTCGGGCAGATCTACATCATGCCGATCCTGACCGCCTTCCTCGACGAACATCCGCAGGTGACCGGCCGGATGCTGCTGCTCGACCGGGTGGTGAACCTCGTCGATGAAGGTGTCGATGTCGCGATCCGCATCGGGCACCTGCGGGATTCCAGCTACAGCGCCATAAAGGTGGGCTCGGTCAGGCGCGTCATCTGCGGAGCGCCCGGATACCTCGAAGCGAAAGGCCTGCCGCGCACGCCGACCGACCTGAACCGGCACCGGATCATCGCCGCGACCAGCGCCTGGACCTCGCTCGAATGGCGATTCGGCCGCGAGGGCGAGATCGCCGTCAATGTCCGCCCGGCGCTGTTCTCGAATTCGAACGAGGCGGCGATCGGCGCGGCTCGATCGGGCTGGGGCCTTACCCGTGCGCTCTCCTACCAGATCGGGCCGGACCTGCTCGCCGGGCGCCTCCAGATCGTGCTGGAGGACTTCGAACAGCCGCCGCTGCCCGTCCATATCGTGCATCCCGAGGGCCGCAGCGCCTCGGCCAAGGTGCGCGCTTTTGTCGACTTCGCGCGCGAGCAGTTGCGGGCCAATCGGGTGATCAACTGAACGGCATTGCGCGTGGTGCGACGATCAACCGCTTTGCCGCGCAACTCAGAACCTCGGTCGCGCCTGGCCGCCGGGCCTGGAGCCGTTTCGCCGAAAATTAGCAATCCCGTATCACCGGCAGCAACGCCAGCGGTGCACCGGGTCACAGCGCCGTCCATAAGGCCTTCGTAGATTGAGACCTCCGGGAGGCGTCAGTGATGATCGAGAAACGCGCCGGTGACGGCGGGGTCGGACGGCTTCTCGCAGGTGCCGCTGCCGGCGAGGCGATGGTTCGATCCGCATGAGCAGCCAGACCGACGCATCGCTGCGAAATAGGCACGCCGCCTCGGTGACCTCGGCGCTGCTGGTCGCGGTGCGCGTGGCGCTGGCATCGGCCTTCGCGGTGAGCGCCTTCATCAAGGTTTCGGACCTCGGCGCGGCGGCGGCCGAAGTCCGGGCGCTCACCGGGCTCGAGCCTGCCGGGATCTTCGCATGGCTTGTCATCGCGACGCAGGCGGGCGGCGCCGTGCTGTTGGTGATCGGCGGACGCGCGACGCAGCACGGAGCGGCGCTGCTAGGGGCATTCACGCTGGTGGCGACGATCGCCGGGCACCCGTTCTGGGCCACCCCCGGCGCGCCGTTCAACCGCGACCTCGTCACCTTCTGCGAGCACCTCGGCCTCATCGGCGGCCTCGCGCTCGCGGCCGTCACCGCTAAGCCCCGACACTGACGGCACCACCCCGCGCTGCGGCGCGCGAGGCCTGTGCCATGCGCTTGTTCAGCGGGCCTTGCGCAAGAGTGCTGCCGCTCAGCCCATCCGCACCGTCTTGAGGAAGCCGCGCACTTGATCGCCCAGATGCGCCGCCTGCGCCTCGAGTTCGTTGGCGCTGGCGAGCACCTGGGAGGCGGCCGCTCCGGTCGACAGCGACAATTGCCGCACATCCTCGATGTGCCCGGCGACCTTCTCGGTCCCGCGGGCGGCGAGATCGATGCTCTGCGCCAGATCACGGCCCGCGACCGACTGCTGATCGACCGCGGTCGCGATCGAGACTGCGGTGGATTCGAGCTCGCGCACCTGCCCGGCGATCGCCCGCAGGGCCTTGACGCTGGCGCCGGTGGTCGATTGCATCGCGCGGATCTGGTCAGCGACCTTCTCGGTCGCGCGGCTGGTTTGCATGGCGAGTTCCTTGACCTCGCTCGCCACGACGGCAAACCCGCGACCCGCTTCGCCCCCGCGCGCAGCCTCGATCGAGGCGTTGAGGGCGAGCAGGTTAGTGCGCTGGGCAATGGTCTGGATGAGTTCGACGACTTGCCCGACCTCCTCGGCCGAGGCGGCGAGCGCCGAAATGGTCTCGTCCGCCTCGCCGGTGGCAACCGTGGCGAGCCGGGCGAGTTCGCTCGACGAGGCGGCCTGGCGGCTGATCTCGCTGATCGAGAGCGCGAATTCGTCGCTCGCAGCGGCGGCCGCGGTGGCGCCGGCGTTGGCCTCCTCCATCGAGGCGGCAACCTCGCCGGTGCGGCGGCTCGCTTCCTCTGCGCTCGTTGCCATGCGGCTGGCGGTGGTGTGGAGCTGGCTCGAGGCGGCGGCGACCCCGCTCACCACGTCGCCCACCGTGCGCTCGAACTGGCGGGCGACCTCGTCGAGCAACATGGCCTTCCTCGCCTCGGCCTCGAGCCGTTCGCGCTCGCGCTCCTGCTGGAGCTGGAGTTCCTGCTCGGCCTTTTCCGAACGTTCGCGCGCCCAGGTCTCGAGCCGCTTGCTCGCCCGCTTGAACAGGTCGAGCGCGCGGACCATCGCGCCGATCTCGTCCTGGCGCTCGGCACCGGCGATGTCGAAATTGCGGTCCCCGCCGGCCAGCCGGCCCATCGCGTCGGTGATCTCGCCGATCTTGCGCGAGAAATCGCTCGAGAGATAGGCAAGGCCGAGCAGCAGTACTCCGCCGCCGACCAACGCGAGCAGGGCGATGATGAGGATCATGTTGAAGAAATAGGCGATTCCAGTCGCTTCCTGCGCCTCTCCGCGGGCGGCGAGATCGGCGGCGAGGCGCGCGCTCGCGCCCATCAGCGCGCTGCCCCGCGCCGACACCGCCTCGGCGGCCGCATCGGCGGCGCCACCGGCGCGCAATGTCGCCCCGGCACTGTCGAAAGCGTCCTCGAAGGAGGCAAGCTCCTCGCGCACGGCGACGACCCGCCCGGCAAGCTCGGGCGCGTCCTCACCCACGACTGCTTCGATATCGGCGAGGCGCCTTTCCATCACCGTCTCTCCGGTGCGCCGCTGTTCGCGCAGATCCTCGCTCGGATCGTAGATCACCCGAACAGAAAGGTAGCGCAGTTCACCCGCGGTCGCATGAAGCTGACCTGCAGCGACCAGCGCCTCCTGCACCCGCGCCGAGGCGCTATAGCGGTTCCACAGCTCGCCGAAGCCGAGGCCGATCACCAGCACCATCAGCACGCCCGTGCCGAGGAAGGTGCCGAACACCGCGTTGATCTTCCCCGCGAGCGAAAGGTTGCGGAACCACGGGAAACGTTCCAGCAGCGACCCGCGCGGCGCGCCCGCAGCCGGTGCGGCAGGGAATTCCGCCGGATCCGTTGCGAAGTCGGACCTGAGATCGCGCATGAAGTCGGGAACTGCCTGTTCCTCGCGACGCTCCTGCAGGCTCATCATGTTCATGCCGCATTCCCCCGGGCATTGGTTTCAAGCTTTTGTGAAGGAAAATCCTTTCCAAATGCTTGATTTGGCGAGGAGAGCTACGTCAGCCGGCGCGCACCCGGGCGAGGAAGCCCTGCACCTGTGCGCGCAAAGTGGCGGCTTGGGCCTCAAGGCTGGTAGCGCTGGAGAGCACCTGCGATGCGGCAGCGCCGGTCGACAGGGCGAGTTCGCGGACGGTGTCGACGTGGCCCGCCACCTTTTCGGTCCCGCGCGCGGCGAGATCGATGCTGCGGGCAAGATCATGACCCGCGACCGATTGCTGGTCGACAGCGCTCGCGATCGAGACCGCTGTTGTCTCCAGGCTCTCGATCTGCGCCGCAATGCTGCGCAGCGCGCTGACGCTGGCGCCGGTGGTCGATTGCATAGCGCGGATTTGCTCAGCGACCTTGTCGGTGGCGCGGGCGGTCTGGTTGGCGAGCTCCTTGACCTCGCTCGCCACCACCGCGAAGCCGCGCCCGGCCTCGCCACCGCGCGCCGCTTCGATCGAGGCGTTGAGGGCGAGCAGGTTGGTGCGCTGGGCGATGGTGCGGATTAGCTCGACGATCTGGCCGACCTCCTCGGCCGAGGAGGCGAGCGCGCCGATTGTGCTGTCGGCATGGCGCGCCGACAGGCTCGCCTCGCGCGCCAGCTCGGCGGAGGAGGCGGCCTGGCGGCTGATCTCCCCGATCGACATGGCGAATTCGTCGCTCGCGGCGGCAGCGGCGGTGGCGCCGGCATTGGCCTCCTGCATCGCGGCGACTGCCTGATCAGTGCGGGCGGAGGTGCCCGCGGCGGTGTCCGCCATCAGTGCGGCGGTCGATTGCAGCTGGCCCGACGCGGCGACCACCCCGGTGACGACCTCGCCGACGGTGCGCTCGAACTGGTCGGCGATCCCCGCCAGCACGCGATCGCGCTCAAGCCGGGCTTCCTCGCGCTGGAGCTGGAGGCGGGCCTGTTCGTCGAGCTCGGCGCGGGCGCGTTCGGCGCGCTCGCGGCTGAGCCGCTCAAGCCGCACCCCCGCGCGGTGGAAGATTTCAGTGGCGCGCGCCATCTCGCCGATCTCGTCGAGCCGATCCTTGCCGCTGATCGCGACATCGCGCTCGCCGGCGGCGATGCGGGTCATCTGCCGCGCCATCGCCTTGAGCGTGCCGCCCACGGTGCGGTCGAAGAAACGCTGGGCGAACAGCGTGATCGCGGTAAGGATGGTGGCGAGCACGATCCACACCACCATCAAGCTGGAGATCAGCTCCGCTCCGCCTTCGGCCATGGCATCGGCTTCCTTGCCGAGGTTGGCGGTCAGATCCCGCGCCGCCTTGAGGGTCGCGCTGCTGGTGGCGGCGATCTCGCTCGCCTGGCGGCGGCGGGCGGCGGAATCGGCGGTGTCGGGATCGAAGGTGGTGACCTGGCGCGACAGATCGGCGATGCCTTCGCGGATCAGCGCGAGCCGGTCATTCGCGGCGATCCCGTCCGCTTCGGCCGAGGCGTCGAGTGCCGAGGCGCTGGCGGCGGCCCGGTCGAGCGCCTCGCGCGCTGCACGGGACCGGGCGGTGTCGCCGTCCGCGACCAGCATCTCGGCATGGCGCTGGCCTTCGGAAAGCTGCACCAACAGGCGCTCGGCCTTGAGTGCGGCCCCGTGGGTCTCGCGGATCCGCGCGGCGCGCTCGCCCAGCTCGACATAGCCGGCCACGACGAACAGCCCGGCCATCAGCGCGAAGGCGAGATTGATGCCGAAGAACAGCGTGATCCGGCCGCCGATCGACAGGGTGGCGAACCAGTGCCGCAGGCGCGCGGGGGCGGAGCGCGGTGCCGCGGACAAGGGCGCCTCTCCGAGCCCCGAGACCGCGCGATCCTCGGCGGCTTCGGCCTCGAGGTTGAGGGCGATGTCGTTAAGGGCGCTCATGCCGCCTGTTCGCCGGTGTTGCCCGCAGCACCGAGCGCGGGGTATAGCTGGTTTTGCGCTGCGATGAGCCGGTCGATCTCGGCCGCAGGCAGCGCGCGGTGATAGAGCCAGCCCTGAATCTGGTCGCAGCCGGCCAGACGCACCAGTTCGGCCTGCTCCTCGGTCTCAACGCCCTCGGCGGTCACCCCCATATCGAGCGCGCGGGCGAGCGCGATCGAGGATAGCATCATAGCCCGGCTGCCGTCATCGACGCCGGCGAGTTCGACGAGGCTGCGGTCCAGTTTCAGCTTCTCGAAGCGGAAGCGCCTGAGGAAACCGATCGAGGCATAGCCGGTCCCGAAATCGTCGAGCGCGATGCGCACGCCGAAGCTGCGGATAACGTCGAGGGTGCGTTCGGCGACCACCGGATCGAGCACCAGGCAGGTCTCGGTCACTTCGAGTTCGAGGCGGTGCGGTGGGAAGCCGGTCTCCTCCAGCACTTCGCCGAGCTTGATCGGGAACTCGGCGTTGCGCAGTTGCGCGGCCGAGATGTTGACCGACAGGGTGATATCGTCCCAACGCAGCGCGTCGCACACCGCCTGGCGCAGCACCCACAGGCCCAGCGGGTTGATGAGGCCCGAATCCTCGGCCACTGGCACGAACACGTTGGGGCCGAGCGGCCCGCGCTCGCCCCGCTCCCAGCGCAGCAGCGCCTCGACCGCGACGATGCGCTTGTCCTCGGCGCTCACCAGCGGCTGATAGGCGAGGTGGAATTCGCCAGCGGCGATCGCGGTGCGAATCTCCTCCTCGATCTCGCGCACGCGCTCGCGGCGGCGGTCGAAGCTCTCGTTGAACCAGGTGCAGCGCATCTTGCCGCCGCGCTTGGACATGTCCATCGCCACGTCCGCGCGGCGCAGCATCTCCGAGGAGGACACGCGCAGTTCGGCGGTAGAGCGGGTGAGGCCGATGCTCGCGCCGACCGCAATATGGCGGTGGTCGAGCGTGATCGGCGTGCCGAGCCGGTCGAGCAGGGTGCGGCAGATGCCCTCGAGGATGGTGCCCGAGACCTTGCCGGTCATCACCGCCGCGAATTCGTCGCCGCCGAGGCGGTAACAGCGCGCCTCCTTGCCGCACACCTCGCAGATCAGCCGCGCGCATTGTTCGATCAGCCGGTCGCCGACGGCGTGGCCGTAATGATCGTTGACCTGCTTGAAGCTGTCGAGATCGATCATCGCTAGCGCCACTTCCTCCTCGCGCTCTGAGAGGAGATCGAGATCCTCGTGGAGCGCATGGCGGTTGGCGAGGCCTGTCAGCGGATCGGTGGCGGCGCGCGCCTCAAGGTCGCGGATGCCGGCGATGCCGCTGCGGCCGAGATAGAACAGCGTCGCGGCGTAGATCAGGATCGCCGAGATCAGCAGCGGCGCGCCCGCCCCGATCTGCCAGTGCTCCGACAGGCTCACCGCCAGCACCAGGATGCCGGTCATCATGCTCGCCACCCCGATGGGGATGATGACCAGACCGGCCGGCGTCTGATGCAAGGGTGGCTTCGTCGTCGACACGATCAAGGGGTTCCCGGAGGCACGCGCGGCGACGGCGTGTCGCCCCTTCGTCCTAAAGAGAAGCGGCTAAGGAACAGTAAACCGTGTGACCGCAGCTGCCGCGAAAGCGCGCGATTCAGGCGCTTTTGCGGAAGGCGGCGGGGAGTTGCGCGATCGGCTCGAAGAAACTGGCGCGGCGTGCGGTCGGCACGAAACGGTCGGTCTGGCCGACCACCGTTTCGCCCGCGCCGAGCATCAGGAACCCGCCGGGCGCGACTGCTTCGGCGAGCCGCGCGAAGGCCGCGGTGCGGGTGGGGCGGTCGAAGTAGAGCAGGACGTTGCGGCACAGCACCAGGTCGAAGGCGTGTCGCCCGGGATGGGGGCCGAGGACGTTGGCTTGGGCGAAGCGGACCATCCGCCGCACCTCCTCGCGCACCTGCCAGCCGCGCGGGGTCTCGTCGAAATGGCGCAGCATCTGCGCGACGCCGAGCCCGCGCTGCACCTCGAACTGGCTGTAGAGCCCACTGCGCGCGGCGGCGACGGCGCGGTGCGAGATGTCGGTGCCGATGATCTCGATCGTCCAGCCCTGCCAGCGTTCGGCCTGATCGGCGAACAGCATGGCAAGCGAATAGACCTCCTGCCCGGTCGAGCAGCCGGCTGACCAGATCGACAGGCGCCGGGTATTGTGGCGGCGCCGGGCGAGCTCGGGAAGGATCTCGCCGGGCAGCTGGTCAAAGGTCGGCTTGTCCCGGAAGAAATAGGTCTCGTTGTTAAGCAGCGCCTCGACCACTTCCTGACTGAGGTCGGTGCCCTCGGGCCCACCCGGCGGTGCGGCGAGCAGGCACACGAGCTGGTCGACATTGCTGATCCCGTGCGCGCGGAAGATCCCGGCGAGCGCCGAATTGACGCGCCAGCGCCGGCTCTCGGTGAGATGCTGGCCGGTACGCGCTTCGAGCAGATCGGCGATGATCTGGAAGGAGGCTTCGCTGACGTCCATGGGGGCGCGGTGCTAGCGCTGGGCCGGGGCGGGCCGGGCGCCCGCCTGGTGCATGACCGCCTCGCCGAGCCGCTCGGGCGCGGCGATCAGGCTGGCGATCCCCGCACGTGCGACCGCGCCTGGCATGCCCCACACGGCGCTGCTGTCGGCGTCCTGGGCAAAGACGGTGCCGCCTGCATCTACCAGCGCGCGCGCGCCGAGTGCCCCGTCGCGGCCCATGCCCGAAAGGATCACGCCGAGCGCGCGGCCCTCGCAGGCCTCGGCGAGGCTCGCGAGCATCGGGTCGACCGATGGCAGGCAGCCGCTCTCCGCCGGCTCGCAACTGACATAGGCGGCGAGGCCTGCACCCTTGCGGTGCACTACCAGATGCCCGTGGCCGGGCGCGATCACGATCCGGCCGGGAGTGAGCGCAAGGCCATCGGCTGCGATCTCGACCGGGCGGGCGCAGGCGGTCTCGATCTGGCGCGCGAAGACCGGCATGAAGGAGGCGGGCAGGTGCTGGGTGATGAGCAGTGGCAGGTCGAACTCGGGGCCGAGCCGGCGCAGCATCAGGCCGAGCGCATGGATCCCGCCGGTCGAGGCGCCGATCGCCACGGCTTGCGGACGCCACGCGCGGCGCATGGCGCCGGGGCGCACGAAGGAGGCGTCGGCAGCGGACGCGGCCGCGGCGCGCGCGGGCGCCGCCTCGCGCGAGCCCAAGGCGCGAATTTTTCCGAGCAACTGCGCGCGGTAATCCTCGGTGAAGCCGCCCGGGCGCGGCTTGAGCAGCGTGTCGGCGGCGCCCATGTGGAGCGCGGAAAGGGTGTGCTCGGCGCCGTCCATCGTCAGCGAGGACACCACCAGCACCTGGGGCCGACCGGGCGTCGCGAGGATCTGCGGTAGCGCCCCAAGGCCGCCGATCCCCGGCATTTCGAGATCGAGCAGCACCACGTCGGCCGGTTCGGCGGCAAGCTGGGCGATCGCCCGCTCGGCGCTCGAGGCAGTGCCGACGATCACCAATGCAGGATCGCTTTCGACCATCCGCTTGAAGATGGTGCGGACCGTCAGCGAATCGTCGACGATCATCACCCGGATCGCGGCGGCCGCGCCGGGCCGCGCGAAGGGTCGCCGGGAGGTCCCGTCCGCGTCAGCGGGCGGGGGCATCCGCAAGTGAGATGAGGGGCGGTTCACGCAAACCCGACGAGCTGCAGCTTGATCTGCAGCGTCTCGTGATCGAAGGGCTTCATCACATATTCGTCAGCGCCCGCCTGGATCGCCTCGCGGATGTGGGCGACGTCGTTCTCCGTGGTGCAGAACACCACCTTGGGCCGGTCCCCGCCGGGCCGCTTGCGCAGATGGACGAGGAACTCGATCCCCGTCATCACCGGCATGTTCCAGTCGAGCAGCACGACATCGGGCATCGCCGCGTCGCAGGCGTCAAGCGCGAGCTTGCCGTTCTCGGCTTCCTCCACGGCAAAGCCGAGGGTTTCGAGGATATGCCGCGAAACCTTGCGGATCACCCGGGAATCATCGACGATCAGGCATGTCTTCATGGCGATTCCTGTGCTTGCTGGGAAGAACCTAGAAGGCCTTTGGTAAGTATTGGATTAAGCGGCTGCCTCGATTTCTTGCCGTCCGCCGCCCGGTCCGGCGAGCAGTGCCGCAAGATCGACGAGCAGAGCCGGGCCGCCCATGGTCTCGATCATGCCCTCCGCGATGCGCGACCACTCCGCGCCGAACCCTCCCGGCACCGGCCCGGCCGCCCCGGCGGCGGTGGTGATGTCCTCGATTGCGTCGATCATCAGCGCATAGGAATGGCCGCCTTGCGCGACCACGGCGGCGCGGTGATCGGTCGGCCAGTCGCCCTCCAGCCCGAGCGCGCGACGGCAGTCGATCACGGTCAGCGCCTGGCTGCGCAGAGCGGTGATGCCGGCGATCCATGCCGGGGTGCGCGGGATCGGGGTGACGTGGCCGATCTCGATCACCGACTTGACGTCGAGCGCGTGTAGCGCACAGCGACGCCCGGCGATCTGGGCGATGACGAGCAGATCTCCGGTCATGCGGCACCTCCGGCACGCACGGGATCGCAGGCCTCGCGGCTGGCAGCTGCAAGCGCAGCCATTAGGGCCGCGCGGTCGTAGCGGTAGATCGTGTCCGATCCCGGCGGCGCATCGGGCTGGTCGCGCAGGCGGATGACCCGCGGCGGCAGGCTGCGGCCCAGCGCCTCGGCCGCCTCGTAGACGTCCTCAAAGACGATGCCGACCGCACCCGTCTCGCTCGCGCCGGGCGGCAGGATGTCGTAACCCGCGGCGGTGACCAGCGGGGCAAGGATGGTGCGCGCCCATTCGCCTTCGGGCAGGCTGCAGCGCGGGCGCACGGCGGGCAGCGGCGGCTCACCGTGCCGGGCGAAGAGTTCGTGCGCGTCGATCAGCGTTACGGGGCGCCCGTCGATCAGCGTCATCGCCTCGGCCAGCGGGTCCTCGGGGACGGCCACCAGGGGCGCGGCGAGCTCCACCGCATCCTCCACCTCGCGCACCGCATAGAGCAGCTCGCAGGCACCGTCCGAAAGGCGCAGCAGGCGCACGCGGGGCTGGGCTAGTGGGCCCTCGGGCAGGCCAACCAGCGGCAGGATCATCCCGTCGATCACCACCCGCACCCGGCCGCCGGAGAGGTCTATGGCGGCGGTCGGGGCGGTCTCGATGCGCTGGACGAGCTCGAGGCGCAGCGCCGCGCGGCGCCCCGTGAAGTCGGTGAACAGCATCGCGCGCGGCACTGTGGCGGCGGCAGCGGCGGCGGCCTCGTCTTCCATCGCGCCGAGCATCCGCGCGCGCGCGTCGGAGACGAGCCGCGCCTCCGCGGCGATGTTGGCGACGTCGAGCAGCAACACCGGCTGGCCATCGTCTAGCAGGGTCGATCCGGCGTAGAGCCCGGATTTCATGACCGCCGGGGCGAGCGGCTTGACCACCAGGTCGCCGTGGCTGTGGATGCCTTCCACCGCCAGCGCGAAGAGATCGCCGCTGGCCAGCCGCAGCATCACCAGCGTCGGCTCCCCGGCGAGTTCCTCGCCGCCGCCGATCCCCAGCACCTCGCCGAGCATCAGGCAGGGCACGCGGGTGCCGCGGAAGGTGACCAGCGCGGTTTCGCCCATGCGGGTCATGTCGAGCGCGCGGGCCGAGGCCTGGACGATCTCCTCGACATAGGATTGCGGGATCGCGAAGCGGTGCCCGGCGACCTCGACGGTGAGCCCGGCGATGATGCTTAGGGTCAGCGGGATCTGCAGGCTGAACAGCGTGCCTTCGCCCGGTGTGCTGGTGACCTTGATGCTGCCGCCGACCTTTTCGAGATTCTGGCGCACCACGTCGAGCCCGACGCCCCGGCCCGAGACGCTGCTGACGGTCTCGGCGGTGGAGAAGCCGGGCTCGAAAATGAGGTTGAGGATCTTCTCGCGCGGCATGGCGCTGCGTTCTGCGGCGGTGACGAGACCGGTGGCGATCGCCTTTGCGGCGATCCGCTCCTCGTCGAGCCCTCGGCCGTCGTCGGCGATGACGATGGAGATGGTGTTGCCCGATTGGCGCGCGGCGATGGCGAGGAGGCCGATCTCGCGCTTGCCCGCGGCGAGGCGGGCGGAGGGAGCTTCGATGCCATGATCAATGGCGTTCCGGATGATATGGGTGAGCGGATCGCGGATCGTCTCGATCATCTCGCGGTCGAGTTCGACGTCGCCTCCGTCGAGATCGATCATCACCTGTTTGCCGCATTCGGCGGCGAGATCGCGGACGAGACGGGGGAGGGCGCCGAACAGCGTCTCGATGCGCTGCATCCGCATCCGGGTGATCGCGTCGCGCACGTCGGAAAGGATGGTGGTGAGCCGCTCGAACGGCCCGTCGATGGTCGGCTGGTTGCCCGCCTGGCGCAGCCGGTGGGCGAGATCGTTGCGGGCGAGCACCATGTCCGAGACGCCGCTCATCACCCGGTCGAGAAGTTCTACGGGCAGGCGGATGGTGCGCTGTCCGGAGGCGGCGTCGCTGCGACGAGCGGGCGCGGCGTGATCCTCGCCGCCCGCCAGCAGCGCGGCCGCAGGGGCGTGCAGAACCGGTCCGGCTCCCTCATCGAGCCCCTCGAGGCCTGCCTCGCCGGGCGCATCCGGGGCACAATCGAGCGCCGCGATCAGCGCCTCGTCGCCGCCTTCGGGGAAGGGCTCGCCCGCCTCGATCGCGTCGACCATCGCCGCGATCCGGTCGATGATGGCGAGGACAGCCGTGACCAGCGCAGGGTCCGGCTCGCGTCGCCCGGCACGGCAATCGGCGAGCGCGTCCTCCGCTGCATGGCTGAGGTTCGCGAGGCGGGGGAAGTCGAAGAAGCCGCAATTGCCCTTGACCGTGTGGACGAAGCGGAAGATCGCGTCGAGCCGCGCGCGGTCGGCCGGATCGGCCTCCCAGGCGACGAGTTCGCCGCCCGAGGCTTCCAGCATCTCGCGGGTTTCGGCGATGAAATCCGCCAGCAGATCGTCCATCAGGAGCGCGCCCTCTATCGCTTTCGCGAGAAAGCTATGCGGCAGGGTTGGTTAACAAGCGCCTAGCGGATGGCCGGTGCCGCGGTCTGGCGGCCGAGGATGTGCCGCAGCAGCAGCATCGCCGAGAGCGCGCCGAACAGGTTGGCGGCGAGTTCGGCGGTGTAGATCGCGGCCGAACCCATGCCCGGCAGGAGCAGCAGCGCGACCGGCAGCATGACGAGGAACACCCGCGCCGCCGACTGCACCAGCGCAAAGGCGGCCTTGTCGACCGCGTTCATGATCCCGTTGCACACGATCAGCAGCCCGAAACCGGCATAGCCCCAGGCGGCAATCCTTAGGTAGAGGTCGAACTCGGCGACAACGGCGGGGTCGTCGGTGAAGATCCGCGCGAAGTCCTGCCCTGCGGCCATGACGCCGATGGCGACGATCAGTCCCCAGGCGATGCAGAACCCGGCGGCGTAGAGCACCGCCTCGCGCGCCCGGTCGATCCGCCCCGCGCCCCAGTTCTGCCCGACGATCGCGCCGATCGCTCCCGACAGGCCGAGCAGCGGGACAATCACGAAGCTCTGGAGGCGCCCCGCCGCACCGAAGCCAGCGACCGCCGCCTCGCCCTCGATAGCGACGAGCGCGGTCAGGAGGGCAAGGCCCAGAGGATTGATCGCGTTCGAGAACGCCGCCGGAAGCCCGACCTTGATGATCGCGCGCGCCGGATCGAGCAGGCTGCAGTTCCTGAGCAGAGCAAGGTTCATCGGCAGGGGTGTCGCGCGCAGCAGCCCCATCGCCACCATTGCGCCGATCCCCCAGCCGATCACCGTCGCATAGGCCGATCCAGCGATCCCGAAGGCGGGAAAGCCGAACGCGCCGGTGATCAGAATCGGGTTGAGCACCCAGTTGGCGGCGGCATAGGCGATGCTGACCGTGCTGGTGCGCCGCGCCTCGCCCTGGCCGCGTAGCACGCCGTTGAAGCCCATGATGAGGAAGCTGAGCGGAAAGCCCAGCGCATAGGGCGCCATATAGGCGCGGATCAGCGGCATGAGGTGCGCGGGCGCGTTCATCGCGGTGAAGATCGGATCGATCGCCAGCCAAAGCGCAAGGCCCATCACCAGGCCGCACAGCGCCGCGAAGACGATGCCGAAATTGGCGCGCCGTGCCGCCTTGGCGGAGTCCCCCTCGCCGAGCGCGCGGGCGACCACCGAGTTGATGCCGACCATCACGCCCACCCCCAGCGAGGTGCTCGCGACCGAGATCGGGAAGATGAAGCTGATCGCCGCCAGCGGCGCACTTCCGAGCTGGCCGATGAAATAGGCATCGACGATGCCGATCGACATGATCGCCGCGACGCCGATCACTGCGGGCAGCGTCTGGCTGACGAGGTGGCCGGGGATCGATCCGCTGACCAGTTTTGCCGAAGAGAGCCCGGGCGTATTCATCGTCCGGTTCGCCTAGCCGCAGGCCTCGCAGCTTGCAAAGCATTCCCCGCACGTGCGATAGCTGGCCGCAACGACGAACGGAGAGGAACGGCCCCATGGCGACCCAGCTCAAACCCGGTATCGAGTGCAGCAAGGAAGAGTGGCAGGCGCGGCTCGACCTCGCGGCGTGCTACCGCATCTTCGACCATCTCGGCTGGTCGGAATCGATCTACAACCACATCTCGCTGAAAGTGCCGGGAGAGGAGGACACCTTCCTCATCAACCCGTTCGGCCTGCTGTATAGCGAAGTGACGGCGAGCAACCTCGTCAAGATCGATGTTGAGGGCAACAATGTCGGCGGTTCGCCCTACATGGTGAACAAGGCGGGCTTCACCCAGCACGGCTATTTCCACAAGCATCTGGGCGCGCGGGCGGACGCGATCTGCCACGTCCACACCACCGCGACCATGGCGGTGGCGAGCCACAAGGACGGGCTCTTGCCGACCAATTTCTACGCCTGCAATTTCCAGGGGCAGATCGGCTACCACGATTTCGAAGGCGTCACGGTGCGCCCCGAGGAAGGCGAGCGGCTGGTGCAGAACCTCGGCAACCACACCATCCTGATGCTGCGCAACCACGGCCCGGTGGTGATGGACCGCACTATTCAGGGGATGTTCCTCAAGATGTGGGCCTTGCAGCGCGCCTGCGAGATACAGGTGGCGACGCTCAGCATGGGCGATCCCGTACTCGTCCCGCAGGAGGTGATCGACGTCCACCAGCGCGACCTGTCGGTGATGAGCGGGCAGGGCGGCGCGGGGCTGTTCGATTTCGAGGCATGGAAGCGCCGGGTCGACAAGATCGACGACAGCTGGCGGCAATAGCTCCTTAGGCACCCGCGATGTCGCGCATGACCGTCAACGAGCGGCCCGTCGAGTTCGACCTCGATCCACGCATGCCGCTGCTCTACGCGCTGCGTGAGGCGATGAACCTCACCGGCACCAAGGCCTGCGGCGGTGGCGGGGCGGAGTGCTCGGGGGCGTGCATGGTGCTGGTCGACGGGGTGGCCTTGAGGTCCTGCGCGATCACGCTCGCCGAGGCGGAGGGACGGATCATCACCACCATCGAGGGGCTGTCGCGCGATCGATCGCACCCCGTCCAGCAGGCGATGGTGGCACAAGGCGCGATCCAGTGCGGTTATTGCACCCCCGGGATCGTCATCGCGGCGGCCGCGCTGCTTCAGCGCAACCCCGCGCCCAGCCGGGACGAGATCGACGCCGCGATCCCCAACATCTGCCGCTGCGGGGTCTATCCGCGCCTCGTCAAGGCGGTCGCCCAGGCGGGCCGCGTCGCGCAGCGCCAGGAACGCGTCAGCGCCGCTCCCGCGCCGGGCATCAGCGCAGAGGATGCTGCAAAGGCAGTCCCTGCGCTAAGGGTTCTGCAGGTCGAATAGCCGCAGTGCGGCGCGTGCGCCCGCGCGGGCTCAGCTCCGTTCGCGGGTAAGGTCCCCGTCCGCCTGCAGCCGGAACCACCCGTGCAGCAGCACGATCAGGCACAGAGCGACGATCAGCCCGAAGCCCAGCCAGTCCGAATGCCCATAGAGCCACACGCCCAGCGCCGGCGCGTAGATATAGCTCGCCCCCGCCAGCGAGGCGACGATGCCGCTCGCCTGCCCCTGCTCGGCGCGGGTGACGGCGAGCGAGGTGCCGGCTGTGGTGCCGGGGCGGAACAGGCCGAAGCCGAGCGAGGCGATGGCATAGCCCAGCGCGATGAAGTGGAGCTCGCCCGCCACCGACAGCAGGACGGTCCCGATCGCGGCGGCCGTGATGCCCCACAAGGTCGCCGCGCGCGGGCCAAGGCCGAAGCGCGGGATCAGGCCCCACTGCGCGAGTAGGGTGGCGATCGCCCCGAACGCCATCACGAGAGTGACCGGCCCGACGCCGTCGGCGGGCGTGTCGCGCAGCCCCAGCCGGTCGAGCACCAGAAATCCCGCGATCCCCTGCACCATCGCCTGCGCGTGCCCGCCGAACAGCCCGGCGAAGACCCAAGGCCGAAGGCGCGGGTCGCGCCATGAGAGACGGGGCGGCTCGCCGCTGGCCTGCTCCTCCTCACCCTCGGCAGCCGCCGTGGGGTCGGCGGGGGCGCCCGAGGCGCTGGCATAGGGCGCCGGTGCCCCGCGCGCGGCATAGCGCGGCTCGTCGTCGGGCAGGCGCCAGCGCAGCAGCACCAGCGCGACCACGCCGATCGCGGCGAAGCACAGGAAGGGGCCGGTCAGGCCGAGGAAGGGCAGCACCATCAGCGGCGCGAGCGCCGGGCCGATGACGGTGCCCAGCCCGAAGCTCGAGGCGATCAGCGAGAGCGCCTGGGTGCGCTCGCTGCGCGGCGTGCGCGAGGCGACATAGGCCTGCACCGCCGGGGGTGCGGCGCTGCCGAAGCCGCCGTAGAGGCTCCGCGCGGCGGCGAAGGCGGCGAGCGTCCAGACGGCGGTCAGCCACCCCGACAGCCCCGCCCAAAGCGCCGCGCCGCACAGCACGAAGGAGATGACGAAGCCGGTGAGCCCCAGCGCCATCATCGCCTTGCGACCGCGCCGGTCGGAGCGGCGTGCCCAGAACGGCGCGCACACCACCCACAAGAGCGCCGACCACGAATAGGCGAGGCTGATCCACACGTCCTCGACCTGCAGTGCCGTCCCGATCGAGGGCATCACCGATTGCATCGCGGTGTTGCCCGCCGCGGTCACCAGCATGACCATGAAAAGGAGCGCCATGCGCGCAGGAGGGATTGCGCCGCCCGGGGACGGGCTGCGGGCCTCGCGGGTCGGGTGCGGTTCGGCGTCCGCCATGGCTCCTCGCCCCTACTCGAAGGTCGCGGCCACCGCCTCGGGCGTGCCTGCGGCGAGCTGGCGGTGGATCGCCACCGTGACCACGAGGAAGATCACTGTCACCACCGCGTTGACGATGGCGCCGACCACTGCGCTCCCGACGCTCGCCACGGGCTCTCCGAAAGCCGCGAGCACCAGCCCGAGGATGCCCGAGACCAGCGCGGCGATGATCGAGATGACCACCGCGAGGAGCAGGATGAACACGAGGATGCGCACGCTGTTCCCCTTGGTCAGCCACCAGGACCGGCGCAGCGCGGCGATCGGATTGCGCTCGCCCTCGATCGCGATCACCGGGGCGGTGAGCGACAGCTTCACGAAGACGTAGATCAGCAGGACCAGCAGCACCAAACCCAGCAGCACGCCGACGGTCACCGACCCGAGGGAAAGGGCGAGGCCCAGGGGAACGCCCAGCATCAGCCCCGCGCCGAGCGCGCTCAGCAGCTGCGCGGCGATATAGGTGGGGATGCTCCTCAGCCCGGTGCCGAGCGCCTCTCCCACGGTCGGGTTGCCGCGGTCGGTGAGCAGTGCGAAGAGGCCCATCGAGCCGACGAACTGCACCACCGTCAGCGTCAGCACCAGCGGCCAGTTGGCGGCATAGGCCGCGCTCATCTGCGCCATCATAGCCTCGAAGGCGGCATCGGGGTCCGCGCCGGCGGGTTGGGCCGGGGCCGACAGCTCGGGCACGAACACCGCGATGGCGAAGGTCGGCAGGAAGAAGAACAGGCCGGCAATGGCGCCGATCGTGTCGCGATTGGCGCCGATCAGGCCGGTCGCCTGGGTCCAGGCCCTGCCCATGTCGAGCTTGTGATGTGCCATGTCCGATCCCTTCTGCCCGCATCGCTCATGCGGGGGCGCAATAGCCTCTTGATCTCGCCGCTCAATGCCCCCACCGGTGCGCCATGGCAAGCACTGCTCCGGTCTCCCCTCCCGCATTCCCGATCGAGTGGCGGCGCGAGACCGCGCCCGTGCCCTACACCGCCGCGCTCGCCGCGATGGAGTCGCGCAACGCCGCTGTGCAGGCGGGCGAGGCGGCCGAGCTCGTCTGGCTGCTCGAACACCCGCCGGTCTACACCGCCGGCACCAGCGCCGATCCGGCCGAACTGGTGGATCGGCGCTTCGATGTGGTCGAGGCGGGGCGCGGGGGGCGCTACACCTATCATGGGCCGGGCCAGCGGGTGGGCTACCTCGTGCTGGACCTCGCGCAGCGCGGCAAGGACGTGCGCTGCTTCGTCCACGCGATCGAGGGCTGGGTGATCGCCACGCTCGCGAGCTTCGGGGTGGAGAGCTGGCGGGCCGAGGGCCGCGTTGGCATCTGGACCCGCGACATCGACGGGAGCGAGGCCAAGATCGGCGCGATCGGCGTCCGGGTGCGGCGCTGGGTGACGATGCATGGCTTCTCGGTCAACCTCGATCCGGACCTCAGCCACTTCGGCGGGATCGTGCCTTGCGGGATTGCCGAGTACGGGGTCACCAGCCTCGCCCGGCTGGGGCGTGCCGTCTCGGCCGAGGAATGGGACGCGGCGCTGGTCGCGACCAGCCCGGATTTCCTCGCCGCGCTCGAAGCGGCCACGCGGAGGGCCTGCCGATGAGGCGCGCGCGCCTTTGCGCTCTCGCGCTGGCGCTGCTTGCGGCCGGCTGCGAGGACCAGGCGACCGCGCCTGCCGAGGAGGGCGCGGCGGCGGCCGGCGAGGTACTCGCGGGCTCGGTCAGCGACGCGATGATCCCGCTCGAACAGCTCGAATCCCAGGCCCCGCTCGCCCCGCGCCAGGGCCCGCCGCCGAGCGACATCGACGCCGAGCAGCCCGAGGTCACGCCGGCCCCTGGGATCGAAGGCGCATCGGAGGCGGAAGACATCGCACCAGCGCCAGCGGCACTGGCTCCGGCGGCTATCGAGTAGCACGCCCACGCTCCACACCACGCTAGCTTTAAGGCGCTGCTTGGTGCCACATGAATGACCGAAGGTGAGTGGCAAGCGACCATTTTCGTTATCCCAGCGCAGGTCTGGATCCAGAGCGGCATGCACTACACCAGGATGCTCTCTGCCAAGGCCTGCGCCGGAATGACGGGAACGTAGGTGAAAGGTCAGAAACCTGAACGGCAGCTTTGCGACCGGCAGCGCCCGAAGCGGACGCTGTCGGTCGCGGGTCACTCGGCCGCTTCGGCCTGCTCTTCGTCGAGCGTCGGGTAGTCGACATAGCCTTCGGGGATGGGGAAGTACCAGCTCTTGGGCACGTCCTTGTTGGGGTTCCAGTGGGCACCCACGGCGATACGCTTTTCGAGGTCGGGGTTGGAGATATAGGGCCGGCCGAAGCTCACCGCGTCGCACTTGCCGCTGGTCACATCGGCCTCGGCCTGCTCGGCGGTGTAGTCCGAGTTGAGGATCAGCGCGCCGGTGTAGATCTGGCGGATCAGCGGGCTTTGCTTGGGAACATCGGTCTGGCCGAAGGTGCCCTCCGGGCCGGGCTCGCGCAGTTCGACAAAGGCAAGGCCCAATTCCTCGCACACCTTGGCCGCCGCGCCGAAGGTCGCTGCCGGGTTGCTGTCATCGGTGCCTTGCGAATCGCCATTGGGCGAAAGGCGGATGCCGACGCGGTCCGCGCCCCAGACGTCGATCAGCGCCTCAAGCACTTCGCGCATGAAGCGGGTGCGGTTTTCCGGCGAGCCGCCATATTCGTCGATGCGCAGGTTGGTCTTGTCGCGCAGGAACTGGTCGACGAGGTAGCCATTGGCACCGTGGAGCTGCACCCCGTCGAAGCCGGCTGTCTTGGCGTTTTCGGCGGCGCGTCGGTAGTCGGCGATGGTGCGCTTGATATCCTCATGGGTCATTTCTCGCGCCTGCGCATAGGGCTGCTTGCCGATCGGCGTGTGCGCTTCGCCCGGCGCGGTGGTGGCGCTGGCCGAGACAGGCGGCTGGCCATCGAGGAACACCGGGTGGACGATGCGGCCCATGTGCCACAGCTGCATGACGATCAGGCCGCCTTCCTCGTGCACCGCCTTGGTGATCGCCTTCCACGCCTCGGTCTGCTCGTCGCTCCAGATCCCCGGCGCGGAGGGCCAGCCGAGGCCTTCGCGGCTGATGCCGGTCGCTTCGGTCAGGATCATGCCCGCGCCCGCACGCTGGCGGTAATAGGTCGCCATCAGTTCGTTGGGCACGAACATCGGCTCGGCCGCGCGCCCGCGGGTCAGCGGGGCCATGTGGATGCGGTTCTTCGCATGGAGCGCGCCCATCTGGAGCGGCTGGAACAGAACGTCGTGCATCGGGGAAAACCTCCTGTTGGTTTTGCTTTGGGTTAGGCACGTGGGACGCCCGCGGCTAGGGCGCAAGCATGGAAAATGACGGGGCGACCCAAGACAAACTTGTTGCCGTACCGCCCGAAGAGGCGGCCCGCCCGGCATCTTGGTTGCTGCTGGCGGCGCTGATCGGCGGCAACGTGGCGCTTGCGCTCGGTCCGTGGTTCGTGCGGGTGGCCGACACCGGGCCGGTCGCGGCGGCGTTCTGGCGGATGACCCTTGCCCTGCCACTCATGATCGTGCTGGCCCGGGCAAACAGGCAGCGTCTCACGGGGATGGGGGCGAGGACCCTGGCGCTGGTGGCCCTGGGGGCGATCACCTTCGCGCTCGATCTCGCCAGTTGGCACATCGGCATCGGCATGACCCGTCTCGGCAATGCGACGCTGTTCGGCAATGCGGGCTCGGTCGTGCTCATGTTCTGGGGCTTCGTCATGGCCCGCACCCTGCCGGGGCGGCTGGAGTGGCTGGCGATCGTCATCGCGCTGGGCGGCGCGGCGATCCTGATGGGGCGGAGTCTGGAAATCTCCGACGAGACGCTGCTGGGCGACCTGTTCTCGCTCGCGGCGGGGCTGCTTTACGCGGTCTATCTGCTGACGCTGCAGGGCGCGCGCAGGCGGTTCGGATCGTGGAGCCTGCTGGTCTGGGTAAGCTTGTTCGGCGCGCCGGTGCTGCTGGCCATCGCGCTGGCGCTGGGCGAGCCGGTGTGGCCGCAGGCCTGGGGTCCGATCATCGGCCTGTTCATCTTCAGCCAGCTGGTGGGGCAGGGGCTGATGGTGTTCGCGCTCAAATACTTCCCGCCGCTGGTGGTGGGCCTGGCGCTGCTGACCCAGCCCGCAGTCGCCTCGATCTACGGCTGGCTGGCGTTCGGGGAGGTTCTGTCCGGGCTCGATATCGTGGGCATGGTGCTGGTCGGCGCGGCGCTGGCGGTGAGCCGGACGAGGGCCTAGTCCCCGCTGAATGCCACCTTCCCGAGGTCGCCCATCCCTACGGTCCCGCTCGCCATCTCCAGCATCCGATCGAGGCTGCGCTTGGCCTTGAGGCGAATGCCTTCCTCGATGTCGATCTGGGGCTGGAGGTCGCGCAGGGCGACATACAGCTTCTCCATGGTGTTGAGCGCCATGTAGGGGCAGATGTTGCATGAGCAGTTCCCGTCCGCACCAGGAGCGCCGATGAAGGTTTTCTCCGGCAGCGCCTTTTCCATCTGGTGGATGATGTGCGGCTCTGTCGCCACGATCAGGGTGTCGCCAGGGAAAGTCTTGGCGAAGTTGAGGATGCCGCTGGTCGAGCCGACGTAATCGGCGTGATCGATGATCGTCGGCGGGCATTCCGGGTGGGCGGCGATCGGCGCGCCGGGGTATTGCTCCTTGAGCTTGAGGAGTTCCGTCTCCGAGAAGGCTTCATGGACGATGCACACGCCCGGCCATAGCAGCATCTCGCGGTTCAACTTGCGCGACAGGTAACCGCCAAGGTGCCGATCGGGGCCGAAGATGATCTTCTGCTCGGGGGGAATCTGGGCAAGGATCGTCTCGGCGCTCGACGAGGTGACGATCACGTCCGACAACGCCTTAACCTCGGTCGAACAGTTGATGTAGGTCAGCGCGATGTGATCGGGGTGGGCTTCGCGGAAAGCGCGGAACTTCTCCGGCGGGCAGCTGTCCTCAAGCGAGCACCCGGCGTCCATGTCGGGCAGGATCACGGTCTTCTGGGGCGAGAGGATCTTGGCGGTGTCGGCCATGAACTTGACCCCGCAAAAGGCGATCACGTCGGCATCGGTCGCCGCCGCCTTGCGCGACAGCTCAAGGGAATCGCCCACGAAGTCGGCGATGTCCTGAATGTCGGGTGTCTGGTAGTAATGCGCGAGGATCACCGCGTTGCGTTCCTTGCGCAAGCGGTCGATCTCGGCCAGCAAGTCGGTGCCAGTGGGGTTCTTGATCAGCAGGCTCATGGTCGCATCCCCATCAATTCAGGAGCCGCCGATATAGGGCGAGCCCAGCGATTTTCGAGCGAAAAGCGCCCCCCTGCTACATAGCAAAGCCCGGCGGCAGGAACGCCGCCATCGGACGGGCGGCCCCCGGTGTGCCTGCGATCACCGACTCGGTGATGGTATAGCCCAAGGGCGAATAGGCGAGCGCCATCGAGACCGCGAAGCCACTGACATTGATCCCCATGCCCCACCGATAGGCCGGGTGCACCCGGCCATTGGCGCGCCAGTCCACAACCATCGCGGTCACCCCGAAAACGAAGCTCGCCCCGACCGCGATCGGCCAGGCATAGGGGATGAAGAGCGGCATCGGCAGCAGACGGCCCAGGCCCGGGCCGGTCAGCGTGCTCATCGCCACAAGCATCAGGCGGCGGTGCCAGCCCGAATAGCGTCGCACCCGCAAGGCCCAGAGTGCCAGGCCGCCAAAAACCAGCAGACCGGCCAGATTGCTGATCAAAAATTCGTTCTGCGCAAAGAAGAACGGCCCACCGCTGCCGCGCAGCGAGACGAGGATGATCATTGTGCCAGCCAGGATCATCGCCGGGATCCACAGATAGGCGACCTTGCCAAGGCTCCGGTGCAGCGCGACATTGCCACTGGCGATGGTCACGACCTGCGCCAAATAGAGCCCCAGCCAGCCCATGAAGATCATGCCGTGGACATGGAATGCGGCAGGCAGCGCAAAGCTTGATCGGCCCATCGCCAGGTTCAGCGAGAAACCTGCGACAATGACACCCGCCATGACAAAGGCCAGGATAGTAAAGTAACGCGTGCCTTCAACCGGCGTTCGCTGCGGCCTTGCTGCTGTTGCCATGCGATGATCCCCCCATCACGCGTCCCGGGCAATATTGGACCACGAAACGGGCCGCCCTGCAAGGCAAGGCAAGGCCTGCGGTGGGGCGCGCTAGACCGCTCGCCAAACCTCGTCATTACGCACCGCCATGCCGCGCCGTTCGAGATCGAGCAGGTGGGCGGTGACGCTCATTTCGGCCGCCGGGATCAGGCGCGGGTCGAGGCCCTTGTACATCTCGGGGATGAAGCCGCTAACGGGGCGTGCGCTCTCTGCCAGCAGGCGCAGGATCTGCGCCTCGCGCTGGCGGCGGTGGCCGATCATGCCGCGCACCAGCTGCTTGGGCTTCTCGATCGCGGCACCGTGGGCCGAGTGATAACGCACGTCCTCACGCGCCATCAGCTTCTCGAGGCTCGTCATGTAATCGCCCATGTCGCCATCGGGCGGAATGACGACGCTGGTGGACCAGCCCATCACGTGGTCGCCGGTGAACAGCGCGCCGCTTTCCTCGAGCGCGAAACACAGGTGGTTCGAGGTGTGGCCGGGCGTGGCAACCGCAGTGAGCGTCCAGCCGGTGCCGCGCATCCCTTCGCCGTCCACCAGCACGCGGTCGGGCGCGTAGGTGGGATCGAAAGCCTCGTCCGATCGGGGACCTGCGACTTGCAGCATCAGCGGCGCGCAGCCGACGATCGGCGCGCCGGTCAGCTCCGCGAGCGGCGCGGCGGCGGGGGAATGGTCGCGGTGGGTGTGGGTGCACATGATCGCCAGGATCTTGCGCGAACCCACGGCGGCGAGGATCGCGTCGATATGCGCGGCCTCGTCGGGACCTGGATCGATCACCGCGCAATCCGGGCCATTTGCCTCGCCCACCACATAGGTCTGGGTGCCGGTGAAGGTGTAGGGCGAAGGGTTGGGAGCGAGCACGCGGCGGACGAGCGGCTCGACCTCTTCGGCAATGCCGGTGGGCCAGGGCTTTTCTGGAATGGTGACCATGCGTCCCATTTGGGCGTGTCGCGCTCCATCGGCAAGTCTCATGCCCACCTCCAGCCCCTCCCGCAAGCGGGGGGGGGAGCGAGACTTGGCGGTTTCGCCGCCTAGTCGCAGCGGAGTGAGCTCGCGCGCCATCTCGACTTCCCGCGCGCCGTCCGGCTAGGAAGGCGTCGAGAGAGGAGCCGGGATAAACCCATCTCGCGCTCAAGTAGCGAAGCGGTAGCGCAAAAAAGATGTCCGACTACATCCTCGTGCTCGACGAGGGCACGACCTCCACCCGCGCGATGTTGTTTGCCAGCGATGGCGTGCTGGTCGCCAGCGCGCAGGAGCCGCTGACGCAGCACTATCCGCAGAGCGGCTGGGTCGAGCACGATCCGCGCGAGATCTGGGACAAGACGCTCGCCTGCGCGCAAGCCATCATCCCCAAGGCGGGCGGGGCGGCGAGCATTGCGGCGATCGGCATCACCAACCAGCGCGAAACGGTGGTGGCGTGGGACCGCATCACCCGAGAGCCTCTGGCGAACGCCATCGTCTGGCAGGACCGCCGGACCGAGCCCTTCTGTGCGGCCTTGCGCGAGGCCGGTCACGAAACGGCGGTGCAGGAGCGCACTGGCCTGCTGCTCGACCCCTATTTCTCGGGCACCAAGATGCGCTGGATGCTCGACAACGTGCCCGAGGTGAAAGCGGCCGCCGGGCGCGGCACGCTCGCCCTTGGGACGGTCGAAAGCTGGCTGGTGTTCAAGCTCACCGGAGGGGCCGCGCACATCACCGATGCCAGCAACGCCAGCCGCACGCTCCTGATGGGGCTGGAAGACGCGCAGTTCGACGAGGGCCTGTGCGATCTTTTCGGGGTGCCGCGCGCGAGCCTGCCCGGCGTGGTCGACATGGCGGGGCCGCTCGCCATGACCGATCCCGCGCTGTTCGGCCGCGCCATGCCGATCACAGGCCTTGCCGGAGACCAGCAGGCCGCGACCGTCGGGCAGTGCTGCCTCGAGCCGGGGCAGACGAAGGCGACCTACGGCACCGGAGCCTTCGTGCTGACCTGCCACGGCGAGGCCGTTCCGCGTTCAGCGAACCGCCTGCTCGGCACGGTGCTGACCCAGATCGAGGGACGGCGCAGCTATGCCATCGAAGGCTCGGTGTTCGTCGCGGGGAGCCTTGTGCAGTGGCTGCGGGACTCGCTCGGGATCGTGGACGTGGCGGCGCAGACTGAGGCGCTGGCGCGCTCGATCCCAGACAGCGGCGGTGTGGTGATCGTGCCTGCTTTGGCCGGCCTCGGCGCGCCGCACTGGCAGGCCGAGGCGCGCGGCGTGATCGCGGGGCTCTCCTTCGCCAGTGGCAAGGCGCAGCTCGCCCGCGCGGCCCTCGAGGCGATGGCGCATCAGACCCACGACCTCGCCACCGCCTTTGCCGCCGATGGCGCCGCGTGGCAGACCCTCAGGATCGACGGCGGGATGTCGGCCAACGACTGGATGGCGCAGGACCTTGCCGACATGCTCGGCGTGCCGGTCGAGCGGCCCGGCTTCGTGGAGACGACGGCGCTGGGCGCGGCGATGCTGGCGGCAGTGGGGGCGGGGCTCTACCTGGACCTTGCGGCGGCGTGCGAGGCGATGCGCGGAGAACTGGCGCGCTTCACCCCGCAACTCGCCGCCGGGGTGCGCGAGGAGCGGCTGTTGCGGTGGCGCAAGGCGCTCGCTGCGGTGTGATCTAGCCGAGCCGCCCGAATTCGCGCCCGATGCGTTCCTGGAAGGCGCGCGCGGGGGAATCCATCGCGAAGTGCTGGCGCCAGGCCTCGTCGAGGCGGGCGATACGCTGGTGCAGCTTCTCGGTATCGGCGATGAGCGCGCGGGTTTCCGGCTCGAGCAGGGCAAGCTGCATTGCGTCCGAGCCGCGATCAGCCGGCAGCGCGCCGTGCAGGCGCACCTGGTTCTCGCTCAGTTCGCCCGAGAACAGCGCGCGCTGGTTGAGCAGCCAGGCGAGCACGTGCATCATCCGGGTGGTGGTCTTGAGCCCTTCGGTCGAGAGCGCTAGGCGCACGAAGGCGTCCTCCCCCGCCAGCGGCTCGCGGGTGCCGGCGGCGAACACCGCGCGGACCTCGTCGGCAAGGACGAGAGCCTCGGTGTAGAGCGCCTCAATGATCGGGCGGGAGAGGTCTGTGGTGCGAGCCATGACGTGGAAGATTACGATGCAATCCTTCGCGCCGCCACCGACCTATGGTTACTTTCCATGCAATTTTTGCGAGCGTCCCGCCCGGATACAGAATTGGCGCCGCGTTAGGGATGCCCGTTCAGGATCGCGCAGGGGCCTAGGCGATGATGTCGGGCAGCAGCGTGTCCTCGATGATCGCGATCTGGTCCTTCAGCCGCAGCTTGCGCTTCTTCAACCGGGCGATCTGGAGCATGTCGGCCGACGCCGAGCCGCGCGCCGCTTCGGTCAGGGCGGCGATCGCGGCATCGAGATCGCGATGCTCGGTCTTGAGCAATTCGAGCTTTTTCCTTAGCTCCTGCTCGGTCATCCGCCGCTTGTCCTTCTCTATGCCCGGCCCAGCCGTGTCAGGCCCGCAATGCACGCCCCCGCTACGCGTTCCCGTGCCGCCTTGGAAGATGCCTTGCGCGCGCCCACCTGCAGGCCTGCGCTTCGTCTTGCGTGGCAGCGGATGCGCCGCTTAACGAAGGATGAGGGCTTTGCAAGCCAGCCTGCTTGTGGTTCCTTTGAACCTGCGGCTCGGCCGCTTGCGCATGCCGAGTCGCCTGCCCGGGGGCATCCCCCCGCTACGACAGGAGAACGGATAATGGCATCGACCGCAGTGTCCTCACATCTCAACGCCCTCCAGAGCAAGCATGCCGGTCTCGAGGCCCGGTTGCGAGAAGAACTGGCCCGGCCCGTGCCCGACACCGCGACGATCCAGTCCCTCAAGAAGCAGAAGCTGCGTCTCAAGGAGGAGATTGCCGGCGTGTGAGCGCCGCGGATCGTCCGGCCCCCCGATAACAGGGGGGCAGGCGGCGGCGGGCATCAGGCCTTTTGCATTTGCCGCGCGGAATGAATAAGCCGGCAAGGTGATGACTGCCGCTGCCGCCGCCCGCCAGATCCTGACCCGCCTGACCGAGGTCATGGCCTCGCGCCTGCACGCGCAGGGCAAGCTCGATCAGGTGGTCGAGATCATCGGCGAATGCCTCACCAGCGAGGTCTGCTCGATCTACCTTCTGCGCGAAGGGATGCTCGAACTCTTCGCCACCCGCGGCCTCAACCAGAGCGCGGTGCACGTCACCCGGATGGCGATCGGCGAGGGGCTGACCGGCGCGATTGCCCAGAAGGTCGAGACGCTGAACCTCGCAGAGGCCAAGGCGCACCCCGACTTACAGTATCGCCCCGAAACAGGCGAGGAGAAGTTCCACTCCTTCGCCGGCGTCCCGATCGTCTACCGCGAGCGTGCGGTGGGCGTTTTGTGCGTCCAGCATGTCGAGCCGCGCCGCTACGAAGAGGTCGAGATCGAGGCGCTCCAGACCACCGCGATGGTGCTCTCGGAGATGATTGCCAATGCCGAACTGATCGACGAGGAGCAGGCGCTCGGCCTGACCGCCGAGCAGAGCGGGCCGCAGACTCTGACAGGCCTCACGCTTGTAAAGGGGCTGGGGGCGGGCCATGCGGTCTATCACCAGCCCCGCGTCGAGATCACTCAGGTCATGGCCGACGACGTCGAGGCCGAGCGCCAGCGCGTTTATCGCGCCTTCGACCGGATGCGCGAGCAGATCGACAGCCTCGCCAGTCAGGCCGAGTTTGGCGTCGGGGGCGAGCACGAGGAGGTGCTCGAGACCTACAAGATGTTCGCCTATGACGAGGGCTGGTCGCGGCGCATCAATGCCGCGATCGACTCAGGCCTGACCGCCGAGGCGGCGATTGAGCGCGTCCAGCAGCACACCCGGATGCGGATGCGCGAGATCGACGATCCGCTGCTCGCCGACCGGATGCACGATCTGGAGGACCTCGCGAACCGCCTGCTGAGGATCGTCGCCGGACAGGTCGGCACCGCCGCCTCGCAGGGGCTGCGGCGAGATGCCATCCTGATCGCGCGCAACCTTGGTCCAGCCGAACTGCTCGAATACGACAAGCGGCGGCTGAAGGGCGTGATCCTCGAGGAAGGCTCGCTCACCGCCCACGTGGTGATCGTGGCGCGGGCGATGAACGTGCCGGTGATCGGCCGGGTCAAGAACGTGCGCACCACGATCCGCGAAGGCGACGAGATCCTGCTCGATGCGACTGCGGGCAATGCCATCGTCCGCCCCCTGCCGCAGGTCGCCGAGGCCTTTCAGGCACGCTTCGCCAAGAGCCGCGAGAAGCAGGCGGCCTATGCTTCGCTGCGGGATGTCGAGCCCTTTACCCGCTGCGGCACGCGCATCCAGGTGATGATGAACGCAGGCCTCAGGGATGACATGAGCGCGCTGGGCCTCACCGGCGCGGACGGGGTGGGGCTGTTCCGCACCGAGTTCCAGTTCCTCGTCTCCGCCACCCTTCCGCAGCGCGAGCGCCAGACGCGGCTCTACCGCGATGTGCTCGATGCCGCCGGAGACAAGCCGGTGATCTTCCGCACGGTCGACATCGGCGGCGACAAGTCCGTGCCCTATCTGGCCTCCGAGATCGCCGCGCAGGACGAGAATCCGGCGATGGGCTGGCGCGCGCTGCGCCTCGCCCTCGAGCGTGAGGGACTGATGAAGATCCAGGCGCGCGCGCTGCTGGAGGCGGCGGCCGGGCGCTCGCTCTACGTCATGTTCCCGATGGTCTCCGAGCCGTGGGAGTTCGACGCCGCCAAACAGGTCTTCGACGAACAGCTCGCCTTTCTGCGCGCGCAGAAGAAGCTGCTGCCCGAGCGAATCCATTTCGGCGCCATGCTGGAAGTTCCGGCGCTGGCCGAGGTGCTCGATTTGCTCCTGCCGAGGCTCTCCTTCCTCTCGATCGGCACCAACGATCTCACCCAGTTTCTGTTCGCCGCCGACCGGGCCAACCCCAAGCTTGCCGAACGCTACGACTGGCTCTCGCCCTCGATCCTCAGGTTCCTGCGCCGGGTGATGCAGGCGAGCATCGGCAGCGGCGTCGATATCGGGGTGTGCGGCGAGATGGGCGGACGCCGACTCGAGGCGCTCGCGCTAATGGGGATCGGCTACCGGCGGCTGTCGATCACACCGGCGGCGGTCGGCCCGATCAAGGAGCTGGTGCGCAAGATCGATCTTGCCGAACTGACCGCGGCGATGACCGGCTGGCTCGCCGATCCGGGCCGTAACCTGCGCGCCGAGCTCGGCGCCTGGGCCGATGCGCGCGACATCGAATATGATTGAGCCGCGCCTTGCGGAGAACCGTGCGCGCCATGCGACCATGTGTTACACCCCTGCTTGACAGCAGGCCTGCGAGCGGGTGAGTCCCGGCTCAGGACAAGGTCACATTCATCCTCTCACGGCAGGCGCCACCCAGAAGGCGCGGAAAAAATCGGGTCATGAACAGCGAACACGACATCGGTGCCAAGGGCACGCGCGAGCCTCATGCCGCGGGGGCCGGGGAGCAACTGCGCGCCGCGCGCGAGGCGCTGAACCTCGACATCGCGCAGGTCGCCGCCGAGACCCGCATTCCGCGCCGCCATCTCGAGGCGATCGAAGAGGGCGATTTCGAGGCGCTGCCCAGCCGCGCCTATGCCATCGGCTTCTCGCGCACCTTCGCCAAGGCGGTGGGGCTCGACCCTGCGGCGATCACCGATGCGGTGCGCGCCGAGCTTGCTGACGGATCGATGCGGCGCACGGTCGCCTCGCCGGCGATGGAGCCGGGCGATCCGGCGCGCCTGCCCTCGGCAGGTCTCGCTTGGGCGGCCGCGGCGGCGGTGCTGGTGCTTGCGATTGGAATCTTCGCCTATTTCGCAACCGCTTTCGGCGCAGGGACGGTGCCAGGCTCGCTGCTCGCCCCCGCGCCTGTCGCCAGCGTCGCGCCGACCCCTGGCCCGGCCACCGCGCCTTCGCCTGCGCCCGCTCCCACCGGCCCGGTGGTGCTGACCGCGCTTGAGGAAGGCATCTGGGTGCGTCTCTACGAGGAAGGCGGGGAGCGCCTGGTCGAGCGTACCCTCAGGCAGGGCGAGGCCCTGACGGTCCCGCCGAACGCCCGCGATCCGCGCATCAACACCGGGCGGCCCGATGCGCTGGCGATCACCGTCGGCAACCAGGCGCTGCCCAAGCTCTCGGAACGTCCGACGACCATCTCGGGAATGCCGGTGTCTGCCGCGGCCCTGCTGGCCCGCGCCGCCGCGCCGCCCGCGCCGAACGCCCTCGCCGCCGAGCCTGCGGCCACCGCTGCCGAGGCCGTGCTGGTGCCTGCCGTGCAGACCGCCGCACCGCCGCGCGGTTAACTATTTTCCCGTTGATGAGGGCCGGCCCGGTCTCGACTTGCACGCCGCCGCGCGGCAGGGTTCGGGCGATGTTCATCTGGCCTTGCGCAAGGATCGGCGCGGCCATTGCCAGGGAGCCTGACGCGCCATGACCCCCCGCCTGCGGACCACCGCCCCGAGCCCCGTTCCCCGCGGAGCCTTCGTCCTGCGCCTTGCCGGCGCGCTGATCGCGGGTACGACGATCCTCCCCGCTGCCGCTCCGGCGCTGGCGCAGGATAATGGCGCCGAGGCCCGCCTGCGCAAGATCGAGGCCGAGGTGCGCGCCTTGCAGCGCAAGGTCTTCCCCGGCGGTGACGGGCGCTTCTTCGAACCGCAGATCGGCCCAGGCGAAAGTGCGCCTGCCACGCCGCGACAGGCCCCGGCGAGCGGCAGCGGCGCACCTTCTACAAGTGCCGTGACCGATGTGCTGGTACGGCTCGACGCGCTCGAGGGTCAGTTGCAGCGACTGACTGCCCGGTCCGAGGAACAGGCCAACGCGCTCTCGCAGATGGAGCAGCGGCTGACCGCGCTGGAGATCGCGGGCAGGGTGTCGGCCGCGCCCGCCACGGGCCAGACCTCGCTCCCGGCCGCGGGGCCGAGCCTCTCCGCTGCCCAGCCCGCTGCGACGGTCCCCGCGCCGGCGCCCTCCGTGGCCGCGCCCCGGCCGGCGATCGCGTCTGCGCCCGTCGCTGCGCCCCCGGCCGCCGCCGCCTCGGGGCCGAGCGCGGTGCGCCTTGCCGCTGTGCAGGCGATCGCCAAGCCGCAGACCGCCGATCCGGGGGACGACGAATATTCCTACGGCTTCCGGCTCTGGAACGCGGGCTTCTTCCCCGAGGCGCGCCAGCAGCTCACCCGCTTCGTCGAGCAATATCCCAATCACCCGCGCATCAGCTTCGGTCGCAACCTGCTGGGCCGCGCGTTCCTCGACGACAACATGCCCGAGGAGGCCGCGCGCTGGTTCCTGAGGAACTATCAGGCCAACAAGAACGGCGACCGCGCGCCTGACAGCCTGCTCTACCTCGCCCGCTCGATGATTGCGCTGAACGACACCCGCAAGGCCTGCATCGCGCTCGCCGAGTTCGGTGAGACCTATCCGCTGGTGGCGACCGGGCGGCTGGCCGACGACTACAGGGCCAGCCTCGCCAAGGTGAAGTGCAGCTGACGGACCCGCGCGCGGGCCGCTTCGCCGCCGATCTGGCGGCGCTGTGGCCCGAGGATGCGCGCACCGGGCCACTCGGCCTCGCAGTGTCGGGCGGGCCGGATAGCCTTGCCCTGCTGCTGCTCGCGCACGCCGCATTGCCGGGGCGCATCGCGGTTGCCAGCGTCGACCACGGCCTGCGCCCCGAGGCGGCCGGGGAGGTTGCGCTGGTCGAGCGGATCGCCGCCGAGCGCGCCATTCCCTTCGCGCCCCTCGCAGTGACGCTGTCCGCCGGCAACGTTCCGGCACGGGCACGCGAGGCGCGCTACGCGGCGCTTGCCCGCTGGGCGCAGGAGGCAGGGCTCAGCGCGGTGGCGACCGCGCACCACGCCGACGATCAGGCGGAGACCCTCCTGATGCGGCTCAATCGTGGGAGCGGTCTTGCCGGTCTTGCGGGCGTGCGCGAGACGACCTTCATCGACGGCAGCGAGGTCGTGCTGCTGCGCCCGCTGCTTGGCTGGCGCAAGGCCGAACTCGCGGCGGTGGTCGCCGAGGCAGGGATTACGCCGGCCGAAGACCCCACCAACGCCGACCCCGATTTCGAGCGCGCCCGGCTGCGTGCGCACCTCGCCGCGGTCGACTGGCTCGACCCGCTCAAGATGGCCGCCAGCGCCGCGCATCTCGCCGAAGCCTGGCAGGCGCTCACCTGGTATGCGGAGCTCGACTGGCACGAGATGGTGCTGCGCGAGGAGGGCTCCCCGGGCTTCACCTACTGCGCCAATGTCCCGCGCGTCATTGGCGTGGAGACAATCCTGAGGATTATCGCCGGGCTCGGCGGTCACGCCACCCGCGCCGAGGCGGCGCGCGCCTGGGACCGGCTGTGGGCTGGCGAGAACGCCTCGTTGGGCGGGGTGCTGGCGGTGCCGGGCGTGGAAAAGGTCGAGAAGGTCGGCGTGACGATGCGCGTCTGGCGCTTCCGGCCGGAGCCCGCGCGGGGGAGGGTCAACTAAGCAGCTCCACGACGCTGCTGCGCTCGTCACATCACCTTGTCGCCGATCCCGATAATCCTCCCGCGGGTGATGATGACCTTGTCCCCGCGCTTGACGGCGGCGAACAGTTTGGCGGCAAAGTCGTCGGGCACGCCGATGCAGCCGTGGCTGGCATAGCCGTTCATCACCGGCGAGCCGTGGATCGCAATCCCGTCCCAGGTCAGCCGCAGCGTCCAGGGCATCGGCGCGTTGTTGTACTTCTCGGAGACGTTGTTGCGCTCCTTGGTGAGGATCGGGAAGGTGCCGAGCGGGGTGGGGTGCGCCTGCGTGCCGACCAGGACCACCGCCGTGCCGATCTCGTGCCCGTCGCGGAATGCGCTGATCACCCGCGCCTCGAGATCGACGGTGACGACGAGCTTGCCCGCGGCGGGAGCGGCGCTTTCGTCCCAGAACCAGTCGCCGTAGCGGATCGCGCCCTCGATCGGCAGGATCGACTTGATGACGAAGGGATCCCTGCTCGTCAGCGTGCCCGGGGTGGGAGCGGGGGAGGGCGCCGCGGCGACGGGGAGCGCGGCGAGTGCCGTTTTGGGTGCGGGTTCCGTCGCGGCGGGGAGCGGCTGTACCACCTCGCGCGCGATTATCCGCACCGCCGGGCCGCGCGGGGCCTCGGGCTCGGCGGCGACTTCGGCAGGCACCGGGACGGCGGGCTCGGGGGTGAGCGGCGGCAGGCCAGCATAAATTGTCGCCGGCTCGTCCGCCACGGTCACCTCGCTGTCGGGATCGACCCGATCGAAGGCGCCCGCAGCGCGCGCCGCGACGACCTCGGCAGCATCGGCGGCCTGATCGGCGGTGGACTGCGCCGCGCCGGCAACGGGCAGCGCGGCGAGGGCGAGCGAGAAGGCAAGGTTCCGGACCATGGCGGTGAATATGCCGCGTTAGTCGGAGGGTTGCCAGTGATTAACCATTCCGCGTCCCTCGCGGGGACGAGCGAAGGGCCGGGGTTAACGCGTGATCACCCCGAACAGGTCGTGGGCGTCGGCGTCCTCGATGGTCACGCTGACAATATCGCCCGGCGCGAGCGTCCCGGTCACGTTGCGCAGATAGACAGCCCCGTCGATCTCCGGTGCGTCGGCCTGCGAGCGGCCGGTGGCGCCGACGTCGCCGTCCTCGTCGGGCTCGCCGACCTCGTCGATAATGACGGGGAGGGTCCTTCCGACTTTGGCGGCGAGCTTGGCGGCGGAGATGCGCTCGGTCACTTCCATGATCCGGGCGTAGCGTTCCTCCTTGACGGCCTCGGGCACCTGGTCGGGCAGGGCATTGGCCGCCGCGCCCTCGACCGGTTCGAATCGGAAGGCTCCGACGCGGTCGAGCTGGGCCTCTTCCAGCCAATCGAGGAGGTAGCGGAAGTCCTCCTCGGTCTCGCCCGGGAAGCCGACCACGAAGGACGAGCGGATCGCGATGTCGGGACAGATCGCGCGCCAGCTTTTGAGGCGTTCGAGCACTTTGGCCTCGTTGGCGGGGCGGCGCATCAGCTTCAGCACCTTGGGGCTGGCGTGCTGGAAGGGGATGTCGAGATAGGGCGTCAGCAACCCCTCGGCCATCAGCGGGATGACCTGATCGACATGCGGATAGGGGTAGACGTAGTGGAGGCGGACCCACGGCGTCAGGCCCTCGGGGGTGCGCAACTGGCCCAGTTCGTGCGCCATGTCGGTCATGTGCGCGCGCACCTCGCGGCCGTGCCACTGGCGCGGCTCGTGGCGGATGTCGACCCCATAGGCACTCGTGTCCTGCGAGATCACCAGCAGCTCCCGCGTGCCCGCCGCGACCAGCTTCTCCGCCTCGCGCAGCACCGCGTCGATCCGGCGGCTGGCGAGCTTTCCGCGCAGCGCCGGGATGATGCAGAAGGCGCAGGAGTGGTTGCAGCCCTCGGAAATCTTGAGGTAGCTATAGTGGCGCGGGGTCAGCTTCACGTCGGGCTGCGGGATGAGGTCGACGAACGGCCCTTGGCTCGGCGGCGCGTGGGTATGCACCGCTTCGACCACCTGCTCGTACTGGTGCGCGCCCGTCACCGCGAGCACCTGCGGGTGAACCGCGCGGATCGCGTCGGCCTCCTCGCCCATGCAGCCCGTCACGATCACCCGGCCGTTCTCGGCGATCGCCTCACCGATCGCGGCAAGACTTTCCTCTTTGGCGCTGTCGAGGAAACCGCAGGTGTTGACCAGCACCACGTCCGCGCCTGCATAGTCCGCGGCGAAGGCATAGCCGTCGGCGCGCAGGCGGGTGAGGATGCGCTCGGAATCGACGAGCGCCTTGGGGCAGCCGAGGCTGACCATGCCGATTTTCTTCTGTTCGGGGAGGATTGTGGTGGCGGTGTTCATTGCGGCGCGCCCCTACACTGTGTGCGGGCCCAGCGCTAGGCTTGACGGCGAAGGGGCTGAGCGGGCATCGAAGCGGCATGATCGCGAAGCTCTTCACCGACCACCCGCGCAGCCTTGGCGAGACCTATGGCCAGCACGCCCGCACTGCACTCAGTTTCGGCTGGCGGATGACGGTGGGCGGAATGGCCTGCATGGTCCACGCGGTGGTGCCCGGCCTCTTCGTCAAGACCGCGAGCCGCACGGTCGTCCAGCTCGACGCGGAAATGCGCGGCCGCAAGGCGACGCCGGCCGAGGAAGATTTCGCCTACGTTATTTGAGGCTTGGCTACCCCCAGCGCCTCACGCCTGCTAGGCACGTCACGGTCGCGTCGTGGAGAACAAGCATGAGTGATTTCGCTCTGTGGCCGGTGCTGGCCGGAACCGGCGCTTTCTTCGCCGTCGGCGCGCTGTGGTATGGGGTGATCTTTGCCAAGCCCTGGCAACGCGCGGCGGGGCTCACCAACTCTCAGCTCCAGACCGGCAACATGGCGGTGATCTTTGCGCTCACCTTCGCCTTCGAAATGCTGATCGCGATGGTGCTGTGGCACCTGCTCGCCCGCACCAATCCGCCCAACTTCGTGGTGATGATGATGGCGACGGGCTTTGCGCTGGGCGTCATGATCCCGGCGATCGGGATCAACTACCTCTACCTCAGGAAGCCGCTCGCCTTGTTCCTGATCGATGCGGGACATTTCCTTGTCGGCATGACGGCGATGGGCGGGGTGTTCGTGTGGTTCAGGAGCTGACGAGGACAGCGATGTAAGCGGGGCTTGAGTGCTCGTCGTGGGCGCGCAAAGTTCTCGAATTGCAGGCAGTGCAGCTTGAATCTCCGCAACAATTCGTCTAATATTTAGTGCTTTAGATCAATAAGTGTGTTCGCGTTTTCGCCGGCGATCGCGGGGAGCGCGCCGATGTGCGCGGGGTGCGACGAAGCGAAGGGGTCACCCAGTTCTAGAGGCGCGGCCTCCGGTAGCAAACCGCCCAGGGACCGCTTTGGGGAACACCGCAGACGCGCGCAAATGGCGGAATATCGGTGGCTTTGCGAATGGCAGGTTTCAGCGGCACGTTGGCTTAGGTGTTCGATTTTTCAAGTTCGACTTCTCCGGTCCTCGGCCCCGCGAACCAGTTGAGTAGCGAATGTCCCATACAAAAAGCCAAGATCACAATCGTTCCCATAAGGGCAATATGTGCGAATAGTAAATGCTGCGTCTGAAGCGTGTTGATATTCGCGAAACCAAAGTCGACCATTTGAATGCTGTTGAGAATTGGACTGTGGAGTTCAAACGGGTAGGGGCGGAACAGATCAGTTCGGCTAACAAGCACTTCCGGCAGTGTAACGAGTAGGGCGAGTGCGCCGAGCAGGAACATGGCCAGTCGGGAAGCAACCAGCCGTGTAAGCCGAAGAGGCGCGAACACCAGCAGTATGCCGACGAGTGGAAATGCCACATGTTGGATCATGAAATGCTCGATGATCTTCGACTGCCCAGGCACTGAAGGTGGTGCGACAAGTGGCTGAATGAGCAGCTTGGTCTCGAAGAGCCCTTCCGCCATCAGCCCAAGGGCTCCGAAAAGGATAGCAGCCTTGGCCATCCTCGCAGCCGTTCGATCGCGTCTCATTCTCATCGCTCCCTAGATCTTGGCGGCTCGGCAATCCTATCGGCTGCTGATAGTCAACCGTGAGGTCCTTGATTAAGTCGGAATTGGGCTCGCAACCCGAACGGCAGCTTTCTCCAGCGGGGCCGCCCAAGCTGCCGTCCCCCAGCGAGCCTACCCGCCCTCGCTCCCCGTCGTCGGCACGATCTCGACCAGCACGTCGCCGGGCTGGAGCGTCTTGCACTCCTCCTCCCAGAAGCCGATCGCGCGGCCGTTGCGATAGACCCTCAATCCTTGGCCGCCCGTCTCGAGATCGGTGATCGGCCTGCCGCATTCCTCGAGCGTCACCTTGCGTTCGACCAGCTGCACCTTGCCCCCGACGCTGGCGAGATCGGCGAGGTAGTCGGCGATGTGCGCGCCCTTGACGCTCCCCGCCAGCAGCAGCCCGGTGAAGCGCACCGGGTTGATGACATTGTTGGCCCCAGCCTGCCGGGCGAGCAGTTCGTTGTCGTCGGCGCGCACCACCACGCTGATTGGCACGCGCGGCGCAAGGTGTCGGACGGTGAGGACGATCAGGATCGAGGTGTCGTCGCGTCCGGCCGAGACCAGCACGCTCGAAGCCTTGTCGATCCGCACCGCCTTCAGCGTCTCGTCGCGGGTGGCATCGGCGGCCATCACGTTGACGCCGAGCTTCTCGGCTTCGGCGAGCCGTTCCTCGACGCAGTCGATCACCACGATGCTGCGCGGATCGACCCCGCGCGCAATCAGTTCGCCGACGCTCTCGCCGTTCGAGACGCCGTAGCCCAGCACCACGACATGATCGCTTAGCTGTTCCTGGATGCGGGCCATGCGCCATTTCTCCCAGCTGCGCTTGATGACGAAATCATAGGCCGCGCCCACGAAGATGAACAGGACGGCGATCCGCACCGGCGTGACGATCACCGCCTCGATCAGCCGCGCCCGGTCGGAGATCGGCGCGATGTCGCCGAAGCCGGTGGTGGTGATGCTGATCATCGTGAAATAGACGACGTCGAGGAAGGTGATGACGTTGTCGTGATTGTCCTTGAGGCCCGCGCGGTCGAGCCAGTGGATCGTCACCACCAGCGCGATCAGCAGGAAGGCGAGGCCCATGCGGATACCGAGGTCGCCCCACACGGGGATCCGCACCTGCCGCCGCAGCGGCTGGAACTGGTCGGCGAGGAGCGCCTTGCGCCGGAACGGGTTGCGGCCGGTGGTCTGCGCCATCCCCGCCGCGCCCCGTCAGCCGCCGAACCGTTCGGCGAGGATGCCGAGGGTTGAATAGTGGGTGAGGTCGAGCTGGAGAGGGGTGACCGCGACATAGCCCTCCTCGATCGCCTCGAGATCGGTGCCGTGGTCGAGCGTGTGCTCGATCTGGTCGAGCCCGAACCAGAAATAGCGGTAGCCACGCGGATCGCGCCCCTCGACGAGGGTGCCGCGCGAATAGTCGTGGAAGCCCTGGCGCACGACGCGGATGCCCCTCACCGCCTCGGGGTCGCGCGGGGGGAAGTTGACGTTGACGAGGGTGCGCTCGGCCATCGGCGCGTCGATCAGGGGCGCGAGCACCTTCGCCCCCCATTCGCGCGCCGCGCCGAAGGGCACGTCGTCGGCCATGCCTTCGCGGGCATAGACCTGGCTGAAGGCGATCGAGCGAATGCCGGCCAGCGCCCCCTCGATCGCGGCCGAGACCGTGCCCGAATAGGTGATGTCGTCGGCAAGGTTCGCGCCGCGGTTGACGCCCGAGAGGATGATGTCGGGCGCTTCCGGCATGACGGTGCGCAGCGCCATCATCACGCTGTCGGTGGGCGTGCCGGTGACGGCGAAGCGCCGCTCGCCGTGCTTTTGCAGGCGCACCGGACGGGTGAGCGTGAGCGAGTGGCCCGCGCCCGATTGCTCCTCGGATGGGGCGCAGATCCAGATGTCGTCGGAGAACTGGCGGGCGATCTCCTCCAGCACCTTGAGGCCGGGGGCGTGGATGCCGTCGTCATTGGTGAGGAGGATTCTCACGAGGCCAACCCCTTGATCCTTTCGTGCATATTCAAAACTCCGTTCTTCCTGAGCTTGTCGAAGGGCCGTCCTTCTTTCTTGGCCATCAGCGCATCCCTCAAGAAAAGCGGCCCTACGACAAGCTCAGGGCGGACGGGTGTGGGGTTAATGGGGCGCAATAACCTCAAGCCCGCCCATGTAGGGCTTGAGAACTTCGGGCACGGTCACGCTGCCATTCTTGTTCTGGTAATTCTCGATCACCGCCACCAACGTGCGGCCGACCGCGAGGCCAGAGCCGTTCAAGGTGTGGACGAACTCGGTGCGCTTCTCGCCCGCCACCCGGTAACGGGTGTTCATGCGGCGGGCCTGGAAGTCGCCGGTGTTGGAACAGGAACTGATCTCGCGGAAGGCGCCCTGGCCGGGGAGCCAAACCTCCAGATCGTAGGTTTTCCGTGCGCCAAAACCCATGTCGCCGGTGCACAGCAGCAGCTTGCGGTGGGGGAGGGCGAGGCGCTCGAGGATGGTCTCGGCGGCGCGGGTCATGCGCTGGTGTTCGGCTTCGCTGTCTTCAGGCTTCACGATAGACACGAGCTCGCACTTTTCGAACTGGTGCTGGCGGATGAAGCCGCGCGTATCCCGCCCCGCCGCCCCGGCTTCCGAGCGGAAGCACAGGGTGAGCGCGGTGAGGCGCATGGGGAGCGCCGCCTCGTCGAGCAGCTCGCCCATGACGCTGGCGGTGAGGGAGACTTCCGAGGTGGGGATGAGCCAGCGGCCGTTGGTCGTGCAGAAGCTGTCTTCTGCGAACTTCGGCAGCTTGTCGGTGCCGTACATGGCATCGTCGCCCACCAGCACCGGCGGATTGCACTCCGCATAGCCGTGCTCCCCGGTTTGGACGTCGAGCATGAACTGACCGAGCGCGCGGTGCAGCCGCGCCATGCCGCCCCGCAGGAAGGTGAAGCGCGCGCCCGAGAGCCTTGCGCCGGTCTCGAAGTCCATGCCGAGCGCGGGGGCGATGTCGGCGTGCTCGCGGGGCGTGAAATCGAATTCCCGCGGCGTGCCCCAGCGGCTGATCTCGACATTGTCCTCCTCGCCCGCGCCATCCGGCACGTCGGCAGCCGGCAGGTTGGGGATGATCTCGAGCATCGCCTTGAGCTGACCCGCCAGCTCCTCCGCGCGGGCCTCCAGCGCGGGCATCCGGTCCTTGAGCGCGGCGACCTCGGCCTTGATCGCCTCGGCCCCCTCGCGGTCGCCCTTGGCCATCGCCGCGCCGATCAGCTTGGAAGCCTCGTTGCGGCGGCTCTGCGCGACCTGCACCGCGGTGGTCGCCGTGCGGCGTTCCTCGTCGAGCGCGACGAGCGCCGCCGCCTGCGGCTCCAGCCCGCGCCGGGCGAGCCCCGCATCGAAGGCCGCCGCGTTGTCCCTGATCCACCGGATATCGTGCATGGTGCGCGCCTATGCCCGCTCGCCAGCCCCAAGCCAAGGCGCAAATCGCGTGGAACAAGCCGCGGCCTGCGCGGGTTAGCGCAGCACAAGGAGACCTCGACCATGATCCGCAAACTCATCGGCGCCGCGATCGGCGCAAGCCTGTCCAGGCGGCACCCCGCCGCCGGCGGTGTCACCGGCGCGGTGATCGCCAGCGCGGTGCCTTTCTTCCTCTCGCGCGTGAGCCTGCCTGCGATGGCGGCGATGGGCGTCGGCGGCTATCTCGCCAAGCGCTATCTCGACCGCCAGCCGCCCGCGCCGCCGGCCAGTGCGGCGCCCGCGACACCGCCGCCCCCGCAGCCGCCCCGTCCCTGACGACCGCCGGCTTGCTGGCGGCACCGGCGGGCGCTAAATCGCCTGCCTATGATCCTCGCCATCAACGCACTCGGCGATCCCCAGCACCTTGCCGCGATCGCCGAGCGCGTCGCCCTGCTCGAATGGCGTGACGGGCGCGAGACGGCGGGATCGGTGGCGCGCGAGGTCAAGCGCAACGAACAGGCGGCGATGGACAGCATCGCGGGCCGCGCGCTCCAGGACGAGCTGTCGCGGATCGTCGCCGACAATCCGGTGGTGCAGGCCGCCGCCCAGCCACGCCGCTTCTCGCCGCTGATCGTCAGCCGGACGGGGGTGGACGGGGGCTACGGCGCGCATGTCGACAACGCGCTGATGGGCCGGGGCACCGCGAGGCTGCGCACCGACCTGTCCTTCACCCTGTTCCTCTCTCCGCCCGGCGACTACGACGGGGGCGAGCTCGTCATCCACGCCGCCGGGATGACCCAGGAAGTGAAGGGCGAGGCGGGCTACCTGGTTCTCTACCCCTCGGGCAGCATCCACGAGGTGCGCCCCGTTACGCGCGGCACGCGGATCGTCGCGGTCGGCTGGATCGAGAGCCTCGTCGCCGATGCGGCGCAGCGCGAGATGCTGTTCGACCTCGAGAACCTGCGCTCGGCCCTGCGCCGTCAGCTGCCCACGCAATCGGCCGAGCTGCTGACGCTCGACAAGAGCATCGCCAACCTATTGCGGATGTGGGCGCGCCCCTGACGGGCGGGGCGCGGCGGCGCGCCTGCCCTTGTGGGTGAACCAGACGATGAGCCCGACCCCGATGACGCTCGGCCCCGCCCAGATCGCGGGGTTGAAGACATGCTCGGGCACGATCCGGATCAGGCCCACCGACATGAAGGCGGTGTAAGCCGAGATGCCCATGCCGATGAGCGCGCGGAAGTGCTCGCCCACATGGCTGCCACGCGGCGGATCGGTGCGGCGCCAGATGTAGAGCTGCTGGATCGCCATCGCGAGAATCCCGATGACAGCGACCAGCACCATCAGCGGATGGCCCACCTTGATGCCGTAGAGCCCGCACCACGCGCCCGAGATCACCACCGCCGCGATGACGCCCTGGTGGCGCAGCGAGCGCAGGGCGCGCCGGTCGCGGCTGTGGCGCACCACGGCGAGGCCGTAGTCCACGAAGCCGATGGTCAGCACCCCGAGATAGAGCATCATCCAGCCGAACAGTCCCTCGAACAGCGCGCGGTCGGTGATTTCGGGGTGGCGCAGGTCCGGTCCGTAGAGCGACAGCAGCGCCATCGCGATCGCCAGCCCGCCCGCACCGAGAAAGCCGTAGCACGCCGCGCGGCCCCACTTGCGGTGGTTGGGGGCGCCCTTGCGGGTGGCGATCGGTCCCCAGAAAGCCGTCAGCCCCACCGCGCCGGTGACGACATGGGCGACAACAAGAGCCTCGAACAGCGCCATGCCTTCAGCATGGCACAGATCAGGCTGCTATCCTAGACTGGACAAAGGTGAGCGCTTCGCCCGCCCGTGCTACCTTACCCGCGAGGGTGCCACTAGCACGGCGTTGGCGATCATCAGGTCGAGCCCTTCGAGGAAGGCGCGGGCCGAGGGATCGTGGGCGAAGCCGATCACCAGCCCGCGTCCCTGCTGCTGCGCCATGAGGTAGGGCTTGTAGGCGAGCTGCCGCCGGTTCTCGTCCCACACATAGCCGCTGGCGATGAGATTGCCCGGCGCGGCGAAGCGCATCACGTTTGCGCCCTTTGCCCGGTCGAGCGGGGTGAAGATCTGCGTGCCCGTCGCCAGCACCACGGCGCCCTCGTCATAGCCGGCCGAGAGGAAGTGGTCGGGCTCGCCCACCACGTTGAGAAGCGCGCCGGGGAGGGTATCGGGCAGGGCGGCCTCGTCCCGGATCGCCTCGCGATACTCAGCGTCGGTCGCGATCTCCTGCCCTTCGGCAAGCTCGCCCGCCTGCTTGTCCTTCGCTTCCGGCTCGCCTCCCAGCGCCGCCTCGCGCTTGACGGCGAGGAGCGGGCTGTCGCCGCGGTTGAAGCTCTCGAGGCTCTCGCCCACCGCCACCAGCACGCCGCCGCGCTGGACGAAGCTGCGGATCGCGCGCAGGCCGCCTTCGCCGAGCACCTGCGAGGGATCGCCCTCAGGCACCAGCAGGACGTCGTAGTCGGCAAGGTCGGCGCGGGCGAGGCGGGCGGTGCGGATCGGGGTTACCGGCAGCCCGAGGCGCTGTTCGAGCACGTAGCGCAGCGCCCCGGCGCTGAGCTGCGATATCCCGTCGTCCCAGGCCACCGCCACGCGGGGCAGGGTGAGGCGCACGAAATGCTCGCTGCCGAGATTGGGCCCGCTGTCGACCCAGCCGCTATCGAGTGCGACCGTGTGCGCGCCGACCTCGCGGGCGAGAGCGGCAAGGCGCGCCATCGTCTCCGGCGTGTTGCTGCCTGCGGGGAACACCACCGTGCCGCGCGGGAAACTGCGCCCGCCGGCGGTGAAGGCGCGGTCGGTGACCCGCCCCTCGATGCCTTCGCGAAGGGCGAGCGTCACGAGCCGCGCCTGCCCGCTGTCGCTCCAGGGCACGGCGATGGCGAATGCGCCGCTGCCCTCGGCCCGCGAGGCGATCGGCGCATCGGGGCGGAGCGGATCGCTGCCAGCGGCCGCGTTGCACAGCGCGACATCGACGCCCGCCATCGGCCCCACCGACCACGCCGTCACGTCGTAGAGTTCGTGCGGCAGGTCTTGCGCGCGGCGACGCTCCTGTTCGGCGAGGAAATCGGCGGGCAGCGGCGTGTCGCGGTCGAGCAGGCTCCTGACCAGCCGCGCGGCCGGCTGCGCCTGCGGCACCGCGAAGTAGCCCGCCGGATAGCTGCGCCCGCAGGCGCTCGCCGCGCCGTCGCGCCGCAGCACCGTGATGCCCTGTTCGGCGAGCCGCCGGCCGAGCCGCTCGGCATTCCAGCGCCGCTTGGCGAGGTCGATGATGTAGCTCCCCCGCCCCGCAGCGCCGCCGGCGTTGGCGGCCCGGTAGGCGGCGAAATCGGCGAGGAAACGGCGCGGATTGTCGGCCACGGCGGCGGCGGTGGCGAGGCTGGCGGTGAAGTGGTTCGCCACCCCGTCGGCATAGGTAAGCGCGGTCCCGTCGCGCCGTGCGAACACGAGGCCGCGTGCCGAGCCCTGTTCGTAGGTCGAGCCGATCGCGCCCTGATGCGCGTTCCAGGTGTCGCCATAGCCGGGGTAGAAGAGGTCATAGACCTCGCGCGTGAAATAGGGCTCGCCGCGCTCGTCGAAGGCGGCAGCGTTGTAGCGGCCGATCAGCTCGTAGGCGCGGATCTGCGCCGCGGTGAGGTTGGGGTTGAAAGGCTGGGCGGCCGGCGAGAAGAAATAGGTCTCGTCGCCGCCCATTTCGTGAAGATCGACCACCACCACGGGGTTCCACTCGCGGATCGCGGCGACCTTGCCGCGGGTCTCGGGCTGCGAAAGCGTGAACCAGTCGCGATTGAGGTCGAACATGTAGTGGTTCACGCGCCCGCTTGGCCAGGGCTCGTCGTGCTCGGCGGCCTGGCGGTCGGCGGCGGGGACGATCCCGGTCGAGGCGAGGAAATTATTGAGGAAACGCGCCCGCCCGTCGGGGTTCTGCATTGGGTCGATCACCACGATGGTCTCGGCCATGATCTTCGCCGCGCGGGCATCGCCTTGCGCGGCGAGCAGGTGATAGGCGGTCATCAGCGCCGCATCGGTCGAAGAGATCTCGTTGCCGTGGACCCCGTAGGCGAGCCAGGTGACGGGGAGCGCACTGCCGTTTCCTGCGCGGCCCGCTGCGATGGCGGCAAGATCGGCCTTGATCGCTTCGAGCCGAGCCAGGTTGGCCGGTGCCGAGAGCACCAGGTAGTAGAGCGGCCGCCCCTCCCAACTGGTCGCGTATTGCACCAGACGGGTGCGGTCCGGCGCGGCCTTGGCGAGCGCGCGCAGATAGCCATAGGTCTGGTCTGGAGAGGTGATGCGGGTGCCTGGCGCATGGCCGACGGTGGCGGTGAGCGTGGGGACGGCGGCATCGAACTGGCCCTCGCCGAAGGACTGCGCCGCGCCCGGCGCGCCGGCGCCCACCAGCGCCGCCAGCACGATGAGGCACCGGCCCCAAACAGTGTTCCGCATCATTGACCTCGATTGATTTGCGCAGAGAGGGAAACTTCCCAGCAGTGCCCCGACCCGGCGGTCGCGGTCAAGCGGGGAGCGACGCTCTACCCGATCTCCTGCCGTCAGCATTCTCGCCCGTAGCCCCGTAACAGGCGCTCGACGGCCCGGGCGAGGCCATGGCTGCCGAACTCGCCGCGCAGTTCCTCGATCTGACCTGCGGGCTGGCCGCGCATACCGGCGCGAGGGCGACCGCCGGGGCCCTGCGTACGGGCGGACTTCGCAAGACGCCCGCAAGTTCGGACTGCCGCTGCCCGGCACCGGACCATAAGGTCCAAGACGACAGCGATATCGAATGCGTTTCCCGTTTATGCCTTGCGGGAAGGGCTTATGTTTGCGTGCCAAGGGATCACGATCGTCGAGACATCCGGCTGCATGTTCATCGATACGCCACGACGCATACTTTTCATCCACAATCCCAAGACTGCAGGCCTCGCCATCGCCCGGGCCATCGGGTTCTGCGAGGAAAGACCGCTGGGGATGATGCACCTGACATCGTCGGTGGTGCGCAAGGCCCTTCTCCAAGGCGCATGGGACGATTTCTATTCGTTCTGCTTCGTGCGCGAGCCTGTGGCGCGCTATTATTCGCTCTACCACTATCAGCGCTCGGTCGGGTACGGCTTGCTGCTTGGCGAGAACGAAAGCCACCGGATCGCACGGACCTACAGTTTCGTCGAATGGCTCTACTTCAACATCCGCGGGGGCGCACGATCGAACCACTTCGGCGTCCCGCAAGCGCATTGGTATGGCGGCGTGACCAAGGTCTTCCGTTTCGAGGACATGGTTGCGGCGATCGAAGAGCTGTCGCAGGATCTCGGCATCGCGCTACCGATCGAGGAGCGCAACCGCGGCCGCTACCCTGCACTGGACCGCAAGACGGTTCCCGCCGACGCGGTGCGGGCGATCTACGAAATCGATCACCAGTGTATCAGCGATTACTACGCCGACTGCACTTAGGCGGCCGTTGCCCCGCCGCCACCCGGCACCGCGCCTATCGCCCGGTGCCTTTGCCCTCGCCAAGGCAATCGCCGAGGAAACCGTCCAGAACCGGGCGGTAGGCGGCGAAGTTGTAGGCGTTGTCGATCGAGTGGTCGATCCCGTGCAGCTGCGTGAGCCGACGGATCGAGCCGCCCTCGGCCAGGCTACCCAGATCGGACCGGCTGACGGCAAGATCGCCCGAGGCAAAGGCAATGCTGACGTTGGGATGAGGGCCGGGGCCTAGCAACGAGGCAAGGTCGCGCGTTTCGCTGCCAGCGAAGTAATCCAGGAGTGCCTTGTCGGTCGCAACCGTCACACTCGGCGTGCCGGGGATCGTCGATGCAAGGGTGACCGGCTTCGCGACACCGCCGTTTGCCCTCACCCGCGCCGCATAGGTTTCCGGAGAGGGCGCCAGCGGAGAGATCAGCAGGAACTGCGTCCCCGGGTGTCGCGCGACGCTGGCTGCGGCGACGCTCGTTCCCAGGCTGAACCCGACCACACAGACCGGCCCGCGCGTTTCCAGAGCCGTTATCAGCCGGTCGATCTCGGCCCGCGCACGTGCCACATCGCCCGGCCCGGTGCGAACCTGATCGATCCCGACATATGATGGCACCACCAGTCTTGCATTTCCCGCCCAGTGCGACAGGAAATGGTTGAGTGCAGCGCGCAGCGCGAGGCCGCTGTTGATGATGTTCCCGTAGGGCCCGCCGGGGAGGTACACGATCGTACCTCTTGGCCGCTCATCCGGATGGGACACTATAGCGGGCATAGCGTTATCGGGGCCGGGGAAGCCAGCGACGGTCAACGTGAAGCCCGGCCCTGCCAGTCTGGTCCCGCAGGGAAAATCGCCCGGTTGGCGCACGAAGTTACCCGCAGCGAATGCGCGGGAGCGGATGTCGGTGCCGCACGCCGCAAACGGCGTCGGCACCGCTTGCGCTGCAACCGGGCGCAGGTCGACCATAGCGTCGGTCAGCGCAATCCTGTCGCCGCCGATCAGCAGGCGCTTCGTGCCGGGACCGCTCGCCCCGCTGATCCAGGCGCTGAGGGGGCGCCCGTCCGCCGCCTGCCGGCACCAGCGCTTGCCTTCGTTCCACCAACCGGTCCCTTCGCCGTCGCGCAGGGGGGAGCCGGCTGGCGCTGGACCGCAAGGGTCCGTCGACGGCCGAACCGAAAGGGACATGAACATGCCGCGGCGGGGCGTTTCGTTCTCGGAGGCCGGCGGCCCACCGTCGCACGCGACGGTTGCCAGAACCGGCAGCATCCAAGCGGTCATGCGCCCCGCACGCGGTTTCATCAGAAGGACCAGGTCCCCTTGAGGGTAATGCTCACCGATGTTGAATCGTTGGTCGCCACACCCACGCCAAGAGTTGCGCCTTGGACATTGAAGGAAGGCTGGCCGTTAACGTTGCTCAAGGTGAGTTCTTCCTGACCATTGGGGTCATGCGTGAAGGTCGCCTTCAGTTGATCGTTTTCGTCGTAGAAGCACCAGGTGCCGTTGTCGTTCCAGAATTGCGTCCAGTCACCGATGGCGGGCATCAGCATCTGCACATCGCCCCAATCCTCGAACATGTTCGGCCACCAGTCGTTCACCGGGCAGGTTTCCGAAGGCTTGGGCGCGGTGACGACGATCTCGTTGTCGGTATCGGGCGGGGGCGGAGGCGTATCGCCGCCATCACCGCCGCCGCCGCCGTCGCCGCCATCGCCGTAGTCACCGTAATCGCCATAGTCGCCCCACCAATCGCCATAGTCGCCCCAGTCGCCATCATCGCCGCCGGTCACGACGATCTCGCCGGTGTTGTAGCCACCGCCAATCAGCTCCAGTTCCTTCTTCGTCAATTCACGCATGACGTTCTCCTGTCTGGCCCATGAGTGCGGGCCCTTCTTGTCTGCCGATCTTGGCAGCAAGTCATCCGGGCCCTGTTCAACCCTCTATGGATTATTAACATCAGAGGTGGCGGGAAAGAACGAAGCAAAAGGTCCGATAATGTAAAGTTATCGGTTGTTCGCGGCGGCCCAATGCAATTTGATTATATCGGCCATTTTTCCTTATCAATTTGGAAGTGGTGCAGGATACTGACGCGCGAAGCCCGGCCTTTTCGTGTTTTCGTCATCGCGGGCCACAAAGGAACTGTCCGCCTCACTAGATCCGGCCACCTCGTTGAACGCGCGCGGGACTGTCACATGCTTCGGCTCCGGTGTTCGGGCGGAACGAAGGACTTGATGACGATCACCGAGCGCAGCGCGGGACAATCGCGGGCCGGGGAGCGCGCGGCATGCGGGATCGTCCCGCTGAAATGGACAAGCCGCCCTGGCTTGGGGAAGGCCGCGTGCAGGATCGCGTCCCTGCTGTCGTTGAAGAACAGCGTCTCCCCGCCCCAATTGATGTCCCACTTGGGATGCGCGTAGTAGAGCGAGGTGTAATGGCCCGCGCCGCGTGCATCCGTGTGGACATGGCCGTCGCCGCCGAAGGTGTGCCCATTGGCATAGACGCGCACCGGCACGTGGCCCTTGCCGATCGATTGCTGTATCAGTCGCCACAGTTCGAGTACCGGCGCCACCAGCGCGCGATCGTGAAGCTCCGGCTCACAATCGACCTCGCCGCCGTCATCGTTGTCGCCGGCGAAATGCGAATGCCAGAAAAAGTGATTGGTCTGCGTGTCCGCTGCCTTCCAGCCATAGCGCCAGATGTTCATCTCCATCAGCGCGGAGAGCTTGAGCTGCAGCAGCGTCGGCACGAAATCGTCAAGCACCATGAAGCGCCGTGCATCGTCCGCCTGCGCACCTGCTATCCGTTCGTCGCAGACCTGTACAGGCGTGGGCGCGCTGACGATCAGCGCGTCGATCTCCGCAGCAGCCTCGGCGCAAAGCAGCGCGCGTGCCGCCTTGAAGAAGGAAATGTTGCGCGGCTTGTTGCGCGCGCGCATCCGCGGAAACTGTTCGAGCCAGTTGGCGGCGAAGATGTGCAGCAGCGAATTCTCGCGCTGGTCGAGCGGCGCGCCTTCGCTCTCCGGCAGCGCGCTGACCTTCCTCATGATATCCGAGGTGAACCGTCCCGTGTCGAGCGAGCAGAAGGCGAAGGCCAGCGCCTCTGCTTCGCCCCCGATGACCTCGGCGACCCGCGGCCGGGCCGAGAGGGGCAGGGTCTGTCGGCGAAAGCTGGTGGTCCCATAGATCGAATGGAAGAGTCCCGCGAGGGTGGTTGGTCGGTCGCACCCCCACGCCTCGAGCTTGTCATGGACCCCCTTCAGATGGTCGAACAGGGTCGCGCCGCTATGCGCAACGTTGATGCCGGGAAAGGACCGCAAAAAGGCCAGGGCGCGGGCCTCGACGTCTTCGGGCATCGCGTGCGCGGAGTGCGTCTCCGGCGTCGCTATCGTGGTCGCGTTCATCGTGCCTTCCTCCTCACCCGACATGGCATGGGCGAGAAAGAATTCGGTCATTCGCCCCGCGTAGGCCAGTCGCAATCGGGTCCGATAGCGGACCGGATTTGGCTGGGTTCGGGGCCTTTGCGATCCACCGCGATCAATGCTGCGCGATCTGGACGAGCAGCTGCGTCATCTTTTCGTTGGCGCAATCGGAAAGCTTCACGAACCGCCGCCGCCGGTCGCCGGTGTCCTGATAGCGCAGGATGATCCGCCGATCCTCGAGCAGCTGGCACCACCTGAGCGCCGAAGACATCGGCACCGCCGCCGCGATGCAGGCATTGCCGACGGTGACCTTGTAATCCTCGGCCCGAGCCACGTAGAGCTCCAGCAAGATGTCCCAACCGGGCTCTGCGAACAGGCCCACACCGAACAGCTTGGCGCGCTGCCGCCGCATCTTGATGGCCTGCTTGGCGACGGCGACCGCGAGCACCACCGCCTCGCCAGTGGGCGCGTCATGGCTGCCAGACCCGGCCTGATCGCTGCCGATGCCCGACAGGAAGCTTGCCAATCTATCCAATTCGCCCAGCAACCGCCGCACTTCGGTGCCAAGATAGGAGATTTCCGCAGGTGGTTTGCCAACTTCAACCAGTCGGAGCGCGTCTATTTCTAGAGGCACCGCCAGGTTCAGATTTCCCGTCATCTTCATTTACTCCGACAAACAAAAACGATCCCTCTTGTCAAAAGCATGATTCTTCGAAACACCTCCCAACGATCAATTGCAGGCGCAGTTCTGCCGATCTTTCAGCGACATGCTGCAACGCCACCCGAAGGGTGCCAAGTCCGAGGCGACAGAACGTTCAGCGATTTGGCCAGTCTGAATTTTTCCTGACTCATGAAAATACACGACGGCTTTCCTTTATTGTCTGATCGGTAAGCCATCGGTAAGCAGACATCCTCTACCTGGACCCAGTATATTGCTGAAATTGCAACTAATGGCGTCCGGACGATTTGCATCGCCCCTCTACTTCCCCCAAGCCGTTTCGCAGGCGCAAGCGGGAATCGCCCCAATCTGAAACCCTTATTCGCCTTTCGACTCTGAGTTTGGGCATGATTGTCTCTTCAAATGCGCTTCCGGCTTGGGAAGGTTGGGATGCTATCCGGCGGGCGCTGACATTGCGTGGCGGTGCCGAGGCGTTTGGGATCGAGACGTGAGCCAGCCGTTGAACGACACACTGACCCTATCGCGAAGCCCCGGGCACGCGATTTTCCGGGCCGAGGCGCTGGAAGGGCTGCGCACCCGTTACGGCAAGCCTGTCCCCCTGTTCGGGATCACCAGCTGGGCGATCGTCACATTCATGGTCGCGGTGCTGGTGTGCGTGGCGCTGTTCCTGATCTTTTCCCGGTTCGCGCGCGAGGAGACCGTCTCGGGACAATTGCAGCCGGCGAGCGGCAGTGCGGATATCCTCGCCACCCGGCCCGGGCGAATCGTGGCGGTCTATGTGAGAGAAGGCCAGCACGTCACGAAAGGCCAGCCGCTGATGCGCATCTCGGTGGACCAGACGCTCGATTCGCGGGGCGGCTCGCTCGGCGAGCGGGTGCTTGCGGCCAACCAGTTGCAGACCAGCGAACTGCAGACCGCGCTCGCCGCGCTGCAATCCGCCAACGACGCGCGCCGCCGGGAAATGGCCAGCCGCATCGCGGGCGCGCGGGCCCAGATCGCCCATCTCATCACCAGTCTCGAACTTGCCCGCGAGCGTCAACGCCTGGAGCAGGAAAACCTCGACGGGTTACGCACATTGGAAGCGCGCGGCTTTGCGCCGGCGATCAAGGTCCGCGAGAAACAGGCGCAGGTGCTCGGGCTGCGACAGGCCGCCGCCGAGACGGAGCGCCAGATCTCGCAGATCCGCGCGGACATCACCGCGATGGAAGCGACGCAGGCGCAGGCCATTGCCGATAACCAGCAGTCCGCCGCCCGCGTGCGATCGGAACAGGCCGCGCTAGCCGAGCGCAAGGCGCAGGCGGATGCGGCCAGCGGGTTCGAACTGCTCGCGCCCTATGACGGGCAGGTGGTGACGATGCGGTCCACGGTCGGCAAGACGGTCGATCCCACGATGGCGCTGGCGACGATTCTGCCGTCCGATGCCGAACTCGAGGCGGTCCTGTGGGTGCCCAGCCGCGCGATCGGCTTCGTGAAGCCGGGTGACGAGGTCCGCCTGATGTTCGATCCCTTCCCCTTCGAACGGTTCGGCACGGGTCGCGGCAAGGTTCTGGCCGTCTCCTCCACCCCGGTCGCGCCGGGTGAAGCCGCGATGCAGGCGTCCGAAGAGAAGGAGGCGCTCTACCGGGTCAGGGTCAGCCTCGCCGCCCAATCAATCAAGGCCTATGGCAAGACCTGGGGGCTGGTGCCGGGCAGCCGCCTGCAGGCCGATCTGATCCTCGAGCGGCAATCGCTGCTGGACTGGCTGCTCAACCCCGTGCGCGCCATCGAGCAGCGCTCGAAATGAACAGCTGTGCAACCCGCAACCTGCAGACCGAGGCAGCGGAGTGCGGCCTGGCCTGTCTCGCCGCAGCGGCGCAGAAGGCTGGGTCGGACATCGAACTGCCGTGGCTGCGCCAGCATTTTCCCGGCTCCATCCGCGGCATGAACATGCGCGAATTGAGCGAGACCGCGCACGCGATCGGGATGACGAGCCGGGCAGTGCGCTGCGAGCCGGACGAGCTCGGCTCGCTGCAATTGCCCGCGATCCTGCACTGGGGCTTTTCCCATTTCGTGCTGCTCGACAAGGTTGGCCGGCGATCGATCCGGATTTTCGATCCCGCGCAAGGCTACCGCACGATTCGCCGCGACGAGATCAATCTGCGGTTCACCGGGATCGCGCTCGAACTCGCCGCGGCGCCCGATTTCCGCAAGAAATCGCAGCGCCCCGCCTTCAATCCGCTGTCGCTGATCGCGTGGTCGGGGGATGTGAAGGCGGGGCTCGTGCAGGCCCTGTTCCTGTCGCTGATCCTTCAGGTCTATCTGGTTGCCTCGCCGCTCTACATCCAAGTCGCGGTCGACAGCGGCGCATTGCAGGGCGACAGCGAACTGCTGGGTGCCGTGACGATCGGCTTCGTGCTCTTTGCTATGTTCAACGCCGGCGCGCAGGCGATGCGCGCGGTGGTGTTGCAGCGGCTGTCCGCATTGCTGAGCTGGGATATGAGCCGGCGGCTGTTCCATCACCTCGTGCGGCTGCCGCTGGGTTGGTTCGAAAGGCGCAAGCTCGCCGATACGATGGCGCGCTTCCAGGCGATCGACCCGATCAAGGCGCTGATCGCCAACGGTCTGATCGCCTCGCTGCTCGACGGGATGCTCTCGATCAGCATGCTGGTTCTGATGTTCGTCTATTCGCCCTCGCTGGCACTAGTCGCGCTTGCCGGCTTTGCGGCCTTCCTGATCGTCCGTTTCGCCTCACTGCCGCTGACCCTGCGCTTCGAGGCGGACCAGTTCCGCGCCTCGATCGCCGAGCAGGGCCGCCGCATCGAGACACTGCGGTCCATTCAGACCATCAAGGTCATGTCGGGCGAAGCGCAGCGCGAAGGCGTGTGGGCGAACAAGCAGGCGATCCTGGTCAAGAGCCAGCAGAACGCAGGGCTCGCCAATGGTCTCGTCGGCACGTTCCAGCAATTCTGCGAGACGGTCATCATCATTCTGGTCGTCTATGTCGGCGCGCAGCAGGTCCTGGCGGGCGCCTTTTCGATCGGTGCGCTCTATGCCTTCGTGTCGTATCGCCAGCAATTCGCGACGCGTGCCGCAGGGCTTGTCGAAACCTTCATCAGCTGGCGGCTGCTCGAGGTCTACAATTCGCGGATCGCCGATATCGTGCTCACCGAGCCCGAACAGGGGCTTGAATCCGAACCGGCGTGCCTTCCCGAAATGCGCGGCAAGCTCGAGGTTGTGTCGGCATCGTTCCGTTACAGCCCCAATGATCCGTTCGTTTTCCAGAATGTCACCTTCGGCGTCGAGGCCGGGGAATTCGTGGCCATCGTCGGTCGTTCGGGATGCGGCAAATCGACATTGCTGAAGACGATGTGCGGCCTTTACCCGCTATCCTTCGGCGATGTGCGGGTCGATGGGTTGCCGCTGTCGATCTGGGGGCCGCGGGCAATCCGCGAAAGCTTTGGCGTGGTGCTCCAGAACGATAGCCTGCTGCCCGGATCGGTGCTCGAGAACATCACCTTCTTCGGTGACGAGCCGGATGTCGAATGGGCGTGGCACTGCATGGAAAAGGCGGTCATCGCCGACGAAGTGCGGCGGATGCCGATGGCTGAGCACACCTATGTGGGCGATCTCGGGGCGGCGCTATCGGGCGGGCAGATCCAGCGCATCCTGCTGGCGCGCGCTTTGTACAAGCGCCCCAGGTTCCTGATCCTCGACGAAGCGACCGCACATCTCGATATCGAGCGCGAGGACCGGATCAACGAACACCTGCGCGCGCTTTCGATCACTCGGCTGGTGATCGCGCATCGCCCGGACACCATCGCCAACGCCGACCGCGTCCTGCTGCTGCAGGGTGCGGTGACCGATCTTGGCAAGGGTTCGGACTACATTGCGAAGCTGCGCAGCAGGCGATCCTCGATCGCAGCCGTTGGCTGACGGGTGCGGATGGCCGTGCGATTCGCCTTCCGCGCCGAGAATGCTTCATGCAGGTGATCGCCCTACCGGGGCTGCCGTGCATCCCGCCGCTCGGGATCGGGCGCGAGGCGGAGCGGCGGCTGGAGCGGTTGGCGAGCGTGGGACATCTGCCAAGGCCGCTGGTCACCGGTTACGAGGGATGCCGGGCCGCGCTCGTCCGGGCACGGCTGGCTGGGCTCGCGGATCCGCTCGCCGCACATCTGCCCGTCCATCTCGCAAGACCCGCGTTCAAGCAGCGTTCGGCGTTCGAGGCGCGCATCGCCGACACCCTGGCTCCGGTTTCCCGCGCCGAGCTTTCGGACGAGACGGACTGGGTGGCGCGGCTGCACGATATCGCCTTTCGCATTCACGGGCGCGAAACCCGCCTGCGATGCACGCCCATCGGCACCGAGCCTGGCTATGGCGGCACGATTCTCTCTTATCCCCCGGCCGGTCAGGTTGGTCCGTCGCTGCGCAGGATTGCGCAAGAGGTCGCAAGCGCGCGCGGCAACTCGCTCGTCGAGATCGCGGCCTATGTGATGCTGGCCTGCACCACCGTGCATCCCTTCACTGACGGCAATGGCCGCGCCGCGCGCATCCTCTTCAACCTTGCGCTGCGGGGCCGGTTTCCCGCCCTGCCTTATCTCGCGATCAAGGAAATCACCCAGTTCGCGCAAGGCGATTATCTGATCGCCATGAACCGGGTTCATTTCCGCCAAGACTGGGAGCCCTTTTTTAGGTGGCTCGAGGCGATACTCGATATTCACCTCGCCATCGGCGCGTCCGGCTCGGCCGCGTAGATGTTGGCCTTCGCGTCCCGGGAAACGTCGACATAGAGGCGCTTTGCTGCGCCCGTCACGCTATGGCCGGGACGCGTGACCTGCGCTTCGGAGGCCAGGTAAACGACGAAGGAGATCCCGTTGTCGGTGCAGGTCGGGACGACTCGGTCGAGGAACGGCCGGTCGATCGCGGCAATCGCCGCCGGGAGCGGGGGAAGCGCAGGGTTCCGTGTCCCATCCGCCTCCTCATTGACCTTCACGGACACCGCATCGAGACGGAACGCGCCCTGGCCCTGCGAGCCGGTCAGGATGGTGAACCCCAGCGAGGCGACCATCGCCTCGCATCGCGCTTCGACGACATGCGACACGGCCGAAGGAGCCCAGGACGGCGGCGACGCTTCAGCCGAGGTCGCAAGGCACAGCGCACACAACGACATCGCGATGACAGGCAGACGTTTCATCTTGCACCTCTCGTGTCAGGTTCTCGGCCGGAAGCGCCGCGTCGCAGGTCAGTTGCCGCAGGGTTGACCGCCGGCAGTTCCGTCAGGCAGATTAACGCCTTCACGCTTCTGTTGATCGGTCAAGCCTTCGTACAGGGCGCGATCCGAATAGGCGAATTCGCGAAGATTGCCGTTCCCGTCGAGGATATACAGACTGTAGGTCGCAGCATTGGCGCCGGCAGCGATGTCGCCTGCGGCCTTCCCCCAATCGGCCGATGATGGATAGCGGTTGAGCTCAATATCGCTCATGAGACCCGCGGGATGGTTGTGTACGTTTCCGACGATTGTGCTGCGGTCGAGCCCGGCTGCGTCAAAATCGGCATAGAGTTGCGTCGTGTCGAACAGCTGCCCCGTCACCCCGACGGAGGGCAGTTCTTGCGGGCCGAAACTCTGGATGTTGCCTGCGGCATCGCGGTACAGAATGCCGCCATATTCCGATCTGGCGTTGTAGTTGTTCAGGTCGAACCCGCCCGGTGTAATCCCGAAGGCGGCGTTGATCTGGTCGGCCACTGATCGCGCGCGCTCGTCCGCCTGCGCCTCCTGCTGTTCGCAGGTGGGCGGTTCGGGCGGTGGCGGTTCGTCCCCGCCGCCCCCGCCGCTGTCGCCGCCGTAATCATCGCCATAGTCGCCCCACCAATCGCCCCAGTCCCCCCAATCGCCCCAGTCGCCATCGTCGCCTCCGGTGACCACGATTTCGCCGGTGTTGTAGCCACCGCCGATCAACTCCAGCTCTTTCTTGGTAAGCTCGCGCATGATGTCCTCTTCCCCTGTCTCGCTCGGGAGCCCGATTCTCTACTTTGCCTTTCCGGCCGTCCCATTCAGCCGGTGTGCTGCTGGCGGATGGTTCGCGGTTCTTTCCCAGCCGGTTCGAGAGGCCGCCTATTTCGCCAGCGTCTGCTCCGGCGCCTCGATGTCGCCGAGCGCGGCGTCGATCGCGCGCGGATGCGGGATCGCCAGAAGCTGCGCGTTGCGCTCCCCGCGAAGATTGAAGCCGCAGGCGGCGACCACCGCTTCGGGGTCGGCGCGGTAACGATCCTGCAGCGCAAGATCCTCGCTGAGGCCCAGCATAAAGCGGTATTCGGGGGTATTGGAGGTCAGGCGGTAATGCTCGGGCGCCCTGAATTGCCCGAAGAACTGCAGCGCCTCGGCCTCGCGCCGCCCGTAGCGGACATAGTTGAATGTGCGCAGCGGCACGCGCGGGCGACTGCTGCCGGGCGTGTCCTCACGTCCGAACCGGGTGGACATCGCGATGTCGGTGGTGACGCCATCCCTGGGCTCGATATAGAAGGTCGACAGCGAGCAGATATGTTCGCGTTGCTCCGGCTTGAGCAGGTCGCCGATACGGATCTGTTCGATCAGCGGATCGATCCCGACATATTGCGGCGCGATGTAATGGGTGACCGGCCAGTCCTCGCCATAAACCTCGGCCAGAAGGGCAGCAAGATCGGCATAGCCCTTGTTCTCGAACCCGCGCGGTTTGAACTGGAACTCGCCGACAACGCCCACCTGCCACAGGATGATGTGCAGCGACGGATCGATCCTGCGTTTGCGGAGCAGGAGGTCGGTCGCCTCGAAGCTCGCCATGCCCGGCAGCGCGGGGTCGAATCCGATGTCGGCCACCAGATGATCGAGCGCGGAGATCCCCGGCCGCATCCGCGCACGGTGCCCTTCCTGCCGGGCGACGTGGACCGCGCGGTGGGCGGGCATCGCGAAGATGCCGGGGTGCCCATAGAAGATCGCGACGACCTTCCTGCCACAGCGCACGTGGTGCAGCATCGCCTCGGCCATCCGGACATAGGTCAGGTGGCGGTCGATATCCTCGCCGTAGAGGATGCGCAGATCGTAGGCATCGGGCCGCAGTTCGCCGACGCGGGCCTGGGTGACCTTGTCGTAGACGCAGTGGAAGACCACATCCGCAGAGCGAATCTCGCTCTCGGCATCACGGGTAAGATCGATGATCGAAATGCCCGATCCCAGCACGATCAGCTCGCCCTTCCGGTCGCTGTCGTAGCGGGCGCCCGCAATCTCCTCAGCGAGCGCGGTCCACCGCGCGATCATGGTGTCGGTGGTCGGGAACTGGGCGGTCATGGGCGCTCCTCCGGTCTCGCAACTCTCGCTCGGCTGCGACAGGCAGAGGGCTATCATTCCCGGGCCCCGACCCGAACAGGCCAAAGGGTCCGATATCGCTCGGGCTCTGGAGGAAGTGACCGGTTCCCGGATCGCGCCGGATCGGGTGCGCACAGCTGGGACCGTGCCAGCCACTGGAGCAGGGTTACAGCTGCGAACCCCCGCCGAACGCGCCCAGAAGGTTTCCCGTGTCCGGTTTCATGAGATCCGGCACCATCTGTTCTGAGTCTTCGAAAAGATGGTGGGCGCGACAGGGATTGAACCTGTGACCCCACCCGTGTGAAGGGTGTGCTCTACCGCTGAGCTACGCGCCCGCCCGAGGGCCTGTTGCCCGGACAGGGGGGCGCCTTTACCGGGGGCGACGACGCTTGGCAAGCACCCGCTGCAGGGGCCTTGCGCAATTCACCGGCCTGCCAGCCACGCCAGCAGCGCCAGCGCCCCTTCCGGGCGCTGGGCAGGGGCGGTGGTGGCGCTTGCCGGAGCGGTGGGGCAGGCGAGGCAGATGGCCTGGATGCCGCGCGTGCCCATCAGCCGCTCGGCATCGCGGGTCAGCCGCGCCGCGAGCAGGTCGCGGCGTTGCGCGGTCATCGCGAAGAGATCGCCGCCATGCGCCGCCGCGCTGCCGCGCGCGGTTTGCCCTGCGACCATCTGGCGGATCAGCGAATCATAGCTGGTCGGCGTATCGCCGAGGAACACGGCGTGCCACTCGCCCTCCTTGGCGCCCGCCTTCGCCGCCGCCCAGCCGAGCGCATCGGGAAGTCCGCCGAACTCGTCGACGAGCCCGATCTGGCGCGCCGTCCCTCCGTCCCAGACCTGCCCCTGTGCGATCGCATCGACCTTCTCGACCGGCATCCGCCGGGTCTTCGCCACCAGCCCCAGAAAGTCACGATAGGTGCTCCTCACCGAGGACTGGAGCAGGCTGTCGATCGCCGGGGTGAAGCCCCCCACCAGATCGGGCTGGCCCGACAGCGGCGTGGTGCGGTAGCCGTCGGCATTGACCCCGAGCCGCGTGGCCGCGTCCTCGAAGGTCGGGATCACCGCGAAGACCCCGATCGAGCCGGTGACGGTGCCGGGCTCGGCGAAGATGCGGTCGCTCGCCATCGCCACCCAGTAGCCACCGCTCGCCGCGATGTTGGCGAAGGACACCGCCACCGGGATCTTTCGGCCCCGGTGGCGCTCGATGGCACGGCGGATCTCCTCCGAGGCGGTCACCGAGCCGCCGGGCGAATCGACCCGCACCACCAGCGCCGCCAGATCGTCGTCGAGGGCCTCGTCGAGCAGCTTGGCGATGCGCGCCCCGCCCGCCGTGCCCGGCCCGGCCTCGCCGTCGACGATCTCGCCGGCGATGGTGACGACGCCGATCTTCTGGCCCCCTCTGTCCTGGGGGAGCCCCGCGAGAAAGGCGCTCAGATCGCTCGAGGCGTAGCGACCGGGGATCTCGCTCCACTGGTCCTTGCCCGCGATCTCCGCCACCCGCGCGCCGAACTGGATCGGATCGCCGAGCCGGTCGACGAGCCCCGCGCCGAGCGCCGCCTGCGCCAAGTCGCCGCCCGCGCTCTCGATCCAGGCGACCGGATCGCCTGTCACCCGTGCCAGCGCCAGCTTCGGCCGGGCCTTGCCGACATTGGCCTGCCATTCCTCCCACAGGGCCCCGTAGAGCCCGCCGATATTGGCGCGCGCCTCGTCAGACATCGAACTGCGCGTGAAGGGCTCGACCGCCGACTTGAACTCGCCCGCGCGGTAGACCCGGGCGTTGATGCTGAGCTTCTCGAGAAGGCCCGCATAGTAGAGGCTGGTGCCCCCCGGCCCGGAAATCACCGCGAGGCCGCGCGGATCGAGCCACACCTCGCTGGCATGGGCGGCGAGCAGCATGTGATCGTCGGCATAGCCCAGCGCATAGGTCAGCACCGGCTTCTTCGCACCGCGCACCCGGTCCATCGCGGCGCCGATCTCGGTGAGGTGAACCTGCCCGCCGCCCAAAAAGGTGGTAAGGTCGAGCACCACCGCCTTGACCCGCGCGTCCTTCGCCGCCGCGTCGAGCGCCCGAACGAGGTCGCGGGCACGGTATTCGTTGACCGGCGCGGTCCCGGTGAGCAGCGCCTGGACGGGGTCGATCGGGGAGGCCTCCTCGACCACCACGCCATCGAGCTCGATCAGCAGCGCGCCCTCGCGCACCTGGCCGGGGTTGGGGCGGGCCGACAGGATCGCGAACAGCGCCGCGAAGAAAAGCAGCATAAACACGAGGACGAGCCCGTCCTTGATCCCGACGAGGACCTTCCACACCTTGCCGACAAAACTCATCCGATGTCCCTTATGCCTGCGCCATTCGCGATCTAGGGACTCGCAGGCGCAACTTCCATGGGAAAGCGCGCCGGCCGGGGTTGAGCGGTCGATGCCGCTCGATTAAGGGCGTCGCTTCGATGGCGATCAAGGATCTCACCCCGGCCGCGGGCCGCTTTCCTCCCGGGCGACAGGCCTTTCCCCATCGCGACCTCACCGGCATCGGGCATTTGGCGCGGCACGAGATCCTCTACCTCCTCGGCGAGGCCGAGAAGTGGGTCGCCTTGAACCGCCAGCGCACCAAGCACAGCGACCTCCTCGCCGGCCTCACCATCATCAACGCCTTCTTCGAGAACTCCACCCGCACGCTCCTGTCCTTCGAGATCGCGGGCAAGCGGCTGGGGGCGGACGTGGTCAACATGCACGCCGCGCAAAGCTCGGTGAAGAAGGGCGAGACGCTGATCGACACCGCTATCACCCTCAACGCAATGCGGGCCGACGCGATCGTGATCCGCCACGGATCCTCGGGCGCGACGAGGCTGATCGCGGACAAGGTCGATTGCCCGGTCCTCAACGCCGGCGACGGGCAGCACGAACACCCGACGCAAGGGTTGCTCGATGCGCTGACGCTGCGCCATGCGCTCGCCGAGCGGGGGGAGGGGACGGAGGACTTCACCGGCCTTCTCGTCACCATCTGCGGCGACATCCTCCACAGCCGCGTGGCGCGCTCGAACATCCTGTGCCTGACGGCGCTCGGCGCCAGGGTGCGGGTCTGCGCGCCCCCGGCGCTGATGCCTGAGGGGATCGCGGCGATGGGCGTCGAGGTCCACCACCGCTTCGACGAGGCTTTGGAAGGTGCCGAGGTGGTGATGATGCTGCGCCTGCAATCCGAACGGATGAGCGGGCAGTTCGTGCCTTCCCCGGGCGAATATCGCCACCTCTACGGCTTGACCGCCAAGCGCCTCGCCCGCGCCGCACCGGGCGCGCTGGTGATGCACCCGGGGCCGATGAACCGCGGGGTGGAGATCGACAGCGAGGTCGCCGACCTCGCCGGACGCTCGCTGATCACCCGCCAGGTCGAGATGGGGGTCGCGATCCGCATGGCCTGCCTTGACGTGCTGACCCGCGAGACCCGCGGCGTGGAGGGCTGGGCGGCATGAGGCAGGCGCGCCCCTTCGCCATTGTCAACGCACGGATCGTGACGGGCGCGGGCGTCGCCCTTGGCGGCCTGCGCTGCGCCGAAGGGCTGATCGCGGCGGTGGGCGCAGACGTCGTTCCGCGCGAGGGCGACGAGGTGGTCGACGCCAGGGGCCGGTTGCTCGCGCCGGGCCTCGTCGATTTCGGGGTCTTCGCGGTCGACAAGCCGGCGTTCCACTTCGGCGGGATCACCCGTGCCGGGCTGATGCCCGATCAGTCCCCACCGCTCGACCTGCCGAGCCGGGTCGGCTTCATCGCCAAGAGCGGCAAGCCCGACCTGTGGGTCCACCCGCTCGCCGCGGCCACCCGCGGGCTCGAGGGGCGCGAGCTTGCCGAGCTTGCCCTGATGCAGGATGCCGGCGCGCGGGGGATCGCCACTGGGCGGCGCTGGATCGCCGACAGCGGCGTGATGCTGCGGCTGCTGCAATATGCCGCGATGCTCGGCCTCGTGGTCGTCGCCCATGCCGAGGACGGCGGGCTTGCCGGCGAGGCCTGCGCCACCACGGGCGAGATCGCGACGCGGCTGGGCCTCCCCGCCGCGCCCGCCGAGGCCGAGGCGCTCGCCATCGCCCGCGACATCGCGCTCGCCGAGCTGGCGGGGGCGCGGCTGCATGTCCGGCAGGTGACGACGGCGAAGGGATTCGACCTGGTCCGCGCGGCCAAGGCGCGGGGGCTTCCGGTGACCTGCGGGATCACGCCGGCTCATTTCATGCTCTCCGACCTCGCCACCGCCGATTTCCGCACTTTCACCCGCCTCTCGCCGCCCTTGCGCTCGGAGGCGGACCGGCAGGCGGCGCTCGCCGCCATCGCTGACGGGACCGTCGACGTCATCGCCAGCGGCCACGATCCGCGCGGGCCCGAGGACAAGCGCCTGCCTTTCACCGATGCGCTGCCCGGGATGGCCGGGGCCGAGACCCTGCTCGCCATGACCCTTGGCCTGGTGCGCGACGGCGTCATCGACCTGCCGCGCGCCTTCGACTGCCTCGCCCGCAATCCCGCGCGGCTGCTCGGCGCACCGGCGGGAGCGCTCGCCGAGGGGCTGGAAGCGGACCTCGCGCTGATCGACCCCGATCAGCCGTGGATCATCGACCGCCGCAGGATGGAGGCGACCGCCGACAACACCCCCTTCGATCGGCAGGGGGCGCAGGGGCGCGTGCTGGCGCTATGGAAGGGCGGGGTCAGGCTGGAACGCTGAACCGCCGCGCGGGGGTTTCGTTGACTTGGTACATGCAGGGCGCAGCATTTCGGGAGCGGCGCGAACTGCATCCGTTTCCTACATCCGCAACAAAGAAGCTCCCGAACAGCACGAAACTGTCCGGGAGCAAGGCTCGCTCATGAAAGGGGAAGCGGCGCTCAGCGCGTGCGCGAGGCCATCTGGACGTCGCGCTTGACGGCGCCCGCGGGCGGGCTGGAGGCGGCATAGGCGAAGCAGCCGCGCCCGGCGGCCTTGATCGTGCCGCACATGGCCTTGGCGCTCTTCGGGCCGAAGCCCTCGGCGGCGAGGCGCCAGAAGGTGCGGCCATTCACCACCGCCTGGGTGACGACCGGCTGGTGATCCCTGAGGCTGGCGAACTTGCCCTTGAGCATGGTCCAGCCGCGCTCGGCCTCGAGCTTGCTGTCGTAGGAGCCGAGCTGCACGAGGTGCGTGCCGGCGGCCTTGTCGCTGGCGTCGGCCTTGGCGGCTGCCGGTGCCGGGGCTGGCGCGGGCGCGGCGGCCACCGCCATGCGGCGCTGCGAGCTGGCGCCGACGACCCGCGGCGCAGCAGGGGCAGGGCGCGCGGGGCTGGCACCGGGCAGGTCCTGCACCACCGGGCTCGACACGTAGCGGGCGGTGACGGGCGAGGGATCGACGGTCTCGACCGCCGGCGCGGCGTAGGCGAAGGCCTCGGCGACGCTCTCGGTCGGCCCGGCGGCCGGTTCGGCGGCGGCGAATTCGCCGGGCGCCTGAGCGGCGGCCTCGGCGACCATCGTCTCCTGGCTCGGGAAGTTGGCGAGCGCGAGCTGTTGCGGCTGGCCGGCATCGCCGCGCGGCGTCACCCCGAGCAGGGCGGCGATGCGCTGCTGGAACATCTCGGGCGCGGCCATCGCCGCCCATTCGCCGAGGCGCGCGTCGAGCCGGTCGGCAGGCACGTCCTCCGCCGCCATCACCCGCGCCGCGCGCCAGTTTCCGGCGAGCGCATAGGCATAGGCAAGGTTCTGGCGCAGCTTGGGAGTGGACTCGTCGCTCGCGCGCACCGCGTTGACGAGGATGTGGACGCCGCGTTCGGGCTGGGCGGCGAGCGCCATCGCCAGGCCGAGATCGGCCGGATCGATGAGGCCGGCATATTCGTCGAGCACCGCCACTGCGCCGGGGTTGTCGCCGAGCGCGGTCTTGGCGAGCGCGTAGCTCAGCACGGTGCGCGGGTTCTCGTCGCCGAGATCGAGCGCGTCGGAGAAGCTGGTCGCCGCGGACTGGAAGCGGCCCGCCTCCATGTAGGCCGCACCCAGCAGGGCACGGAAGCCGGGGTTGCGCGGTTCGGCCAGCACGGCGGCCTCGGCGTGGCGGATCGCCTTGTCGGCCTCGCCCTTGGCGAGCGCGCTCTGGGCGCTGGCGAAGGAAGCGCTTGCCGGTGCGGCGGCATCGGCGCTCATGCAGCCGGACAGCGCCAGCCCCGCCATCGCGGTGGTGACGGCGAGCGCGATGCGTCCGGTCTTGATGCTGCGGTCCATGGTCATTTTCCCCGTTGGTTCTGGCAGTTCGCTGGTCGGGCCGATCAGTGGCGTTTGAGGTGGCTGGCGATGAGATCGAGCTCGCCATATTCGGCGAGCAGTCGGTCGAGCGCCTCGGTCACGAGGGCTTGCGCGCTCACCCCCTGCATGGTCGCGGCGAGGCGCAGCTTGAGGTGGCGGTCGGCATCGAGCCGCAGCGTGAAGGCGGCGCGGCGCCCGGCCTCGGTGGCGGGCACGCGGGCCTTGCGCGCGGCGGGCCTGGAGTCGGGCAGGGCGGCGGGTGCCTTGGCGGGCCGGCGCGTGGGCACGGGCGCGGCGATGGCGGGCAAGGGGTTCAGCTGCGGCGCCAGCGATGCGAAACCGGCGGCGTCGCCGTTCTCGTCCTCGTCCTCGTCGAGCCCGTCGAAGGCGTCTGCGTAGAGCGCCTCGTCCTCCTCGTCATATTCGGGTTCGCGGTCCTCGGGACCGGTCATCGCCGCATCGGCGAGCAGGCGTTCCTCGAGCCGGCGCTGCTGGCGGCGCACGATCGGGCCGCCTTCCGCAGCGAATCCGGCCTCCAGATGGGCCGAGACATCGGCGCTGATCGGCACCACCTCCGCGCCGCTCTCGGGCGCGGAATCGTGGCCCATGTCATTCCAGCCGAGATCCTCGAGCTGTTCGTCGGCGAGCGCGGCGAGCTCCGCCTCGTCCGCCACCAGCGGGGCGACCTGCGGACGCATCGCGGGCTTCGCGCCGCCCTTGCGGGCCAGCAGCGAGGGGCCGAGGGAGGCAAAACCGGGTTCGGACATCGCGTGTCTCGCCCCCTGCCTTACTGCGCCACCCGGCGACCGAAGCCGCCGGCGGGACGGGGCACGCCGCCCATCTGCATCGCGCCGTTGGGGGCGGGGGCAAAGACGGTGCGACGGAAGTTCTTCTCAAGCCGGTCGGCGATGTAGCGCCACAGCGCGGCGATCTCGGCGGCCGATCGGCTTTCGGGGTCCACCTCCATCACCGTGCGGCCGTCGATCATCGAGGCGGCGAAATCGGTGCGGTGGTGCAATGTGATCGGGGCGACGGTGCCGTGCTGCGACAGCGCGACGGCGGCTTCCGAGGTGATCTTGGCCTTGGGCGTCGCGGCGTTGACGACGAACACCAGCGGCTTGCCCGCGCGCTCGCACAGGTCGACCGTGGCGCCCACGGCGCGCAGATCGTGCGGGCTGGGGCGGGTCGGCACGACGATCAACTCGGCGACCGAGATGACCGACTGGATCGCCATGGTGATCGCAGGCGGCGTGTCGATCACCGCGAGCTTGAAGCCCTGGCTGCGCAGCACCTGGAGATCGTTGGCGAGCCGCGCCACGGTGGTCTGGGCGAAGGCGGGATATTCCGCCTCGCGCTCGTTCCACCAGTCGGCGAGGCTCCCTTGCGGGTCGATGTCGATCAGCACGACCGGCCCGGCGCCGGCGCGCTGGGCCTGAACGGCGAGATGTCCGGACAGGGTGGTCTTGCCCGAGCCACCTTTCTGCGATGCCAAAGCGAGTACACGCAACGCCTGGGTCCCCCATGGATTGAACCGCTGCGGGGCTGCCCTATTGCAACGCCTGCCAGCGGCTGGATGGACACGGGATCGCAGGATACCCCTAATTTAGGGTTAACGTGGGAAGGCCTTCCGGTGCCGGGTGGCCGTCTCGCCAAGGACTTGCCCTCCCGCAGCACTGCCCGGTCGCCGGGCAACCATTTGCTAACCCTGTTCACGCTAGATTGCCTAGCGATCATCCACCCATACACGGGCAAGGCACAGGCAGATGGCACAGGCACAGGCACAGGCACTCGCAATGGCAAGAGCAGGAGCAGGGGGATGGGGCCGGGCGAGCCGCGGGCTCGGCGTGCTCGGCGCGGCGGCGGCGGCGGCGGCGCTCGCGCTCGGCGCGGGTCCGGCGCACGCCGACGTCAAGGCCGGGGTCGATGCGTGGTCGGCGGGCGATTTCTCGCGCGCCGTCGTCGAATGGCAGGGTCCGGCCGCGGCCGGCGATCCCGACGCGCTGTTCAACCTTGCCCAGGCCTACCGGCTCGGGCGCGGGGTCGAGATCGACAGCACCCGAGCGCGCAAACTCTACGAGGAGGCCGCCCGGCTCGGCCACGTCAGGGCCGCGGACAATTTCGGGCTGATGCTGTTTCAGGAAGGCGAGCAGGAGAAGGCCATGCCGCTGATCCGCGCCGCCGCCGAGCGCGGCGATCCGCGCGCGCAATACGTGCTGGGGCTGTCCCACTTCAACGCCGACTATGCCGCGCGCGACTGGGTACGGGCCTATGCGCTGATGACCCTCGCCAACGGGGCCGGCCTGCCGCAGGCGCGCGAGGCGATCGCGCAGATGGACAAATACGTGCCCGAGGCCCAGCGCGCCCAGGCCCAGTCGCTCGCCCGCGAGCTCGAGACGGGCGCCAAGGCCCAGCGCCAGACCGAACTCGCCGCCGCCGAGCTGGGGAGCCGCCCGGCCGCGAGCGCTCCGCAGGCAGCGCCCGCGCCGGTGAACCTCGCCCTGAGCAGGCCGTCCCGCGAGGTTCCGGCCACCGCAGCGCCGGCGTCTGCGCCCGCTGTGCAGGTCGCTGCCGCGCCCGCCGCGGCGGCCCCGCGTCCCATGGCGGTGATGCCGGTCCCGGCGGCCGTGGCGCCGCGTCGTCAGGGAAGCTGGCGCGTCCAGCTCGGTGCCTTCGGGGTGGCGGCCAATGCCGACCGCCTGTGGAGCCAGCTCGGCGACCACGCCGCGCTCGCCGGCACGCGCAAGGCGCTGCTGCCGAGCGGCAAGCTCACCCGCCTCGTCGCCACGGGCTTTGCCAGCGAGGCCGAGGCGAGCCGCGCCTGCGCCGCGCTCAAGCGCGAGGGGCAGGCCTGCGTCGTCGCCGGGCAGGGCTGATCGGCGCAGCGGTGCCGCCGTGCGACCGGCGGCACTTCCCAAGCCTTGCCGGTCCGCTAGTGTCGCGCGGACGGATCGAGCCGGGAACCATAGCGTGAACGAGACCCTTGTGCCGCGCGCAGCCCAGTGCCTGCCGGGCGAGGCCATGACCGGCCCCGCACCGGTCGCCGCCGCAGAGCGGATCGACACGCTCGATTTCATCCGCGGGTTTGCGGTGATGGGGATCCTTGCCGCCAACATCGCCGGTTTCGGCCAGCCTTTTGCGGCGGTCCACTATCCCGGCGCCTTCCTGACCGAGCCGGACGATCCCGGGGGCTGGCTGTGGATGGCGCAGTTCGTCCTCATCGACGGCAAGATGCGCGGGCTGTTCACGCTGCTGTTCGGGGCAGGGCTCTATCTCTTCATGGAAAAGGCCTGGGCGCTCGGGGCGACCTGGCGATTGCAGGCCTGGCGCCTCGTTGTCCTGATGGCCTTCGGGCTCGTCCACTTCTTCCTGATCTGGCCGGGCGACATCCTGTTCTCCTACGGATTGCTCGGACTTGCGGCGCTCGCCTGCGTCGGATTGCCGCCACGCGCGCAACTGGGGCTGGGGCTGGCGGCCTATCTGGTCGGCACGGTCTATTATGCGGCAACCTACACGATGCCCTACCTCATCGCCGACACGCGGCTGGGCCTCACCGAACAGATGCTTTCCGCGCGCGAGGCGCTGGTGGCGGCGGCAGAGGCGGCGCGCGCGCCCGGAGCCGCCGACACCGCCATCGCCGCGGGCGACTATACCGCGGTGTTGGCCTACCGGGTCACGGAGCAGTTGCGCACACCGTTCAACAACGCGGTGCTGTTCGTCTTCGAGACCTTCCCGCTGATGCTGATCGGCATGGGCCTCTACCGGAAGGGCTTCTTCTCCGGCGGCGCGACCCGCGCGGTGCTGCTGCGCTGGGGCTGGGTGGGGCTGATCGCGGGTGCGATGGGCCATCTGGTCATCGCGCTCGCCGTTAGGGACGCTGGGTTCAGCTACTACGCCACGTTCGCGGGCTTCATCGCGTGGAGCCCCCTGCCGCGCCTGTGGATGGTGCTGGGGCTCGCCGCGCTGCTGGTGGCGTGGGCTCCTTCGGCGACCGGCTGGCTCGGTGAGCGGGTGCGCGCGGCGGGGCGGGCAGCCTTCACCAATTACCTCGGCACTTCGGTGGCCATGATGATCGTCTTCCACGGCTGGGGGCTGGGGCTGTTTGGTGCGCTGGGCCGCCCGCAGCTCTACCTCGTGGTGGTGCTGGCCTGGGCGGCGATGCTCGCCTGGTCGAAGCCGTGGCTCGATCGCTACCGCTACGGGCCGCTCGAATGGCTCTGGCGCTGCCTTACCTATCGCCGCCTTTTCCCGCTGCGCAGATGAGCGAGGCCTGCTTCGCCTGCGCGGGAGTTTTCGCGGCAGAGCCGGGCGGGGCGAACCATGCCTACATGGCCTCCTCGCCCGCATGCTGGGCGGCCTATGGCCTTGTTCTCGAGAAGGAATATGCCGACCCGGCGCTGTTCGGCCGGTGCCACCGCCTGACCGTCGATGCCTTCGCGGTCCAATATCCGGGCGACCCCGCGGAGCGGCACGCGCGGCAGTCCTTCTGGGTGCACGGCGCCGCGCTGTGGATGGTGCTCGAACTGGGCCGCCCTCAAGGCGAGGCGGCGGCGGCGCTGGAGCGGCTCACGGTCGGCGATTGCCCCGTGCCGCCCGCGCCGACCGGCTTTGCCGCGCTGGCGGGGCGGGCCGCATAGTCCTGCGAAGATCCGAGAAGGCCCTTGTTATTGAGAATTGCTCGCATATATTGCGCTCTGCAAACGCTTCGCAGGAGTGATTCGAGCGGCCATGTACATCTGCATCTGCAATGCGATCCGTGAGAGTGATTTGCGCAGGGCCGCACTGACCTGCACCGGCGATGCCGAAGCGACCTATGCGTGCCTCGGCAAGCGCCCCAACTGCGGCCAGTGCCTTGAAGAGGCGCAGGAAATCATCGAGGAGGAGCGCGCGGCCGCATCTTGCGAAGTCCTCGCATTATAAAGCCACGGCGGCGCGATTGCGAACGGATCGCAACCCGCTGAATCCTAAAGAGTTTTGGTCCCTTGCCCCTTGCGGACAGGGCGGTTGAGCGTCTACAATCCGCGCGACGACGCCCACCGGCTTTGACATCTCGCAAGGAGCATCCCCCATGAAGGGCGACCCCAAGGTCATCGACTATCTCAACCAGGCGCTCACCAACGAGCTGACCGCAATCAACCAGTATTGGCTGCACTACCGCGTGCTCTCGCACTGGGGCGTGACCAAGCTTGCCCATTACGAACGCAAGGAATCCATCGAGGAGATGGAGCACGCCGACAAGCTCGCCGAGCGGATCCTGTTCCTCGATGGGCTGCCCAATTTCCAGGCGATCCACAAGCTCAAGGTCGGCGAGACGGTCGAGGAGATCCTGCGCGCCGACCTCGCGCTCGAGGAAGAGGCAATCCCGCTGCTGCGCGACGCGATCGAATATTGCGAAAGCGTGCGCGACTACGTGAGCCGCGAGCTGTTTGCCTATATCCTGAACAACGAGGAGGAGCATGTCGATTTCCTCGAAACCCAGTTCGAGCTGATCGAGCGCATGGGGCTGCACAATTATGTGCAGTTGCAAAGCGCGCCGGCCGGCGAAGGCAAGGCCGATTAGGGGAACACCGCAGGGCTGCACAGAAAAGGGGCAGTGCCGCGTGGCGCTGCCCCTTGCGATTGCGGAGCGCCGCCCGACGCCCTCAGCGCCTTCCGGCTCGCTGCCTATTCCTTGGGCGGCTGCGCGCCTTGCGCCGCGAGGCGCGTTTCGAGCAGGAAGAAGGCAAGTCCCGTCACCAGCAGCGCCATCGTCAGCACCCAGAAACTGGCAATCAGCGTGCCGATCTGCGCGGTGATGTAGGCCGAGATGAACAACAGGCCGATGACGAGGCTGATCATCACCGCCGATGCGGTCGAGAACATGATCGCGCCCTGCATCAGCCGCCGGCGGCGCGCCAGCCAGCCCAGCTCGCGCGACTGCTTGGCGGTGCGCTGCGCTTCCATCTTGTCCTCGATGGTCTCGATCCGCTTGGCGATCCAGATCATCCGGCTCATGATGACGTTCATCACCGCGCCGATCCCGGAGAGGAGGAAGGCCGGCGCAAGGCTCAGCTGCACCACCTGCTGCACGCGGGGGGTGGAGGCGGTGCGCTCGATGATCTCGAAGGCGAAGGGCGCCTGCCACGAGGCACCGGCGGCGGCGAGGAGGTCGAGCAGCATCGCCCGTCAGTCCTTGGCGTAGGGGTTCTTGTTGGTCCGCAGCATCACCCGCACCGGCACGGCGTCGAAGCCGAGCTTCGCGCGGATGCCGTTGACGAGGTAACGCTCGTAGCTCTTGGGGAGCAGGTCGAGCCGCGAGCCGAAGATCACGAAGCGCGGCGGGCGGGTGCCGGCCTGGGTGATATACCTCAGCTTGATCCGCTTGCCGCCCGGGGCAGGGGGCGGGTTGGCTTCCATCGCGTCGTCGAACCAGCGGTTCAGTGCGGAGGTCGGCACGCGCCGCGACCACGCCTCGCGCAGATCGAAGGCGGCGGCGAGCATCTGGTCCAATCCCTTGCCGGTCTTCGCGCTGACCGCGAAGAGCGGCAGCCCGCGCACCTGCGCAAGGCCATCGTCCAATGCGGCACGGATGCCGTTGAAGAGCTTGCTCGCGTCCTCCGCGACGTCCCACTTGTTGATCGCCACCATCAGCGCGCGGCCCTCTTCGAGCACCAGCGACGCGATCTTGAGGTCCTGGTGTTCGAGGCCCTGGGTCGCGTCGAGCAGCAGCACCACCACCTCGGCAAAGTCGACCGCGCGGCGCGCGTCGGCGACCGAGAGCTTCTCGAGCTTCTCGGTGACGTTCTTCTTCTTGCGCATGCCCGCAGTGTCGATCAGCCGGATCTCGCGCGCCTCGCCGGAGCGCGGGTCGGTCCACTGCCAGTCGATCGCGATCGAATCGCGGGTGATCCCCGCCTCCGGCCCGGTCAGCAGCCGGTCCTCGCCGAGCAGACGGTTGATCAGCGTCGACTTGCCCGCATTGGGCCGTCCGACGATGGCGAGCTTCAAGGGGCCGGAGGGGCGATCCTCCTCGTCCAGCGCGGCGAATTCGGCGCGGGCGGCGTCGTTCGCCTCCTCCCACTCTTCGGATCTCGCGCCGATGATCGGCCAGAGCCCGCCGAACAGGTCGGCGATGCCCTCGCCATGCTCGGCCGAGACCGCCTGCGGCTCGCCGAGGCCGAGCGCCCAGGCTTCCATCACCCCGGCCTCGGCCGCGGCGCCCTCGGCCTTGTTGGCGACCACCACCACCGGCACGGATTGTTCGCGCAGGTGGCGGGCGATTTCCTCGTCGAGCGGCGTCAGCCCGGCCCGCGCGTCGATCACGAACAGCGCCGCGTCCGCGCCCGCGAGGCTCGCCTCGGTCTGCTTCCTCATGCGCCCGGGAAGGGTGAGCTCGTCCTCGTCCTCCCACCCGGCGGTGTCGACCACCGTGAACTTGAGCCCCGCGATGTTGGCATCGCCCTTGCGCCGGTCGCGTGTCACCCCCGGCTGATCGTCGACAAGGGCAAGCTTCTTGCCGACCAGCCGGTTGAACAGCGTGGACTTGCCCACGTTGGGGCGGCCGATGATCACGACCTCAGGTTTGGCGGGGGCAGACATGACCGCCGCCAAGTGGGCGCAAACGCCCGGCTTTGCAAGCCGCGAGGGGGTCGTCAGTCCTTGCGGGCGACCGGCGGGTTCTCGCCGAGGTCCTCGTACCAGGCCTCGACCGGGCCGGTCAGCTTGATGGTCAGCGGCTGGCCCTTGCGGTCGACGGCCTTGCCCGCCTGCACCCTGACCCAGCCTTCCGAGATCGAATATTCCTCGATGTCGGTGCGCACCCGGTCCTTGAAGCGGATGCCGACCCCGCGCCGGAGCTTGTCCGCGTCGAAGAACGGGCTCCTCGGATTGACCGACAGGTGGTCGGGCGGCACGTCCGCGCCGCTGGTGGCCGCGGGGGTGGTCTCGGGGGTTTCTTCGCTCATCGGCGCGCCCTTAGTCGGGTAAGCGGACGGCTTCAAGCGTGTTGCGCTTGCCCTTTTGGGCGGAGGCGGATAAGGGCACCGGCTGATACGCGCGGGGGGCCACACGCTTCCCGCGCGGCTTCGTTCGGGCATGCGGGCGTGGCGAAATTGGTAGACGCACCAGATTTAGGTTCTGGCATCGCAAGATGTGGGGGTTCGAGTCCCTTCGCCCGCACCAGTTCGCGCCCCTCGCCCGGCCTTACGGAATTCTAGCATAGAAGGCATCAGACCAGTTCCCATGCAGACCCAGCAGACCGTCAACGAAGGGCTCAAGCGCGCCTATCTGATCACGATCCCGGCCACCGAGCTTTCGACCAGGATCGATGCCGAGATCAAGAAGATCGCGCCGCAGGTGCGGATGCCCGGCTTCCGTCCCGGGAAGGTGCCCGCCAACCTCGTCAAGAAGATGCACGGCGAGGCGCTGCACGGCCAGGTGGTCAACGACACGATCCGCGAATCGGTCGACAAGCTGATCCGCGACGAGGGTCTGCGCCCCGCAATGCAGCCGGAAGTGGGCCTCAACGAGGACTACGAAGAGGGCAAGGACGCGGCAATCACCGTCAGCCTCGAAGTGCTGCCCACGATCGCGGCGCCGAGCCTCGAGGGGCTCAAGCTCGAGCGGCTGGTGGTGCCGGTGACCGATGAACAGGTCGACGAGGCGCTCGGCAACATCGCTTCGCAGAACAAGAGCTACAAGGACGCGCCCAAGACGAAGAAGGCGGCCGAGGGCGACCAGCTCATCATCGACTTCGTCGGCAAGTTGGACGGTGTCGAGTTCGAGGGCGGCAAGGCCGAGGACGCCGCGCTGGTGATCGGTTCGGGCACCTTCATCCCCGGCTTCGAGGACCAGCTGGTGGGCGTCAAGACCGGCCAGGAAAAGACCATCACGGTCACCTTTCCCGAGGACTACCAGGCCGCGCACCTCGCCGGCAAGGAAGCGACCTTCGATGTCACCGTGAAGGCGGTTAAGGTCGAGGGCGAGACCCAGATCGACGAGGACTTCGCCAAGAGCCTCGGGCTCGACAGCCTCGAGAAGCTCAAGGAGATCATGAAGGGGCAGCTCGAACAGCAGACCGCCGGGCTGACCCGCACCCAGATGAAGCGCGCGCTGCTCGACCAGCTCGCCGCCGGCCACAGCTTCGAGGTGCCCGCCACCATGGTCGAGGCCGAGTTCAACCAGATCTGGGCGCAGCTCCAGCAGGAAGCCGCCCGCGAGGAAGATCCGGCAGCGGCCTTGAAGCAGATCGAGGACGAGAAGGACGAATACAAGGCGATCGCCGAACGTCGCGTGCGGCTCGGCCTGCTGCTCTCGGAAATCGGCCAGGCCAACGGGGTCGAGATCACCGGGCAGGAAATGAACATGCTGATCCAGCAGGCGGCGATGCAGTATCGCCCCGAGGATCGCGAGCGGTTCGTCCAGTACATCCAATCCGAACCGATGGCCGCCGCCCAGCTGCGGGCCCCGCTCTATGAGGACAAGGTCGTCGACTTCCTGTTCGACAAGGCCGAGGTCACGACGCGCGAAGTGACGGTCGAGGAACTCCAGGCCGCGATCGAGGCGGAGGACACCGCCGAGGCAGCGCCCGCCCCGAAGAAGGCGCCTGCCAAGAAGAAGGCGCCCGCCAAGAAGGCGCAACCCGCCAGCGACGCCGACGGCACCGCCGCCGAGGCCGCCGAGACGGCCGAAGCGGTGAAGCCCGCCAAGAAGGCCGCGGCGAAGAAGGCCCCGGCCAAGAAGGCAGAAGCCGCCGAGGCGCCTGCCGAGGACAGCGAAGCCAAGCCCGCCAGGAAGGCGCCCGCCAAGAAGGCTGCGGCAAAGAAGTAGGCGACTGGCCCGGCCCCCTACTCCCCTCCCTTCAGGGCGGGGTCGGGGGTGGAGCGAGGCCGAAGGCCTCGCGGCGTTGCCGCTGGCGTGGAGCCCCCACCCCCCGACCCCCTCGCCGGGGTTGAGGGGGAGAGGCGCTACTCCACAGCCGGCTTCCACGGTGCGAACGACGGTGCGGGTAGCACGGCTGTCCGCGCCCTCTCGTAGGCCGCGCCCGCCTTCAGCACTGCGTGGTCCTGCCACTGCCCGCCCATAATGCTGAGGCCGACCGGCAGGCCCTCGACTGCGCCCATCGGCACGGTGAGGTGCGGATAGCCCGCGATCGCAGCGAGATAGCCCGCGCCGATCCCGCCCGAAAAGTGGTCGCCGTTGACGAGGTCGCTGGTCCACGCCGGCCCCTCGGTGGGCGCCACGAGGAAGCTCACCTTGTTCTGGTCGAGCAGCCGGTCGATCCCCTCCGCGCGCGTGAGGCGCCTCAGGGTGGCGAGGTTCGTCGCATAGGCCTCAGCGTCGGTGGTGGTCAGCGCCTGTTCGAACAGGTCCTGCCCGAACCAGCGCATCTCTTCGGCGGCGCGCTCCTTGTTGAAGGAGACCACATCGGCGAGGCTGCGCGGCCCGCCGGTGCCGGGGCGGGTGCTCAGGTACTTGTCCATTTCCACGCGCAGTTCGAACAGCAGCACCGGGAGCGAGGCTTCCCACAGCTCTGGGGGCGTCTCGTATTCGACATCGACCAGCTCCGCGCCCGCGCGCACGAGGTCGGCGAGCGCCGCCTCGAACAGCGCCTTGACGTCGTCGCGGCTCCCCACCGCGCCGCGCAGCACGCCGATGCGCACGCCCGCTAGCGAGGCGGTGTCCAGCCCCTCGGCATAGTTCGCGACCCGTTGTGCCTCCAGTGTCGCCGGATCAGCCGCGTCCTCGCCGGCGATGGCGGTGAGGAGGAGCGCGGCGTCCTGCACCGTTCGCGTCATCGGCCCGGCCGTGTCTTGCGTGCTCGAGATCGGCACCACATGGGTGCGGCTGACGATCCCGACGCTGGGCTTGAAGCCGACGATGCCATTGACGCTCGCCGGGCAGGTGATCGAGCCGTTGGTTTCGGTTCCGATCGCGGCCCAGGCGAAGCCCGCCGCCACCGCCGCCCCGCTGCCGCTCGAGGAACCGCAGGCGTTGCGGTCCGTGGCGTACGGGTTCTTCGTCAGCCCGCCGACCGCGCTCCACCCGCTGGTCGAGCTGTTCGAGCGGATGTTGGCCCATTCGGAAAGGTTGGTCTTGCCCAGCACCACGCCGCCGTTTTCGCGCAGCCGCGCGATCAACGGCGCATCGCGCTCGGTCGCGTTGGTGGCGAGCGCAAGACTCCCGGCGGTGGTCGGCCACTCGGCGGTCTCGATATTGTCCTTTACCAGCACGGTCCGGCCCCCGAGCAGTCCTCCCGCTCCGGCCGCCTGCTGTGCTTTCACGTCGGCATCACGGTCATACGCGACGACGGCGTGGAGCACCGGCCCCGCGTCGTCGAGAGCGGCGATGCGTTCGACATAGGTGCCGGCCGCATCTGCCGCGTCAAAGCGGGCTTCTTGCGCGAAGGCCGCGCCGGCGGTGGTGGCAAGGAGCAGGGCAAGCGCCGGACGAGGGAGTGTGCAGTGGTTCATCGCACCAGGGTTTGCCACGTGCGCGCTGGGGCTCAAGGGGTAAAACGCCTCTGTCCCCCCAGGGCCGTGCTCCGGCAATTCACAGGCACAAGGTAAACGCCCTTGAAATTGCCCCCCCGCCTCCGACATAGCCCATTGGAAACCAGCAAGGACACCGCACACCCATGATCGACCTGTTCGGCAACACCGGCGAGACTTACGGCACCCAGGGACAGTTCACCCGCGATCCGCTGACCGGGGCGCTGGTGCCCGTGGTGGTCGAGCAGACCAGCCGGGGCGAACGCAGCTTCGACATCTTCAGCCGCCTGCTGCGCGAGCGCATCGTGTTCGTGACCGGGCAGGTCGAGGACGGCATGGCCTCGCTGATCGTCGCCCAGCTGCTGTTCCTCGAGAGCGAGAATCCCTCGAAGCCGATCTCGATGTACATCAACTCGCCGGGCGGCGTGGTGACCGCGGGCCTCGCGATCTTCGACACCATGCAATACATCAAGCCGCGCGTCTCGACCGTGTGCATCGGCCAGGCCGCCTCGATGGGGAGCTTCCTTCTCGCCGCAGGCGAGCCGGGGATGCGCATCGCGCTCCCCAACGCGCGGATCATGATCCACCAGCCCTCTGGCGGGGCGCGCGGGATGGCCGCCGACATCGAGATCCAGGCGCGCGAGATCCTGCGCATCCGTGCCCGCATGAACGACCTCTACGTCAAGTTCACCGGCCGCAGCCTCGAGGAGATCGAGAAGGCGATGGACCGCGACACCTTCCTCGAAGCCGAGGAAGCGCGTGCCTTCGGCCTCGTCGACAAGGTCTTCGAGACCCGGCCCGACAGCGAGGAAACCGGCCTCGAGGACGGTTCGGGCGGCGCGCCTGAATAGGCACCGCCTTCACCCGCAGGCCGCCACCTGCACCGGACCGGGACAGGGCGCCGTCAGGCGTGTCTTTTCCGGGCCGGAGCGCGGAAAGGCCCTATGGTAGCCGCACGAAAACACGCGGCATGTGTTGATTCATTGGCTGCGAGCGATACATTTGCCGAATCCGTCCTGAGCATTGCGGTGCCGGGCCACGCGGATTCGAGGACACAGGAATGACCAAATTGAGCGGATCCGACAGCAAGAGCACCCTCTACTGCAGCTTCTGCGGGAAGTCGCAGCACGAGGTGCGCAAGCTCATCGCCGGCCCCACCGTGTTCATCTGCGATGAATGCGTCGAACTGTGCAACGACATCATCCGCGAGGAAACCAAGGCAGGGATCGCCGGCAAGAAGGATGGCGAGATCCCGACGCCGATGGACATCTTCACGACGCTGAACGACTACGTGATCGGTCAGGACCGGGCAAAGCGCGTGCTCTCGGTCGCGGTGCATAACCACTACAAGCGGCTGAAGCACTCCGGAAAGGCGGGCGACGTCGAACTGGCGAAGTCGAACATCCTGCTCGTTGGCCCGACGGGAAGCGGCAAGACCCTGCTGGCCCAGACGCTGGCGCGCACCTTCGACGTGCCCTTCACCATGGCCGACGCCACCACGCTGACCGAGGCGGGCTATGTCGGCGAGGATGTCGAGAACATCATCCTTAAGCTGCTCCAGGCCTCGGACTACAATGTCGAGAAGGCCCAGCACGGGATCGTCTATATCGACGAGATCGACAAGATCACTCGCAAGGCGGAAAACCCCTCGATCACCCGCGACGTTTCGGGTGAGGGCGTGCAGCAGGCGCTCCTGAAGCTGATGGAAGGCACCACCGCTTCCGTTCCGCCGCAGGGCGGGCGCAAGCATCCGCAGCAGGAGTTCCTGCAGGTCGACACGACCAACATCCTGTTCATCTGCGGTGGGGCCTTCGCGGGCCTCGACAAGATCATCGCCGATCGCCTGCAGAAGCGCTCGATCGGTTTCGGCGCGCATGTCGCCGATCCCGACAAGCGCCGCGTGGGCGAGCTGCTCGAGAAGTCCGAGCCCGAGGATCTCCTCAAGTTCGGCCTGATCCCCGAATTCGTCGGCCGCCTGCCGGTGATCGCCACGCTGCACGATCTCGACGTGCCGGCGCTGGTGACGATCCTCAAGGAGCCGAAGAACGCGCTGGTCAAGCAGTATCGCAAGCTCTTCGAGCTCGAGGACGTGGAACTGACCTTCACCGACGACGCCCTCCAGGCGATCGCCGAACGCGCAATCAAGCGCAAGACCGGCGCGCGCGGCCTGCGCTCGATCGTCGAGGGCCTGCTGCTCGACACGATGTTCGACCTGCCGGACATGGAAGGCGTGACCGAGATCGTGATCGACGCCGACGTGGTCGCGGGCAAGAAGGAACCGATCCGCGTCCACGGCGGCGAGGCGAAGAAGGAAGCGGCGGCATAAGGCCGAGAGGTCCCACCGCTTCGCGCCGACAGCCGCCGGAAGGCCTGGAACAGTCCCTCCCCGTTGCTGAGCGATGGTAAGCTGGCTCCTATTTGCGGCATACAAATCGGCCGAACCGGAAATCCCGCCCAGCCTCGCGCAAGGCCCGGCGGGGTCGTGTGCCGCGCCCCCCGTCCGTTGAAAGGGGGCACGGGAAGCGGCGCTAACGGAGGGATCGCCTCAGGCGGGCAGGAACACCCCGTCGGTCACATGCACCACGCCGTTCGCGGTCAGGACGTCGGCCTGGGTGACCGCGGTCGCACGGCCCGCCGCATCGGTGATCACGATCTTGTCGCCCGAGAGGCGCGCGGTGAGCTTTCCGCCCGAAACCGTGGTGAGCGTCGCCGTGCCGCGGTGCTTCTTGATCAGTGCGACCAGATCGCTCGCGGTCACCTTGCCCGCGACCGCGTGGTAGGTGAGGATATCGGTTAACGCGCCCTTGTTCTGCGGCTTCACCAGCGTCGCCACGGTCCCATCGGGCAGCTTGGCAAAGGCCGTGTCGGTCGGGGCGAAGACGGTGAAGGGGCCGGGGCCCGAGAGGGTGTCGACTAGGCCGGCAGCCTTGACGGCTGCGACGAGTGTATTGTGTACCCCGGTGCTCATGGCGACCTGAACGATGTTGGGCGCGGCGGAGGCGCTGACCCGCTGCGGATGCGCAAGAACAGGCAGGGAAGCAAACCCGGTGGTGGTTGCAATCGCGGCAGCAGAGAGGGCAATGAACGCGAACTTCGACTTCATGAGACAAGCTCCTTATTTGGATGAGTACTCAGGCAAGCCCTCCCGCTTGCACTTGCAGCTACGCGGACCGTTCAGGAGCGGATGAAACATCTACGAAGATTATTTGCGTGACGCTGCTACTCCCCGGAAAACGGCAACGGACAAAGAAAAAGCCCCGCCCGGCCCTGGAGGAAGGCCGGACGGGGCGGGAAAAGCGCTGCCCCCTGCTGGGTGGGGAATGGAGGATTGCGGAGGAAGCGCCAGCCGATATGCCTCGATCAGCCCGGCATCGAGACGCTGTCGGTCACGTGGATCACGCCGTTCGACTGGAAGACGTCCGCCTGGGTGACCATCGCCTTTCCGCCCTTGGCGTCGGTCAGGATGACGTTCCCGCCCTCGACGCTGGCAGTGAGGATGGCGCCGTTCAGCGTCTTCACTTCAGCTTTGCCGCCGCCCTTGGTGATGAGCTCGGTGAGCGCGGCCGCCGAGATCTTGCCGGGCACCACGTGGTAGGTGAGGATCGAGGTCAGGGTCTCCTTGTTCTCCGGCTTGACCAGCGTTTCCACCGTGCCGGCCGGCAGCTTGCCGAAGGCAGCGTTGGTCGGCGCAAAGACGGTGAAGGGACCGGGGCCCGAGAGCGCCTCGACCAGCCCCGCAGCCTGCACCGCGGCAACGAGCGTGGTGTGGTCCTTCGAGTTCACCGCGTTCTCGACGATGGTCTTGGTCGGGTACATCGGCGCGCCGCCGACCATCGGCGTGTCGGCCTTCTTCTCCATGTGGTGGTCGGCAAAGGCCGGGACGGCGGCGAGGCCGGTAGCGGCCGCGAGCGCGGCAGCGGCGAGAGCGGTCAGAGTGGACTTGGTGGTCACGACAGAACTCCGTTCAATCAGGGTCACGATCGCAAGCAACTCCCGCTTGCGACACCAGCTACGGGGCCGCGGAAGGCGCGGATGAGACAATTCTGACTGTTGTGGGTGAACCGCCTCGCACTCACGGCGAAACGACTCCTGCTCGCCCTTGAGGTCAAACCGGGGCGAAGGCGCCCTTGGCGACGACCGGGCCTGCGTCCTTGCCTTGGGGCTTGCCGCCGATCGGCTCGCGCGTGAGCAGGAGGCTCGCCCCGTCGCCGAGCTTGGCGGTGACGGCGGCGGGCAGGGTCATGCTGCGCACCTCGCCGGGCGCGACCACCCCCAGCGATTGCAGCGCGCTGCCATCGGCCGGGACCAGCCACAGCTCGTGATCGTGGACCCCGTCGGGGGTGAGCCCGATCGCGGCGACGACCATGCGCTCGCTTTCGGGGATGTAGGTGACGTCGAGCCGGAGGCCGGTCTCGCCGATCGGCACGGTGGCGACGAGCGGCGCGGCAGCGATCTGCTGCGTCGGCGCCTCGAGCGGCGCGGGCCCGGGGGCGAGCGCCAGCCACGCAAGCGCGAGAGCGGCTGCGGCCGACGAGAGCCCGGCGGCCCACTGCCAGCGGCGCACCCGCGCCTCAAGCGCAACCACCCTGGCCGCCGCGGCGTCGCGCGCGGGCGCGCCAACAGCCGCCGGCTGCGCCGCAGCGATGCGTGCCGCGATGCCCTCCCAAACATGCGCGCCCGGCTCGGCGCCGGGCATGGCGTCGGTCAGCGGGGCGAACCAGCCGTCCCACCATTCCTTGCGCCAGGCAAAATCGGGGTCGGTCGCATACTTCCCGCGCGCGGCCAGGAGCTCCTCGCCCTCGAGCAGGCCCAATGCCCATTCGGCGGCGATCATCGGATCGTCCCGGGCGGGCTCGGGTGCGGTGTCCTCGGGCGGGCTCATGCAGCCTCGTTCGCTTCGAGACAGGCGCGCAGGCGCTGGAGGCCGCGGCGGATCCAGCTCTTCATCGTGCCGAGCGGCACGCCCGCGCTCTCGGCGAGCTGGGCATAGGTGTGCCCCTCGAAGAAAGCGGCGCGGATGTGGCCCTGCGTGCGGGCATCGAGGGCGCCCAGGCACTTGTGGATCTGCGCGGTCTGCTCGGCATCGATGAGCAGCGCATCGGCGAGCGGGTTTTCGTCGGGCAGCGGCGCGGCTTCCTCGACCTGGACGGCGCCGCCGCGCACCTTGCCGGTGCGCAAGCGATCGACCGCGCGGTTGCGGGCGAAAGCCGCCAGCCACGCGATCGGGCTCGCGCGGGACGGGTCGTAGCGGTCGGCCCGCTGCCAGAGATTGACATAGACGTCCTGCAAGGCGTCCTCGGCTTCCTTTCGGTCGCCCAAGATACGCAAGGTGATGCCGAACAGCTTCACGCGGGTGGCGCGGTAGATCTCCTCGAGCGCGGCCTGATCGCCCGCCGCGAGCCGGGCCATCGCGTCCTGGAGCGCCGCGCGCGCGGCATCGCTGGAAGAGCGGGGGCGCGCGGCCATCAGTGGCATCCCGCGCAAGGGTTCTCGCCGCTCTCGACCTGGATCGTCGCATGGCCGACCCCGAAGCGCCGCTCGAGCGAGACGGCAAGCTCGCGCAGGAAGCTGTCGGGGGCGGGCCGGCCGGGCATGACGAGATGCGCGGTCAGCGCGACCTCGGTGGTCGACATCGGCCAGACGTGAAGATCGTGGACTGCGGTGACGCCCGCGTAGCTTGCGAGGTGCTGCTTGACCTCCGCGAGGTCGATCCGCTCGGGCGTTGCGAGCAGCCCCATCGTCAGGCTGTCGCGCGCGAGGCCCCAGGTGCCCCAGGCGATCACCGCGACGATCCCGAGGCTCACCAGCGGATCGATCCACGTGAGGCCGGTGACCAAGATCGCCAGCCCCGCCACGACCACGCCGAGCGAGACGAGCGCATCGGCCGCCATGTGGAGATAGGCCCCGCGAATGTTGATGTCCTCCTGCCCTTTCAGAAATAGCATGGCTGTCAACGCATTGATCGCGATCCCGATCCCGGCGACCACCGCCATGGCGAGGCCCTGCGGCTCCTGCGGGCTCATCAGCCGCTGCACCGTCTCGAAGGTGATCGCCCCGATCGCCACCGCCAGCAGCAGTGCATTGCCGAGCGCGGCTAGGATGGTCGAGCTCTTGTAGCCGTAGGTGAAGCGCCCTGACGGAGGGCGGCGCGCGGCGATGCTGGCGACCCAGGCGAGCACCAGCGCCAGCACGTCCGACAGGTTGTGCCCGGCGTCGGCGACCAGCGCCATCGAGCCGTAGATCAGCCCTGCGGCGGCCTCGATGACGACGAACACCAGGTTGAGCCCGATGCCGATCGCAAAGGCGCTGCCGAAGTTCTCCTGCCCGTGGTGGTGCCCGTGCCGGTCGTGCAGCCCATGGCAATCGCTGGGGCCGCTGCCGTGATGATGATGGGCGTGCGCGTGCATGGCGGATCAGTTGTAGACGCAAGCATCGAGCCCGTCACGCCTGACGATCCCGATACGCCGTTCGATGCGGTTGCCGTGGCGGGCGAGCCAGCCGCTGGGGCCTTTCACTGCGCGCTTCTTGGGGCTGGGGAGGGCGGCGGCCATGCGGCTCGCCTCGTCGCGGCTGAGGCGCGCGGCGGAGTGGCCGAAATAGCGCTGCGCCCCCTCGGCCGCGCCATAGGTGCCGATCCCGGTCTCGGCGACGTTCAGATAGACCTCCATGATCCGCCGCTTCCCCCAGATCGTCTCGATCCAGAAGGTGAACCACGCCTCGAGCGCCTTCCTGAAGTAGCCCCCGCCCTGCCAAAGGAAGACGTTCTTGGCGGTCTGCTGGCTGATCGTGGATCCGCCGCGGATGCGCCCGCCGTTCTCTTCCGCCTCGAGATTCTCGCGCATCGCCTGCTCGATCGCCTCGGCATCGAAGCCGTAGTGCTGGCAGTAGCGCGAATCCTCGGCCGCGATCACCGCGCTGACGAGGTTGCGGTCGATGTTGTCGAGACTCTCCCAGTCGCGGGTCGCCCCGTTCTCGTCCATCAGCATGGTCGCGGTGATGGGGACAGGCAGCCACTTGAAGGCGACCACCAGCAGCAGCGTGAGGCCGATGAAGGCGGCGAGCCCCTTGGCGATGAGACGCAGAAGAGTGAACACCTCTGCGCCTCTAGCGCAGCAACCGGATGCAGGGAAGCTTCCGCGCTTGCAGGCGGCGCGGCGCCGCGGCTAGCTAGGGGCCGACAACCGGGGAGATATCAGACATGCGCCTGTTCCACGCCGCCGCCAGCGCCCTCGCGCTCGCCCTTTCCGCCCAGCCCGCGGGGGCCGAGGCACCCGCGACCAGGGCGGCGATCGAGGCCGAATACGACAACTACCTCGCCCCGCTGTTCCTCGACTTCCACCAGAATCCCGAGCTGTCCTTCCTCGAGAACCGCACCGCCGCCAAGATGGCCGCCGAACTGCGCGCCGCAGGGCTGGAGGTGACCGAAGGGGTCGGCAAGACCGGCGTGGTCGGCATCCTCAGGAACGGCAAGGGCCCGACGATCCTGCTGCGCGCCGACATGGACGGGCTCCCGGTCGAGGAGAAGTCGGGCCTCGCCTATGCCTCGAAGGCGATGCAGGTCGGCGAGGACGGCAAGGAATACCCTGTGATGCACGCCTGCGGGCATGACGTGCACATCACCTCGCTGGTCGGCACCGCGCGCCGGCTGGTGGCGATGAGAGACCAGTGGCAGGGCACGCTCATGTTCATCGTCCAGCCCGCCGAGGAAGGCGTGCGCGGGGCCAAGGCGATGATGGAGGACGGGCTCTACGACCGCTTCGGCAAGCCCGACTATGCGCTCGCCTTCCACGTCGCCGCCGAACTCGAGACGGGCAAGGTCTCGGCCTCGGAGGGGATCCAGTATTCCTCCTCGGATTCGCTCGACATCCGCGTGCCCGGGATCGGCACCCACGGCGCCGCGCCGCACCTCGGGCGCGACCCGGTCTACATCGCCTCGCAGATCGTGTCGGCGCTCCAATCCATCGACTCGCGCGAGATCTCGCCGATGAAGCCCGTGGTGGTGACGGTCGGCTCGTTCCACGCCGGGTCCAAGCACAACATCATCTCCGACGAGGCCAAGCTCCAGGTCACGGTACGCGCCAACGACGAGGAGACGCGCGAGCAGGTGATCGCCACGATCGGGCGGATCGCGGTCAACATCGGCAAGGCGCACGGGCTTCCCGAGAACATGCCGGTCGAGGTCAAGCGGCTGTCGGGCACGCCGACGACGATCAACGACACCGCGCTCGCCCGCCGCCTGAACGCGGCGCTGGCGCGCGAGCTGGGGGCACAGACGGTGGTGCCCTTCGAGCAGAAGAACATGGGCGCGGAGGACTTCACCTACTTCGTCGCTCCGGGCCTGGGCGTACCGGGCTACTATTTCGCGGTCGGCGGGACGACGCCGGAACGCAAGGCGGCGGCCGAGGCAGTCGGTCCGCCGATCGCCGGGCACCACTCCCCCCTGTTCCAGATCGCCCCGCGCGAAAGCGTGGTGCTGGGCACGCGCGCGATGGTGGCCGCGGTGCTGGATCTGGCGGGGAAGAAGTAGGGCCAATGCACAGTTGGTTGGCTGGGCTGGTTCTGGCTGGCGCCAGCGTGGCGTCGCCCGCGCTAGGCGAAGATGTTGAAGACGCCGAATTTATTTCCGAACGCCTCCACGCGCCGCTGCCGCTCTATACGTTCGAGTGGCAGGAACTCTGGCCTCGCAGCATGCTGCCCGGACCAGATGTGATCGCTGGTTGCGAGAGCCGGGTTCGCTTCGGGGACTGGCAATTCGTACCCAATCCCGAGAACGAACATGATGAACCCTATTGGCTGAGAATTGCAAACTACGGCGCGTTTCACTGCGCTGCGAACCTCTACGTTGCTGACGAAAGGAGCGAACTGGACGAAGGCGAGTTTTCGCGCGGGCTGTTCGTGAGGATCGGCAAGGCCCGGTCTGGTAGCACCGACTGGGAATTGTGGGCACTTCAGCAAGGCTTCGTGCCCGGTAGCAGCTACACCTTGCTGGCCCGCGAGGTGCAAGATGACAATGGTATCGTGGAGCAGTTCCGGGTGCTGCAGCGGCATTGCCCAGCTGGCATGCTGCGCGAGGCACGGGGCATGGACGTATGGCTTACGCGGTACTGTGCGGTCGATAGCCGGACCGACCTGCTAGCACTGGCTCGGCAGATGATACGCAAACCAGCACTCGGAACCTTGACGCTGACCAACGAATAAGGGCCGGAGGTGGTAACCTCCGACCCCTTTGAAAACATCACCGCAGTAGGGCCTAAGCCACTCCCGGCAGCAGCCTTTCACCCGCGATCCGCTGCATCGCCTTCTGGAGCTTTTCGAACGCGCGCACCTCGATCTGGCGGATGCGTTCGCGGCTGACGTCGTAGGCCTGCGAGAGTTCCTCGAGCGTCTGGGGCTTGTCGGTCAAGCGACGCTCGGTGAGGATGTGCCGCTCGCGCTCGTTGAGGCTCTCCATCGCCTCGCTGAGCATTTCCATGCGCAGCTGCGATTCCTGCGTCTCGGCGACGGTCTCGTCCTGTAGCGGGCGATCGTCGGCCAGCCAGTCCTGCCACTGGCCCGAGCCTTCCTCGTCCCCGCGCAAGCTGACGTTGAGCGACGCATCGCCGCCCATCATCATGCGCCGGTTCATGTTGACGACTTCCTGTTCGGGCACGCCGAGATCGGTCGCGATCTTGGTCACGTCCTCGGGGGAAAGGTCGCTGTCCTCGTAGGCCTCGAGCTGCTTCTTCATCCGGCGAAGGTTGAAGAACAGCTTCTTCTGGGCCGCGGTGGTGCCCATCTTGACGAGGCTCCACGAGCGCAGGATGAACTCCTGGATCGAGGCCTTGATCCACCACATCGCATAGGTCGCGAGGCGGAAGCCGCGGTCGGGCTCGAATTTCTTGACGCCCTGCATCAGGCCGACATTGCCTTCGGAAATGAGGTCGGCGACGGGCAGGCCATATCCGCGATAGCCCATCGCGATCTTGGCGACGAGGCGCAGGTGGCTCGAGACGAGCTGGGCGGCGGCCTCGGGATCCTCGTGCTCCTGGTAGCGCTTGGCGAGCATGTATTCCTGCTCGGCGGTGAGCACCGGGAACTTGCGGATCTCGGCGAGATAGCGGTTGAGGCTCTGCTCGCCGCTCAGGGCCGGAACCGAAGGGGCCCTGGTCCGGGCAGTCTGGGACTTGGTCACTGGTTACCTAACCTTTCTGGCGTCGGCCGCTTTTCGCAGGACCCCTGATGGGCGTCCCGCGCAGTGGGCCACGGGCTATGGATATACGCGATTTCTTATCCGATGGTTGCACTATTCATCGATCACAATGGCGCAGTTGGTCGATAAGTTCCGCCATGTCTTGCGGCAGATTGCTCCGGAATTGCACGGTCTGTCCGCCTATCGGGTGGACGAAGCCCAGTTCGGCGGCGTGCAGTGCCTGGCGGGCGAAACCGATCCGTTCGAGCATTGCGCGAAGAGGCTTGGGGGTGCGGCCATAGACAGGATCTCCCAGTAGCGGATGGCCGATTGACGCACAGTGAACGCGCACCTGGTGGGTGCGTCCGGTCTCCAGCCGGCATTCGATCCGGGCGGCATGATCGAGCCTTTCGAGCACCTCGTAGCGGGTGATCGCGGATTTGCCGCGCGAGGAATTGTTGGGGAGCACCGTCATTTTCTTTCGGTCCGCGTCCGAACGCCCGATCCGTGCGTCGATGACGCCCTCGTCCACCGCAGGATGCCCCGCGCAGACCGCGAGATAGCGGCGGTGGACCGTATGCGCGGCGAACTGCGCGGCGAGGCCTTCGTGCGCGGCGTCGGTCTTGGCGGCCACCAGCAAGCCCGAGGTGTCCTTGTCGATGCGGTGGACGATCCCGGGGCGCGCCACGCCGTTGATGCCCGAAAGCTGCCCTGCGCAGTGGTGGAGCAGCGCATTGACCAGCGTTCCTGAGCGGTTGCCGACGGCAGGGTGGACGACCATGCCGGCGGGCTTGTCGACGACGATCAGGTGCTCGTCCTCGTAGGCGATGGTGAGCGGGATGTCTTCCGGCCCCGCCTCGGCATCGATGGCGGGAGGGATGACGATGGCGAAGGCGGTGCCCTCCGCCACCTTCGCCGAGGGCGAGGTGGCGGGCTTGCCTGCCAGTTCCACGCGACCCTCCTCGATCAACGCCTGCACCCGCGCGCGGCTGAGCCCCGTCGCGTCCGCCAACGCCTTGTCGAGGCGGGCGGGGCTGGCGATGATGCCGGTGATGGTCTTGCTGGCGGTCACCGGGCTCCCCTTATCCGGATGTTGGGAACTTGTCGTCACCCGTTCCCAACATCCCTTCGCCCTGAGCTTGTCGAAGGGCCGTCTTTTCCTTAGCCGTATTGCATGGTGTTCTGGGCCTACATGCTCCCTTGCCGTAGCGGCGCCTTCTGCACCGGTTACACCGATGACCTCGACAAGCGTGTGGCTCGGCACAGATGCGGCGCGATCGCGGGGTTCACCAGCGACAAGCCTCCCGTCGAACTTGAGTGGGCGCAGGATTTTCCTACCCGAGACGAGGCAATCGCGGCCGAACGGCAGATCAAGGGCTGGTCGCGGGTGAAGAAACTGGCCCTCATCCGAGGGGATTGGCACGCAGTTTCGCGGTTGGCAAAAGGGAGAAGCGGCCCGTCTCGAAAGGCTGAGGGCGAACGGCGGTGGAGGTAAGTTCGAAAGCTCTCGCCGCCATGCGCGCCCATGCCGCCGCCGCGCATCCGCACGAAGCCTGCGGCATCCTTCTGGGGGAGGGCACCCGCGTCAGCGAGACGCGCGAGGCCCGCAACGTTCACCCGTTTCCGCACACCCATTTCGAGATCGACCCGCAGGCGCTGGTCGACGCGCACCGGGCCGCCCGCCGCGAGGGTGCGCCGCAGGTGATCGGCTATTACCACTCGCACCCCTCCGGCCCCGCGGCGCCCTCCGCCACCGACCGGGCCTCGGCCTCGGGCGACGGGCGGGTCTGGGCGATTGTCGCGGGGCCGGACGTGACGTTCTGGCGTGACGGGGAACAGGGGTTTGCCGCACTTCCCTTTACCGTGATCGATGGCTAGGTAGGCGCGATGATCTCCCAGACCGATCTTGCCGCGATGCTGTGTTCGCGCCTGTGCCACGACATGCTCTCGCCGGTGGGCGCGCTGGCCAACGGGCTCGAACTGCTCGCCGACGAGCAGGACCCGCAGATGCGCGCGCGCTGCATGGAATTGCTCGAACAGTCGGCGCGGATCAGCACCGACAAGCTGAAGTTCTTCCGCCTCGCCTTTGGCGCGGCAGGCGGTTTCGGCGAGGCGATCCCGGTCGACGAGGCGCGCGCCGTGATCGACGCGCTCGCCTCCGACGCCAAGCGGGTGGAAGTGAACTGGGCAATCGCCGGGCCGAGCCTGCCCAAGCCTGCGGTCAAGGTGCTGCTCAACCTCGCGCAGATCGCATTGGACAGCCTGGTGCGCGGCGGCAGCCTCGACATCGGTGCAGAGCGGCGCGACGGGGCGGTCGAGATTGTCGCCCGCGCGCGGGGGGAGCGGATCGCCTTCGACGAGACCATCGGCCGCGCGCTCCAAGGCGATCTCGACGAGGGCGAGATCACCTCCCGCACGGCGGCCGCGCACATGATCGCGGTGCTCGCCGAGGAGATGGAGGGCGGGCTCCAGTACAAGCTCGGCGACGGGGCGCTGGTGCTGGGCGCGGTGCTGCCCGAGCCCGAAGGCATGATCGGCTAGAGCATAAAGGGGCGGCGATGGAGGGTGAGGACGAACTGGTTCACGAGGAACGCCTCTCGCCCAATTTCGACATCCGCGCGCTGCCCGTTTCCATGGTGGTGCTCCACTACACCGAGATGAAGCCGGTCGGCGCCGCGATCGAGCGCCTCACCGATCCCGCCGCCAAGGTCAGCGCGCATTACCTCATCTCCGAAGAGGGCGAGGTGATCCGCCTCGTGCCCGAGGACAAGCGCGCCTGGCACGCCGGCGCGAGCTTCTGGCGCGGCATTCCGGACGTCAATTCGGCGAGCATTGGCATCGAACTCGACCATCCCGGCCACGCGCCCGGGAATGGGGGCTACCGCGGCTTCGCCGAGGCCCAGATCGACGCGCTGATCCCGCTGCTGGCGCGGATCGTCAGGCAATACGACATCCCGCGCGCCAACGTGGTCGGCCATTCCGACGTCGCGCCGATGCGCAAGACCGATCCGGGCGAACTGTTCCCGTGGGACCGCCTCGCCGCATACAAGCTGTGCCTGCCGCGCCCCGAGTGCCTCGCCGCGGGCGATCCGTTTCACAACGAGGGCGCCTTCTTCCTCGCGCTCGAACGCTTCGGCTACGACATCACCGATCCGGCGAAGGCGGTCGAGGCGTTCGAGCGGCGCTGGCGGCCCGAGCGGATCACCGGCGTGCCCGACGGCGAGGTGGCGGCGATCCTGTGGCAGCTGCTGCTCGACCGCGATCAGGGGCGGGCGCGCTAGCTTTGCAATCGCATGACAAGCGGCCTATAGGCGCCTGCGTCAGGGGGCCTGAGGCAGCCGCGCGTCTTTCGGGGCGCGAGGAAAGTCCGGGCTCCACGAAACGAGGGTGGCGGGTAACGCCCGCCGGCTGCCTTTCGGGGCGGCAAGGGAAAGTGCCACAGAGAGCAGACCGCCGATGGCCCCGTCAGGGGAACAGGCAAGGGTGAAAGGGTGCGGCAAGAGCGCACCGGGGGGCCGGCAACGGCAACCGCATGGCAAACCCCACCCGGAGCAAGGCCGAATAGGGGTCTCGTGCCTCCCGCAAGGGGGCAGGCGTGTTTCGCGCCGAGAGACCCGGGTTGGCTGCTAGAGCCGTCGAGCAATCGCTGGCCCAGATGAATGGCTGCCGCCGCGGGGCCGGTCCGCAAGGATACCGCCCGCGGAGACAGAACCCGGCTTATGACGGCCCCCTGATGTTTTTTTCGTTGCGTGCCCGCGGAGGCGGGCACGCAAACGGACTACGCCCTGCCCACGCTGACATACTGGAACCCGGCAGCCTTCATGTCCTCGGGCTTGTAGATGTTCCTGAGGTCGACCATCACGGGCGCGTTGGCGAGTTCCTTCACGCGCTT
>JAESFJ010000093.1_pt1 | contig 120827 bp, 81 predicted proteins | sample 9266161 | NCBI WGS metagenome assembly JAESFJ01 (sample SAMN14506165, study PRJNA617096) | algae metagenome | isolation source: Calothrix sp. FI2-JRJ7 and co-occurring heterotrophs from granitic desert soil | place: USA: Red Pass Lake area, Fort Irwin, California | collected 2000-06-01 | reverse complement strand
TTAATAATAAATTGAAGCTACTCAAACGCTGCGGATTTGGGTTCAGAAATTTTAATAATTTTGAAATGCGAGCTTTGCTATTTTGGCATTTTCCCAAAAGTTTAGCCCACTAACTACGGAAGAACCGCGTGCGGTAGGAGAGAGTGCGGGAACGCAATAAGTTTTGTCCGACAACAGCTTGACCGCTATTATTAATTGCCCTACTATCAGCAATAAGGGCATTACTTAGAAGATTATCTGTTTCTAGATTGATTGAGCTATTAGGTTGAGTCCGAAACGGTGATGAAAACGTACCAGTACCAGTAAAGCTACCTACTACTTGACCACTGTCATTAATGCCCGACGCAATACTTTCAATTCTTGTGGACGCTCCTAAATTGTCGGTGGTTGGGTTAATAGGATTGTTGGGTGCAGTACGAAACGCGCTTATCTTTTTACCACCATAGCTATGAAGTTCACCGATAGTCGAATAACCAACTGCTTGACCTAAGTTATTAATGCCATTAACTACTACCCGTTCTGATGAACCGAGGTTGCCAAGGTCAGTAATGTTATACAGTGTTGCACCATAGGACGGTTGACAAATAATAATTCCTATTCCGCTCGATGCTGCTATTATTAAACTGGTTTACCAGTTGTTTAATAGTTTCATAGTTATTACTTACTTAATAGTATTTATAAGATGATAATGATTACATTGTTAATGTTTATTTACGTATATCTTAGGATAGAATAAATTGTAGGTTGGGTGGAGGAACGGAACCCAACAACTTCTCTTATCTTTGTTGGGTTTTGCTGACGTTCCACCCAACCTACGCTTGTTAAGCCATAATTGGGATTCGGTGCGTGACGCTACAAGCCTTATCATTACATTGATATTTTTTCGTAGCGTCACACACCCTACGGTTTTTATGTGCCAATAGCGCAAGTCCTAATTCTGTCTTAGGATAGATTAAACTTGAAGAAATGGCGCCATAAAAAATCTTACTTATAACTAATAAATCATCCGTTACATCCGTTTATAATCCGTTGCCAGAATTTGTCTCTTATTAACTTTCTTTGCATTTGAATAAGGATGATTTTAAACCGTTATTACTACGTGGAAGTGGTAAAGTTTGCCCATGTAGTAGTATTTAATGTTATTATATATGAGTAATTCTTCTAAAAAACATCCTCAAGCTTTAGTTATTGGTGCTGGTGTTAATGGGTTAACTTCTGCTTGGTGTTTACAAAAAGAAGGTTTTAAAGTTACTGTGGTTGCTGAAAATTTGGCGCCAGATATCACTTCTGTTATTGCGGGTGCGTTGTGGGAGTATCCACCAGCAGTTTGTGGACATCATCGTAATGAGGAGTCTCTTACGCGGTCAAAAGGATGGTGTATGACTTCATATGAAATATTTGAAAAACTTGCATCAAAACCAGAAACTGGAGTACGGATGCGTCCTGTTGTGTTTTTCTTCAAGCGTCCAATTGAAGATAACGAAAAAGAATATAATAAGATGCTTGAGTTTAAAAATAAAGTAAAAGGATTTGAGCGTAATTCAAATTTAATTCAAGAGAATAATATTAATACTCGTTATGAACTGAAAGATGCGTATACTTTCATAGCTCCTATGGTTGATACTGATATGTATATAGACTGGTTGGTTAAACAAACTCTTGATTTAGGAATTAATATTATTCAACAAAAAATATCTGGAAGTTTATTAGAGCAAGAAGAGCATTTGAAAGCTTTATTCGGCGCCGATGTTATTGTTAATTGTAGTGGTTTAGGTTCAATCGAACTAGCAAACGATGATACTATGTATCCTTTGCGTGGTGCATTAGTGCAAGTTGAGAATGATGGCAAAACAATGGCGCCTGTCTTAAAATCTTATTGCATGTCTTATGATAGCTCTACATCTGACCAGGATATGATTTATATAATTCCTAGAGGAGATGATAGACTTTTACTAGGTGGATTAGTTGAACCAGATGAATGGAGTATTGATATTAAGCTCAATGATTATAAACCTGTACGCGATATGTTAGAACGGTGTATAGACTTTCTACCAATTCTTGAAAATGCAAATGTTGATAAGGCAGAACCTGTAAAGGCAGGGTTGCGTCCTAGTCGTAAACAAAATGTACGATTAGAATATGAGCCAAATTCCTCAATAATTCATAATTATGGACATGGTGGTTCTGGTGTAACATTATCTTGGGGATGTGCAATTGAAGTAGCTTCCTTAGCAAAAACAAAATATTCACTATAAAAATCCGTAAGGTGGGCATTGCCCACCATACATAGTTAGAATAGCTATTTAGCTTAATTTCTCATAAAACATGACTGTATGACCTATACGCCACCCAAACTTCTTACTTTTGAGGAATTCGTTGCTGAATATGGTGATAATCCACGCTATGAACTGATTGATGGAGAGTTACGCGACATGGAACCAACTGGACCACATGAAACTGTTTCAGGTAATATTGCTGGTCGAGTTTTTGTTGAAATTCTAAAAGCCGAATTTGACTGGATAGTTCCAAAAAATTGCCTAATAAAGCCTCCTGCCGCCGAAGCTACAGCACTGCGTCCTGATGTAATAGTTTTAGATAACGAGCAACTTCGGTTTGAACCTCTCTGGCAAAAAGAGCCGATTATCTGTAATGGTAGCACTATCAAACATGTTGCCGAAGTAGTAAGTAGTAATTGGCAAGACGACTACGCTCGAAAAGTTGAAGAATATGCATTTTTAGGTATTCAAGAGTATTGGATTGTAGATTTTTTAGGTCTAGGAGGTTTGCAATTTATTGGTAAACCAAAACAACCTACTTTTACCGTCTGTCAGTTAATTGGCGATACATACCAGCAACAACAGTATCGTTTAGGTCAAAATATCACTTCCTCGCTTTTTCCAAATATAAAGCTCAAACTTGATGATATTATGCCACGTTAATGTTGGGCTAACTCTGAAACTAAAACTTTTACTATATAGAGTTTATCAGCACGGTTGAGTCCTTGCAGAGTGTTAAGTAGTTGTGCTGATACCATGTTAAAAATACTCCTGCTACTTCAATATTATTGTAATCAGAATACTAGCGCCTATCATAATTATGATGCTTTTTGCATGAAATCCTAGAAACCGGGTTTCTTGGTTGAAATATTGTAATTAAAACGACGATTTTGCGTAGAAACCCGGTTTCTATTTCGAGGGTGTAGGTATTCCCCTACACATTAGTATATTTTTACTTTAATTAATAAAGTTAACGTTGAGTATTGCTTTTTGTAATTAATCGTGCATCAAATCCCCTACCGCCTAAAAAAACTTGTCGATTTTTTGCTTCTTGTTGGTTAGAAAACTCACCAGCATTGACGTACTGCCCTGTTTCTGTTTTGAAAATAAAGGCGCCAGGTACGTAATCTTTCACGTCTTCTAAAATGAATCTATTCGTGACTGGTACCACAACCACAAAAACTGCGCTACTCTTACACGAAAGTTTTAATGCTTCCCAAGTCCGCGCGTTTACAACACCAGTCGCAGGTAAGTCTTGCTGCTGTTGATAGCGAATAACCGCCTGTTTGCTAGCTTCTCCAAAGTAACTTGAAGGACGAATTTTGAGGTAGCCTAAGTCGTATAAACGCTGCTGTAAGTCTCGTACATCTTTACCCTCAGAACCTGGTTTTAATGCAGGTCTGTTACAGCGCTGTGAAGTTGGGGGTAAAGTATTTGGTTTTTTCTCGATAGCATCCCAAGTTTGACCGTCTACTATTCCACTAGGAAAAATATCTGAGTCTTGCTGGAATCTCTTGACAGCATTTTCAGTATCAGCACCAAAAGTGCCCGTTATTCCTTGTTTAAAATAGCCCCATTCACGCAACCTAAGTTGCAAATATTCAACTTCTAGACCCTTATTATTCCGACGCAGGGTTGAATATTGGCGCCCACTTCTGCGTTGTTTTGTTCTAATGACTGCTATATCTTGTGAGTAATATTTGTTTCTGTTGCTGGTGGTAAGTGTGCAGATGCTTTAGTTGTGATTATATTAAAAAGTGTTAAAGTTAAGCCAAAAGATAATAAACCGACTCCAGCTATACTGGAAAGCTTTTTCCAACTTTTCAAAACGGAAATAACATCGATAGTATCTTTTACCTCTGAGGTTAAGGCAGTACACTCCGAAGCTACTGGGTTCATATTTTTCTGTGGTTTTTGGGTTATAAGGGGAGATGAATTCGCTGAAAACATCGAGTCTAAATATTCACAAACGCCTTCCTGCCCTGATGCACTTTATAGTAAATAACTTCACTGTTGCTTGAGGGTTTTACGGAAATATTACTATTATTCTTGCAAATAACGGCAAAGCGCACAAGGTCAACAGTATAAATAAGAACTTAATTTCTCAGATAAAAGCGAGCGTAACACTACACCTACAGAACACATTAACCAGCTAATTAATGGCAAAGCATCGATTAATGAAGAAATAGCCTTAAAACTACAGCAAGTTTTGGCTCAGTCGCGAAGCTCAATACCGAGTCCATCTGGCTCGGATAAAGCAGAAAACCGCTTAGTAACATGTTAGAGCATTGTTCTTATTGCTTATTTAACTAAGTAAATCAACTTTCGTCCACTTAAAATAATTCAGTAATATGCTACAGAATTAGGTTCTCGGTGGAGACTAAAATCTCCTTACCTAGAAAATTTTTCTCAAGCATTTGCCAGAATATTTATGCGGGTTGGCTTACCATCTTCGATTCCATGTTTTTAATGATATCAAAACGACTTTTACAAACGCTAACTCCTGAAGTGAGGTTAAATTAAATACTAGTAGCCAATGTAAAACGAATTAACTCTTCTCTTACTACTGCTTCCAAGACGTATAAACGGCACCTGCAATAAGTATTAATCTTATAATCGCCATATAGCTAAATACCGTTTTTTACGTTTTTTTACAAACTCTACCACTGCAATCAGTAAGTAATAAACTTTATACGTCAAGCTAAAAGACGCTTGTAGCAAGAGTGTCTTGACTAAAGAATGGAATTACGCAGGAGGAGTGTATGACAAAAATTACTATCAATGGTATTTCGATTGACCCAGAAACCCAAAGTAACGCTATGGGGTTTGCCAATCTAATCAGTCCAGATAGCTCCACCTCAAACTATATAATAATCCAAGCTACTCAATCCCTAACTCGCGAGCAAAAAAGTCAGCTAGCTAGTGTTGGCGCCTCTATTCTTGAGTATGTACCAGAAAACGGTTATATTTGTCGTTACGAACCTGCTGATTTAGACGCTATTCGGAATTTGCCATTTGTACAATGGGCAAACATATATTTAGAAGGTTTTAAAGTTGCACCTGCATTACGTCCTGGAACTGTTGACCCTAGGAGAACAAATTTACTTGAACTTGGCGAGTTAGATAAAACAATATCACGGCAGCCAAAGGAAGTTGATATTGTATTCCATAATAATGTTGAAATTAATGACGACCTAAAAAGGCGCCTTGCTGCTGCTGCGAGAATTAATCTTGATGACTTACAATTCGCACGTAACTCAATTAGACTTTCGGTTCAAGCACAGTATTTAGAAGATTTGGCGAAAATAGATGAGGTACGACATATTGAAGAACACGTACCGCCACAACTATATAATAATGTAGCGAATTCAGTAATAAATGCAGATAAAACGCACAATATAGGTAAATTTGAAGGTGAAGGGCAAATTGTAGCAGTTGCTGACAGTGGTTTTGATAAAGGTTCTACCGAAGATGTTCACCCTGCTTTTACAGGTAGGGTACTCAAGCTTTACCCATTAGGAAGAGGAATAGCATCAGACCCTGACGGACATGGTACTCACGTTACTGGTTCGGTGCTAGGTGATGGTTTGTCGGAAAGTATGGGTGGTGCAATTCGAGGAACGGCGCCTAAAGCCAAGCTTGTTTTACAATCTCTTTTAGACCCTAGAGGAGGTTTAGGAGGTTTACCTGAAGATTTAAACGATTTATTTAAAGTCCCTTACGAAAATGATGGCGCCCGTGTTCATACTAATTCATGGGGCGCCCCGACCGCAGGTAGATACAATATTAATTGCAAAGAAGTAGACCAATTTGTCTGGGAACATCGAGACATGGTAATTTGCTTTGCCGCAGGTAACGATGGTCGTGACAGAGATGTAAACGGTGTTATTGACAATGGCTCTATTGCCTCACCTGGCGCCGCAAAAAATTGTATTACAGTTGGTGCTACAGAAAATAATCGACCTGAGCTATCAAAACCATATAGCACTCTCGGTCGCTATCGTGCCGAACCTATAGCTTCAGATGGTTGGTGTAATAACCCAGAAGGAATGGCAGCTTTTAGTAGCCGAGGACCAACTCAAGGCGACCGTATTAAACCAGATATAGTGGCGCCTGGAACTGTAATATTATCTACTGCTTCACGAGAAGCGAATATAAAACCATTTTACGGCACATCCGCAGACCCCCTTTATGCATTTTTATCTGGTACAAGCATGGCAACTCCATTAGTTGCGGGTTGTGCTGCGGTAGTTAGAGAATATTTCCAAAAGAAAGAAAATTATAATTCTCCTAGTGGTGCTTTAGTTAAAGCTATGCTTATTAACGGCGCCAAGGATATTTCAGGTCAATATGTACCCTCAGAAGCAGGAGAGATACCCAACTTCGCCGAAGGTTTTGGTAGAGTTGACTTAGCTGCAACAGTGGCGCCACGAGGTGAAAACGAACGAGTTATTTTCAAAGATGAAAACACAACTCTTGATACATCTGAAGAAGAGAAAATTGAAGTTGAAATAAAAGATTGTGACTCGCTGCTAAAAGTAACATTAGTATGGGTTGACTACCCAGGAGAAGCACTTCAAAACGACTTAGATTTAATTGTAAAAGCACCTGATGGACAAGAACGACATGGAAATATGGCGCCGACATCTACAGAATTTGATAGGTATAATAATGTTGAACAGGTTATTTGGAATGATATACCTGCATCCACAGTTGAGATTATAGTACGCGCGAATCGCATTGTTCAACCTCAATCTTATGCGTTAGTTGTACGAGTAGCTTGATAATAATCGTTTATTGATCCCCCCTAGCCCCCCTTAATAAGGGGGGGACAAGAGAATTTTTAGCCCCCCTTAATAAGGGGGGTTGGGGGGATCAAATTCAAATTATACGTAGTATTAAAAGTACCAAGTACTCCATTTAACTAAAAACAGCTATAATTGTTGAAAATCTTGAGGTTTCCGTCAAGAATAATCTCCCGAATCTATATATGATTTCTCGGATAGAAGCTTTTAAGGGCGTTGCTGATTTTTGGGATGATTTGTCATTCTGAGCGGAACGTAGTGTAGCGAAGAATCCTTATAGATGCTTCGTTTCGCTTCGCTCCACTCAGCATGACATATCTAAATTCATCCCGCATTTATGCAACGCCCTTTTAAGTATCGTTGTTTTGACCGACTTGATATAACAGTTGGTCAATATCACGTTTTAGCTGGCGCCAATGGTACGGGTAGTTTGGGTATCTACTCATTCTCCTATAGTTTTAGCCCATACAGATTTAGAATCAGTAATCGTGATGCGCTCCAGTAAAGAAAAGGGGGTAAAAGCTATACCAGGTTCAATACATCCACGTCTAACTGATTGGCAAGGTAAAATTGATCTTGGCTCCCTGTTTGCTGCGGGGATATTGGCATGAGAGATTGTATATTTTTACTAGCCGATAAAAATATGGAGGCTTTTCAAAAGCTATGTAATCAAATGCAGCAGTGGTTTGCTATTGAATCTGGTCAAGGATAAAGATTTTATGTCTTTGTGGGGTTGACAGAGGTTTGCGCGGTTTGAAAGCGTAACTTTATTAGTGGTTGGTATCTTTCTTACCTTAGTACAGACAATACTCGTAATATTGCTTTATCCGAATCACAGGAAAGATTATCATCAACAGGAGATAATTTACCTAACGTTATCCAGTATCTTCAAAAAGAACATCCGGAGCGTTTACAACATATTCTTAATGCTCTATCTAGCCGCATTCCTCGTCTTGAAAGAGTCGATGCGGAAATCATGCAAGATGGGCGCCTTGCACTACAAATTAAACATGCTCCTTTTCAGCAGCCAATTCTTGCTAAATATGCTTCTGATGGAACTTTAAAAATGCTAGCATATTTAACAGTACTATATAACCCAGAGCCATCACCGCTTATTGGTATTGAAGAACCAGAAAATCATTTGCACCCGCGTTTGTTGCCAGAATTAACAGAAGAATGTCGTGCTGCTTCAGCAAACAGCCAATTAATGATTACGACTCATTCCCCCTTCTTTGTCGATAATCTTAAACCAGAAGAACTATGGGTACTTTACCGGGATGAAAATGGTTTTACCCAAGCAAAAAGGACTGCTAATATGCGAGGTATTAAAGAATTCATCGAAGAAGGAGCTACTTTAGGTTCTTTGTGGATGGAAGATTATTTTGAAGTAGGAAATCCGCTGATTAACCACGGTGGAATGAAAAGGGGCAAATCTTGAGGAGTCGATGTGTAGAGACATTACATGTAACGTCTCTACATTATAGGTAATTAACCGGATATGATGTTACCTGTTGCGAATAGTACCTTGCCAATTAATTGTTTGCTTTGCGGAACGTTGTCCTAAAGTTCGAGTTATTTCTAATTCTATATTAACTTTGGCGCCTGCACGTGATGCTTCTGATATATTTGGTAGTTTACCTAAAGCAAGGGTAAATCGATTAAAGTCGCGTGTTACAAGTTCTGGAGTAATATCACCTGTGTAGACTTTTTGATTATCTGGGAAACCACGCTCGCTACTGTCTTGTACATAATATTTAATCCGAAATTGAGTATTAATTATATCTGACCTGCCTCCTAAATCTACTAGTTTGATATTTAAGTTTTCTCCGGCGCCAGCAAATTCTGCTACGGCTAAACGTGTAACATCTTTTTTAGGAACGGCGTAGCTTAAGGTATATTTAGTGACGTTACCTTCGGTTTTACTGTTACCGTCAATCCATAAATCTTCAGGAAAAGTAATATCTACTTGGTTGTTATCATTAAGAATAATCGTTGCAGATTCGGTAAAACGGGTGATAGGTTGTTTATCTAACCATTGGAGCGCGAAAGTTGCTTCGAGTCGTTTGTCAAATTCTTGATATTCGTCATTAATAACTGAACCTGGAGCAAGTAAAGCTGTGGCGCCTGTCTTAGTATCCCATTTATTTTTGGATAAATTAAATTGTTTACTTGCTAGTTCAGAAATTGGTACAGTCATTTTAAAAATATCTGGCGCCAAGGTTTCTTTGCTCTTAATAATTTTCAATCTTCCCAAATCGCCTTTTCTACCATTGCTGCCATTACTACCGTAGCTACCATCATGACCATCGGTACATCTGTATTTTTTCTTAGTACATTTATAATCTGGACTACCTGGAGTTCCTTTACATTTTTCTATTTCCCAATCTTTTTTACGACAGTTACATCCTTGTGCCCCAGAGGCGCCTCGTCCACCCCCTCCACCTTCTCCTGCTGATGCACGCACAAATATTTGTTTTAATTCTTCTAAATTATTGAAGTAAACAGTCAGTAACCCACCGTCTCCACCATCCCCACCTTTACCTCCGTCTCCACCATCTCCACCACTCGCTGCTTGTATATCGTGGTCTTCGTTCGATTGATGTGAGCAATAAGCGCTACTACCTCGTTCACCATCTTCTCCGTCTTCTCCATCTTTACCAGATAAATCAAGATTTATAGGAGAGCCATTTGCTACAATACTTTGACTTTGACCTGATACCCCATCTCTGCCTGGGCGCCCGTCACTACCATCGCTGCCACTTGTACCATAGTTTCTACTTGCTATGTTATAAGGTTTTGAGATGCATACGTCTGATGCTGATGTTGGGAGGGAAGTGCTGAATAAGCTAACTGTGAGTAATAATGCTAATTTACCCCAAACCAATTTATACATGACTATATTACTGAATGAGTAGGCAGCTTTTTAAGCTACAACTCCAAACAGCAATATTCCTGATTTTTGTATTATACTGCAAACGAGTAAAATATAAACTTTGTCATGCTGAACGAAACGTAGTGCAGTGAAGCATCTCGGAGATTCTAGCCTGCGGCAAATGCTCCGCATTACGCTACGCTCAGAATGACAGTTCTAACCCGTTTTTAGTATAATCTTGTGGGATGGGCATCCTTGCCCGTCCTTACAAGAGTATTTGTTGGGTTCCGTTCCTCCACCCAACCTACTTGGCGCCCACTGTTGGTAATCGATAATATCCTTTTTGTATTCCATACCCATAATAAGAATCTGTCTCATCCATCACATCATTAACAACCATTCCCAACACTCGTTGAGTTGATTGTGTGAGCAATGTTTTCATTTCTTGGGATATCGCAGAATTCGCGGCGCCTGGACGTACTACAACTAAGGCGCCATCAACTAATTTGCCCAATACTAAAGCATCAGCAGCATATATCACAGGTGGGGTATCAATAATTACAAAATCATATTCTTGTTGTGCGGTTGCAATTAGCGCGTTCATTCGCGGAGAGGCAAGTGTAGCAAAGGGGTTTGAGGGAGTGGCACCAGCAGTTAAAAGATAAACATTATTTGCGACTTTGCGTGATGCTGTTTGCAAGTCGATTTTGTTTTCTAATACTTCGTTTAACCCTTGCGAGTTTTCAAGTTTCCAGATTACGTGCTGACTTGAACACCGCATATCAGCATCGATGATTAATACTCGGCGCCCAAGTTGAGCCATTGCTAGTGCTAAGTTTGCGCTCACAAAAGATTTGCCTTCGCTAGGTACAGCGCTGGTGATGACAATGCTTTTGAGTACTTGGTCGGGGAGGGTATATTCGAGTGTTGATTGCAGTTTTTCAAATGCTGCGCTTGCTGGTGACCAAGGGTTATCACGAATGGGTAAAGTTGAGATATCACGATTTTTGTAATGACGACTTACAGAAAGACGTGGAATAGTGCCAAGTAATGGATAACCTAGTAGTTCTTGTGCTTCTTCGAGGGTTCTGACTGAGCCATCTAATGCTTCTAACATTAGTGCGGCGCCGACAGCTAGTATAATACCTAAAAATCCACCTAATGCTAAGTTGAGTGCAATTTTAGGAGAAACGGGGTTGTCTGTGACTAATGCTTGAGAGACAACGCGCGCATTACCCACAGTTTTATTTTCGATAACTTGTACTTCTTGGAAGCGTCTTAAGAGTTGCTCGTAAGTTTGGCGTGCGACTTGTAAATCACGTTCGAGTTGGCTTTGGTTTTGCTCAAGACGTGGTAGTGAACTAGCGCGTTGCTTATATAGAGTCAGCGCGTTGCTTAAACTAGAAATGCGGTTGGATAAACCTGTTCGTTCAACTTCTAATTTGACTAGTTCGGCAATCAAATTTTGCTTAAGGGAGTCGAGATTTAAGTCGCGTTCGTTTAAGCCTTGTGGGGCGCCTCCTAAAGTTTGTATAATTCGCTGTTGTAACTGCTGTCGTAGCACCTGTACTTTGTCAGCTAAATCAATAATTGTTGGATGCTCGTCGCTGAAGCGTATTCGTTCGACTGCTAGTTTATTTTGAGTCGAGCGAAACTCGTCGAGCAACTGCTGAACTGCCTTCGATTGACTAAGAGCATTGAGCGCTATGGCTTTTTGTGAATTTAACCCAAGTTGATTTTGGAGTGATATAATTTTTGAACTGGTATCAACTAGCGTTGCTTCGGTTTTAATGATTTGGTCTGCTAAATCGCTTTGGTTGGCAATCGATGTCTTTGCTTCTTGTTGAAGTTCAACGACGCGATTTTTCTCTTTGAATAGGCGTAGTGATACTTCTGCTTGACGAACTTTTGCTTCGACTTCTGGCAACTCCTTACTAATAAATTCGCGCGCGGAAACAACCTCAGTTCGGTTGGCACGAATATCGTTTTCGAGATAATTTTTAATAAGTGAATCAACTATCTTAGCAGCCATTATTTTGTCAGGACTACGGTAACTAATTTGTAATATATCTGTACCTTTAACTCCCGCTACTTTTAAATTTTTAGAAAATTCTTCAAATGCTAGCGGTTGCCCTTTTTTATTTTTAAGCTCTAATGTATCGATTGTTTTTTGTATTACAGGTTGAGAGCGAATTATTTCAGCTTGTGTTTCTAAAGGATTGCCTACACTTGCACCCCTTCCAAGCATTTCCAGTTCCTGCCCCCCTGTAATTCCTGTCAGTGATGAATATAGATTTGCCTTATTGAATGTTAATTTTCCTTCAGCTTCATAAATAGGTGTTTGCGAAAACGTGATTGCCCCTGTTACTCCGACAGCAGAACTAATAACAATAGTTACTGCTAGCCAACGTCGTTTGAGTATTCGCCAAGCTTGTCGGAAATTGATGGAGTCGTTTTCAGCATTTGATACTGGCATAAGAAAATAGTGATAAGTGATAATAATAAAGTTTTAATTTGAGGTCAATATATTTCAGTATTTACACATTTGCCATCAGTATATTTTCTGAAGTGAAGTTTATATGTATATTTAACACTGACGTATGTAATATCTCTGAAAAAAGAAAAAAGGAAATCCCCCTTTTTTAGAAAAATGTGTGTTTTGTATGTGATTTTCGCAAAAAAATGGGAACTATAAATACAAAGACGATTAGATATGAATCCGATGTCAGCTAATACCACTTATTTCCCAAAAAAGTTAACATTACCTACGCAATTCGCAATACCACGTACTGTAGCGGCATTCCTATTTGTAGCGGATTTAGCTGGTGTATTTTTCAGTGTAGGATTTGTGCTGTGGATGCAGTTTAACGTGCCTATCGAGCAGTTAAATCAGCAGTTTAATCCATTTGCTTCTGGAATAGTGTTATCAGGGTTAATTGGGCTATACATATTTGATGCGTACCGTTCGCAGCTACAAATTGCGATTGTCTGGACGCGATTAAGAACCATTATTATTCTTATTATAGTTAGTGCTTTTAGCACTGTACTCATCTACTTATCGAATATCTGGGAAGCAAACTGGCAGCTAAATCAAGGTATTTTACTTGCTAGCTTAGGTATATTTCCGCTATGGGCAGTCTTAGGAAGGCTTATAGCTGTTATTTATATGCGGGCGCCTTTCGGAAAGGTTGCTATGAAAACTTTGCTCAATAGCAATCGCTGGTTGATTGTGGGTGCAAGTCAAGGCGCCAATCAATTTAAGAAAGATTTAGCAGAGCTATATCCATTATTAGAATCCAATGCACGCCCGTTATCTGGTGTCGTTGTTGCAACACAGGCGCCTTTGGCAGGAGAGGAATTACAAACGCTTGTAAATTATCGCCTTCAAGGAGTGCCTATTTATGAACTACCTGAAGCTTATGAACAGATATGGTATAAAGTACCACCAAATTTAGTGAATGACAATTGGTTTGTTTTCACTAAAGCATTTAAGCTGAATTCAAGTCAATTTCATCAAAACTGTAAGCGAGTAGTTGATATTATTGCAGCGAGTGTGCTTTTAGCTGTTCTGTCTCCACTGATGGTATTAGCTGCTGTTGCTGTGAAATTAAACAGTCCGGGTTCATTGCTTTATTCACAAGTACGTAGTGGATATAATGGTGAAACTTTGCGCGTTTACAAATTCCGCTCGATGTACCAAGATGCGGAACGATTAGGCGCCCAATGGGCTATGGAACATGACCCACGTGTAACACCTGTTGGACGCTGGTTACGAGCAACGCGAATTGATGAGTTACCGCAGCTTTGGAATGTATTAAATGGTGAAATGAGTTTGATTGGTCCGCGTCCAGAACGACCGGAGTTTGATATCAAACTGGCTGAAGTCATTCCTTACTACAAAATGCGCTACAGCATCAAACCGGGAATTACAGGTTGGGCACAAGTTATGTACCCTTATGGTGCATCGGTAGATGACGCACGTCAAAAGCTGTCATACGACCTTTATTACATTAAACATTACTCGTTTGCTTTAGATTTGGTGATTGCACTCAAAACCATTCGTGTTGTGTTATTAGGTAAGGGCAGATAAATGCAAAAAAGAGTATTGGTTACAGGTGGAGCTGGTTATATTGGCTCGCATGTTGTTCGTCAACTTGGTGAAGCTGGTTATGATGTAGTAGTTTATGACAACTGCTCAACAGGAAATGCATCTGCCGTATTATATGGTGAACTGATTACTGGTGATTTAGCTGATATTGAACGCTTATACCAAACATTTGCGCGCAATAAGTTTAGTGCTGTTTTACATTTTGCAGCAAGTCTAATTGCGCCAGAATCTGTAGTACACCCACTCGACTACTACGCAAATAATACCCGCAACACGCTGAACCTACTCCGAGTATGTGAAACATTCAGGGTGAATCAGTTAATTTTTTCTAGCACTGCTGCGGTCTATGGCGAACCGCAGCAAAATCCTGTTACCGAAGAAACTCCTACTGTTCCTATTAATCCTTACGGACGCTCAAAGTTGATGAGTGAGTGGTTAATTCAAGACCAGAGTCGAGCTTCTAATTTACGTTATGTTATTTTGCGGTACTTTAATGTAGCAGGCGCCGACCCTTTGGGTAGAATTGGGCAAATGAACCCGAATGCTACACATTTAATTCGTGCTGCTTGCGATGCAGCGCTTGGACGTAAACCAGGTGTGAGAATTTTTGGTACAGATTTTCCTACCCCAGATGGCACTGGTATCCGTGATTATATCCATGTTGAAGACCTTGCTTCAGCACATATTGCTGCGCTGCGGTATCTTGAGGCAGGTAATTCCAGCCAGGTATTGAATTGTGGATATGGTCAGGGTTACAGTGTTCGTGAAGTAATTGAATGTGTTAAGGCTATTTCTGGAGTTGATTTTGCTGTACTTGAAAGCGAACGGCGCCCTGGAGACCCTGCTTGTGTTACTGCAAGTGGGAAGAAGATTAGAGAGGTGCTGGGGTGGGCACCGGAGTATAATGATTTGGATATTATCATGCGTAGTGCTTTATTCTGGGAAATTAAACGTGATAGTAATAATGTCAAACATCCGCTTATAAACGCGATTGCAAAAAGATTATATTGTAACACACAACAATTAAACAAAGTGAAAATTTTCTTTTGATATACTTACAACTTCTTTAAAAAGATATCTAGAAATCTAGCCCAAGTCAAAAATTAGCGTAAATATAGTACAGATAATTTAACTATGAGAACTCCAGTTGCATTCATTATATTTAAACGTCCTCAAACAACTGAAAAGGTATTTGAAGCAATTCGTCAAGCGAAACCTCCGAAACTATTAGTGATTGCTGATGGTCCTCGTCCTAATGTGCCTGGTGAGGCTGATAAGTGTTGTGCTGCTCGTGAAATTATTAAGCGGGTAGATTGGGATTGCGAGGTATTAACTAATTTTTCAGATATCAACTTAGGTTGCAAACTAAGAGTGTCAAGTGGCTTAGATTGGGTTTTTGAAAATGTTGAGGAAGCAATTATCCTTGAAGATGATTGCTTACCACATCATACTTTCTTTAACTTCTGTGAAGAATTATTGGAAAAGTATCGACATGATAATCGGATAATGGTAATTTCTGGTGATAATTTTCAGTTTGGTAGAACCCGCACTCAAGATGACTATTATTTTTCCCGTTATACCCACTGGTGGGGTTGGGCTACTTGGAGAAGAGCTTGGCAGTACTATGATGTTAATATGACATCATGGGATAAAGTTAAAAATGAAGGATACCTTAAAGATATACTAAAAGACCCTACATCTGTTAAATATTGGTTTGATACTTTTCAATCTACATATGACGGAAAAATAGATACTTGGGATTATGCATGGTTACTTACTTGCTGGCTACAAAATGGTTTAACTATTTTACCAAGTAAAAATTTAGTATCTAATATTGGGTTTTCTTCTGAAGGAACTCATACCTTAAATCCTAATACTGTTTTGGCTAATGTACCAGTAGAAGAAATGGGTTTTCCATTAAAGCATCCTCAATTTATAATTCGGAATGAAAAAGCAGATAGTTTTACCCATAATTTATTATACAATCGATTAATATTTTTTAGGGTATATAGAAGGCTAATGTTTTATGGGTATTTGTATAAGAAAAAAATACAATCATTAATTGGGTCTAAAACAAAAAAATCTGAGCTTTTATCAACAGTTGGAGCAAAATAACTCACTAGAATGCACCCTTCTCAATATCGTTAACATGGGTAAGGTGGGCACTGCCAGCCCTTGATGGCGCGAACTGATGAACTACTAAATTGACGCTTGAAACCCGCATTAAGAGCGTTAACGTCAAATTAAGTTTTTTAGTTATGCATTACAAATTTACGTGTACGCATATCAAAAACGGTCAATATGATGCCAATAAAATTGTTCATTTTTTTGAAGGATATCCTGCAAGCCTTATTGTTGGGAAGCTAATTGAACATGTATTTTAGGTAAATAATTTGGTACCTTAGTTCGCGCCATCAAGGGCTGGCACTGCTCACCCTACAAATTAAGATGGCGCCAAAAATAGAATAATGTGAGCAACGATAATTAAATCGTCGAAGGGATATCTGAAATTTGTTTATCTGAAATTTGTTCAGAAGATTTACTTTGAAAAATTTGATAGGTAAATCCAGCAGAATGAGCAATAGGCATAGTTAACAAAGTGACGACGCAAAAAAACCATCGACACAGGAAAGAAGGTACTTGCTGTTCATTTCCCCGCCAGATTTCGGAAATAAATGTATTATGAAATTTTTTAGTTATACGAAAGCTTTCTACGAAAGGTAATAGTAAACTAAAAGGCGCAAGTTCTATAAATGGTAAATTTAAACCTGAGAATAATAAATCTAATGATAACAGAATCATTAGGCTAGAGATAAATATAAATGGTAGCTTACCTCTGAATTGAAACCTATTTTTATGCTTAATACTTGTTAGATAGCGCCCTTTGCCATATTTAAAGTATTGAATAAATAAGGATTTCCAATTTTTTCTTGGATAGTACCAAACACAAATGTCGGAACTGATGTAAACTGCTTTAGGACATTCATTCAGTAGTCTTTGATTCAGTTCTGCATCTTGGTTAGTTATTTGATTATTATTAAAAACAAATTTAGAGAGTCGTAGATTTAATTCAGCATCTTCATTGTGAGTTGATTTAAGATTATAACCAGAAATATCTAGTAATACATTTCTCCAAAAACATCCTAGATACACCGTATCTGCATAGCCGTTGTAGTTGGGGTTACGATATTTAGCACCACCACTACCTAAAAAACTCTTGGAAGCTAGAGCTACTCCTGCTTGAAAATTAGTTTTGGCAGCAAAACGTTGGGCGCCACCAACATTTAGGGCTTTTGATTTCAGTAATGTTTCTACACATCTTTCAATGTAGTCAGGTGCATAATCTGAATGAGCATCTGCACGAAGAAATATATCTCCACTACATTGCTGTAATATCAAGTTCAGTCCAGCAGATTGAATCTTGAAAGAATTATATAATAATTTGACTCGTGAGTTTTCTTGCGATATACGTTGAACAATATCTTGTGTACCATCTGTACTGCCACCGTCTGCAATAAAAATTTCTAGCAAGTTAGGATAACTACTTTTGAGGAAGCCTCTGATAACATTTTCAATATTAAGAGCTTCATGGTATACAGGTATAGCGATTGAAACCGAAGGGTAATAATTCATAGATATTGCTTAATTGGTATCATGAGAAAGCGTTTAACAGTTTTAATTAGACAAATAGTACTAATGATTAAATTTTTAAGTGGGGTGTAAGGAAAGTATTGTTTGCGGATTTCTTGATGTATTCTAAAACTTTTGAAAACTTTTACAGAAGATACTCCTGAAGTGTCATAATACGAGATGGGAAAATTTAAAAGATATGGTTGAGAAATTAAGGAAGCTCTAATATTAAATTCATAATCCATTTCCAGAGGAACAAGCTCATTATATAAACCTAGTTTTTTCAAAATTTCCTGAGAAAAGCAAGTAGATTGATGACATATGGGATTACCATATAAAAATAATTCTTGCTTCCAACTATCGTATTGTTTAATGTACCTTTTTAAATATCCTTTGCGACTAACAGATATTGTTTCTCCAAAAGCCCAAAGCCAATTAGATTTGAGATAAGAATCAACAATTTTGCTGACTACATCTTTGTCAAAAAAAATATCACCTGAATTTAAAAAAATAACTAAATCACCAGATGATTTATCTAAACCATTGTTGAAGGCGTTTGCGATTCCTGTACCTAGTTGTTGGTAGATAAATATATTTTTTTCATGATTGAATTCATTAATAGTATTTAGAGTATTGTCTTGTGAACTAGCATCAATAATAATATGATTAATATGCTTATAGCTCTGAGAACTAACGCTCAATAGAGTTGATTTAATAAAACAATCTGAATTTTTAGTCAGTGTAATTATATCAACTTGAGGTAGAAAATTTGTAATTTTTTTAATTTCTTGACTCACTTTCATATGTTAACTTATAAATGTTAGAAAATTTTTTATTTTTTTGATTTTGTTTACAAATAATTCCAAGAATCAGACCAGACATTATCCAAAATAATCCTCCAGTTTTAGAAAGATTAAATACCTCTTGCGAAATTGAAAAAACCATAAAAGACAAAAATAATGATATAAATGTTTTTTTTAAGCCTAAAGATGTACTGAATAATCTATCGTTTCCAAATACATATAATTTCATTAAAGCGTTAATATACAATAAAAAACCTATCAACCCACCTGTGACTATTACGTAAACAAACTGACTATCAGCTGCATTTATTAGTTCGCCAAATATTTCATAAGTACCTCCTGATCCCAACCCAAACAAAGCTAGCAATGGAAAGTTCTTTACAGCACTAGCATACATCGAAAGTACATTATACCAATTATCAAGTCTTGCTTCATTTTCAAGATTTGTCGGGTTTAACTCTAAATATCTATTGGGTAGTTGATTGAATATTTCACTACTACCTTCATAATCAGTATGAAAAGAAGGAATAATTACTACTAAAATAAATAACGCTGTTAAAAATAGTATAACAACTGATAAAATTGTCTTTCCAAACCGTTTGATAGTAGTTTTAACATTCACTAGCGGATATAAGCTTAGAAGGAAATAGTAAGCTACTGAAGCTAACAAAGCGCCTCTTGAACCAGCTAATGCAACAAATATCAAATTAACGATAGAAAGAAATACCCAAAAACATTTTATATTTACCTTGGGTTCAATCCAAGCAAGTAAGTTACAAATAATTATAGACATATAAAAAACAGAACCAGTTAATGTAGGACTAATCTCATTGATAATTCCTAAACCATAATAACCATAAAAGTTAAACGTAATAATTTGAAATAAACCATAGAACAAGTTTGGTACAAAGCAAATAAAAATGCTTATAATTATCTGTTGATACTGCTTAATATTATTAATTTTATTCGCGAACGCAAAAAAGAAACAAAAATATATTAAATATTGTATATTTTTAAGTAAAGGTAAAATTTTTTCAAGCAAAGAAACATTGTTGAAACCAGAGAAGTGTGTTATCAGTAAAACAATTGCATTGAAAAAATATAACCATAAAAATGCCACAAGAATCTTTTGAATTGGGCGAAGACTAGAAAGTGATACTAGTGTAGCTATTATTGTGACTGGAAATAAAAGGTCATCTATACGGATAAACTTTAAAAAACCACTTTCTCCAAGTCTAGGAGATAAAACAACACTTGCTGTAATTAATAATGACCATACCCACATAAAGTAATAAATAAAACCTTTTTTATTACTGCTTACTGTAGGTAACTGTAAAGAATTATCAATCATTTATTCTTAATAATAATAAAGAGCTACTAAATAAATTAACTCCTTCTACTGTTACCAACCAATTTAGTGTACTTAAGTACTGCAAACACACCGGGTAAACACTGATTTTTATAATAAACTCGATTTATATGTAAGTGAAAACACTTAAATTTGAAAAATTCCTGCAACATAAATTAGCTTTATAAAATAATTTCAGAATATATACAACTTGGCCCACTTTGCTAAGAAAGTTCCAAAAAAGACATTATCCATCTAATGGGATTAATCTGGAATGTTGGATGGGCATCCTTGCCCGTCCTATACAGCAGGGCATTTGCGTTGGCATCCACCCTATAAGAAAAGTTTGGATATTTTTTGACTTGGAGCCGCTAATGAAGGCTATTTGTTCGGTATCATAAGTAAGTTGAAATAAGAAAAATTCAATAACATAGATGAGGCAGTATTAGCTAATATCTTCGGTTTAGTCTCCACTGGAAAATAGCGATATCGAAAAGATGCTAGTCTCGGATTTTTTTCTTGATAAAGAACATCTTGTATAATATTTATCCATCGTTGCTTAGGCATCAAATCTATAGTCATACCAGCATGACCAGATGGCAGTAACATATTAGAACCATGTACGCCTATTACTAAACGACTTTCAGAGTATATCTCACATGTAACTTTCTCTTTTTCTTCATTAAACTGCTCAACTCTTAAATCTTCAATCCAATTAGGAAATTTAGTTTTTCTACCCAAACCTGTAACTGTAAATTTAGTTGTGCTAGGAAGTTGATAGCGAATTTTTTTAAATAACTTTTGTATTTTCCAATTCTGAATTGGAAGTAAAATGTGAATTAAATGGAGCTTGTTGAGAATTCTATGTAGAAGAGAATTAAACCAAATACGGTCTTCACGCCAAATAAATGTTACTCTATATTCTTCTTTATTAAAATTATGCTTTTGAACTTTAGTAAAGTTAGTAATATCAAATTCATCTGGATGAGAATATGCTTTGCTTAAATGAAATTCTTGAAATTTCTTTACTTCTTCTTGTACAAAATTATTAAAATTTGGAAAATAATCATGTCCTTGTCTTAAAGGTATATCTACTGTCCAGATTTCAGATACTCCTTCAGGAACCATCCATCTCATAAATTTTTGGACAATGACAACTAAACCATATTCACGATTTTCATGCAAATGTTTATCAGCATTTAGAAGTTTTAATAAACAATGTCCATATAAATAATCTATACAGTTTAAAATAATTACTTTATCATTATTTTTGAAAACTTCTTTAACAATTTTAATATTTTTAGTTTGAGGATTACGTAAAGATTTAACTAACAAAGTACCTAACCACTGTTTACCAATCTCATCACCAAAAACTAAAGACTTATCAGCATCAATTTGGTAATTAAAATAAGCACCATGACCAACTTTAATATCTTCAATTATTTCAGCATTGCAGTCAGAACAGACAGACTTAGCGCAAATAAACATACCTTGCCAAAGTATATTACTAGGCTTTAATTGAGTTTTGCAATGTGGACAATTTGACTGATGGTGACTTAATGGTTTAATTGTAATCATAAATTTACTTCTCTATTTATAGTTCGTTCAAGGTTTCTTAAATATAAATAATCCACAGGCGTAATCCACATATCTAAAATCTTCCCATTCCGCTGGCTCAACTAAATCTCCTTGAGCATTTATAGCAGCAAAATTAATTAGCTTCAATGAAGGAAAATTTTCAATAATAGTCAATGGGTCAAAAATACGATGGGCATTAAATTCAACTCGTTCGTTACCAATAGGCGTCGAAAAATATAGTTTGCCACCTGGTGCAATAACCCTTTCCAGTTCTTTCATACCCTTCAAATAACCTAATGGGTCAATAGGGTCTGCATAACGTCCCAAACCAATATGCTCAATTGTATGTAAACATGAAATTGATTTAATTGAGCTATCAGCTATCTTCAAATTTGTTATATCGTCTTGGCAAAAAGATAATCCAGTCACCTGAGAGTCTAGCTTTCTGATGTCTATAACGTTTACTTGCCGAAACACGAGTAAGTGAGCGATGAAACCGTCTATACGTGAACCGATGTCCCAGTGCTGTTCTGGATTATCTAAAAATATTTTCCTTGCAAACCACAAATCTTGATGAAAATACTCACCTTTTGCAACACCAGCATTTTCATAACGGTCTGCTAAGGTGTAATGAGATAAAAAACTTGATAGTTTAGCTCGAAAAGGAAAATCATCTGCTACCTGCCGATTATAGTTCACCCAGTCTCTAATGTAAGGCGCCAATCCAGTTATATTTTTGAAGAAAACTCGTATATCCGTACCAGTAATTCTAGTTATGATCCGATAAGGTATCTCTACGACTTGTCTAAAATTTATATTGAGTGTGTTCATATGCTAATACAAATAGATTATTTATTTAACAACAATACAATAATTAGCGCATCAGTTTGTATCCAGGGAATTTGTCAACAATTTTAGTAGTTCTTTCTAACAAAGATTCAGAAATTATTTCCTCTGCAAACCAAAAAGTATTTAAACTATTTTCCAATAACCCTTGATATCCATGTTGATTTAATAAATTGTTTATTAAATCATAATCGCGATGTAAATGCCCATATGTTTCAACTATAAAACATTTAGTCTTAAATTTTGAAAAATCAATACCCTGTAAAGTATTAAGCTCATGCCCTTCGACATCTAGACTTAAAATATCACAATTATAAAATTCGGTATACATGTCTAACCAGTAGTTTAATGGTTTAACCAAAATTACTTCCCAATTCACTCTTTCTGAAAAATATTTATTTAATATACCTTTAAGTTTCAAGTCTTGAGTTTCTGGAATAAAAGAGAGTAGACCGTCTCCTTGAATTTCTAGTTGTTTTGCTTCGTTAGAAATACCTTCTTGAATGCATTTAATTTGATTATTAAAAATATACAACCATTTTAAGAATGTAAAATTTAATTCTACAGGTTCAAAGCATAAACCTTTTGCCCCTTGTAACGCGAATAAATAGGTATTAGAACAGCTAATCCCATCATTGGCGCCAACGTCAATAAATTTGTCAATCCTGTCAAAAAGCTCTAGTACGACTATATCTTCTTGATGCTGTGCATAAGTTTTTTTAGGAAAAAATCTATTTTTACTAGATTTCAACAATGACTTTACAATTCCTTTTGTTTTGTACATTTGTGCTTTCATAGTTAAGATATCCTAAATTTGATGATAAACATTATTTGTTATAACTTCTTACCCAATAAATACATTGGTAATCTAATTGGCAGAAAAATAGCTTTAGTCATTAATATGGCATTAGCTCTTGTAAGAGGAAATATTAGAAAACAAAAGTAACTTGCAAAAGCGTAAGAAATTAAACTAGCTATTGCTGCTCCTAAGCTTTCAAAATGAGGTATTAAAATCAAGTTGAGCAATATATTAATTAACGCTCCGCAAGCAGTGGAATAAAAATTAATTTTTTGAAGTCCTTCCGAAATCAACCATGCACTTTGAGCAATTCCTTGAAAAGCAAAAATACAGTTCCAAAGATATACATGTAAAATTGGTACAGCAGGTAAATATTCAGAACCATAAGTTGATAAAATTAAATAACGACTTACTGGAAGAAACAGAATCACTATACAATAAGCAAATAATGCCATCAAATCGTAAAATTTTTGTAATTTTTGCTGATATAAATCAAAACTAAGATTTTTTGATTGTATTATATCTGGGTAAAGAGATGACCTAAATGCTATTGGAATAAAAAACCATATTTCCGAAAGACTTGCGGCAACTGAATAAACTCCCACCACAGTTTTATCTGCCATTTGCCCAAGCATTATTTGGTCAATTTTTAGGTATATATTAACAGCTAAACCTGTTAATAAAAGTGGGATAGTTTCTTTAATTATATATTTAGCTTTCTCTCTCTGAAACAACCATTTTTTGACACTTTGTTGATTAAAACTATAAGAAGTTATTAAAATTAAACTATAAATTATAGGTTCTAAAGCTAAAATAAAAATTAATGCTAATAATGGTGCTTTATTAACAATTAAAACAACTTTTAATACTGTTGATATAAAAAAACTGATATTTTTGGATAAGATAGTAAATTTTGATTCAACTCTAGACTCAAACCATTGCTCTACTATTGTTAATGGCTGAAATAAAAATACAGAAGATGCTATTGCAACAAATAAGCAAAGCAGGGAATCTTTAGGAGTCAAAATTTTAATAGAAATTATTGATAAACATGCGGCAAAAAAACCAGATATAAATTGTATAGTAAATGCAGAGCCTAAAAGTTCATTTTTCTCAGAAGGTTTCTCTACTAAATCTCTAGTTACAATACTACTCATACCTAATGAAGCTACAGGTGAAAACAGAGCAACAAAAGCTATCACATAACGTAAAGTACCATACTGTTCTGGATTTAGATAGCGAGCTAGCCAAACCCCCATCAGAAAAGTCATGCCTGTGCCCAAAACACGGTCAATCAGAAGCCATGCAATGTTACTGATAATTTTACTCTGATGAAAGCTAAATTTAAATCCACTATTAGTCATTGAATGTGTATTTCCCTTCGCATCTAATTAACTCAAAGTCATAATTTATGCCAACCTGCCCTGATTTTTTCTATTCTGCTCATAACTGCATTACTACTGAGTATTTTGCTGTTAAGCCGCATTACTTCATAAACAGTTTACACAAGACTAATCGAAATTAACCTGTGGTATTTACGGATATTTTTCTGCTTACTATCGATGATAGTACAAAAATACGGTGAGATAGGCGAAAATAAAAAGCAGGCTCGAAGCCTGCTTTTCAAGAGTAATCAAATAAGTCAAATATTAAAATGGCAGTAAGATATCATCGAGAATACTGGCGCCATTAGTCAGCCATACTTTTGCCACGTTAGTAGTGGAGTTGTGCCAAACAACATCTAACTTCCCATCACCATTCAAATCACCAACTACATTGACTTTGAAACCAGTGTCTATTTTGGGCAAAGCGAACCCTTGCTGCAAGCTGGCGCCATTCATAGTCCACATTGCAGTAAACCCACTTGTTTCATTATGCCAGAAAACATCTAGGTCATTATCACCATCAAAGTTGGCAATCGATTTTATTTTTGTATTTGTATCACTTACGTAACCAAGATTTATGCCTTGCTGTAGGTTTACACCGTTCATTTCCCAAACGGCAGTATATCCAGTCACTGCGTTGTACCAGAATATATCTAGGTCTCTATCACCATCTGCATCTGCAACACGTTCAATTAAAGTATTAGCATTACCTGAGTCTGCTAAACTAATACCCTTTTTAAGATTAACACCATCCATTTCCCAAATCGCCGTGTACCCTGTTGTCTCGTTGTACCAGAGAATATCTAAATCGTTATCCCCATCAAAATTGCCAATATGCTTGATTTTGGTTTTGGTGTCACTCACATAACCTAAAACAACACCTTGATTTAAGTTAATACCATTCATATCCCACAATGCGGTTAATCCTGTAGTGTTGTTGTACCATAGTATATCCATATCCTTATCACCATCAAAATCGGCGACTAGTTGAATTTTAGTATTAGTATCTGAAACAGTTGGTAATCCTACACCTTGTGAGAAAGCAGTACCGTTCATTTCCCAAATTGCAACAGCACCACTAACCGCGTTATACCAAAAAATATCTAAATCACCATCACCATCTAGGTCACTAAGTTGCTTAATTTGAGTGTTGTTATCAGGAACTGTTCCCAAAATTACTTCGCGGATAAAATTAGGATTAGCTACATTTGTTTCCCAAACTTTAATTTCTCCATTGCTACTATCACGCAGTAAGATGTCAGAATCTCCATCACCTTCAAAGTCACCAATATGTTGAATTGTAATGTTTCCATTGGTTGTTGGTAAAGTCACAGTTACAGTACTATTTGTGCCTTTATACCAAATCTGATTTTCGGTCGTTGTAGAGTTACGTACAAGGATATCTTTGATTTTGTCACCAGTAAAATCAGCAATTCCTGCTACTTCCCATGATAAATTTACTGTCGGTAGTGTAGTTATTTCAGGGATGTTATCAGAATTCAAAGATACAATGCGGTAGGCGCCTGTTTCGTTGCGTTGCAGAATACTTTGTTTATTCAAACTAGTAAAATTATCAACTGCAACAATTTGCCACTCAGGAATTGAGTTGACTGTTAAGTTAGCCATCTTAGAAGTAGCGCTAAATGCATTAGAAGTAGTACTTACTCCAGAACTTCCAGTTGTGGCACCATCAGTTCCATCCCACGCGCGGAACTTAATTGTTGCATCACCATTATAATTCGCACTGGGAGCAAAACGAATTTTAGTATTGTTTATGAGTTCAACTCGTGCCAAGTCGATATTTGCTGATGCTCTACTAGTATTGTCGCCTAAAAAAATAAAATTTTCTCGCTCGTAAGGATCATACGGTAAAGGAGTACTAAATGGACCAGATGTGGTATGGTCGAATGCAGTATAGTTACGTAACAAGCCTGTTAGAATTGCTGTTGTCTCGCCTGCTGCAAACAACTGGTATGTATCACCTTGAACTTTCAAATCATAACGAGTAAGTGCAGCCGTAGAGCGAGCGACACTCTCCGTACTAGCTGTAAAAGTTGTATTTTGTGCAAAAATTCTATCTTGCCAAAAACCAAGTTCAATTGCTTTAGTTTTATCGCTAGTAACTAAAATGACGTTGAATCCTGCTCTGGTATTATCACTATGAGTCTCGCTAGTAATTTTTACATCAAAGCTCAGGGTAAAACCTTGATTACGGTCTAAAGTGGGAAAGGCTGGGTTGAGTAAGCTTGTAAAACCACCACTGTAATTACTGTAACCTGCTGAACCAGATTCTGTACTAACTAAATTAGTGGCGCCAGCGTTAACAGTTTGAGTTCCACCAACAGCCATACCAGCTTGCGAAATTGGTGGTGATGCTCCATATTGCAACCACCCTTGGTTTTGAGGTGCAGTACTTGCTGCACCACTGTAAAGAGATACTAAACCAGCCAGTACAGCAGCAGAAGTATCTGAGACCTTACCAAAAGGACTCCAGTTATCACCACCATTAAGCGAATATTGCCAATTCCCGCTTCCAATAACATCTGTTACAGCAATACCTTGAATATTATTATTGATATCTGAAACTTGACCTTTAATTAAATCAGAAATCAAAACTCCCTTGTTATTTGTTAAGGGTGTATCTTCATTGATACTTGAAAGCGTTAAATCTGTCGAGTTATTGAAGCTAGGAGAAACATTACCACGTAGTGAATTTATCCAAGCGGTATTTATTCCACCATTTGCTAAACCTGGATTTCCAGCAGCAGAGTAATAATCATCAGACCAGTTAGCTGGTAGTATCGCTCCTGCCGCAGTATTACCAAGGAAAGCAGTCGCACGTCCTGGTAAAGCTCTGAATGGTGACAATGATACTACTTGAAACCCTGCTGGAGTTTGACTCTTGGGAAATTTATAAATTTCAACACCCGCAGCATCTAACAACCTTGGGACATCAGTACTGCTACTATTGTCAAAAGCTGCTGTTGTACTACTCCAACCATTATTGCGAGTAACAGCAAAATTACTAGTACTGTTCAAAGATGAGATTTGTAAAGAGTAGTCACCTTTTGCAGGGTCATAACTAAGATCAGGAGTAATAACGCTATCAACATCACCAGCGTTATAAAGTACTATTAAAGTTCCTGCTTTCAATCCATTAAAGTCGGCACCAGATAGCTGTATATTTAGGCCATTAGAAGTGCTTCCGTCAACCAAACGATAATTCTGTAAATTTACATTATCTTGAACAACTAAAATTTCAACCCATTCTTTGGCGCCAGTACTACCCTGAGAAAATTCATTGATAATTGCTACAGGGCTGTTGAAAACAGAATCATAACCTGCCATTGCATCTAATTGCAGTGCCTTAGATGATTCAATTAAACCTGTAGTACTTTCTAATACCCAGTTACCAGCTTTGCTGTCATTACCTGTTAAATCATCAGATGCGGCAACATCGGCGCCTGTTAATTGACTCAACTGTTGAATAAAAGTAGCTCCAGTTTCCCCTGCTGCAACATTACACCCGTACAGTAAAATATCTGCATCTGCCGTTAATGCCTTACCCCATGCTTGTAAATCGTTAGTATAAGTACGAACATTACTAATATTCAACGAACTCGAAGCAAAATCTAAACTGGCAACATTACCATGCGAAATAATTTGCAAACTAGAAATACCTTGGCGCCCTAATAATGTATTTGTAATTTGAGTAATAGCATCTTGTGCTGGGTTAAGAATATACACCTCAGTTCCGGGCGCCACACCTGCAACTAAGCTTTCAATGTGGCTAACACTTGCATCAATAAATAACAGCGATGAAGAACTAGCTGTGTATGGCGCCAAGTCAAGAGGCAAAGTTGATATAGATGAAGTAGGTATATATGCACTATTAAAAGTTTTATCTAGGGATTGAAGATTAATTTGATTAGCCGAAGAATTAGATGGCATAAAAATATGGTTTTAATTCTTAAAGTGTATATATCGTTTTTATGCCAAATTTGACAAAAAAATCTCCGTTAAATTACTTATAATTACTTAAATATTTGTATGTACAAACTATTTCATTTATTTGATAATTCAAAAATCCCGTCCCGTAGGATAGCTAACCGCCTGCATATCTAAAACAATTCAAGGGCAGGCAGGACACCTACCCACATGTTAAAAAATGAGAGTTTTACACAGGAAGTAAAACATCATCGAGAAGACTGGCGCCATCAGTTAACCAAACTTCAGTCGCACTAGTAGTTGAGTTGTACCAAACAACATCTAACTTCCCATCGCCGTTAAAATCACCGACCACATGAACTTTTAAACCACTGTCAGTAGTAGGTAGAACAATTCCCTGCCCGATGTTAACACCATTCATACTCCACATTGCGGCAAAGCCAGTTGTTTGATTATGCCAAAAAATATCTAAGTCAGTATCACCATCAAAATTAGCAATTTGGCTAATTTTTGTGTTTGTGTCACTAACGTAACCTAAAGTGATGCCCTGTTTAAAATTGACACCGTTCATTTCCCAGATGCCTGTAAATCCAGTAACATCGTTATGCCAAAGGAAGTCTAAATCTTTGTCACCATCAATATCTGCTATCTGTTTAATTTTAGTATCGCCAGAACCTGAAGTTGGTAAACCAATACCCTGTTTGAAATTAACACCGTTCATTTCCCAAATCGCCATAAAACCAGTGCTATCGTTAGACCAAAGAATATCTAAGTCTTTATCACCATCAAAATCCGCGATTTGTTTAATTTTGATGTTAGTGTCACTGACATAACCCACAAAGACACCCTGTTTTAAGTTAACCCCATTCATTTCCCAGATAGCGGTAAATCCGTTAGTTGCGTTATACAAAAGTATATCCATGTCATTGTCACCATCGAAATCAGCGACAAGTTGAATTTTGATATTTGTATCTGAGATACTTGGTAATCCAAAACCAGATTTTAAACTAGTACCTTGCATTTCCCAAATACTAACGGCACCATTAACTTGGTTATACCAAAGAATATCTAAATCTCCATCACCATCCAAGTCGGAAAGTTGTTTAATTTGGGTATTGTTATCAGGAAGGTATCCCAATACTATTCCGCGAATAAAATCAGGGTTATTTGGGTTAGACTCCCATATCGCAATCATTCCATTTGTTTTGTCCCGTAGCAATATATCAGCATCACCATCACCTTCAAAATCACCGACGTGTTGAATTATAAAATTGTTAGGGTTAATAGTTGGAAGGTTAACAATTTCGGCGCCTGTAGCAGTCATTCGCCAAATTCGATTTTCGCCAGTTGTTGATGAAAAGAGAATATCCTTGGAAGCATTACCATCAAAGTTCGCGATGCTTGTAATTGTCCAATTAGAACCCATAGTTGGCAGTGCAACAGTTTCACTTGTATTGTTAGCGTTCAGATACCATAACCTGTAGGCGCCGTTACTTGGGTCACGTTGTAGAATATTTTGCTTTCCATCACCTATAAAATCAGCAGTTGCAGCAATTTGCCATTCAGGAGTTGGATTAACTGTAATACTAACAGTTGAATTAGCTGTAGCATATGCAGTACCATCAAAACCATTCCAACCAAAGCTAACAGTACCGCTAAAGTTCGCATTTGGTACAAATGTCAAGTTAGCAATGTCCGCAGCAGCAATTTCTTGGCTCAAAGTTACATCAGTGGCGCCTAACATTAACTTACCATTGCTAGGTAACGAGCTAATTCTAATTCTATTTAAAGCATTACCATCGATATCAGTAAATTTGCTGCTAAAGTCAGATAGTGCAAATTTAATAACTCTATCTTCATCACCTAATTTTGAAACACTAGCAACAGTAGGAAGGTCATGAACAGGACTTACGGAAATGGATACAGTAGCACTGCTCGTAGAATATCTACTACCATCAAAACCATTCCAAGAGAAGCTAACACTACCGTTGAAATCGGGGTTTGGAGTAAATGTTAAGAAACCAATATCAGCAACTGGTATTTCTTGTCCTGCAACAACATTAGTATTACCAAGTCTTAATATTCCGCTAGTTGGTAACGATACAATCCTAATTTGAGTTAAAGGACTACTTTCTGGGTCATTAAATCTAGTAGTGAAATCAGGTGCTGTAAAGGTGATTATCGAATCTTCATTGCCAGATTTACTAACAGTGCTAAGGCTTGGAGGAAGATTGTCAATTCTCCAAAGCTCTGTACCACTCATGCCATCATTTACGGTGAAATATAAGGCGCCGTTGGTACTAAATAGATTCGATGGAATAGAACCTGCAATTCCTGAGCGAATATCTCGAACTAACTCAGGACTTCCCGATTTACCAATTTTCCATAATTCGGTATTACCAATTGCATTTCCTGCCGTAAAATACAGCGTACCATTAAAGTTAATAAGCTGCGATGGATGAGAACCCAAACCACCTATTTGAATCTCCAATCTAACTGGTGGCGCCCCATTAGGTTCAATTCGCCATAATTCTCTATTACCAGGAACGTCTTCGGCAACAAAATACAGGATATTGTTAACAACAGTGAGATTTGATGGATTAGAGCTAGCACTTGGACGAGAACTATTAATGTCGGTAACAGGAACTACATTGCCCGTCGTCGAATCAATTCGCCATAATTCTCTACCATTTAAGCCATCATTTGCAGTAAAGTAAAGTATACCATTTACATTGGTTAAGTTTGATGGATTAGAACCAATTCCACTATTTGTATTAATATCGCGAACTCGAACTGGATTTCCTGTTCCATCAATTCGCCATAGTTCTGTACCACTTAAACCATCATCAGCAGTAAAGTAAAGTACACCGTTAATATTAGTTAACTGTGATGGGTTTGAACTGGCGCCAGTACGGGTATTAATATCTCGAACTAAAATCGCGTTCCCCATCGAATCAATTCGCCACAATTCTCTACCATTGGCGCCGTCATTAGCAGTAAAATAAAGTACACTATTGACATTTGTTAATTGCGAAGGGTCAGAACCTATTCCGTAATTAAGATTAATGTTGTAACCAGTATTAATGTCACGAACTAAGACAGCATTACCTGTATTATCTATCCGCCATAACTCTCTATCGCCAACACCTATATCAGCTGTAAAGTAAAGTACTCCATTAACAATTGTCAACTGCGATGGATTAGAACCAAAGCCGGGACGAGTATTTATATCGCAAACCATGACCGGATTTCCCATACTATCCAGTCGCCATAATTCTGTCCCAGTACTACCATTATTAGCGGTGAAATAAAGTATACCATTGATGTTGGTCAAATTTGATGGGTTGGAACCAGTTCTGGTCAAAGTATTAATATCGCGAACCAAAATAGGGCTGCCCATGCTATCTAGTCGCCATAATTCTCTACCACCAATACCATCATCAGCAGTAAAGTAAAGTGTACCGTTAACGTTAGTCAAGTTCGATGGATTGGAACCAATACCAAAATTACTAGCTGATGAAGTGTTTATATTTCTAACTAGAGATGGAGTTGCATTTGATCCACTAATTCGCCATAATTCTGTACCACTACTACCATCATCAGCAGTAAAATATGTTACACCGTTAACATCGATAAAGTTTGATGGATTGGAGCCAAAACCAGTACTGCTGCGAATATCTCCAACCATTGCTGAGTTGCCATCAGCATCTAATCGCCATAATTCTCTGCCGTAAGTACCATCATCAGCGACAAAGTAAACAGTACCGTTGATATTTACAAAGTTAGACAGATCTGAACTACCATTATTACGAATATGTCGTGCAAATCCCAAGTTTCCTGCACTATCAGCTCGCCATAATTCTCTTCCGGCAGCTTGTTGAAATCCACTAAAGAAAAGTGAATCACCTAAACTGACTAAATTTGATGGATTAGAAATACCCTCAGTCGTAAGCCCTATTGTATTAACAGAAGAAATACCTCCACTACTATTTAGGCGGAAAATTTCCATACCTCTACCACCATCAGCACTAAAGTAGAGTGTGCCGTTTACACTTGTAAAATTGCTAGGGTTAGAACTAGCGGCGCCTGAACGAACTTCTACAAGTTTGGGGCTTCCTGGTATTCCTGAAAATGTGTCAACAAACCATATTTCAGTTCCGCCTATGCCATCATCAGCGCTAAAGTAAAGTCTACCGTTAATATTAGTTAAATTTGATGGGTTAGAACCAGCGGCGCCAGGACGAATATTTATTGCACTTGGAATATTACTACCTGGATTTATCCACCACAATTCTCTTCCACCGTTACCATCATCAGCTGTAAAGAAAAGTATACCGTTGACATCTGTTAAATTTGAAGGATTAGAACTGCCTGCATCACGATTGCGAATATTTATTAAGATAGGGCTGCCAACAGGTGTACCAGAACCAGGAGTTAATCTCCATAATTCCGTACCATTCGTTCCATCATTAGCAGTAAAGAAAAGTGAATTACCAACAGTGATTAAGTTAGAAGTATTTGGTACACCCTGGCTTGAGCCTAAAGAAACCCTTACTGGGGTACCATTTGGTTTATCAATAACCCACAAGTCTGAACCATACATGCCATCATTCGCTGTGAAGAACAGCATACCGTTAAGATTTGTCAGGTTTGATGGGTTAGAGCCTCCTTGACCAGGACGAATATCTGCAACTCTAACTGGACTACCACCTGGTTCAAGGCGCCATAACTCATTACCGCTCATTCCTTCGTTAGCGGTAAAGTAAAGTGTCCCACTTACGTTCGTCAAATTTGACGGATTGAAAATAGCATTATTAGTACCAGTACCAGTGGAAATATTTTCTATAACGGGTACAGGGTTTCCACTTGCGTCGAGTTGCCACAATTTCGTACCACGAATACCATCATCAGCAGTAAAATAAATTGTACCGTTGACATTAGTTATATTCGATGGATTAGAACTAACATTACCAGTAGTACGAATATCTCGAACCAGCGATATGCTAGGACTACTAGTAATTGGAGTGCCATTTGTATTTAATGCTATGCGCCATAGTTCAGTACCAATATTTCCATCATCATATGTCAAGTAAAGATTTCCACCAGCGCTGGTGAAATTTAATGGACTAGAATTAAAAACTGGACGGTTGGGTATTGGTGCATTAATGGCAACTGGAGAAGCAAAGGAATTGGGGAAAGTTGGACTTGGTGGAGGAACAAACCATAATCTTCCATCATTAGTAGTGAAGTAAAGCGTACCGTTTATGTTGGTTAAATTTGATGGATTAGAACCAGCAGCACCGCTATAAATGTCTTGTACTTGAACTGCTCTTCCTAATGTATCAAGGCGCCATAATTCAGTACCAGCATTATTTGTGGTAGCAGTAAAATACAGCGTACCATTAACATTGGTTAAATTTGCTGGATTATCTGGAAAACTAGTAGTATTAGCAGGTTGAACAACAACAGGTCTACCACTTGCATCAATTTGCATCAAATTACTAACACCAATAGCATTATCAGCAGTGAAGTAAAGTATACCATTAACGTTGGTTAAATTTGCTGGGTTTGAACCAGCACCAGCACGAGTATTAATATCTAATAAAACAGGATTACCTGTTGAATCAAGTCTCCAAAGTTCTGTGCCGCTGTTACCATTATCAGCAGTAAAGTAAAGTAGACCGTTGACGTTAGTTAAATTAGCTGGGTTTGAACTAGCTTCTCCTAGACGAACTTCTGTAACGCGCGTTGGGCTAGTACTATTTAATGTATCAAATCGCCATAACTCTGTTCCAGCAATTCCATCATCAGCAGTGAAATAAAGTACGTTGTTGACATTAATTAAGTTTGATGGATTAGAACCAACTCCAGAACGAGTATTAATATCAAATTTTACAGGAACTGCTGTTGTAGATGTACTGATTCGCCATAATTCAGTACCGTTTCCATCATCCGCAGTAAAGTATAATGTGCCGTTAATATTGATTAAGTTAGATGGATTATAACCTACAAGACTTGTAGTAGTGCCGATTTGAAGTCGGCTTGGCATACCACCAGACAATGGGTCTAATCGCCATAGTGCGGCGCCACCCATCCCATCATCAGCAGTAAAGAAAAGTATATTATTTACATTAGTTAAGTTTGATGGATTCGACCCCAAACCAGGATTAGTATTCAAATCTCTAACTAAACTTGGACTAGTACTACCAGGGTTTAATCGCCATAATTCTGTACCACCGATTCCATCATCAGCAGTAAAGAAAAGTATATTATTGATATCTATCAAATTTGCTGGGTTAGAGCCTGCGTTTGGCAGAGGTCCTATGTTGGTTGTCGTGCGAGGATTTAGGTTTGCAACTAAAGATGGATACATCAGAGTATCTTCATAATGCGCGGCGCCTCTTTCAGTAATTACTGATGACGCTTCAATACTGCCTGCTTTGTACTCTAATGTCCAGTCGCCACCTTTAGCAGCACTTCCAGTTAAGTTATCAGATGCAGTCACATCGGCGCCTGTCACTTGTCGCATTATCTCAACAAACGATTTACCGAGTGCATTCTCTGCTACATTACACCCATACAGCAGAATATCAGCATTCTCTGTTAATGCATTACCCCAACACTGTAATTGCTCTGTGTAACTACGGATGTTATATGCATTGAGTGAATTCGCTGCAAAATCTAAGCTTCCTGCGCTGCCGTGTGAAATGATATGCAGGCTAGAAATATTCTGGCGATTTAAAAGAGTGTTTGTAATTTGGGTTATTGCATCTTCACCCGATTTTAATATATGTACCTCAGTACCAGGCGCCATACCAGCAATTAAACTATCAATCTGGCTTACATTCGTATCTATAAATGCTATTGATGATGAACTAGCTGTGTATTGCGGTGCTTCTAATGGACTTGGCGCCAGTGAGGTTTGTAAATTTACACCTGGGTTTAAGCTTTTATCTTGTGGTGGCAAGCCTGTTGTATTCATGGATGTTAAATAATGTAGGAATAAAAACGGGTTTATAAAAAAGCAAGCGAATACGTCCGGGTTTTGCAATGAAAATCCGGCTTCATCAATAAATGATTGATGCGTATATTTTGTTTGTATCCGAAATATGGCTAAATCTAGCTAGTACAATTACTGATTCTTTTTTAAATATTTCTCTATTGATTTTTGATAGGCTTCGGAAGTCTATGTTTGCTAGTAACATTTACAAAATTATAGTTGTTATTAGTACCGCATATATTTTTATTTGATTTAACTTGTTTAAGAAAATATAAAGCTATAATTAGATTAATAAACTTGGAATGTCATCTATATGTGGAGTTAATTATGATGATTAACAAGTTGCTGGTGGTATGAAATATATTGATCCCCCCAACCCCCCTGCGAGTTGGGGGGGCTAAAGAGATGTTTAATATTTTAGATAAAGCTATAAAAATACTTCTCCTAAAGCCCCCCTTAATAAGGGGGGTTGGGGGGATTCTCCTTGTGTCAACAAACATACCAAACAAACAATCTCACCCTGAACATTAAAAATCAATTGTAAAAGTCGCCATTTGAACTTTTTTAATTTTTCAATTCCTTAACAATTGTATTAACTGTAAAGTTTTATTTCCTTCAGAGGTGTACCTAGGAGAATACTATGTTTGAGCTTCTGCAAAAGTTGAATGACCACGGTCTACCATATCCCGACACTATTCACCCCATCATTGTTCACTTTGTAATTGCAATGGTGCTGTTTTCCTTTGTATGCGACATTATTGGCTACTTTACTAAGAACGCACGTTTATTCGAGGTGAGTTGGTGGAATATGTGTCTTGCCACTGTTGCTGTGTTCGTGGCTATCATTTTTGGTCAGTTTGAAGCGGGTTTAGCACATCCATATGATATGGCACAACCTGTGTTGAGTGTACACACACTAATTGGTTGGTCATTATCTGGAATTATTGCTGCAATTACAGGTTGGCGATATGTAATTCGTTTAAAAACTCCTGATAAATTGCCTGTCCCCTACTTAGGTCTAGGAATCGTATTAACTGGTTTGATATTTGTGCAAGTCTTCCTCGGTGACGAACTCGTTTGGGTATATGGCTTGCACACTGTCCCTGTTGTTGAAGCACTCAAAGAAGGATTACTGTAATGGAAACAGGACTCATTGAACAATTACGCGCACATCTCGGCGCCAATGGTTTGCCATATATCATTCCAATTCACCCAAACTTGGTACACTTAACGCTAGGGTTGTTTATTATTGGCATTACGTTTGATTTTGTTGGTGTACTCTTTCCATATCAACAACCAGTATTCAAATTTTTAGCACTACCTGCAAAGCAGTCTAACTTCTTCGATGTTGGCTGGTATAACATGCTTGGTTCAGCCATTATTACATTCTTCACAGTTGCAGCAGGTTTCTACGAAATGATGCTCGCAGAACCAAATATGGATGTAACGAGCGCATGGGGACTCCACGCAATGGAAACTATGCTGTGGCATGGAGTTGGTGGTGTTTTACTACTTGCTATTATGGTTGGTATGACCATATGGAGAGGTTTACAGCGTTTTAACTGGCGTAAAGACGAAGACCGTCAAGTTCAGTGGACTTACCTATTAGCTGGTATGGCAATTATGTTTGTCTTGTATCTACATGGTACATTAGGCGCCCAGCTTGCCGCAGAATTTGGTGTGCATAATACCGCTGACTCGATATTACGTTCGGGTGGAAATATTCATAAATTGTTGTTGAAGTAATAGATAGACGATTGCCCATTAACCATGAACATCCGGAACCTTTCAGCACTGACCGTTGGTACAGTTGTAGTGACTGCGGCAAGTCTTTGGATGGGACAGCAAGCTTATTCTTGGTTCCCTGTTCAAGCTACAGTCGAAGCGCAACTCATTGACGATTTATTTAGTTTTCTCGTAGTACTCGCTTCATTTATTTTCTTTGCTGTAACTGCCGCATTGCTATATGCCGTTGCTTTTAATCGCGTGGCAGAACATGATACTAGCGATGGTCCACCAATTGAAGGTAATATAACTCTCGAAGTCGTTTGGACAGCGATTCCTATTGTATTAGTAATTTGGATTGCTGGTTACAGTTACCAAATTTATGACCAAATGTCTATTCGTGGCCCAATGGAACATCATCTTCATATGCCAATGGGTATGGAGTCAGCAGAAGCGGCGCCTTGGGATGGACTTTGGAACAAAAACAAACAATCTGAAACTTCTGAACCAGCACCAGTAACAGCACCAGCACCAGCATCAGCATCAGCACCAGATATCAATATTGATACAACCCAACCTATCAGCGTTATAGCTAGACAATGGTCTTGGGAGTTTCACTATCCCTACAAAAATGTTTCCAGTACAGAACTACATATACCTGTAAACGAACGAGTTCATCTCGCTTTAGAATCTGAAGATGTTCTCCACGGCTTTTTCGTCCCAGCTTTCCGAGTCAAACAGGATATCATCCCCAAAAACAAAATCGACTTTGAATTTACTCCAACACGCGAAGGTACTTACCGTTTAATGGACTCGCAATTTAGCGGTACATATTTCGCCACAATGGAAGCAAATGTAGTAGTTGATTCCCTTGAAGATTACAAAAACTGGTTAAAACAAGCTGCCAACCAAAAACCGGCGCCTGCTATTAACCAAGCTGCAACTGAGTATGCGCTGACAAAGGATAGTCCTTTTAAGACTGGTTGGCAAAGTGTTGAACCTGCGGCGCCTCCCGTTGTTAATTTTACAGGCTCGTGATTGAGATAAGGACTAAAGTCCTTACAACGAGTCTTTACAACGAGTCCTTACAACGAGTCCTTACGACGAACAAATACCTAACTAATTATGACAGACATCAACGTTGAGAAAAGTTCCAGCGTTGTGATTGAGAAACATCACTATTTTCCTCCCACAACCTGGAAAACTTACTTTAGCTTCAGCCATGACCACAAGGTAATAGGCATTCAATATCTTGTTACTTCATTCATATTTCTACTCGTTGGTGGCATTTTCGCAATGATTATGAGGGGTGAATTACTCACTCCAGAAGCTGACCTTGTTGACCGCACCGTGTACAATGGTCTATTCACCATGCACGGAACTGTAATGCTGTTTGGCTGGACCTTCCCGAGTTTGGTAGGCTTCGCGAATTACTTAGTACCCTTAATGATAGGCGCCCGCGATATGGCATTTCCTCGCCTAAATGCAGCAGCTTTCTGGATGGTACCCGTTGCGGGTCTATTATTAATGGTGAGCTTCTTTGTACCGGGTGGGCCTGCACAAGCTGGTTGGTGGTCTTATCCTCCAGTTAGTACCCAAAACCCTACAGGAAACTTAATCAACGGTGAATTTATTTGGCTGCTTGCAGTGGCAGTTTCCGGCGTATCTTCCATCATGGGTGGTGTAAATTTCGTTACTACCATCGTCAAAATGCGGGCGCCGGGAATGACGTTCTTTCGTATGCCACTATTCGTTTGGGCAGTTTTCAGCGCGCAAATTATCCAGTTATTTGGATTACCAGCATTAACAGCAGGCGCCATAATGCTACTGTTTGATTTAAGCGTTGGTACAGCATTCTTCAATCCAGATAAAGGTGGAAATCCCATACTATTTCAACACCTATTCTGGTTCTATTCGCATCCAGCAGTTTACGTAATAATACTGCCAATTTTTGGTATTTTCTCGGAAATTTTTCCAGTTTACTCGCGCAAGCCGTTATTTGGATACCGAGTAGTAGCTATTTCCTCACTGATGATTGCCGCAGTTAGTGCCTTGGTTTGGATCCACCACATGTACGCCAGTGGCACACCAAATTGGATGCGAATGCTATTCATGGTATCGACTATGTTTGTATCGGTACCAACTGGTATTAAAGTCTTTGCTTGGTTAGCGACAATTTGGGGTGGTAAAATTCGACTCAACACACCAATGTTATTTGCCTTGGGTGGCTTAATAATGTTCGTGTTCGCTGGTGTAGTGGGAATTATGCTCTCCTCAGTTCCTATTGACATCCATGTTAATAACACTTATTTCGTCGTCGGTCACTTCCATTATGTTCTCTACGGAACCGTCACGATGGGCTTATTTGCTGCCATCTACCACTGGTTCCCCAAAATGACCGGACGTATGTACTACGAAGGTTTAGGTAAACTACACTTCTGGTTAGCCTTCATTGGTACCAACCTCAACTTCTTCCCAATGCATCCCCTAGGTTTACACGGAATGTTACGCCGAGTCGCATCATACGACCCCGAATACACATTCTGGAACGTTATCGCTAGTATCGGCGGTTTCATACTCGGTATGTCAACATTACCGTTTATCTTGAACATGATTAGTTCCTGGATAAACGGAGAAAAGGCGCCAGATAATCCTTGGCGTGCAATAGGTCTAGAGTGGCTAGTATCCTCTCCACCACCCGTTGAAAACTTTGAAGAAATTCCCGTAGTAGTATCACCACCCTACGGTTACGGCATGAACGAACCCCTAGTCGCAGGCGCCGCACACCAAGAATAATCTAGGGGTGGGTTAACGTTCACCCGCCCCCATCAACCAATACCGCCCCATCAACCACTACCAATCATGGAAACCTCAATAAAAACCCATATACAGGCGCCACATGCCCACGAACACGACGAAGAAGGAAATAAACAATACGGCTTCGTCGTATTTCTACTCTCAGAAAGTGTAATTTTCCTCAGCTTCTTCGCAGCATACATAGGCACCAAACTCTCCACACCAAACTGGTTACCCACAGGTGTATCCGGTCTAGAAATAAAAGAACCAATAATCAACACAGTTATCCTAGTTTCCAGTAGCTTTGTTATCTACTTCGCAGAACGCGCGTTACTGCGTCATAACCTCTGGGGATACCGTATATTTCTGCTATTAACAATGCTCATGGGTAGCTACTTTTTATACGGTCAAGCAGTAGAATGGGGTGGCTTAGAATTTGGTTTTACCACAGGTGTATTCGGTGGTTTATTTTACCTACTAACAGGTTTCCACGGTTTACACGTTCTGACAGGTATTATCTTGCAAACAATGATTCTCGTGCGTTCCTTTATTCCAGGTAACTTTGATAACGGTCACTACGGAGTATACGCGACCTCACTTTTTTGGCACTTTGTCGATGTAATTTGGATTATATTATTTATCCTAATTTACGTCTGGCAATAAATAACCGTAGGATAGAATGGCACTATTTCACGCATTGGTCGGCGCCAATAAAATTAGGTAGGGTGCGTGAAGCTATTACTATTAATCAATGTAACGCAAAATACAGTGCTTTCACGCACCATTAATACGTTAAGTAAGTGCCATTCAACCGTAGGATAGGCTTATAACCTGTCCTACTATATAGTTACTATGACTCCAATTATTATCAGGCTTGTACTATTTTACACATCTTCAAGATTTTTGCGTAGCTGACATCTTGCACCTGGCTTAGAAACCGGGTTTCTTGCGACAAACTGCGCTCTTATAAGCTTAATCTCTCGTACAGAAACCCGGTTTCTTTTGGCTTGTTGCGAATGGTGCAAGATATAAGGTAGCAAATATGGAGATACAGTTAGTCTTGAGTTTGAGGTATCGGAAGCGCGTAAACATAATTTGCTTTATGCATTAGAAGCTGGAAAGCCAGTTACAGTTCAATGCTTTCGACGTGAACATAAAAACGACCAATGGTATATACATTTAACGACTTACGTTCAAGATGTACCGACATTTCTAGTATAAGTAATGGTTGTATTGGTATTGATTTAAATGCTGAAACTATTGATATAATTTATATAAATACGAGATAAGCTTGAACGTTTACCTTAGTTTACATTTGGCAATAAATAACCGTAGGATAGAATGGCACTTACTTAACGTATTAATGGTGCGTGAAAGCACTTTAAATTTTCGTTACATTGATTGATAGTAATGGCTTTCACGCACCCTACCAATTTTATTGGCGCCGACCAATGCGTGAAATAGTGACATTCAACCGTAGGATAGGTGTCTCACCTGTCCTACTATATTTTTACAAATTATTAATAAATATTACGCCAAACGGATATATTAATTACTCCTGTTGGGAGATAGAAAAATTATAAATTTTAATATAATTTTAAGTCTAAGGCTTATTTGCAAAGAATAGCTTTTCAGAGTCAGATTTAATTCAGGAATTCAGAGGTAAAATACACTCATGGCATATGCTAATCAGCCTACAGGTGATTATGTTGCTAACCCTGTAGTTGCAGATAGAGTTGGCGACTATCATGACCGTGTTCGATGGGGTCCGATTATTTCAGGTTTAGTAGTTGCTCTAGCTACTCAACTTGTTTTGAGTGCTTTATTTGGAGCAATTGGGGCAGGTAGCGTTGAAAATTCAGGCGCCCCTAGAACAATTTCGTCCGGTGTTGCCTCGAATGTAGGCATTGGGTCAATTATTGGTTTATTAATTTCTCTATTTACAGGTGGTTGGGTGACAGCTCGTGCTTGTGGTCCAATGAGCCGCAGTACAGCTATTCTTAACGGTGCAATTTTGTGGGCAACTACTTTAGCACTGAGTTCTTGGTTAATAGCAAGCGGAGTATCTGGTGCTTTTGGTGTTGCCGCTTCTAATGCAGGTGAGGTTATCAGCCAAGTTCAACAGCAAGGTAACTTGAATTTACCTGCAAATAGACCGAATGTAAGCGCTCAACAAGCCCGTGAAGCTGCCGCAAATGTACGTAGTGGTTTGTGGTGGTTTGTTTTAGGTTCTTTGCTGGGTTTACTCGCATCAATAATGGGAGCTGTCACCGGAACTCGCAAAGCCCGTGTCTACCAATAAAGTTTAAGTTTTTGCTTATCAATATTAATTTAGCAATACGATGATTATAAGGCGCCAACTTACATTAAAGTAGGATTGGCGCTTTTAGATCAAAGGCTTTTTTTTTGCGCCAATTTGAAATAATCAAGCAGGCGCCAACTGTTTAACTTTTTCTTCCATTGATTCCATCAGTGATTGAAATGGTTGGATAAACTTGTCGATTCCTTCATCTAATACTTCAACCATTACTTGGTCGAGATTGATATTTATATCTGGGTTTTTGAGACTGTCCATTAAGTTGTATGCTTCTTTAATCCCAGTCTCAAGCCTGTTGCTAACATTACAGTGGTCAGCACAAGCTTCTATCGTTGCCGGAGGTAGAGTATTAACAGTATCGCGTCCCACTAACTCATCAACATACATGACATCACTGTAAGTAGGGTCTTTAGTACCAGTTGAAGCCCATAACAATCGCTGTATATTGGCGCCTTTTTCTGCTACTGCTTGCCAACGCTCGCTGTGGGTAATTTCTTGGAATTTTTGGTAAGCTATTTTGGCGTTAGCAATAGCCACTTTACCTTTAACGGCTAACAAACGAGCTTGAGCGGCTAAATCATCAGAGCCAATTGCTTTAATTCTGTCCTCAATCATCTGGTCAACTTTTATGTCAATGCGACTAAGAAAGAAACTCGCAACCGAAGCAATTTTACTAATATCTTCACCTTTATTTACACGAGATTCCAAACCACGAATGTATGCCCAAGCTGTTTCTTCATAGCTAGAGAGTGAAAACAATAGGGTCACGTTGACATTTATTCCTTCACTTATCACCTGTTCTACAGCAGGTAATCCACTAGTAGTACCAGGAATTTTTATCATCACATTTGGGCGCCCAATTTCGTGATAATAACGGCGTGCTTCATCAATTGTGGCTTGTGTATCGTGGGCAATAGTTGGAGGGACTTCGATGCTAACGTAACCGTCTAATCCTCCTGACTCTTCATAAATACCTTGGAAAATATCGCAGGCATGACGAATATCCTCAAAGATAAGTGATTCGTAAATTTTGTAAACTGGTAAACCTGCTCTAATTCCTGCTTCAACATCAGCATCATAGAGCGCATTCCCCATAATTGCTTTTTCAAAAATAGCCGGGTTTGTAGTCAGACCACGAAGACCGCGACTTTTAATCATGCGTTCAAGTTCACCCGATTGTATCAAGTCACGAGTCAAATTATCCATCCAGATACTCTGACCATAGTCCTTAATTGCCAAAAGTGGATTACTTTCCATTATTTGCTTGTCCATTTTTATTTTTTAGATTCACACTTTTCTTGTGGGTGTAAGTCCCTTACGTCGCTCATGCTAAAAACGGGCATCCTTGCCCGTTCCACTCTTAGATGGAGAATTAATTTTTTGGAAGCCCCTAAATTGAAGATTCCAAGGCAGTTTTTCCCACAACCTGTTTTTTAGCTACGTCCAATTCTGCGGCTAATTCTTTACGAGTCGAATTTTTGAGTAAATAGCGACTAATAAACCAAAATGTGTAACACATACCAATTAATTGAAAAAATGGTTTCACTAAAGGAATGCCATTAACTGCACCTACAATTCCTAACACGATTTTAAGCGAAATAATTGTTGCTACTAATAATGCAAAGCTTAAAATTGGTAGTTTATATTCTTGATAAAATTTATTGATTTTTTCTGGTAGCTCTGCTAAAAAATCAGAAACTTGCTTGCCCATTTTTTGCGCTTGATAATTAAGTTCAGCAGGCGCCTGTTCTGCTACTTTTGAATCGGTACTATATTCTTTTTTAATTTGAGTTTCCATAATTTTACTCCTTGATGCAAGCATTTTTTCTTGTTAACACCATTCCCACATTTATAAATTAGTTTTACATCAACCATTTGTATGAAGTGTTGTCTTTCAAAAGTTATAGAGATATTTGAGTACTTAGGCTTAGTTTAGTGTATTAAAACACTGGTGCCATTTAATTTTGATCCCCCCAACCCCCCTTGATAAGGGGGGCTAGAAATCTATTTATTCCCCCCCTTATTCAAGAGGAGCTAGAAATCTATTTATTCCCCCCTTACTAAGGCTCACAAGGGTAGGTTTTTACATTTAGCTGACTCAAGAGACAAGGAAGACAGGAAGAAAAGTAGACAAGGAAGTTTCGATTGGTGAGTAAAAAATGTTTATTAAGAACTATTAACGGATGCTAGGTTCAAGAGTACTCGTGGTTCGGGAAATAAGCCATTTAAAGAAATGGCTTTTCCATTAAGTAAATCAGCAACAATTGTTAGTAGTCCTTGCAGAAAACAAGAAATATGACGGCTAGTTTTTTTAGCTGTAGTTGCTTTTTTTTCTAGATGATTAGCAGGAAGTTGTGAAGTTGAATTTTCAGGAGGTTGTTCATTTATATCACCACCAACTGTTACTGTCCACAATGTTGCGACAGCGATTGCTAACCATAATCTTTCAGCCCGTTTGGGGTCTGTTAAACGAGTTTTATGCCATTGCCACCCATCACTCTTAATATCTCTATAGCTCGATTCAATGCCGATACGTAAACTGTACCAGAGAATATCTGCTTGTTCAGGTTTTAAGTCGGTGACAATCAACCAAGGTTCTTTATAATTCGATTCCCAATGTGCTAATAAAGTACAATCTAGAAGATTAGTTTTAAAGCAGGTAACAATTCCCGACCAACTCATACCTTTTCGAGGCACTACTGTCTCAAGAAAATGCCATTCTTTCTCTCCTTTAATTTGAAATGTTCCTTGTTGATTAATTCTTAAAAAAGGGTGCCAATTCAAAGCACAAATGTCATTGAACAGCCAATCAGCGTAAAGTCCTCTATCTGCCAAGACGATTACACGCCAGTCATAAGGGATTGCATCAAATAGTGATTGGAAGAGATTGCGCCAATGAGGTTTCCAAGAGCCTTTCTCAGTTCCTTTAACAATTTTCCAAGCCACAGGAATGCCACAACCTTGATAAAGAACATGAAGAGATAGAACCGTAAAATTCTGTCCAATATTAGTGACATCCATCGCAAGTGTTAGCCATTTTTCTTCACTTTCCCACATACTCAAAATCCATTTCAGTAAAGGTACAAAGCATTTAGTCACATCTAATTCACTTCGTTTTTTACCTTTTTTGCTATCAGCATTTTGATACCATTCTTTGAGCCTCTGCCTAACTGTATTACTTTTTTCTTGATTTAGCCTACTGATAAATTCCGATATTTTTGTAACACTACTTGAACATGTCATTACCATCCCAAAACTCCAAGTTGCCAAACCTGTTACTTCTGGTAAAGATAGATGAGGCATGTGATAACTTACAATTCTTGTCCATTGTTTGAGATGCTCGTTCTTCAACATCATTACACGGTTTCAAAGTAGAACAATACTTAATTATTACTAATTATCCAATTTTCTGGATGATTAATCATTTTTACTAATCCACTTAAAACTTGATTATATGTACTATATAAATCTCTCCCTTGCAATGTAGAAATATATTGACATTTCACTGCAAATTTTAGCCATACTTGGGTTTCTGCGGCTTCTGATTCACAGTCATTTAATTTGGCAATAAAAGATGCAGTATATCTCCTTTTTCTCCATGCCTCCGCAAAATTTGCACAAACTGAACGGGAGGAACGACGAATTTGATCTGTCAAAGAATATTTCTCTTCTGGTGGGAAATTTTTTGATAGCTCAAAAATCGTCATCGCTGCATCAAATGCTTTTTGATAGATGACTAAATCCTCATGAGTTTTTATTTTTTTTTCTTCTTCCTTGTCCACTTTCCTACCTGGTCTACCTTGCCTCTCACTATTATATTGTAAAAAACCTACCCTTGTGAGCCTTACTAAGGGGGGTTAGGGGGGATCACCATTTAGTATAATTTTACTAAAAAATAACTTTTGTAACTTACATTTAATGCTAGAAAATAGTCACGTATTTTTGCTAGAATCTAGTCACAGTTTTGCAAATCAAAATCTTTATAACCAAATCATAACTAGATTTTCTTTTTACCTTACATAGTTCTATAACCAAATAAATTATATTCATTAATAAAATAAATTCATAACTAAATAAGCTAATTAACTCATTCCTTAGAAAGATGTTTATAACCAGTTATGTTCTTAACTTTGTAAGTGAAGTAAAGAAAAAGTAATAAAAAAATGGTTCTTCATAAAATTAGTGATTTTGATCCAGATTACCGCGATACTATTCAAGGTAACGACATTAAAGGAATGAGTGTTTATACTCAGGGTAGTGATGAAAAAATTGGTACAGTTAGTGATGCGTTAGTAGATGACCAAGGAAAGTTTCGGTACCTTATCGTTGATGTAGGTTTCTGGGTTTTTGGTAAGAAGGTACTACTACCTATCGGTCGTGGCAAAATTGATTCTAAAGCCGACCGTGTATATGTCCAAATGACAAAGCAGCAAGCAGAAGATTTACCTGAATATACAGAAGGTATGGCGCTTGATTTCGACTATGAAGAGCGCGTGCGTGGAGCATATCGCCCAGCAGCAGTAGAAGCATCAGCACCTCTTGATACATCAGCACCTCTTGATGCGGCTTCTGTGGCGCCTGTTGGATCTGCGGCTGTTGCAAAGAGTACTCCTACTTATAGCCGTGATACTTACGACTATACCCAAGATGCAGATTTATACGATACCAGCGTGCATGATGACCAAACCTTTAAACTTTATGAAGAACGGTTAGTTGCAGGCACACAGCGTCGTAAATCTGGGGAAGTAGCAATTGGTAAGCACGTCGAAACTGAGACTGCACGGGTTTCTGTATCAGTTGACAAAGAGCGAGTTATTGTTGAGCGAGTAACTCCTAGCGATGCGGGCAGAGTAGTTTCTGCTGATGTCGCAACTTTCCGTGAAGGTGAAGTTGCCCATATGGAAATTTACGAAGAAGTTCCTGATATCCAAAAAGAAGCTTTTGTGCGGGAAGAAGTCCGAGTTTCAAAAGTTGTAGACCACGAAACAGTACAAGCAACTGAAACAATTCGCCGTGAAGAATTGGATATTGATACTGACGGGCGCCCTACTGTCAAAAAAAATGACCGCATGTAATGCAAAGAAACCGGGTTTATTCGTTGAAATATTGTAATCAAAACAATGATTTGGCGTAGAAACCCGGTTTCTAAGTTCTGATGTTTCGTTTAAAATAAAAACTGAGGAAAATAGTATGTTCCAAAATGCAATAACTGCTTTGCAATTAATACAAATCCCGGTTAGAGGTGAAGTTTTAACAGCAGAAGAAGCTTCATTAGTTTTTTCTGGTCCTAAATTTTTAGTAGCTTTGTTTGCTGGTATATTGATGGCATTTGCCTTTCAATTACTTTTGACTAATCTCTCGGTAGCTATAGGTATTTCGGCTATAGGAACAGGCTCAGGTTCAGATTCTGATGAGTCGGAAAGCTTAGGCAGTACAGTTCGTAAAGTTGAATCGACTGTAGGTTTATGGGCACTCATTACTGCAAGTATTGCTTTATTTGCTGCTAGTTTTTTAGCGGTAAAACTGAGCTTAATTGAAAACGCACTTTTAGGAGCAACTATTGGTGTAGTCATTTGGTCTGCGTTTTTTACGCTGATTATGTGGTTAGGTTCAAATGCTGTAGGTTCTTTAATTGGCTCGCTTGTTAGTACTGCAAGTAGCGGTATGCAAGGAATTATGGGTACAGCTACTGCTGCAATTGGCGCCAATACAGCAAAACAGCAAATGGTTTCCACTGCTGAGGAGATTACAGCTGCTGTTCGACGCGAATTAACTTCAGGGTTTGATGCAGATAGTATTAAAAATACACTTTCTAGTTCCTTAAGCTCTTTACAAGTACCTTCACTAGACGTTAAAGAAATTCGCAATCAATTTGATAAACTTCTTAAAGATGCGGATTTAGGGTCTATTGCAGATAGTGACTTGCTCAAAAATATTAATCGTCAAACGTTTGTTGATTTAATCAGCAGTCGCACAGATTTCTCTAAAGAAGATATTAATCGCATTGCTGACCAACTTGAAGGCGCCTGGAAGCAATCTTCCAATCAGCAACAAAATCCTACAGACCAAGTAATTAAATTACTTTCCTCCACCACACCAGAAGATTTACAACCTGAGAAATTAGGTCAACGTCTTCAAGAATTGGTGACAGCAGGAGTTGGTAATGGTAAGCAAGGTAATGGTTTACTAAAGCAAGCGATTGAAGTTGGTGTAGGTAGTGCTTTACCAGCAGCCCTCAAAAAAGTAGACTTTTCTAATATAGATATAGATAAAGTTACAAGTCAGTTGCAGCAGGTAGTAGGAAAAGCTCAAAATGTAGATATTGAGAAAATTACCTCACAACTACAAAAACTAAAAGACCAAGCCACTCAACAGGCAAGTCAACTAGGTAGTACTGTAGCTCAAAAATTACCCGCATTACCAAGTAATACCATTAAAGCAGATGTCGAAGAATATATTCTCGATTCTTTGCCTTGGCATTTCAACCGCATTACTATAAGAGATGAATTCCAAGAAGTTATCTACGACCCCAACGCAAACCCCGCAACCGTTCGGCGCCAGTTAGAAGACCTTAACCAAGATTATTTTACCAACTTGTTAAACCAACGAGGTGATTTAAGTGAGGTAAAAATTAAAGAAATAGCGGGAGAAATGGAAAGTATCCGTGCGTCCGTTTATGAAACGGTGCAAAAAGCAGCAGCACGAGAAAAATCCCAAGACATTCGTAGCAAAGTTGAAGATTATCTACGTTCAACCGGAAAAGCTGAACTTAGCCCAGAAGGTATTGAGCGAGATTTAAGCAAGTTACTTGAAGACCCAGAAGTTGGGTTTGATGAGTTAAGCGCGCGTTTCAAAGAATTTGACCGCGATACCTTGGTGAAATTACTTGCTGTACGCCAAGACATTAGCGAAGAAGAAGTTAATAATATTCTTAGTCAACTCGAACGCACTCGCGATAATGTCTTAAATAAAGCCAACGAACTTCAAGAACAAGCAAAAGCAAAAGCTTCGCAAGTGCGTCAAAGTGTCGAAGATTATTTGCGGAATACGAATCTTGAAGAACTCAACCCTGAAGGTATCGAGCGCGATTTTGGAAAATTAATCTCTGACCCCCAAGCTGGATTATCTGCTTTACGTGGAAGATTATCGCAGTTTGACCGCGAGACTTTGGTAAAATTACTAAGTCAACGCCAAGATTTGAGCGAAGAACAGGTAAACAAAACCATTGATAATTTGTTGTCAGTGCGCGAAGGAGTTTTGCAAGCTCCTCAACAAGTAGCGGATAAAGCCAAAGAGCAGTACCAAAAAACCACTACTACTATTGCTGAATATCTTCGCAATACTAATTTAGAGGAACTCAACCCAGAAGGTATTCAACAAGACTTACAAAAACTATTTGAAGACCCCAAAGCTGGCGCCAATGCACTAAGCGATCGACTATCTCAAGTTGATAGAGAAACGCTAGTTAAGCTATTGTCTCAAGCGGGATTAAGCGAAGAGCAAGTTAATCGCACCATTGACACTACACAAGAAGCCATCAATAATATCATCAAAGCACCACGGCGCCTAGCAAACCGCGCAACTAGAGGAGCTTTCGACTTTGAACAAAGTCTGGAAAAATACCTACGTAATACCAACAAAGAAGAACTGAACCCTGAAGGTATTAAGCGCGATTTACAGTTATTGCTATCTTCCCCCCGTGCGGGAGTATCATCTTTGGGTGAGCGTGCATCTTTAATCGACCGTTCGACAATTGTAGCTTTATTGTCCCAACGTGAAGATATTTCAGAAGAAGAAGCAAACCGAATTGTGGAACAAATCGAATCTGTTCGCAATTCAGTTGTAGAACAATTCCAACAAATCCAGCAAAGAGTCCAATCAGTCATTGATGGCGTTTTTGGTAAGGTTCGCGAATATCTCAACTCACTCGAACGTCCCGAACTTAATTATGAAGGTATACAACAAGACTTTGCCAAATTGTTTGACGACCCGCAAGCAGGATTTGAAGCCTTACGCGGGCGCCTTAGTCAATTCGACCGTGATACCTTAGTAGCAGTTCTCAGTTCGCGCTCTGATATTTCCGAAGCGCAAGCTAACAAAATTATTGATCAAATTGAAGCCTCACGCGATAGCGTATTGCATCGAGCCGAACGCATTCAAGAGGAAACACAAAAACGTCTCAAAGCGATTAAAGAACAAGCACAAAAGCAAGCAGTAGAAACTAAAAAAGCTGTTGCAGGCGCCGCTTGGTGGGTATTTAACACCGCTTTTGTTTCTCTAGTAGCTTCCGCAATCGCCGGAGCAATAGCAGTATAAAATCTTAGAAACCGGGTTTCTACGCAAAAAGAAACCCGGTTTCTTTAAGTTCATAGTAATGCCTCTCCTATGAGAGGCTTTTTTATTTTCTTAATATTTATAAATTTCTATAGAACTAATATACATTACAACTAAAGTGGTATTAAAAAAATTATATTCTCTATCAAAAGAAGGGTTAAACTATTATCTTTAGTAGTTAAATTAACAAAAGAAATGATCTATTTTATTTAAGAAGCTAAAAAATTATGATTGAAAATAAGCAAGGATTTGACGCATCACACAAAAATGCGAATGAAAAAGAAAAAAATTCTGGATTAAATCGAGCGCTTATAGGTGGACTTATTGGCGGTACATTAGGTTCACTAGCTGCGGCTTTTGCTGGAAGAAGAATTGCTCAGGGCTTTAACCATACTACTAAAGGTCTAGGAGGCGCCGCCAAAACAATAGGTGGCGGTCTATTCCAGACAGCTAAAGGTGTAGGAGATGCAGTCAAAACTGTAGCTGAAGGAGCTACTCATGCTGTTATCGGTGCCAAAATTGATACAGTACAAAATAATACCTTTAATTTTAATCAGTCATTTCAGTATAAACCTGATACATCAAATTACGGTGCCCTTAATACTAAACCATTAGAAACTCCAAGCATTCAACACCAAAACCAACAGGTAATAAGCACCTTACAAACAGAGGAAGCTAAAGAGACTGATAATAAACTTGAATATGCAACTGATACGTTAAATTATGTTGTCTTTGATACTCAGCCATTAGAGACTCCAAGTATTATAGACGAAGATCAATTAATTATTGGCGCCTCAGAAACAGAGGAAGCGAAAGATACTGATGATCAAGTTGTAGATGCTACTGATACTTTAAATGATGGCGCCGTTGATACTGACTTATTAGAGACTCCAAGTGTTATAAACGAAGACCAAGTAATTATAGACGCTTCGGAAACAGAAGAAGTTCAAGATACTGATGATAAAGTTGAATATGCTACTGATACTTTAAATGATGGTGCCGTTGATACTGACTTATTAGAGACTCCAAGTGTTATAGACGAAGACCAACTTATAATTGGCGCCTCAGAAACTGAAGAAATTCAAGATACTGATGATAAATTTGAAGATGTTAATGATACATTAAATAATAGCGCCTTTGATACTCAGCCATTAGAGACTCCAAGTGTTATAGATGAAGAACAACTTATAATTAGCGTCTTAGAAACTGAGGAAACTAAAGATACTGATGATGAAGTGGAATATGTTAGTGATACTTTAAATGATGGCGCCTTTGATACTCAGCCATTAGAAACTCCAAGTGTTATAGATGAAGAACAACTTATAATTAGTGTCTTAGAAACTGAGGAAACTAAAGATACTGATGATGAAGTGGAACATGTTAGTGATACTTTAAATGATGGCGCCTTTGATACTCAGCCATTAGAGACTCCAAGTGTTATAGATGAAGAACAACTTATAATTAGTGTCTTAGAAACTGATGAAACTAAAGATACTGATGATAAAGTTGAGTATGCAACTAATACATTAAATTACAGCACCTTTGATACTGAGTCATTAGACACTCCAAGTACTTTAGACGAAGACCTACTTATAATTAGTGCCGTAGAAACAGAGAAACCCGAAGATGCTAGTTCTGAAGCAGTATTTTTTTTACAATCAGAAAGCGGAGTCCAAGTAATTTCAATCGATGCTATATTGCTAGACGAAGAAATTAATCAGATTGATGGCGATTTAGAGTAAAGTAGGGTGGGCAATGCCCACCTTACTATATGAAATTAAATAAAAAAGTAAAGTAGGGTGGGCAATGCCCACCTTACTATATAAAATAAAAAAGAATGGAAAAATAATTTTCCATTCCATTTATGAATTAATCAACCAATTGCAGAATACGAAAAACAATATTAGTATTTCGCGTATAATTATCTTTGAGTGTCAATATAATTGACTATTAATTAAAGCATTATTTAACCTCCGAATTGAAAAAAAGTTTTATGCTTGGGAGTAAGTGGGCAAATTTCGCCCACTTATTAATTTTTGCTACGTCCTTAAAGAAGAGTAAAAATCTTATTTTTTCTTCTCACCAGCAACTATTTCAACATTGCCTTTTTTCAATGCTTCAAGAGCTTCACCTTGAGCATCTTCTTGTTTTTTCTCATTGTCTGCTTGAGCAGTAGCAGCGCCAACAAGTTTTGCAGCATTTTCTTCGCTTTCAAGAATACCGAATTCAATCAGCAACTCTTCTAGCTCATCCATCTCAATTGGTGTGGGGATGGCAAGATTTGTGTTGTTGATGATTTTGTCACCTAATACACGGTATTCATTTGCTTGATTACTGTCTGGTGCATATTCGTTAACAGTCATCCGACGCAACTCAGCGTGTTGAACGATGTTGTCGCGGGGGACGAAGTGAATCATGTGGGTGCTTAAACGAGCAGCTAGTGTGCTAATCAGTTCGTCTTCTCGGTCAGTGTTACGACTATTACAAATCAAACCACCTAAGCGCACACCACCAGTATGAGCATATTTGAGAACGCCACGAGCAATGTTGTTTGCAGCGAACATTGCCATCATTTCACCCGATGTCACAATGTAGATCTCCTGAGCTTTACCCTCACGGATCGGCATGGCGAAACCACCACAAACTACGTCACCAAGAACGTCATAAGATACAAAGTCAACATCTTGGTAAGCACCGTTTTCTTCCAAGAAGTTAATTGCGGTAATAATCCCACGACCAGCACAACCTACACCGGGTTCTGGACCACCAGATTCAACGCATCTGATATTCCGAAAACCTTCAATTACTACTTCTTCAAGTTCGATGTCTTCTACAGCACCACGTTCTGCAGCTAAGTGTAATACGGTGGTTTGAGCTTTACAGTGAAGAATCAAGCGTGTGGAATCTGCCTTTGGGTCACATCCAACAATCAAGATGCGTTTTCCAACTTCTGCCATTGCTGCCAGAGTGTTTTGGGAAGTGGTAGATTTACCAATACCACCTTTACCATAGAAAGCGATTTGTCTAATATTGTCTGCCATGATTAATTTTCCTAGAATTGTTTGAATTTAGTGGGTCTACAATTATGAATTGTTCGCAATGTAGAGCCAAAGCCGGTGGCGCCCGTCCCACTACAAAAGTATGAGTGTTTGACAACATATATTTATTGATATTTACTGAAATTTACTCATATACTTATTAGATACTTGCTACCACTTCTCCTAAGCAGCTAGTATCATAACCACCAAGAATTTCTAACTGAGATTTTACAAACCTATGTTCTAAAGTACCGAGCAATTGCTGAACTGGCGCCTCATCGAGATATGAGTTAAGAATTACCAAGTCATACCGTGACGAATGCAAAGGCACAAATCCCAATCCAAACATAGCAGCGATAGAAGCTGTACTAATACCTGCATCCGCAATTCCCGAAATAACAGAATAAGCAACGTCTTGGTGACTACGAACAGTATGCTCAAATCCCTGGACTGCTGATGCTGGTACCTGCTCTTGCTCCATTTGTCGTTCTAAAATCATCCGACTTCCGGCGCCAATTTCGCGGTTAATAATAGTCGCTTTAGCTTCCACCAAATCCGCAATCGTTTTAATTTTCAGCGGGTTGCCTAAAGGTACCAACAATCCTTCTTCCCAGACACCAATACTAATTAAAACAGCCTCTTTATCGGATAAAACCTCCCTCACAAAAGGGATATTGTATTCCTGCGTTTTTGAGTCATATAAATGCATACCAGCAATATGAACCTCACCTCTAGCTAAAGAGCGCAATGCATCCATGCTATTCGCAAAAGTATAATGCACTCGTAACTGCGGATGCCAACGTTCGCTAGCTTTAGCCCAGAGAGAAATTATAGGTGTACAACCTGCTATTGAAACTGAATTTTGCAATTTTTCAGTATCATCTAGCACTCGCACCAAGATTTTACTTGTATGCATTTGGTCAAAGGCTTCTTCCCGCAAGTTGTTACAATAAATAGTCTCTGCATCTACTGGTATCATTTCGGTACGAAATGCATCTTTTCCAATTAGAGGATGAGCTATCCATTGACCTGCAACCTTTGCCAAACTAACTCGTAACTTACCTTTTGTTAAAACTGTTTTAGTAACGACTGCTTCAACAGTTGGTAAATCTTCCTCCATCCAGAACAAATCTTCGACTTTACAACCAAGTGCCTTAGCCAACCGTAAGGTTATAGCAACATTAGGAGTGTATTGTCCAGATTCAACGCCACTTATAGTCTGACGAGTGACACCCGCAATATTTGCTAAATCTTGCTGGCTCATGCCTAGACGAGTCCTGATAGATTTTAGATTGTTACAAAGGTTTGTACCTTGCTTCATAGTTTTTGAAAAGGAAGTGTGTAGCAGTAAACTATGATAAACGAAGGTTAACGTATTGAAACAACTAAATTCAGGTTTTTATAAATACCTATTTTTAATTTGCTTGTAGTCAAAAGCTATACTTATTTATAAAATAAATGTCGCTCTCAACCTTTCTACGACAAGCATAACATACACATTGCCAAAATTCTTGCGCTCAAATAATAAATAAATCACTCAATGAGTTTTTAAAGTCTCTATTTTTAGTCATGAATAATTGCTTAAAACTCAACTTGATTGCTACTGGGTTAATGACACCGAAAAATTACTGATATTTGAAGGTTAAATATAAACAGAGAATTAACCTAAAAAACATTTAGTTAGTTTGCAATGGTATTTATATAAACACAAAATATATTAGATATATGTTTCAAATCTCTCCCCCAACCCCTCCGAGCGCAAGGAGAGGGGAGTACATTCAATACTCCTCGGTTAAGAATTTTTGTAGGTTGGTGTCGAGGAACGTAAACGTAGTTTTCCCGCAGGAAGACCCAACCTACAATTAGCCTTATCCGACAAGTATTACTCCCCCTTCCCTCGTAGGATACAGAAGAGCGAATCAGGGGTAAGCCCCCTATTAGTTCATCAGTTTTAGGGCGCATGATGTTTTTTCCACCAAGCTCAAGCTCCGGGTGTGGCTCCTTTCACCGAGCGCGAGCATGGCGCCGAAACGATTTTTGTATAGGAAACTAGACAGATTATTTAAATGTAAACGTGAGTTTACATAAATGCAGTGGGCAAGTATTCATACGGGCATTTCTTACGATTTACTACGTTTTGTTGGCTACTCACATCTTCTATTGCGAGATTGATGGTATTTTATTTAGGTACAAACTCCTTTATGCCAATCGCAATACAAGCTATGACACTCAATTTATATTTACTGCGACATGGAGAAACTACTTTTAGTCAAAGTGGAAATTTCTGCGGTGAAACTGATGCGGAGTTGACATCTGAAGGGATGCAGATGGCAGAGAGTTTTGCCGATGTTTATCAAAAATTGAAGTGGTCAGGTGTTTATGTTAGCACTATGAAGCGCACAATTGCTACTGCCAAGCCATTTTGTGATGCTATTGGTATGGATATGCAGTTGCGTGACGGACTTAGAGAAGGTAGTTATGGCTCTTGGGAAACTAAGAGTAAATCCTTTGTTCAAGAGAATTACCCAGAAAATTATGTAAAATGGTTGACAGAACCCGCTTGGAATGCGCCCAAAGATGGAGAAACTGCGGTAGATATTGCTAACCGTTCTATGCCTGTAATTGCTGAAATTCAAGAAAAACATCCCCAAGGTAATGTTTTAGTAGTTTCCCATAAAGCCACGATTCGGATTATGCTTTGCAGTTTACTGGGAATTGATTTGGGACGCTATCGCTATCGGGTGAATATTTTGGTCGCGTCGGTAAGTATGGTTAAATTTGACGTAAATGGCCCTTTGTTAGAAATACTAGGCGATCGCCATCATCTACCCGATCATCTTCGCTCTCGCCTGGGAACATAATTTCTTGCTACGTTACTTTTTGGAGCTTTTCGGCAGCTTTTTCAATTGCATCAATACTTCCAGGGTTTACTAAGCCTAGATAATCAAATACATATACTCTATTATTTTTTGTCGCTTGTAATTTTTGCCAAAATGCTTCTTTTTTAAATCCGTCAATCATCTCTTGCTCCGAACTACCCGGTGTATTAACAAGAATTATAGATTCTGGGTTTGCTTCTAAAATTTTTTCAGGTGATAAAGTCACATATCCACCAAATGGACTTTTACCCTGTAAGTCAGCAGCAATGTTTTTGACTTGAAACTGGTTGAGCATATCTCCTGCCCAACTATTTTTATTTGGAGTTAAAATTGGCTGACGGCTAACTAATACTAAAGCTGAAGTATTTTTGTTTGTGTTAGTACCTTGTCCTAAAAGCTGCTGATACTTATCTAGTAACGGTTTGGGACTGGCGCCTATTCTAACAGCTAAAGTCGTCGTCAGTTCTTCTAGTGCTTTCCAGCTATCTATTTTTGTTGCTAGCGTACTAATCTTTAATTCCTCTAGACGTTTAAGAGTCGAGTCAGAAAATCCAGAGGCGCCGATAACTAAGTCAGGTTTCAGCGCTACAATTTTTTCTAGGTTTGGCTGTGTTCTTCCTTGAGCTACACTCGTAATGTCTTGAAAACGCGAGTCTTTATTTAACACCGAACTACCAGCAATTCCCACAAGTTTATTTTGATCAAGTCTATAAATTATGTCTGCCGATAGAGGCGTAAGTGCAACTACTCGTTGTGCTAACTGTTGTGGCGCCGTTGGTGTTGTAGTTATTTGTTGAGGTTGAGATGTAGCAACGTTAGAACAAGCTGTCACAACGATACTAAGTAAAATGCTTAAACTAGATATTATCCAACGTTGATACATTAACACTACTCCCTACGTAATTTAAATGAAACAATTTAAATTTTCTACCAATAAGCATTATTTAGCTGCATTCCTCCTTAGTATCGTTGTCATGCTAACGCTGTGGTTGGCATCACCACTACTTCCAACGCTAGCACAACCACAAGCAAGGGTATTTGATGAAGTCTGGCAGACTATCAATGATAACTTCTACGACCCTAAGTTTAATGGAATCAATTGGCAAGCGATGCGCGATAAGTACAAACCACAAGCCATTAAGTCTAAATCATCACAAGAATTTGCTGCTGTTGTCAATACTATGCTAGCTGAGTTACGAACTTCACACACGCGCTTCTACACTCCTGATGAACAAAGTTATTATCAACTGCTAGGTATTTTTCAACCACGCGATAGAAAGTCATTAAATAGACTCAAGCCATTTTTTCCAAAAGGAAAATTTGAATACACTGATATTGGTATTTTTACAAAAGTCATAAACAAGAAAACATTTGTCAGTGCTATTTTAGATGAAAGCCCAGCAATCAAAGCAGGTATAAAAGTTGGAGATGAAATATTAAGTGTAAATAATCAACCATATCAACCTGTACAATCATTTGCACCCAAAGCAGGGCAAAAGGTTACAATACAAATTCAGCGTACTGCCGACACTAACAGTAAACAAGAAATAGTCGTAACACCAAAAGTATATGATGCAACTACGATGTTTCTTGATGCTCAACGAGTAAGTACTCAAATAATCGAGCGTCAAAATAAAAAGATTGGTTACGTTCACATTTGGGCTAATGCTGCTGACCCATCTCAAGAAAAGCTTATATATGATTTGCTATACGACCGTCTCAAAGATGCAGATGCATTAATTCTAGATTTACGTGCAGGTTGGGGTGGAGGAAATACCAATTACCTAACTGTGTTTACAGGTCAGGGGCCAAGTGTCACTAGTATTGCCCGTAATGGTTCGCGCGTAACTTATGATTCTCAGTGGAAAAAACCCGTCGTTATGCTAATCAATGAAGGTAGCAGAAGCAGTAAAGAAATTATCGCTTATGGCTTTCAGCAGTATAAAATTGGTTCAGTTATCGGTACTAAAACTTTAGGCGCCGTTGTAGCTGGGCGCCCATTTATCATGCAAGATGGTACTTTATTGTATGTAGCAGTAACAAATGTATTCGTAAATGGAACTCGGCTCGAAGGTAAAGGCGTTACGCCAGATATCACCGTACCCTTTACTTTAGAATACGTCCAAGGCGCCGACCCCCAAAAAGAAAAAGCTATAGAAGTTGTTTTACGTGATGTAAGGTAATACCATTTTTATATGAAGATGCACATTATTACTCTTAGCCCCCCTTAATAAGGGGGGTTGGGGGGATTTAATTGTATGCAGCTTCATATTCGATTGGTATAAAACGTATTTTATATACATGTTAATCCCCCCTAGCCCCCCTTAATAAGGGGGGGACAAGATTTTATAATTTTTGAACCTTACTTAATAAGGGGGACAAGATTTTATAATTTTTGAACCTTACTTAATAAGGGGGACAAGATTTTATAATTTTTGAACCTTACTTAATAAATAGACGTACACCTCTAAAGCCCCCCCTTATTAAGGGGGGTTGGGGGGGATTAAATTAATTATTATTGTTTATTTTATTACACGTAAATGAAAATCAAACTATTTATCACATCAAAAATAAAAAATTCAGCAAATACTAATAAGACAAAAGAGCTATTAAATATGTAAGCTTAAGCTTATCATTCACGAACATAGAAAAGCCTAAAAATATAAATCACCTGATTTTAACTTACTAGTTACTCATTCACTATATAAGGTAAAAGTTTGCCATGACCCCTTCAGAACCGCAAACCGATAGTAACGAAAACGAAAGCGGAAACCCTACTACACTCCAACCGAGTCGAACTAGACCGTGGCTTTTGCCTTTGTTTGCGTTACTCGCAGTACTTGGAACTTCTGTAGCTGTTTGGCGTTTTCTAATTCCTACACAAAGAACAAGCCAAACTACTACCACCACAACCCAGTCACAAACACCAGCAGTACCCGTCAAGTTATCAACCATTCAATCAGGAACTATTCAAGAAAGCTCAGATTTTGTTGCTAGCTTACAATCGCGTCGTTCCGAAACGCTTAGTTCTAAAATTCAAGGAAAAATTACTCAAATTTTTATCAAACCTGGTCAGGCAATCAAAGAAGGGGCGCCTATTCTGCAAATAGAACCACCACCTCAACCAGTAGCACTTCCTGCACCAACTGTTAATAGCGCAGCTTTAACAGCACAGTCACAGCTTGATATTGCCCGCTCCACTCTCGCTTCTCTCGAAGCTGAACGCACGGGTATTTTAGCTGAAGTCAATTCTAACCAGCAAGTATTCGACCGATATAATACTCTGGCATCTGAAGGCGCCGTTCCGCGACAAACAAAAGATATCTACGCAAACCGTCTTAACGCAGCTAAAACAAATTTAAAAGTTATCCAATCAAGAATTCAAACACAGCAAGCTGCTGTAGCTCAAGCACAAAAAGTTATCCAACAAGCGCAAACCCCTGCTGTAAAACCCACACCTCAACCAACTCCAACTAACTACCGTATCACCGCTCCCTTTACTGGTGTAGTCAGAGAAATTCCTATTAAAGTTGGTGATTTAGTCAATCCTTCAGCGCAATTATTAACAATTACTCAAGACCAACCTCTCGAAGTACATATCATCGTACCAGTCGAGCGCGCGGCTAAAGTAAAAAATGGAACGCAAGTTAATATACTAAACCTTCAAGGTAACACCATTGGTACAAGTCGCGTGTTTTTTGTGGCGCCAAACCCTGGTAACGCACAGTCTGCACTCATTAAGGCTCTCTACAACAACTCTAAAAATGAGTTAAAAGCAGACCAATTTGTACGCGCACGAATAATTTGGAATCAACGTCAGGGAGCATTAGTTCCAGGTACAGCAGTATCGCGCGTTTCTGGAGGAACTTTTGTTTACGTAGCAGAAGCATTACCAGATAAATCAGGGAAATATATTGCAAGACAAAGGCAAGTAAAATTAGGTAATGCCACAGGTAATAACTATCAAGTCTTAGAAGGACTTCAACCAAATGATAAAGTTATAACTTCCGGGTTACTTAACCTCAGAGACGGAGACACAATTATCCCACAATCATAAATTAATGGTTGGGTTATCACCCAACCTACATAATTTACGTAGGTTGGGTGGAGCGACCGCGCAACCCAACATACCATTATTACAAAAACATTATTTTATAGAAACTGCAAATTCATACGAGTGATAAGTTGGGCCAGCATATCCCAGAATATAATAATCACCATTAGCAGGAAGTCTGTATGTAAAACTTTTACCCTCACCACCACCAAGACCATTAAAGTTTTTTACAATCTTACCGTTGGCATTATAAAGCGTTACACCTGCACGGGCGCCTAAATTATTAACCTTCAAAGTTAACTTTTGTCCAGCTTTAGCTTTTAGTACATAAACACGATTTTCTACACCATTAATAACGGTGCTTGTTTTAGCTCTAGCAAAGGTAACACGTGAACGAGGAACAGACCTAGAAATATCTTGAATGTTTGTAGCTTGAGCAAAAGAGGGGGCAGGTATAGAAGACATCCCTAGTGTAAGTAGTAGACTAGAGGCGCCTGCAATTAATAAACTTCTCATAATATTGATGAATTAAAGGTTTTATCTCTGTTATAAGCTCAAAATTGGCTTAATGCCTTGATATTTTTAGATACATGTCCCACTGGGGCGTTTACGGAAAAGTTAGAGAACAGTAGGTTGGGTTACGGCTTTGCGTTCTTGTTTACTTGCCCTTGCGTTAGGTAGTATTGCTTGGCGCCCATTAATAGGGCTTACCCAAGATGCACCAGAAGCTAAAAGTTCGCGCGTAGAGTGCAAAGCTGTCGTACTCAAAAGTAGTAGGTGGGGTTTTGTTGCTTCACCCAGCCTAACAATCATCAATAATGATTCAAATATGAAAAATAGGTATCGATTCTTTAGTTCATGGTATTATATGCTTGTCACGCTTACTGATAAACCATTTGATGCGATTTACGTAGTATGCCGAAGGCACAATTTATAGATGGGATATTAAAGTTTACTGGTTTAGTAACAGAGCATTAAATTTGAAAATCAGTATTGTATTATAAAATTATGATGTTATTAGAATTAAAAAATCACCAAGTTTGGCAGAATTTAAATGAAATACTAGAAAATTTAGATGCGGATACTCTTATTAAAGAACATCTAGAATTATCTAAGTACAAGGTATGTGGTTACTGGGACGACCAAAATAATTATTATGAAGAAATTATTTTACCACATACTCTAGAAGCACAGTTAATAAGCAGTTCAATCGGAGTTACAAACAAGAAACGCTTTCTCCAAATGAGGTTTTCTCTGACTCACTCAAACAATAATTTAGATGATAATACATTTTTGGGCGAATTGCTTCTAATTTATAATGAGAATCTTGAATTTATAGATGAAAATTGGTATTTGGACATTGAATCTCCTTTTATAGAAAAGCCCAACCTAAAAAGTTAGTTAAATAGAAGGGTAAAAGAAAAATCTAATGGTGATATCTCGTAAATTAGCTTTGCGTTCTTGTTTACTTGCCCTTGCGTTGGGTAGTATTGTTTGGCGCCCATTAATAGGACTTACCCAAGATGCACCGGAAGCAGGTAGTTCGCGCGTTGAACGCAAAGCTGTCCGTACTCAAAAGTATATGGTAGCGGCAGCTAATCCAATAGCAGCTGCTGTAGGTAGTGATATTTTACGACGTGGTGGTAGTGCTATTGATGCTGCTGTCGCTGTACAAATGGTTCTTGGTTTAGTTGAACCACAATCTTCTGGTATTGGTGGGGGAGCTTTTCTCGTTTACTACGATGCCAAAACTAAAAAAGTTCGCACCTTCGATGGTCGGGAAACTGCTCCTATAGCTGCTCAACCTAACCGTTTTCTAGGTCAAAATGGTAAACCCTTAGAATTTAACGATGCTGTTCTGGGCGGTAAGTCTGTGGGTGTGCCTGGGGTAGTTAAGATGTTGGAACAGGTACATAAGCAATATGGTAAGTTACGTTGGTCACAACTATTTCAGCCTGCCTTACAACAAGCAACAACAGGTTTCGCTATCTCACCTCGTTTGCACGCTCTTTTGAGTCAGGAAAAGTTTTTAAGTCGTTCGGAACCTGCAAGAAGCTACTTTTATCAACCTGATGGTACACCAAAACCTATCGGTGCCAAACTTGTTAATCAGCAATATGCTAACGTACTGCGACAAATTGCTACTAGGGGTGCAGGCGCCTTTTACAAAGGTAAAATTGCTCAAGATATTGTTAATACAGTAAAAAATGCTTCTGTACCAGGAGACTTAACAACTACTGACCTTGCTCGCTATAACTCAGTAGAACGACCACCTGTGTGTGGAACATACCGAGTTTATAAAGTTTGCAGTATGGGGCCTCCCACTTCTGGTGGTATTACAGTATTGCAAATTTTAGGAATGCTACAAAAATTCAACCTTGCTTCGCTGAAACCAGATTCAGTAGAAGCTATCCACTTATTTGCAGAAGCAGGAAGATTTGCTTATGCTGACCGAGGACTATATATAGCTGACCCAGATTTTATTAAAGTCCCTACAAAAGAATTAATAAATCCAAAGTATATAGCAACGCGCGCTGCTCTTATCAACCCTAAACGTGCGTTCGCAGGAGAAGCTAAACCAGGTAATCTTTTATCTCCGCAAGCATTTAATTGGGGCGCCGATAATTCTCTAGAACTACCTTCTACCAGCCATTTCTCTATTGTTGATAGTAATGGCAATGCCGTATCAATGACTACTAGTATTGAAACTGCATTTGGCTCTCGGTTAATGGTGCGTGGTTTTTTACTCAACAACCAGCTTACAGATTTTTCTTTTTCGCCAACAACACCAGATGGTAAATTAATTGCAAATCGCGTTCAACCTCGTAAACGTCCGAGAAGTTCAATGGCGCCGACAATGGTATTTGACCGTAATGGTAAGTTAGTAATGGTCGTTGGTTCTGCTGGTGGCCCTTTAATTATTAATTATGTGGCTAAAGCAATTGTAGGAGTACTTGATTGGAAACTCGATGCTCAACAAGCTTTATCATTACCTAATTTTGGCAACCGTAATGGCGCCACAGAATTAGAAGCAAATACAAGTATGCTAAATCTCAAACCACAATTAGAAGCATTAGGACATACAGTTACAGTTAGAGAACAAACGAGTGGTTCCCAAGCTATTGTTATTACTAATGAAGGTTTAATCGGTGGTGTTGACCCCCGACGCGAAGGAAAAGCTGTAGGAAATTAAATCCTCATCTTCGTAGAGACGCGATTTAATCGCGTCTTTAAATATTCTGAAAATGCTTCTGTAGAAGAGATTAGAGAACGCTTCGTGCGTGCTGTCTTAGCAGAGAAGTTTCATCCTGTTCTACAATTTGATTATTCCACAATTTATTTATTTTACACTTATATAATTATACAGTCAATACGGTAAACATTTCTGTTCAAAAGCGTAGGATTTCGCTATCATACCCATCAGCAATTGGCTCAACTTCCCAAACCAAACCTTCCCCAGCTGACACCACCACATCGACATAAAGCTTTGCAATTGCATTTTTAGCTGTATGCTCGTTATTGGTAAAAGGTTGTAAATCCTCAGTTAAGACTCTAAGTTTAAAGCCAGGTGGAATCATTTCATTACGATTTACACTTCGTAACTCGAAGCGCCATATATGGTCTTCTAAGTTACGCTTGGGAAATATGCGTAATTCGTAGGGATTACCAGCTAATGTCAATCGTCGGGATAAGCAGATGCTTGATTTATCAGGCTCACGACTTCGCACACCACGAAGAGTAGGGGTTATTTCCCAACCAAGTTGTTGTGCTAAATTAGACACACCTGTTTGCAACCACTGCTGAATTGACCACTGTTCTTCCCATCCTTGTCGTCGCTCATACAACCCTTGGCGCCAGCCACCATGTTCAATTAATGCTCCCCAAAGTTGAAATGGAACTGCGATACGGGGAAAGACTACTGCTGAATTACCCAGTCGCTCTATTAAGTTATTTACCTGTACTAAAGATAACTTCGGTAAAGAAGCAACCGATTCACGTAAAATTTCTTCTGGACAAAGTTCACGAGCAATCCATAGAACATTAATGTCTTGGATGAGGTCATCTTCATCCAAACAGTATGTACGATTAGCAGCATCATACACCCCCTTTGTTTTCAATTGTCGATGGGTGGTGTACCCGGTAATCGTCACGCAAGCACCATTAACTACCTGTGCTGCTATGTAGTAATCAGCAACCCAACTGGGAATATCTACCCATTCTTGGGGTACACGCAATTCCTCCAGTTCAATTGCTGCTGTTGGAATTAATACAATTCGTATCGTTTCGCACATAATCGCAGTCCCGTTAATAAGCTCCCAAAAGCTTGGCAATGCTGCTTGTGAAGTCCAAATAGCATTCTCAACCTGCTCCTCTCTCAACCAAGCTAAAAATGCATCTAGGCACATTTGGTTCAAACGAGCTTGCCACAACGTTCCGGGTGTTGAGAAAGATGGTAATTCTCGTATTTGGGAGGATGGTGGTATTTCCAGACAAAGCTTTTCTGGAATTGGAATTGATTGGGGTGATTCAAAAGTCATTTGAGAGACTCCACGGAAGACGACAGAACAGGATGACGATAGTGAACAACTAGCCATTCTTCTAAAGAATTGCTCATACTATCGATTACGTTAGATGTTAGCGGAATATGCAGCGTTTCTGCACTCCACTGACCCAAAGCAAGTAGCAAAGTCCGTTTGATTTTAGTTAGCTGCCGAGATACTGTGTATTGTTTTACTCCTAGCTGTTGAGCAATCTCCTGTTGAGTCAATTCTTGCCCGTAGTAAGCTTGTAGAAGTGCTTGGTATTCGCTGTTTATTTTGGCTAGTGCATTATTTAAAACTGCATTGATTTGAATACTCTGCTCTGTTATAGTTTTTGCTTCTTCTTCGGCAATAATTTGATTCAATAGCGAATCTTGAAAATTTCCTACCAAATGGTCGAGCAATTCGCCCGTATCTTCTTGTTCGGATACGGGGGTATCAATTGAAACTGAGGTTGGATATTTAAAGGAACGCACGGCTTTAGCACAGGCAAGTAGCCAGGTTTCTAAACTTTCTGGAGTACAGACAGGACTGGGAGAACTAAGCTGACTAAGACGTTCGGTGTTATAAAGCTGCGCGATTGTTTGCAAGGTCACGTGATCAGGACTAAGTAGTTTGTGGGCATTTTTAGCATCATTGGGCACATAAATTTGTAAGAAACAGTTCCAAGCTAGAACATAACGCGCGATGGTTTCTGATTTATGCCCTGCCTGTTGGAGAGATTTTACTAGTAGCTTTTGACTAAGTTTGTGTAGCAAGCCCCACTCAGTACATATATTTACTTCTTGGCGCTTACGTAATACATCTTTGATGAGATTTTTAAAGGCATATTCAGCATAAATTTTCAAATTTGAACTCAACTGCGGATTGAAACCTCGGAGAACTTTGTCTAGACGAGCGATTGCTGTTTGGAAAAAGTCTGCCACCGAATATTGCTCGGACAAATTCATCTTCATTTTTTTAGCAACCCAGTAGCAAACTTCCTGCAAATACGCTGTAATGTGGGCGCCTGCAAGTGGACTTGCCTGAAGTTGCCAGATGCGATGCCAGTAAATTGCCCAGAATGTCTCGGACTTTTCTACATCAGACTGCTTTATACAATTTTGCATACTGCGGCGCAGTTTAGGGTCAGTAAGCCAATGGCTAAAAGCATCTCCATTAAATTGGACAAATGTAGAAAACATTTCTACTACGTCCTGTCTTGAGCGCATGGAATTTTTAGTGTTGGAGAAATGGTGAATGATTCTATACTAATTGCCATTACTGCCACTTCTGTTACAATCTATAAAAATACTTACAATTATTTAGTACGTAACGGTTTTACATACCCTACATGTTCATGATTTATTTTCTTAACACGTGTTGCCATGCTCTCAGGCGTTCGCAAAAATAATACTTATTTTCATTTAAAAATTTTCATTGAGAACTGCATAAAAAATCAACATAGTCGTATATAAATACTATAAACTGTAAGTATAAATACGCTTTCTTCTCTATAATCATAAATCGTTACAATGAATAGTTTGTATATAAAAATGCATTGATTCTAGTATAAATTACTGGAAAATTATTTTGATTATGACTTTTTTAGAAAAGTGGATAAATTGCAGTGACTAAATTAGTGGTTTTGAAATTTGGAAAAGGGAGTTTTGAGACTGGGTTTCCAATTACACTTGAGATTGGTGAGGAGAACAGCCGTCCTCAAAGTGAAGTCATTAGTGAGCTTCCGCCAAATATAGAATTGCTACTTAATTTCAATCGTTGGCAAGCAATTTACCGTAACTTGGATTTTTCTGCTCGTCCCATTGGACTACCAAAACCAACAACGGAAATTTCGGAAGTTGAGGAGTGTGTACAAGCAGCTAAACAATTAAGCGATTGCCTTAACTATTGGCTTCAATCAGAATCGTTTCGACCAATTCGTGAGAAGTGGCTAGAAAAACTACTAACATCTGATGTAATTCGGGTGATTTTGCAGACTCAAGACTATCAACTTCAGAGGCTTCCTTGGCATTTATGGGAGCTAGTGGAGCGCTACCCAAATGCAGAAATTGGCTTCAGTACACCTACTTATGAACAGGTTTGCCTTCCCTCCTCGAAACCGACTGCGACAGTCAAAATTTTGGCACTAATAGGCGACAGTACAGGTATTGATACACTAGCAGACCGCGCGCATCTTGAGCAACTACCAAACGCAAAAATCGACTTTCTGGTGGAGCCAGCCCGTAAAGACTTAACAGATAATCTTTGGCAGCAAAATTGGGACATTCTTTTTTTTGCAGGGCATAGTTCAACTCAAGGTGCGGGGGAAACAGGCCAAATTTATATTAATCAAACCGAGAGTTTGACTATTAGCCAATTAAAGTATGCTTTGAAGCAAGCAGTAGAGCGCGGCTTAAAGTTGGCTATTTTCAACTCCTGCGATGGCTTAGGACTGGCACGAGAATTTGCTACTTTACAGATTCCGCAGTTGATTGTCATGCGTGAACCAGTACCAGATAGCGTGGCACAAACGTTTCTCAAATATTTTTTAGAAGCATATGCTCTTGGTAAATCGCTTTATTTAGCAGTTCGGCAGGCAAGGGAACGACTGCAAGGACTGGAGGGGCAATTTCCCTGTGCAACTTGGCTACCTGTAATTTACCAAAATCCGGCAGAGGTACCACCAAGTTGGCAGGACATGATTGTAGGGGAAGGTGGGGACAATTTAATTTTCCACCCTTCACCTAATACCCGACTTCAAAATTTCAAAACAAAAGTTAAAAACTCAAAACTTAATTTTAGTCGGCTGATTTGCGCGAGTTTAGCAATCACTGGTTTAATTATGGGTATGCGATATGGGGGAATGCTTCAGTCGATGGAGTTACAAGCATTTGATCAACTTATTCGGCTACGCCCAGACGAGAAGCCTGATTCTCGTTTGTTGGTTGTAACTATAACCGAAGAAGATGTACAATCACAGTCTCAACAGGAACGTCGAGGTTCGCTCTCTGATAAATCGCTCTTGAAATTATTGGAAAAATTACAGTCATACCAACCAAAAGTGATTGGATTGGATATCTATCGCGATTATGCTGTGAGGCAAGACTTACCAGCCTTAGCTGCGCTAATGCAAGGGAAAGGAACGACCAGCAAGGCTGACTTAATTGCAGTTTGCCAAGTTAGCGATAATCATTCCAGGCGCCCTGGCATCCCACCTCCACCTGAAATACCCCAAGAACGCTTAAGCTTTAGTGATATAGCAGTTGACCCCGATAACATTGTCCGGCGCCATTTACTAGCGTTGACACCCGAACCCTCTTCACCCTGTAAAGCATCATATGCCTTGAGTGTACAATTAGCTTTGCGCTACTTGGCTACTCGCAATATTTCCCTGGAATTTACGAGTGATGGTGCTTGGAAACTGGGTAAGACTTTTTTTAAGCCATTAGAAGCACATACAAGTGGATACCAAAGTATAGATGCTTCGGGACACCAAATTATGTTGAATTACCGCGCGCATCGTTCGCTACAAGAATTTGTGCCGCAGACGACGCTAACAGAAGTACTAGCTGGTAGAGTCGAGTTGAGTGCAGTTAAAGACCGGATTGTTCTTATTGGAACAGTAGCTGAAAGCTTCCAAGACTATTCATCCACACCCTACTTTACAAACGAAGGTGCAATACAAAAAATACCAGGTGTTATCCTGCAAGCACAAATGATTAGCCAGTTGCTCAGTGCGGCACTTGATGGACGACCACTCCTATGGACTTGGTGTGTGTGGCACTCAAGCATTTGGGTTTGGGGATGGTCGTTAACAGGTAGTTTATTAGCTTGGTATATTCGACGACTGCTTTATTTAGGCATTGCTACTGGAGTTGCAATCGGCAGCCTCTACGGGATATGCTTTGTCATTTTAGTTCAGTGGGGCGGTTGGATACCCCTTGTTCCTTGTGCGATTGCGCTAATTGGTAGTAGTAGTATCATCGCCTGTGTTAAAAAAAATTACCTCGTCCGGAAACTGCGCGTATTTTTGTGATTCCTAATAACAAATGCGACTAAACATTTGTTAGGAGCAGTAAAAGATGAAATCATTTCCTCACCGACTAGCTTCAACTGCATTCACCTTGATTTTAATGAGTTGTCTTAGTAGTTCGCTAGCGCTACAAGCAAAATCAACGTCAATTCGCTTCAACCCACCTCCTCCACCACCTGATCGTGGCGCCCCAGGAAACCGAGGCGAAGGAGCGTCACGCTCAGACTGTACTCGACTTGCTTTACCTTTAACTGCTCTCGTGCCTTCTTACCAAGAGAACTTGAGCCAAGGCAAAGGGGAAACTATCACGAATACCTGGATATGGGGTTTAACCAGTGTAGAACAGCCCAGCTTTTGGTTCTATGTTCCCTATCACCAATCTCACATTCGTGCGATTGAATTCGTTTTGCAAGACGATAAAAACAAAACAATTTACCGCACACCCGTCTCAATACCAGCAGCACCGGGAATTGTTCGTGTGCAACTAAAAGACATCACGACTCCTTTAGAAACTAACAAGCAGTACCATTGGTTCTTTAAGGTTAGAGTTGGATGTAACCTCAAACAACCAGCAACATTAAATTATCTAGAAGGCTGGGTACAACGGGTAGATTTACACTCAGCATTACGCAATCAAATCAAACAAGCTTTGCCACAGCAACAAGTAGCTATTTACGCTGAGAATGGCATTTGGTACGATGCTTTGACTACCTTGGCAGAGCTTCGCCTTGCAAATCCCCAAAATGCAGCACTGACTGAAGAGTGGAACAGCCTGCTTTCTGTAATTGGGCTAGAGAAAGTGGCAACACAAACCCTCGTTCAACCAGTAAGGTAAATTTTGAAGTCGGCGCCTGAATGTAAAGAAATTTTTATTTTCAATAATATTTATTGTGAATTATGCAGGGCAATAGCTTTATAAACCTACTGTAACAGTGCATCCGAGAGATAATAATTAATAGCTAGATATAGAGAAATAATTGTGAAAAAATGGTTCAGGTACTTTCATTATCTACGCTCTTTTCGCAAGCTAACAAAAAGTAAACAGCAGCAAATAAAGATTAGAAGAAACGTCGTACCCAAGACTTTCTACCTCCTTTTGTTGCTAGTAATGGCATTTGTGTTTGCGAGTATTTCACCTGTCCTAGGAAAATCCCCAATAAGTTCTTATATTGCAGCTTCCGCTTTGTCTAACCCACAACGCTTACAAGATTTAGTGCAACAGGCGAAAGCACTGTATGAAGCGGGACGGTTAGTAGAAGCGCAAGACGTTTTGCTTCATGTGCTTCAACAGTATCAGGTGCTGGGAGACAAACTTAACCAAGCAATGACCCTTAGTAATCTTGCCTTGGTTTACCAGCAGCGTGGAATGTTTGTCGAAGCAACTAGGGCAATCAATGATAGTTTGCAAGTGCTAAATACTCAAACAAAACAACACTTGCAACTGGGGCAGACACTGGAAATTCAAGGCAACCTACAATTCGAGCAAGGACAGGCACAACAGGCATTAAAAACCTGGCAACGAGCTGAAGCGATTTATACTGAGATAGGCGCTCGTAGTGGTATTACTAGCAGTCGCATTAACCAAGCGCAAGCATTGCAGGTACTAGGATTTTACCGTCGTGCTTTGGCGATGTTAACTGAAGCTGGTCGAAATTTGGAATCTCAACCGGATTCTTTGACCAAAGCTGTAGAATTACGCGCGCTTGGAGATGCACTTCAGTTAACGGGTGATTTAGAACAATCTCGTCAAGTTTTGCAAAAAAGCTTGGAAACTGCGATGAGATTGCAATCTCCTCAAGAAATTAGTGCAACGCTCCTGAGTTTAGGTAATACTGCCAGAATTCAGCAGGATAACCAGAATGCAATCGCCTTCTACCAACAAGCGATAACAAAAAATCCTTCACCACTCACCAAAGTCCAAGCGCAAATTAATCTTCTTGATGTGCTATTGGATACACAGCAATGGTCAGCAGCACAATCCCTGTTGCCGTCAATTTCAACTGAGCTAAGTAGTCTACCGCTCTCCCAAATAACAGTTTATACAAAAATTCATTTTGCTCAAAGCTTAATGAAACAAAGGAATAGGGAGTGTGTAGACGCACAACAGTGCCTTAATTATACAAATGGAGGCGCTGTAATAAATAACACTAAATATCAAGCATATGAAATTGCTCAAATACTTGCTAGCGCAGTGAAACAAGCGAAAACACTCGGAGATAGACGAGCAGAATCTTACGCGATAGGAACCCTCGGAAGACTATATGAGCAAGATAAACAATGGTTAAATGCCCAAAAGCTTACACAGGAAGCGCTTTTGTTGGCTCAAGCTATAAATGCACCCGATATCGCTTATAACTGGCATTGGCAGCTAGGACGCTTGCTAAAACAGCACGGAGATATTTTAGGGGCAATTGCAGCTTATGATACTGCTGTAGATGAATTGCGGTCTTTAAGAAATGACCTTGTAGCAGTTAATCGAGATGTTCAGTTTTCATTTAAGGAAAGTGTAGAACCTGTTTACCGCGAATCAGTAGCATTGCTTTTGCAATCACAGGGAGAAAAACTGAGTGAAGAAACATTAGATAAAGCTAGACAAAGAATTGAAGCGCTACAGTTAGCACAATTGGATAATTTCTTTCGGGAAGCCTGTTTAAATGTAACAAAGGTTGTATTAGACAAAGTTGTAGACCAAGATAACCCAACTGCTGCCATCATTTATCCAATTATTCTCAAAGACCAATTACAAGTCATTGTCAAACTTCCCAAACAACCTTTACACCATTACTCGGTGAACAAATCCCAAACGGAAATGGAAAGTATATTAGGGCAACTGCGGTATTACTTGACTGAACCTGACGCAATTGAGGAAGTTCAATCTTTGTCTAGACAAGTTTATAGTTGGCTAATTCAACCAATCGAGTCTGAGTTACAACGTACTAATGTTAATACTTTAGTTTTTGTACTGGATGGTGCATTACGAAATGTACCAATGGCAGTACTATACAACGGTAAGCAGTATTTGATTGAGAAATATGCTGTTGCCTTAAATTTAGGGCTTCAATTGCAAAAGCCCAAGCCTTTAGCGCAGGAAAAATTGCAGGTGCTTGCTGGAGGATTGGTAAATCCACCGCCTAATTTTCAACAATTTTCACCCTTACCAGAAATTGAATCTGAGTTTAACTTGATTGCCAAGGCTGGGGTATCAACTACAAAACTTTTAGACCAGGATTTCACCAGTAAAACACTGTCTGGAAAGATCAACTCGACTCCCTTTAATGTTATTCACCTTGCAACGCATGGACAGTTTAGTTCTCGTTCTGAGGATACATTTGTATTAGCGGCAGATGGTCCAATTAATGTAACTGACTTTGATTTGCTTTTGCGTCATCGAGATGAAAGGCGCCCAGAAGCAATAGAACTCCTCGTCTTAAGCGCTTGTCAAACAGCAGCGGGAGATAATCGAGCAACGTTAGGTTTGGCAGGAGTTGCTGTACGTGCAGGCGCCCGGAGTACCTTGGCGAGTCTCTGGAATGTTGGTGACCGCTCGACGGCAATCTTAATTGGTGAGTTTTATCGTGAACTGGTTGAAGCTAAAGTAACAAAGGCGGAAGCTTTGCGCCGCGCTCAAGTAAAGCTTATGCAAAAGCATTCAAATTATAATCGTCCAGGCTATTGGGGTGCGTATGTTCTAGTTGGCAATTGGTTATAGTCAATTTTTTACAGCTATTACAGATATTAAGTAATTTTACAACTGTTCAGTTGAGGGAAAGGAATTTTGCATAGGCATAAGGAGCGCGCGTATGGATATGTATGACTAAATAATTACTAATTCGTAATTTATTAATTGGGGGTGAAAGCAATATGTAAATTAAACATTACGAGAGCTTAAAACAATTTTATAAGGTTTGAAGGAACTATCACTTTTATTAAGTTAATGCTGTAGGTTTAAAGGAGTGGGATATTTAAGATGAATACTCATTGGTGCTGTTTATTACGGCTAGGGATTTTACACAGTAGTGCATTAAGCGCAGCCCTAGCTCTTTCAAGCGTATTCTTCGTCAATTCCACTCTTGCTCAAGAACTTAAACCTATAGCTGATGATAGCCTCGGTGTTGAAAATTCTCAGGTCATACCAATCAATTCGCTTGTTGACAAAATTGATGGTGGAGCAATTCGCGAAAAAAACCTTTTTCACAGTTTTTCACAATTTAACATTAGTGAAGGACGAGAAGCCTACTTTACCAACCCATCTGGAGTTGAGAATATTTTGAGCCGCGTAACAGGAAGTGGCGCCTCCCAGATTTTTGGCAAACTTGGAGTATTGGGTAATGGCAACCTGTTTCTAATTAACCCAAATGGAATTATCTTTGGTCCTAATGCCAAGCTAGATATTAGAGGTTCGTTTATTGGTAGTACTGCCAGCAGTATAAATTTTGCCGATGGTACTCAATTTAGTACCACTCCATTACAAGGCAAGCCCTTGTTGACGGTCACTGCACCTGTCGGGCTGGGTATAGGGAGCAGTCCAGGGGAAATTAAGGTAACAGGGCCAGGGCACGACATTGCATTTGATTATATTAAGACAGAAACTCGTCCCCCAGGTCAGAGCAGCGTTCCAGGATTGGAGCTTCTTGAGGGAAAAACCTTAGCACTGGTGGGAGGTCAAGTATCCCTTGATGGTGGCGTTCTTAAGTCACCAGCAGGACGTGTTGAAATCGGCAGTGTTGGCAGTAATGGTACTGTGAGTCTCATTCCGGTACAACAAGGTTGGAAGCTCAATTATGAGGGCGCCTCCAGTTTTAGAGACATCCAGTTTTCTGGTAAATCGTTTGTGGATGTCACAGGAACTGGCGGTGGTTCCATTGCAGTTACTGGTAGAAACATCAGTCTCACTCAGCAGTCGATTCTACTTGCTGATACACTTGGTGATAGAAATGGGCAAGAAATCACTATTGTCGGGAACTCGATATTAGTTAATGAGTCCGATATCAACAGTAAGACCTTCAGTTCGGGGAATGCCGGACAAGTTAAGCTTGTTGCTAACAAATCTATCTTACTTGAAAATCGTGGTGGCGCAGGCACACACACACAAGGATTGGGAAAAGCTGGAGAAATTACTCTCAAAGCTGATTCTATTGAAATTAGAAATAGAAGTGGGCTAGGCAGCAATACCTTTGGCGCGGGGAATGCTGGACGAATAACAGTTAGAGCAAATAATTTACTGATTGAAAATTCTGGTTTTGGTACTGCTTCTAACGCTGAAGGCAACGCCGGAGAAATTAACATTGTAGTAGGCAATTTTGCCATGCGTAATAAGGCTGGCTTAAATGTTGAAGCCAGAGACATAGGTCATGGTGGACAAATCAACATTACGGCAGATTCTTTACTGATTGAAAACGATTCAGGCTTAACTAGCAGTGCGCTCAAAGGTAGTACAGGTCAAGCAGGAGAAATGAATATTAATGTTGCAGGATCTTTAATAGTACGAAACAAGTCAAGTATAAATAATAACACCTTTAGTACGGGTAACGCTGGCAAAATTAATATTACGGCAAATTCTTTGCTAATTGAAGACAAATCAAGTATCAATAGTGTTACGCACGAAGGTAGTACAGGTCAAGGTGGAGAAATTAATATTAATGTTGCTGGACCTTTAATAGCACGAAATGAGTCAAGTATAAACAGCAATACTTCAGGTACGGGTGATGCTGGCAAGATTAATATTACGGCAAATTCTTTGCTGATTGAACAAAAAAATTCGCAGTTCGTTAGCGATACAAAGTACACAGGTCAAGGTGGAGAAATCAATATTAATGTTGCTGGACCTTTAACAGTAAGAAATAGATCAGGTATAAGTAGCAAGACTTTCGGCACGGGTAACGCTGGAAAAATCAGCATTACGGCACCTTCTTTGCTGATTGAAAATTCATGGCTCACTAACAATACAGAGAAAAATAGCACAGGTAATGCCGGAGAAATCAATATTAATATCGCAGGGCCTTTAAAGGTACGAAATCTAACAGGTATAACTAGCAAGACAGTGGGTACAGGTAACGCTGGAAAAATCATCATTACAGCAAATTCTATGCTGATTGAAGACAAGTCAGGGTTCAGTAGCGGTACAGATAATACAGGTCAAGCTGGAGAAATCATCATTAAGGTTGCAGGTCCTTTGGTGTTTCTGAACGATGCTGGTATGGATAGCAGCACTTCAGGCGCGGGGGACGCTGGACAAATTACTGTTACTGCTGAATCTTTGGAAATCAGTAATGATAGCGACATTAGTATAAAAAGCACTGGCACTGGGAATGCAGGAAACTTATATGTACGAGTAAAAACTCTTGAGCTTGATAATCAAAGTCGGATTGATGCAACTACTAGCTCTGGCAATGGTGGCAACCTCACACTAGATATTGCTAACTTAGTGCTGCTTCGTCGTGGTAGTCGTATCTCTGCCACTGCTGGTACTGCACAGCAAGGTGGAGATGGGGGTAACATCACCATTAATGCTCCTAATGGTTTTATCGTTGCTGTCCCTAATGAAAATAGTGACATATCCAGCAATGCTTATACAGGTAAGGGTGGGAGAGTAGATATTAAAGCCTTTAATACCTATGGTATTCAGCCTCGTCAAAGTCCAACTCCCCTAAGTGACATAACTGCCAGTTCTGATTTTGGTATAGATGGCACAGTAGAACTCAAAGTACCCGATGTTGACCCCAACCGAGGGTTAGTGGAACTGCCGACAAATTTAGTTGGCGCCGAGCAGCAAATTGCTACTGGTTGTAATGCTAGGGATAGACAAAGCAGTAGTTTTTTTGCCACAGGACGTTCTGGGCTACCTTTGAGTCCAAGTGAACCGTTGCGCTCTCGTGCAGTTATTACCCAATGGGTGGCACTTTCGGAGCAGACACAAAGTCAGGGAAACGAGAAAGTAAAACCAGCTAGCTTATCTAAACATCCAGATAATAATCCACAGTCAACTGTGGAAGCTCAGGGGTGGGTTGTGGATAAAGGGGGCAATATTTACCTTGTTGCCCAAAAGCCCAATTTTGTGTCCCAAGAAGTTGCCCAAGTACCTGTTGAGTGTCATTGATCAGAATTGTCAATTATTAAGTAATTTTAAAACTTTTCTTGAGGAAAAGGAATTTTGCATAGACATTAGTAGCGCGCGTATGGATATGTATGACCAAATAATTCCTAATTGGGGGTAAAAGCAGTATACAAATTAAATTTTCTAAATGTTCTACAGCTTCAAACAATTTTACAAAGGGTTTAAAGGAACGTACCGAGATATGAAGTTTTATCTTAATAACTACATTTGTTCACCAGTCTCCATCTTAATAATAATCCTTGGAATTATTGGGCTACAATCTGCTGCTGTTTTCTTTGCTGTTCCAAGTCAAGCTCAGAATCGGGAAGTAGACCTTTACAATTTATGTTCTAAATTTCCTCATAATTCCCGTTGCAAAGGCTATTCCATTCCTATATCTCTTGAAAAGCGTTCTGGTGATAAAGGTGAGTGTTCTACTGTATTTGATAACACCAAACAAACTAGTAGTTGCAAGATTGTTATTACCTCAGATCGCCTCTTAGTTTACCTGGAGGAAGGGAAAAAGCTAGATATCTTGGATAATGAACGAGCAACGCGAGAAATGGTAATCCCTTACAATCAAGTTGTTTCCGTAGATTATCTGGAATCTCACAAAGATAACACAGCAGCATTTGCAAACACTGGGCTTATTGGTGCGCTTATCGGGGCGCCTTTTATGGAACACAAGGATTTATCTGAGATAGAAATTAGTTACACAATTCAATCTGCACCTGGTCAAGAAAGCCTTAACTATACAACTATCACGACAGGTCGCAAATTTGGACTTACTCTCATAGACAAGTTAAAGTCCTTAACCCAAACTCGTGGTCAGGCTCAAGTTTTGAGCGAGTTGAACAACAAAGGAATTAGAGTAGGTAATCCCCTGCACGTTCAGCAGTTAATAACTACTAATAAGTGCAACGAATGCGATCTTAGTGGCGCCCAATTGGAGAGAGCTAACTTGAGGCAAGCAAATCTTAAGGGTTCCAACCTTAGAGGAGCCAATCTTAAAGGTGCTAACTTGGAAAAAGCGAACTTAGAAGGTTGCAACCTCTTTGGCGCCAATTTAGAAGGAGCGATTCTGCGGGGAGCTGACTTAACGACAAACAGCAAAGCCCGGACTAACCTACGCTATGCAAATCTTTCTGGGGCAAATCTTCAGGCAGCCAAATTGAAGGGAGCTAACTTGGGAGATGCCGTTCTTGAGGGAGCCAATTTAGAAGATGCGGACTTAAGCATAGCTGTTGATAAGAATTTCTGGACAGGGATGAAAACTGAATTTTATACCAGCTTGAAAGATGCGAATTTGAAAGGCGCCAATTTGAGGAGTGCCCAGCTAGATAAGGCTTTTCTAGCAGGTGCTAATTTAAGTAGCGCTAACTTAAGTGGTGCTGATTTGAAGAGTGCTAACCTCAAGGGTGCGAACTTAAGAGATGCTAATCTGACTAACACTAATATGAAGAAAACCAGTTTGTGCGGCGTAACTATGCCTGATGGTTCAATTTCTAACCAAAACTGCAACAAGTAAAATCATCTTCATGATAAATTATAGGAGCTATGAATCCTTTAAAGCTGTTACTCAATTCTTTTACTTACACTATCCCCATTTACGGTTTACTTTTACTTCTTACTCTGCCTAGTTTTATACTAGATAATTTTCTAGTGTTAGACTTATCAACATGGTTAAAATTTCCATTCCTGATTATAATTATCTATTTAGCAAATTTAATTTTATCTATATGGATAGTGGGAGCAGTAATTTATTACGTTTATCATTATCTAACTAAGCAAAAAGTTAGTATTATTCAAGGTCTTCAACATAGCTTCAAAAAAATTGAACAATTAATTTTAGGTAGCTTAATGTGTTCGGGGCTTGTTCTTTTATCGCTGATATTACTAGTCATTCCCGGTGTATACATATTAGTAAAATTCAATTTTTTTCCTTATGCTATAGTTATAGAAAACTGCACAGCTAAAGAGGGAATTAATCGCAGTTCGGATTTAGTGAGAGGATATTGGTGGTCTGTATTCCTAGGAATCCTTGTAATTTTGCTCTTAACTTATTTTCCTAACTACCTGAGCAGCCAAATTATTCTTAAGCTATATTCAAATATAGAAGATGCTAATGCTGAAATGATTGGGAATATTTTAGGGTTTTTAGTTAGTCCATTCAGGCAAGTTTATCATGCTCTGCTATTCATACGTTTACAGCGCTTGTCCTCTCATTAACCTCTAGATGCCAGAAAATAAGGTGTGGATAATAGCAATCCTATTTGAGTTATAAAAATCTATTCCCTAAGAAGCCTGGTTTCGCACTGACTTACCGGGCTTCTTATTTCTTGGAAATAATTTATGTTCTATGTGATAAATGGTTTTAGCTCATCCTTATGTAGCGGTCCTAAATTATTTGTAAGCAATTAAATCAAAAGCCCGGTCAATTTGACAAAACTAAGGTTCTTTAACAGTAATTTTTACTAATCAAATATGATTGCTATGTATTCATTCTAAATATGAAGTAATTTTACAACTTTTGCATGATAAAAAATAATTTTGCATAGACATCAGCAAGGCACGTATGGATAAGTATGACACCAAGATACTAAGGACAAAATGAGTTGCAAAACACACTTTGTTGAAAAGTCTTCTGTTTAGGTTGTCATGATTCAGACTCAAGCTCTGAATTTTCTAACTACTTATCAACACTCAAAGGAGTAAAAAATGGCTTTTTACAATGATATCGGTACTTTAGATAGCACTCCTGTTACTCGCGATTCCTACTCTGTGGATAAATACGATACTACAGATGTTTTTGAGTTTAGCATCAACTATATGAGGGACATTAACCTGTCTCTGACAAATATTAGTGCTGACGATGATGTCGATGTGACACTTTATCGAGACAATGGTAACGGTATCTTCAATGCCTCAGAAGATACCTACATTGCTGGTTCCCATATGGGAAGTAACCTAGATGACTCGATTAATGTTGCCGATCAAGTTGCAGGCACCTATTTTGCCCAAGTCAACCTCTATGCTGATGGCAGTTCAAACGGTGTAACTTACAATTTAGCCTTGTCTGCTACCCTAGGATACACACCCAGCAATCTTCTACCAATTGAAACCCAAGTCGGGGAGCTGTCACCATCAGAGAATCGCACCTTCAATGATTTTGTAGGTAACAGTGACACTTCTGATGTCTATGCCTTCTCTCTCGGATATTTTGAGGGAACCAATATTCGCCTCGACGGACTAAGCACTGATGCTGATCTTAGATTGATGCACGACAGTAACGGAAATCGCATCGTTGACGAGGGCGATGTACTTTTGCGCTCTGTGAACGGTGGTACCATGTCAGATAGTATCAGCTTAGATGATGCTGGTGACTACTTCCTCCAGGTCTATCAGTTCAGTGGTGATACATCGTATACTTTGACCTTCGAGAACTTCTCTACTGGTGCTGCTCTTGCAGTTGCAGGTTGAGCATTGGTTGAGACCTGTAATGGCAAAAAGCAAACAGGGTAATAAGTAATTGAAAGCATTATTATCAGGACTTACGCAAGAATTTTGTCATGCTGAACGTAGTGAAGCATCTCAAAGATTCTTCGCTACGCTCAGAATGACAATTTTTCGTTAAAATGCGTAAGTCCTAATTATGATAATGCTTTCAATAATCTGTAAATAATACAAGCGGCAGCGTGCATACTTGGACGTATGCCCGCTTCAATGAAGATTAATGTATTTTTCGGTATTTGCACACGATTGTATAAATAGTTAAACTTTGAACATAAAATGTATCAAATATGACCGCTGTTCTACAAATTGGTAATCGCCTAATCGCAGCTTCTGAAATTATTCCCTTACTGGCTAGTTATAATATTATTCCTCAATTATTATGCGAGAGTATTATTGACTCAGCAATTGCATCAATGACTTGCACTCCCGAACAAACAGACCTGGCACTCGCGCAATTTTACCAACATTGGAATTTGACAAGCGAAGAGAAAAGACAAGATTGGCGAGCGCGTTACGGTTTAACGACCGAACAGCTAGAACTAATAGCAACGCGAAAGTTAAGAATTGAAAAGTTCAAAGAAGTCACTTGGGGACATCAACTAAAATCTTACTTTCTCAAACGCAAAAGACAGCTAGATAAAGTCATTTACTCTTTGATTAGGACTGAAGAGAGAGGAACTGCGAACGAATTATACTTTCGTATTAAAGAAGGAGAACAGTCAATAGCTGAACTAGCGCGTGAATATTCCTCTGGTTTGGAAGCTCAAACTGGTGGATTTGTAGGTCCAGTGGAATTTGGTACTATCGCTCCTAATTTTGCCCAGTTGCTCTACACAAGTCAACTTGGTATAGTTCAGCCACCTGTACCTTTTGGAGAATGGTGGGTAATTGTGCGCGTTGAAAAGCTTATCCCAGCACAGTTAGATGACTTTATGCGCCAAAGATTGCTTCAAGAGAATTTTGAAGCTTGGTTTCAACAACAACTTAATCAACTCTCACCAGAAGAGAAAATTTGGATGGGGATAAAGGACAAACCAACACAGAGTCAGGAGGCAGGTGCAGCTTAGAAAACGAGATTTATTCTATTTTTAAGATAAATGCTAATAAAGGCGGAGTTGTAAAATGCTAAAAAAATTACTTTTTATGAGTCTAGCAGCTACATTTTTTGTTGCTAGCTTAGGCACTGCTAGTTATGGTCAGAAACCTTCAGTGTTGGCTAGAGAAAACAAACTTACTCTAACTAATAACAATTCAAATAACTTATCTATAGTTACTGAAGGATTTGAAGCTCTTTGTTTTGGTAGTAGTAAAGATGCGTATACGAAATGGGCTAGTCACAGTATTCCTATTCTTAGCAACATGATAAATGAAAAGGCTAACGGCTTTGATAGTATATTAAATACTATGGTAGGTAAATGCACAAAATATTCTGTGATTGGTACTGCACCTTTAACGAAAGAAACACAAATTGTTTACGTTAATTCGGAACATGAAACAGGAGCTTTATTCTGGAAATTTTTACTTTATCAAGGCACAGACGGTTGGTTAATATCTTCTGTGAGCTTTAATACTGACCCTACTGATATCGTTCCCGAATCGATGTTACTTGAGCAACAACAAGTATGATCACAACCACCCTCTCTATTAAAGAATTTATTGCAAGTATATTTCCCTTCAATAACCTACCACAAAATGTTTTAGAAAATTTGCTCTCCAAAATGCAATTTTTGCGCTATCGCATGGGGCAGGTAATAGTGACGCGAGGAGTAATGCCGCAGCAAATAGGCATCATTTTGGAGGGACAAGCTCGCCTTTTAGGTTATGAACCTGAGCGGCAAAATCCGATCACACTAAAGTTGTTGCAACCTGGGGAGGTGTTGGGTTGGGTGAGCCATGCGCGCGGCATTGCCTGTGAAACGGTAATTGCTTCTACAGAAGTGATTTGCGCTAATCTGCCCATTGCAGATTTTCTCACGGTAGTGAAGCGGGAGCCTGCTTTTGCAGAAGCATTGCGTAGTCGTGTTGCCCTTATAGAAGTGTATGAACTGCTCTTGGAAGAACTGAGTCGGCGAGCTAATGGCGATACCGATGTAGCAAAACTTGCTCAGACGGTTTTGGAAGTTGCTGTAGTGCGAACCATATCATCACGAAAATTATCTCGACTGCACTTAGATTCAGAATTGCTATGGCTTGTTAGCGCTAGCGATGTGACTGAATTTTCTGTAGGGAGCAGTTTAGAATATCTAGAGGGACGTTTGCAAGACCAGTCTGTTGAATATAATTTCAGTACAAATGCAAACCTGCGCTTACTAGGTATACCTAAATACTTACTTCCATCTCCATCAGTTTCCAAGCTCACACCAGTGACGGCAGATTCTTGGCCCTCAGAAATTCCCTACGCACAAGAAATTAGTACTTCCAGAGAATCCAAAAAGCAACTCAAACGCGAGAAATATCCCTACATTCGAGGTAGAGGTCCCCAAGATGCGGCACTAGCTTGCTTCCAAATGTTAAGCCATTATTTCCACATTCCCTTTCGACGAGATACGCTACGGCGCGTTGTGGCAAAGCAATACGAGCGCACTGGCGGTTTATCATTACAATTTTGCGCTGCGGTGGCAGAGTTGATGGGCTTGACAACGAAAATGGTTCAGATGCCAGTATCCGCACTTACTAAAGTGCAACCTCCTGTAATGATTTCCTGGCAAGACAGTTTTGCCATCATCTACAAAACTAGCGTTTCTGAGTTACTTATCGCTGTTCCCGAAATGGGACTGCTACGCCGCAAGCCCCGTGACTTTGCCAAAATCTGGGGGAATGTTGGGGAAGTACTGCTGCTGCAACCTACGAAAGAAACACCTAAGTCACGGTTTGGTCTTTCGTGGTTTGCCCCAGCACTGCGTCGTCACCGTAAGGTACTTATTGAAGTGCTGATAGCTTCAATTGTTGTCCAGGTGTTTGGTTTGGTCAATCCCCTGGCAACACAGGTGATTATTGATAAAGTACTCGTTGGCAATAGTCCCGACACCTTGGAAGTTTTGGGCATCTTTTTAATTGTTATAGCTGTGGTAGAGGCAGTACTGACTGCTGTCCGTACCCAGTTGTTTGTAGATACTACCAACCGCATCGACTTATCTTTGGGTTCTGAGGTTATTAATCACTTACTGCGGTTGCCCTTATCCTATTTTGAACGCCGTCCTGTTGGAGAATTGGCAACACGAGTTGGAGAACTGGAAAACATCCGCTCTTTCCTCACAGGTACAGCCCTAACAGTAGTGATGGATGCTGTATTTTCAGTCATCTACATCTTGGTGATGGCAATTTATAGCTGGCTGCTAACACTAGTAGCATTGGCAACTGTGCCATTGTTCGCATTGCTCAACCTTATTGTATCGCCCGTCATGCGGCGCCAGTTGCAAGAAAAAGCTGAACGTAACGCCGAAACTCACTCGTACTTGGTGGAGGTAATGGCGGGAATGCAAACAGTCAAGGCGCAAAATTTAGAGTTGCGATCTCGTTGGCAATGGCAAGAACGCTATGCCCGTTATATCAGCGCTGGTTTCAAAACTATCTCTACCCAAACGACCGCAGGTTCGGTGAGCAACTTCCTTAATAAACTTTCTAGTTTACTAGTCCTGTGGGTGGGAGCGTATTTAGTGTTAACGAGTAATGGGAAATTCACGTTAGGACAACTCATCGCCTTCCGCATTATTGCTGGCTATGTCACTAGTCCCCTATTGCGTCTAGTACAACTGTGGCAGAACTTTCAACAAGTTGCCCTGTCGTTACAACGCCTTAGCGATATTTTAGACACCCCCCAAGAAACAGAAATAAGTGACAAGCAAAACATCCTCATGCCCGCAATTACTGGTAGCGTTAGCTATGAAAATGTCTCCTTTAGTTTCCGTGCTAATGGTTCAATGCAGCTATGCAATATTAACTTGCATTTCCCCCCTGGTTCCTTTGTCGGTATTGTTGGTCAGAGCGGTTCTGGAAAAAGTACTCTGTTAAAATTGCTACCAAGGCTTTATGAACCTAAGACAGGGAAAATTTTAATTGATGGTTATGATATCAGTAAAGTAGAACTTTACTCCCTACGGCGCCAAATTGGAGTTGTGCTACAAGATACCTTACTATTCGATGGTACAGTGCGGGAAAACATAGCTTTAGCATGTCCTGATGCTAGCGATGAAGAGATTATTAACGCCGCCAAAGTTGCCTTTGCCCATGATTTTATTATGAGCCTGCCCAATGGGTACAATACCCAGGTAGGTGAGCGGGGTTCTGGATTGTCTGGTGGACAAAAACAAAGAATTGCCATCGCGCGCACTGTTCTGCAAAATCCCCAACTACTGATCTTGGATGAAGCTACCAGTGCCCTTGACTACAACGCAGAGGCGCAAGTTTGCCGTAACCTAGCCACAGCATTCCAAAGAAAAACAGTGTTCTTTATTACTCATAGATTAGGTACTATCCGCCATGCGGACATTATCCTGATGATGGATCAAGGTGCAGTGGTAGAACAAGGAACCCACGAAGAATTAATGGCACTAAAGGGTTATTACTACTGCTTGTATCAGCAACAGGAAACACAGATTTAACTCCTATTCCTCACTCCCAACTCCTAACTTTTGACCTATGGCTATTCAATACAACTTTGACCAACCCGTTCTTTTACAACAATCTCCAACTTGGTCGCGGGCTATAGCTTGGGGAATTGTTGGTGTGACTGCCTTCACTATAATTTGGGCTTCAGTGTCCAAAATTGATGAGTCAATTCCTGTCAATGGCAAACTTGAGCCATTAGCAACAGTCACTGATATTCAGGCACCTGTCGGTGGTGTTGTGAAGCTCATTCATGTCAAAGACGGTGAGCAAGTTAAAAAAGGTGCAATGCTGATCACCCTTGAACAAACCACTTCTATAGCGGAACTAGACTCGCTCAAACAAAGCCGTGTTGCTCGCTTGCAGGAAAAACGGTCTTTGGAAGAGGAAAATGCGTTTTACCGTAGCCTGTTTAAAGGCGCCTCACCAGGTTTAGTAGCTCAACAGACAAATCAACTGAAAATTCCGGCAGAACTAGCATTTCTGACCACAAGTCGAGCTGCAATTGTCTCGGAAAACCAACTTTATCGGGCACAACTTAGAGGTTCTACAACAGGAGCGACCCTCACCCCAGAGCAGAAGTTGCGCTTACAAAGTCGTCAGTTGGAATTACAGTCGCGCTTACAAGTCGCTGAACTCGAAATCGAACAGATACAAGAGCAATTGCGTCAAACCGAGGAACAGTTAGCTAGTGCCAAAAAAACGCTGGCTGTTGGTAAAGATATTCTCAGTCGTTTTGAGTCGGTAGCTCAACAGGGTGCTGTTTCTAGGCTACAAGTTCTAAAACAGCAGCAAGATGTTGAAAGCAAACAGGGCGAAGTTAACAAACTCACTAAGGAAGCACAGCGATTAAAATTAGTAATTGTCCAAGCAAAAGAAAAACTCAGCAATACTGCTGCACTTTCTCAAGAAGATTTATTGTCTCGGATTACAGCTAATGACAAAAGCATAGCCGAAATCGACAGCAGGTTAACCAAAGTTATAGTAGATAACCAAAAGCGTATCTATGAAGTAAATAGCCAGATAAGTCAAATCGATAGTCAGTTAAGTAAGGCCAAAACAACCCTAGGATATCAAAAAATTTCCTCTCCTATGGATGGAACCATTTTTGAGTTGAAAGCGAAAACATCAGGCTTTGTGGTTAACTCCAGCGAACCAATTCTGAAAATTGTTCCCAATGATAACCTTGTAGCCAAAGTCTATATTACCAACCGCGATATTGGCTTTGTTAAAGAAGGGCAAAAAGTTGATGTACGAATTGATTCGTTTCCCTTTCAACAGTACGGCGATATTAAAGGCAAACTCATTTCGATTGGTTCTGATGCACTACCTCCAGACGAAGTTTTTTCTTACTACCGTTTTCCGGCGAAAGTCCGCTTGGATAGACAGACATTGCTAATTAATAATCGTCAACTGCCATTGCAATCGGGAATGTCAATCAATGCGAATATCAAACTGCGTCAGCGTACTATAATGAGTGTTTTGACTGATTTTTTAGTGCAAAAAGCTGAGAGTTTAAAGTATATTCGCTAATGAACCGGATAATGTATTTTTGTAAAGATGCAGGTAGTTTTGCGTAAAACTCGCTTGTAAAAGTGAGTATTAGATAGAGTCTATTAAACTTTTGTGCAACACGACCGTGTATCTACTGCCATTCTCAATGCGGCGTTACATTATGGTATTAATGCCGGGTTTAGTCACACGTGTTCTAAAGTAACTTAATGAAAGCACGCTCACTATCGTTTGACAAGGAGCAATAAACATGGCAAATATCAGCGGAGACTTTAATGATAACAATCTGATAGGGACTCCAGAAAGTGATACCATCTTCGGCGATCTAGGTTATGATACTCTTGACGGTCTTGGTAGTGCTGATAATTTTGTTTTTAATAATGTAACTGATATCTTCAATATCCCTACTGTTGATTTGGATACCAATGATGTGTATGTATACAGTAGTGATGGTTTTGACATTATTAGAAACTTTACTATCGATGTGGATAGTGTTCAGAGTATTGACCCTGTGACTCACTACCCCTGCCACGTACCTATAGAAGCCCCAGCATCAAGCCCAACTGATAATTCGCCTAATTCACGAGAAATTGAGTATATCTTCGGCACCACAGGTTCTGACACAATAAATGGGACTTCGGCAAACGACATTATATATGGTTTGTCTGGCAATGATATAATTTATGGCTACGATGCTAAAGACATTTTGTATGGTGGGACGGGCGATGATAGCCTTTACGGTGGTACAAACATCGACCAACTATATGGTGGTGCTGGCAACGATTATTTAAATGGCGGCGACGGTCTTAGCAACAAGTTGTATGGCGGAACAGGCAATGACATCCTCGATGGTAAACAGATATCGAGTGATACCCTCATCGGTGGAACAGGCAACGACACCTATATTGTGGACGATAACCCAGTAGTTGAAAACTTAGGCGATCGGATTATAGAGTACTTGAATGAAGGAACGGATACAGTTCAATCTTCTGCCAACTACAGATTAGGTGACAACCTAGAGAACCTGGTTCTCTTAGGTAGCGATGATATGGGTGGCTTAGGCAACGCTCTAGACAATCGAATTGAGGGTAATGCAGGTAAGAACTTTTTAATTGGCGGCGATGGCAATGACCACTTGCTAGGCTATGGCGACAAAGATGTTTTGCTTGGTGAGGCTGGCAACGACATTATCGAGGGCGGTGCTGGTAACGATATCCTGGATGGGGGTTCTGGTAGCGATACCCTTACAGGCGGTGCTGGTGCTGATACATTTGTTTTCAACTCCCAATTTCAAAATATTGATATCATTAAAGACTTCAGCAACGTGGAGAGCGATAAAATTCAGATTTCCAGAACTCGGTTTGGCGCTACTTCCACTATCGAGTTCAGTTATAACTACAACACTGGTGCGTTGTCCTTTCAGGGAACCCAATTTGCCACTCTTGACAACAAGCCTAGTTTCATCCCCAGTCTCGATATTGAGCTTATTTAATCTTCAAGAATTTAAAACTTTACAAACATCCTTAGAAGGAGACTTTTACCGTGTTCTCTCAAAGCTTATTTCATCAGTGGTGGCAGTTGAGCTTGGCAAGTTTATTAGCTTTAGTTGGGGCGATTGCAGGAGGCAATAATTGCGCTTTAGCCGAGATAGTACGCGATAACACTTTAGGAAATGAAAGTTCTGTTATTACACGTTTTCCTAACTTTGATCAGATAGACGGTGGAGCAATGAGGGGTGCCAATCTATTCCACAGTTTTGAGCAGTTTAACATTGATGCACGAAAACAAGCCAATTTTACGAATCCTTCTGGCATTAAAAACATTATTAGTCGAGTGACGGGGGGTAGCCGCTCTGAGATTCTCGGTACGCTTCGTGTACTTGGTGCTGCTAACCTGTTCCTAATTAATCCCAATGGGATTATCTTTGGTAGAGATGCCAAACTCGCTCTAGGCGGTTCGTTTGTAGGGACAACAGCTAATGCTATCGGGTTTGGCGATCAAGGCTTCTTCAACGCTTCTGCTCCTGATTCTCCCGCACTTTTGGTGGTCAACCCTTCAGCTTTGCTATTCAATCAAATTGCCAGTCAACCGATTACCTATCAATCTACAGGAGGGCTGGGAATTTCAACTAATCAAAGTTTGTTGTTGGTGGGTGGTAACGTGAACTTGGAAGGAGGGCAAATGGTTGCTCCTGCTAGTCGAATAGAGTTGGGAGGATTGGCAGGAGCAGGAACGGTAGGGCTGAATATTGAGGGCAAAAACCTGCGTCTAAGTTTTCCCCAGAATGCTCAACTTGCAGATATATCCCTAACAAACGGAGCTACAATCGATGTCAGTGCCTCACACGGTAGCAGCGGCAATATCCAAGTGCAGGGTAGGCGTGTTACACTTGCCAATAGTTCAAAGATTGTGACTGATACCCTAGGATCAGAACCGGCAGGGACACTTACCGTCCGGGCCTCCGAGTTGGTGGAAGTCCTTGGAGGAAGCCGCCTTTTGGCTGAGAGTCGAAATACCGGAACTGGCGGGAACCTGACGATTGAAACTGGGAAATTGATTATCCGAGATGGAGCGGAGGTAGCAGCTGGTGCTTTTAACTCCGGATCAGGGGGGACTGTAACTGTAAGAGCTTCTGATTCTGTCGAAATAAGTGGAACCTCAACAAATGGTAAGAATTTCAGCAGCATATTAACTCAGACTGATGGCGCCGGAAATGCCGGTTTGGTGAGCATTGAAACTGGACGATTGATTGTTCAAGGCGGGGCACGAGTCTCAACTAGTACTGCTAACACTAGTTCAGGACAGGGAGGTACGTTGGTAATAAAAGCCTCTGATTCAGTGCAACTGGGAACAACATCAGCAGAAGATCCACAGCCTAGTGGTCTATTTACTTCGGCTTATGGTTCCGGTAAAGCTGGAGACTTAACGATTGAAACGAGGCAGTTAATTATTCGGGGTGGGGCAAGAGCCTCTGCTCTTACTGCAGGATCTTTAGAATCAGCTCAATTGGGAGGGAAGTTGAGTGTGAAAGCTTCTGAGTCAGTGCAACTGATTGGAACATCGCCAAATGGTCTTAATAGCGGCTTGTTTGCTGGAACCACAAGCGGAAGTATAGGCTCTGCCGGAGAATTGACAATTGAAACTCAGAAGTTGCAAGTTCTAGATGGAGCATTGGTGTCTGCCGGTACTGCGGGCGAAGGACGAGGAGGAAGCTTAATAGTGAGAGCCTCTACCTCTGTGGAACTCATGGGCACCTCAACCAATGGTCAGCCCAGCCTTTTGTCAACTCGAACCACGGGTGTGGGAGATGCCGGGAATAATTTGATGATTACAACTGGGCAGTTGACTGTCAAAGATGGCGCACAGATAAGTAGTAGCAGCACAGGACTTGGAAGCGCAGGTGATGTTCAAGTCCAAACAGATTCTCTTCGTCTTGACCAAGGACAAATTATCTCGCAAGCTACATCAGGTAATGGGGGAAACATTACCCTATCAATCAAAGACCTCTTACTGCTGCGCCGTGGCAGTGAAATATCCACCACCGCAGGCACTGCACAGCAGGGTGGAGACGGAGGTAACATTACCATCAATGCTCCGTTGAGCTTCATCGTTGCCGTCAAGAATGAAAATAGCGACATCATTGCTAATGCGTTTAGTGGCAGTGGTGGAAGGATTACAATTAACGCCACTGGTATTTTTGGAATCTGGCCACTAAGTAGGCAAGACCTCCAGAGGTTGAGCCGAGATTTAGACCCGCGTCAACTTCCCACAAATGATATCACAGCAATTTCGCAAACGAACCCTTCATTAAGCGGTACTATTGAGCTAATTACACCTGATATTGACCCTAATCGGGGATTAGTGGAACTGCCCACAAATCTGGTTGATGCCTCCCAGCAAATTGCTACTGGTTGTACTCCCAGAGGTAGGCAAGCCAATAGTTTTGTTGCCACAGGACGTTCTGGGCTGCCTTTAAGTCCAACTGAACCGTTGCGTAGTAGTGCAGTTATCACCCAATGGGTAACGTCTGAGCAGACACAGAGTCAAGGAAATGAGAAAGTAAGACTGACAAGCTTGTCTAAACATCCTGATAATCAACAATCAACTCTAGAAGCGAATGGGTGGGTTGTGGATAAGGAGGGCAATGTTTACCTTGTTGCTCTGCCTGATCAGGCGCCTGACTTTACTGCTCAAATGTCTGTCGCGTGTCATCGATCATAATGTCAGCAACAAATAATGCCGACTACCATCTTTGCTAAAAACTAGTTGATAAACACACCAGCAGATACAAATGTTGAGCGCGCTTTTTATCAATGCTTAACCACGGCTGCTTCCATTAATTCCACTATTGGTAATGATGGGCACCTACATTTTTTGGAGTCAATATATTAATGTTTTTTTTAATAATATAGATAATTATTCTTCTAAGCTTAACATAATTATTTCTGCATTGTTTTTATTAAGTTATATTAACCTTATCTGAAATAGAAGTAATCGACACTGTAGAAACAATACACTTGGAAAATTTTATTTCCATCAAAATGCAAAAAGGTTTAGAAAACCTTTTATATCGTTATGAAACGTTTTTCAACTTACTACATTTATACAGCGCTTATAATATCGGGGTTAGCTGTTGGAATTGTTGGGCTACAATCAGAGAAAATTAAAGCAAACCCGCTTCCAGTAGTTATCCTTGCTAATCAGATGAGCGCTCAGGACTTCTTACAACTTGGGTCTTCTAAACTTGAACAAGATAACTTACAAGGCGCAATTGCTGATTTTAATCAAGCTTTGCAGGTTAATCCTAACTTAGTTGAAGCTTACACTAAACGAGGAATTGCCCGCATTCAACTAGGTGATTTTAAAGGAGCGATTGCTGATACGAATAAAGCTTTGCAAATCAATCCTAAATATGTTGAAGGTTACATCTACCGAGGGGCTGCTTATGCAGCGCTAGGTGAGTATCAAAAAGCAAATGCCGATTATGACCATGCTCTGCAATTAGATTCTAATCCTAACCATATAGCAGCAGTTCATACTCTTAGAGGGTATACTCGCTATCAACAAGGTGATTTGCCTGGAGCAATTGCTGATTCCAACCAAGTTTTGCAATTAGATCCTAAATCTGATAAAGCCTACAATCTCCGGGGAAATGCTTATGCCCGGTTAGGTGAGTTCCAAAAAGCAATTAATGATTTTAGTCAAGCTTTGCAATTAAATCCTAAAGACGATAAAACCTACAACAACCGGGGAATTACTCGTGCCCAACTTGGTGATTATCAAGGGACAATTGCCGATTTAAACCAAGCTTTACAACTTAATCCTAATAGCTATAAAGCCTACAGAAACCGAGGGGCTACACATAATGCACTAGGTAATTATCAAGAGGCAATTCCTGACTTTAACCAAGCATTGAAGTTAAATCCGAAATTTGCTGAAGCTTATAACAACCGAGGAGATGCCCGTTATGCGCTAGGTAATTACCAAGAGGCAATTGCCGACTTTAACCAAGCATTGAAGTTAAATCCGAAATTTGCTGAAGCTTATATTAACCGAGGAAAAACCCACATTGGACTAAAAGGCTATCAAAAAGCACTTGCTGATTATGACCAAGCTTTACAACTGGATTCTAAACTTGTTAACGCTCATCTTGGTCGAGCAATTGCCCATATATCTTTAGCCGAGTACCGCAAAGCAATTGCCGATTGTAACCATGTTTTACAACTTAGTTCTGAACTCTCTGCTATAGCTTACAGTATACGTGGGATATCGCACGCTATGTTAGGAGAGCAACAACAAGCAGTTGAGGATTTAGAAACAAGCGCCCAAAAGTTTAAAGCTCAAGGCGATACTAAAGCTTATCAAGATTTACAGAAAATTATTCAGGCTTTCAAAAATCTTTGGCGCCTTCGATTAAAAGGGCAAATAAACTCGGTAATTTAAACATACATTCAATCTAGTTTGATAAATTTCCAAATGAGCAAACCTTAACCTGCTAATAGAAAAATTTATACATAACCTACTTTTGTTTGAAACATATATAGTATCAAGCGCTGTTTTACTTTCTTTGTCAATTTAGTAAGGGAGCAGAAGTAAGTGTTTAAACAGATTCCAATGCCAAAATCTAAAGTCAAGTATGGTATAAGATGTTTATATCGGTCAGCCTCTGTAGCAGTAGCAATCGCTCTACTAATAAATTTTCCAGGCTTAGTTACAGCGCAATCTCAGTCACTGCAGTCAGTAGAACAACAAGTCGCTCTGGAAGAAGCAGAGCGGCTAACTCAACAAGTTGAGCATTTGTACAAGGAAGGTAAGTATAATACTGCCCTTCCCTTAGCAGAGCGTATACTAGCAATACAAGAGAATATATTAGGAAACTCACATCCTTTAGTTGCACAAAGCCTTAATAATCTAGCGGCATTATATCAAGGACAAGGTAATTATCAAAAGGCAGAGCCTTTGTTACTGCGCTCATTAGCAATTGTCGAGAAGGTATCGGGAAACTCACATCCTAATGTTGCCATTACCCTCAGCAATTTAGCAGCACTGTATCTAGAACAAGGTAGTTATCAAAATGCTGAACCTTTGTTGCTGCGCTCATTAGCAATCTTCGAGAATGCATTGGGAAACTCACATCCTGATGTTGCACTAAGCCTCAACAACCTAGCAGGAGTGTATTATAAACAAGGTAGTTATCAAAAGGCAGAACCTTTATTGCTACGCTCATTAGCAATTCGAGAGAAGGTATTAGGAAACTCACATCCTTTAGTTGCCGCTACCCTCAGCAATCTAGCAGGAGTGTATTTAGAACAAGGTAATTATCAAAATGCAGAACCTTTGCTGCTGCGCTCATTGGTAATTAGAGAAAAGGTACTGGGGAACTCACATCCTGATGTTGCCACTACCCTCAACGATCTAGCACGAATGTATCTAGAACAGGGTAATTATCAAAAGACAGAACCTTTGTTGCTACGATCATTAGCAATTCGAGAGAAGGTATTGGGAAACTCACATCCTTTAGTTGCCGCTACCCTCAACAATCTAGCACGAATGTATCAAGAACAAGCTAGTTATCAAAAGGCAGAAACTTTGTATCAGCACTCACTAGCAATCATAGAGAAGGCAGTGGGGAACTCACATCCTGATGTTGCCACTACCCTAAGTAATCTAGCAGACTTGTATCGACAACAAGGTAATTATCAAAAGGCAGAACTTTTGTATCAGCGTTCAATGACGATTAACGAGAAGGTACTGGGAAATTCACATCCTGATGTTGCCACTACCCTCAGTGGGATAGCAAAACTGTATAAAGAACAAGGTAATTATCAAAAGGCAGAACTTTTGTATCAGCGCTCACTAGCAATCGTAGAGAAAGTATTAGGAAAAAAACATTCTCTTGTTGCCGCTACCCTCAACAATCTAGCAGAACTGTATAGAGAACAAGGTAGTTATCAAAAGGCAGAACCTCTATTTCAGCAGTCACTAACAATTTTCGAGGAGGTACTGGGAAAATCACATCCTAGTGTTGCCGCTACCCTCAATAATTTATCAATAGTGTATCTAGAACAAGGTAATTATCAAAAGGCAGAACTTTTGTTTCTGCGCTCATTGGCAATTGCCGAGAAGGTATTGGGAAACTCACATCCTGATGTTGCTAATACCCTAAACAATTTAGCAAGACTGTATCGACAACAAGGTAATTATCAAAAAGCAGAAATTTTGTATCAACGTTCATTAGCAATCCTAGAGAAAGTACTGGGAAAAGAACATCCCTCTGTTGCGGCTACCCTCAACAATTTAGCAGACCTATATCAACAAAGACAAGGTAGTTATCAAAAAGCAGAACCTTTGCTTCAGCGCTCATTAGCAATCGTAGAGAAAGTACTGGGAAACTCACATCCCTTTGTTGCCACTCCCCTCAATAATCTATCATTAATGTATCTAAAACAAGGTAGTTATCAAAAGGCAGAACCTTTACTTCAGCGTTCATTAACAATCCTAGAGAAGGGATTGGGAAAAGAACATCCCTTTGTTGCCACTACTTTAAACAATTTAGCAGACCTGTATCAAAGACAAGGTAGTTATCAAAAGGCAGAATCTTTGCTTCAGCGCTCACTGGCAATTAGAGAGAAGGCACTGGGAAACTCACATCCTGATGTTGCCACTACCCTCAGCAAATTAGCTTTACTGTACTGGGCAGAAGGTAATATTACCCGTGCCACTAATTTTTTTCGTAGAGGGCTATCGGTCGAAGATCGTAATTTAGGACTTATCTTTGCTGTTGGCTCTGAACAAAGAAAACAGGACTACGCCAGAACATTTACGGGTACAACCAATGGTATTATTTCTCTATCTCTCCACAAGGGTGTTAACGACCCTGAAATTGCACGGTTAGCGCTTACGACAGTGCTGCGACGTAAGGGACTAGTATTAGATGCTGTTGCAGATAGTATACAAACATTACGCAGCCAATTAACTAATCAACCAGAAACACAAAAATTATTTGATCAATGGTTGAGCATTCAACAGCAGCAATCAGCACTAGTATACAAGGGGCAGGAAAAACAAAGTGTAACTGATTATCAAGCTAAATTTCAGCAATTGCAACAAGAAAAAGAACGCTTAGAAGAAGCTATCAGCGCTAAAAGTGCGGAATTCGCTTCGGTTGTACACCCAGTAGAATTACAAGCTATCCAAGCTCAGATCCCAGCAGGCGCCGCTTTAATAGAGATGGTGCTGTACTACCCTTTTAATCCGAAAGCAAAACTAAATGAAAGTTTTGGTGAACCGCGTTATGCTGCTGCTGTACTACGCAATCAAGGAGAACCCTCGTGGGTTGATTTAGGAGATGCTGCTACTATTGACAAGTTGATTGCAAGTTTGCGAACCGAGTTAGCAACACAGCCAGAACCGGATCAAAATCAAGATGAATACAACAAAAGTATTCATGCTGCTGCCCACAATCTAGAGAAGCTAATTATAAAACCTATAAGTCCACTCTTAGGCAACGCGCGTCATCTGCTGCTCTCACCAGATGGGCAGTTAACACAAATTCCTTTTGAAGCGTTGCGTGATGATAAAGGTGAATACTTAATTCAGCGTTATGCCTTTTCTTATCTTAGTAGCGGCAGGGATTTACTACGATTTAGTTCTCAAGCCAAAAGTATGAATGCACCTGTTGTGTTTGCCAATATCGACTATAACAACCAAGAGACTGTAGCTACAACATTTAACTCATCACAAAACGGTAATTCTCAAAATCAACGCTCAATTGACCTAGCTTCTTTGCATTTTTCAGAATTGAGCGCAACTAAAGAAGAGGCAGAAAAAATCAAAGCTTTTTTTCCTGATGCTAGGGTTTTGCAAGGCCAACAAGCTACAGAAACTGCGATTAAGCAACTTCATGCTCCTAGTATCCTTCATCTGGCTACTCATGGTTTCTTTTTTGAAGATACTGAGGTTAATCTCGTCACTGATAAACTTGGTAAGCAGCCAAAAACTTTGAATTTAGAAAATCCTTTATTACGTTCTGGAGTAGTCTTGGCTGGTGCTAACAATCGCAAGGGAGCAACATTAGGTGCAAACGATGGCATACTTACAGCATTAGAAGTTTCAGGACTAGATTTACGCTCAACTGGGCTAGTGGTACTATCTGCTTGTGCAACTGGACTCGGTGATGTCAAAATCGGGGATGGAGTATACGGTTTGCGCCGCGCTTTGGTAATTGCAGGTTCACAAAGCCAAGTTTTGAGTTTGTGGGTAGTAAGTGATAATGCCACTAAGAACTTAATGGTGAAGTATTATCAATATTTGAAAGCTGGTGAAGGTAGACATGATGCGCTACGTTCTGCACAGCTTTCGATGCTTTCTAACCCGAAGTATCAACATCCTTACTATTGGGCAAGCTTTGTTGCTTCTGGTGATTGGACTCCACTTCACAAGTCTCTAGTAGGAAAATAATAAAATTGCTAAAACTTAGATAGAATAAACTTTTCCAAAAAGTCTTGTAGGGAGAGAGTTTACGGTAAAATAAATGGCGCCATTCACCTCAAAGTGTTTTAGGAAGGAATGAATTTGCACTGTGAGACATGGTTACATATAGCAGTCCTATATGATTTATCAAAAATCTGATCTGGTAGAGACGCGATTAAATCGCGTCTCTACAACGTGAGAATTTTATAAATGATTTAGGATTGCTATAGCAATGATTGAAAGAACAGCGCTTGTAAATTGGTATTTTAGCAAGAATCGGGACTATAATTTCCCTCAAGAACCTGTTTAGTTTTATTGCTGCTTGGTAATAGTCAAATTTAGCCAACTGCTCAAATTCTGTGCTAACCATTCAAGCTCTGGGGTAGTCAAAGTATTTCCACCACCCAGTGCAAATTTCTTTGTCCCTGCCCAAATATTGATTTGAGGACTATCTCCTTCAAAATCTTTCTTATATGAAAAACGATTAAGTTCGCGAGTGAGTTCAACTTTCGTAATATTCTGTCGGTTTGCTGTAAGAACTGGCAGGCACTTCAACCCTATGATTTCATGAGACAGAGAAATGGACGATTGAGTAATCTGCAACCTCACTTTCACTAGCAAACTAAAGATAATTTGCCAAATTAACCAAAGACCAGCGCCTAAGTGACAAATCGCAAATAGGGCTGCGAACCATCCACCAGAATTCCAAGACGCAAAAGCAATGCTGTACCACACCACGAGAAATGAATTCCACACGACCGCAAATCCAATCAGGGGGATTAGCGCAAGATGGAAACCTCGTGGGGGAATAACAACCTCCAGCATCTGTTCGGTATGTGTAATTTGTACTTTGCTACCAGCGGGCTTGGTAGGGATTGTTAAGCGACTTTCTCCCTTATTTGATTCTTCCAGGCTAGACAATGCCTTTAATGCCGATTTCAGTGGTAAATCTATACTTGGTTCTGTTATCCATTTCAGCCAGTCGATAAAATGTGGGCTGAGATTAACCTTATCTTCAAAAACAATACGCATCTGGACTTGTGGCAATTTATCAGGATGTTGTCCCGTCGCAAGATAAATTAGGGTCGCTCCCAGCGCATACAGATCGGAAGTCGGTGTAGTCTGTCCACCAAACTGTTCGGGAGGCATGTAGCCATAAGTGCCAACGATTGTCCTTGTTCCACCATATACTGCGGTTTGAACCGAGCCAAAATCAATTAGGTAAACTTGTCCAGGGCTATGACCACTGCGGTCGCTCAACAAAATGTTGCTGGGTTTAATGTCCCGATGAACAACAGGAGGTTGACGGTTATGAAGGTAATCTAAAATTCCTAGTAAGTCAACAGCGAGCGCTTTTAGTTCTTGCTCGCTAAAGGTACGACCGGACTGTATCCAGTCTTGTAAAGAAGGCGCCTCAATATAAGTTTGAACTAGCGCAAAGCCTTTCCCTAACTCAGTCTCAACCTCGAAGTAATCAAGGTATTTAGGAATGGCAGGGTGGTCAAGAGCTTTGAGAACTTCTGCTTCACGTTCAAAAAGTTTCAGATCGTCCCAGCTAAAGTCAGGATTAAATAATAGCAACTTGACGACAACCGAAAATTCCCCAACTAAATCGTTTGCTAGAAAAGTTCTACGACCAGTCTGGCGACCTAGCAGAGATTGAATGCGATAGCGATTGTGTAAAACTTTACCAACTAGTCTATCCATTGCTTCCTTTTCTTTCTTTTGAGCTTGTTAATTGTTTAACAATCTACTAGTTTGCTATTTCGCTTTTTTGTAAAAATTCTTCACATCCAGACTATTCACAAAATTCTGCACAAAAGGTGGGCTTGCATCTATAATCAACATGTTTACAGACACCAGTTATATTCGAGTCTGTAATGGCATCCTTTATAAAGGAACGTTAAGTAAGATAATATAGACTGTCAAGTTGGATACCGAGCTTTTACTATTGACCCAGAACGTTTTCCAAACTTGCCTGCTTTTACCCAAGAACTTCAAAAATTAGGCGTACAGTTTATTACTATTCTGAACCCCGGAATTAAACTGAGCCACCACAATAATTTATTTGTCGAAGGACGAATACTAGAGAGTTTTTGTAAACGCAGGAACTATTCTGCCAATGGAAGAAAATAAAACATTAACCCTTCATATTTACCCACCCGTTGAAGAAAATAGCCAAGGGTATGTATATAGTGATGCAGGTGATGGTTATGGAGAATAGCGCCTAAATAAATTTAACATCAAGCGTAATCAAGAAGGCTTAGAGTTAACTTGGGAACATGAAGGGGAATATGCTTTTCCTTATACCGAAGTCCGATTGCACGTACATGGAATAGATGTAAAAAAAGCTATTGTAGATGACGTAGAAATTTCTGCAAGAAAGGAAATAGAGTGTAATACCTTTAAAAAGGTGCGTTTTGTAATTTAAAAGAATTTTTGCTCGTAGTCAACACTACCCTACACCGTTAACGAAGTTTGTCCGAAGGACGTAAAGCGGAGCTTTACAGTGCTTTAACATAAGCACTTTAGTGCTTACTACTAACTTATTACGAACCTACTACGCACGTATGGCCGTGACAGAGCGCTCATTACAACTTGCGACTGATGAAGTTTTATTACATTTAACTAACTTTATTAATAGGAACTAGCTATTAATTTAGGGAGTAGAGTAAATGCAATTAAAGCCAATAAATCAGCAGGTTGTTGCTGTAGTCGGCGCCTCAAGTGGTATCGGACGCAATGCAGCGCTTCAGTTTGCAAATCGTGGTGCCAAGGTAGTTGTCGCGGCTCGTAGTCAACCTGGTTTAGAATCTTTAGTAGAAGAAATTCGCTCTTTGGGTGGAGATGCAACAGCAGTTGTAGCTGATGTTTCTGACTTTGAACAGGTAACAAAAATTGCTCAAACTGCTGTATATACATATGGGCGCCTTGATACTTACGACAAAATCGAGGGTGATTTCAGTAATCAAGCACGCTCTTGGAGCTTGTAAAATATACGTAGGTTGGGTGGAGGCGCCTCGGTTCCTAACACAAAACAATATATATATGTGGGCGGGGCTTGCGATGCCCACCCCACAAGAATTAATTGGGGATTTATTATGAATTGGTTTAAATTAGGATTATTAACTGTAATATTTGGAGTTAGCACACCTGTGGTAGCTAACGCACAAGTAATTACTCCACCTGCTTCTAATGGAATGGGTAACTCTCTGAACTATCCCACTGGAACGCGGATTCTTCCGAATGGAACAATTTCGGCGCCCAATGGAGTGACATACCCTAGTGTTACAGTACCGCGCGGTGATGGAACTACGACTTATTATTACCCAAACGGAACTAATATTACTATACAGGGCAATCAAACTAACTCAACTGGAACATATCTTAGACCAGGCGCCAATGGTGGTTTAACAAATAATATATATCTTTACCCGCAGTATTTTCCAAATGGCGCTAATATACGTTAATTGGCGTTGCATAAATGCGGGATGAATTAGCGTTTAGACAGGTATTTCTCTATACTTGAAGTAGTGTAGTAATAATCTAACTGAGTGTTTAAGCATATCTACTGATGAGCGAATAACACAATGTTTTTCGATGTAAGCGTGCGAGGTAATGCCGTAAACGTGTATTTTCCCCTTCTACTCTAGTCATATACGTTTTGCTTATAATATGGTCTCCTGGGTCAATAAAACTCGCATAAACTGGCCAACCATCGGTAACATAAAAATAGCACTGCCAGAGGCGAACAATATCCCACAGAGGTTTAAAAGTTTCGGCGCTATGGTCTCCTATTACCCAAGCTAAAATTCCTTCACGGAAGTGGTAAACATGCCGTCCATATCCAAATTTTATTTTTTTTTACCAACAAAAGTTTCTAGTTCATCCAGTTCTCTCTTGCAAAGTTAGGCGGGACGGAAACCGACACCGCCTACTTTGCGCTCCAACGGTTGGTATTTCATCAATCAGTGGCGCCGGAGGCAATTTTTCGGCTATTTGCTTTACCCAATTAATTATGGTTGTATGGTGAACTCCTGGAGAGTCGTTCGATCGCTCTAAAACCTGCGCCATTCACGTATGCGTTTAAACAACGCGCGTTTTTTCTCATCTGAGTAACCTTTTGGCGGACTGTATGTATCTATAAACTGGCGCCGACAATTAGTACAAACGTGATGAGCGTTTACCTCGGCGCTTTCCATTTTTTCTAATCTCAGTAGACTCACAGTGTGGACAATGCATGGTAGAACACCTCAATTCCTCCCTATATTATGCAACGCCCGTTAATTTATCATGCCTCACTACGTGAAGATTTATAATTTTAACTGTAAAATTTATGCTTCACCCAATACGAACCAAAATTGCTGGTGGCGCCTTACGGCGTAGGAAAAAGGCGTAACGCACCACAAGACGCGGTGTGTTACGCGGTGCTTTATAGCATCAATGCCTACGCGAGCGTAATTTTTGCAACATCAAAGCCACTTATTCTCTCTGTCTCTCCAGTGTCCTTATTGATTTTGTTAAGGTATTTCGGAGATTGATACCTAAATCCAATCAAGGTGAATAATTCGTTTGATGAAGTGCAAACCAATCCGTCAGAACCATTATTAAAAGTTGCACTTTGGTATGTTAATTTTTTTGATTCTCCTTTATCAATCTGAGACAAACTTGTTTCGCCTGCCTTACCAGTATCAATTCCGTAGAAAACTCCGTCTGGACACTCAGCTACAACAGTTACGCGCTTTTGTTCGGGTATTTTGCTTCGGTCTTTAATTTGACCTGTTTTTAAATCAATAGTTACTATCCTAGAAGACCCCTTTCCTTTTTCTTTGCCGACTACAGCACCAAGTGAGCCATCTGCTAAACGCAGTAATTGGTAAACTTCTTCGTTATTTTTTAGTCCTGAGATGTTTACAGTTTCTAGAGAATTTAAATCAATTAAACGAACTTTTGTGTCTTTTTTCTTTGTTGTACAGGTATAGGTAGCGGCTGCGATGAGTTTACCATCTATGGAGGCAAAACCGCTCAACCGTTCACAAGTCTCCAAAATCGGTGCGGTGGTAAGTACGGTTTTAATTTCTTTAGTGCTGACATTCAAAGACTCCACGACAATTGGCTGTAGAGTGGATGGGTCTGTAATTTGACTTCCGTCAGCGATGTCAGTGGTATTTGAGTCCAAGTTGGTATCGGTATCGTTATCAGTAATACCATTTCTTATACCTAAGATAACCGTGCTAGTTTTGGACTCTTGTGCAAGGGTTTTGCTGATAACAAGCCCCACACCAGCAGTTGTGGTGCTGAAGATCGCCAACTGACCAAATTGTCTGCGTGTTAATTTTAATGCCATATATGAATCCTAGAATTACTGCCAGTTTGCCATTGTTCTACGCTTGCTGTGGGTCATCATGTTAATTGAATCCAACTTGCGACTGAGGGAATGTTATTGTTGTCAACAACAAACAACATGTAGTAACCAGGGGGTGCAATGTTGCGATTCCCCGTCGTTTGAACGCTGAGTGAGTTACCACTTCTAGAGCTAATCGGCATATCTACCAGCCGTTGTTCTGTATCTAGACCATGAGTTGGCGCCATTGGTCTAACTAGATGAACCCATTTGATGTTCGTTGCAGGTTGGTTTGTTTGGATTGTAATTGTTCTGCTATAGCCTGTTGTCGCGGGGGCACTACTAATTGTGGGTCTTGTCTGTGATATATACGCCGGACTATAAATTTCTATCCGATTTTCATAAGTACCCCGACTGGGATTTCCCCCTGCTACAACTACTCTGCCATCTGGCAGTAACACCGCGACTGAATGATAGACGCGACCGTTAACAATTGGTGTCTCTACCTGAGTCCAAGTATTTGTTGCTGGATTATAAATCTCTGCTGGCAATGTAGATTGTCCTACATCTTCTTCCCCTTTGCTGCCATTACACACAAATACCGTTCGATTCGGCAATATAACAGCATTATGGTGCATTCTTGGATTATTAAGATATGGTGCTGCTGTGTAAGTGGGAGTAGTCGCATTGAGATTTATAACATTTACTCGATTCGTTGCTGCACCTCCACCCCCGCCGATAATCATAACCTTTTGGTCTTGAGCTGGTGGGAGCAATATACTAGCAGCTTGATTGCCATTGCCTGATACTTCCAATCCAGACACTACCTGTTGGGTTATCGCTCGATTAAATTTTGAGGGTAAAGTGAGAATGCATGGTGGTACACCATTGTTGCCCCCCAGTTGGGCGCCTGTATAAAAAATTTTGCCACTACCCAACAAGAATAAGTGGGCATAGAGGGCAAAACTACTGGTTTGTTGTGTAAAAATTTTCCAACCAGTAGAACCGTTAAAAATTTCTGGGTTGCGGTCAAGGTTGCCATTTACGTCTAAACCCGAAAGGCTGAAAATTCTACCATCGCCCAACGTTAATACGGTAGGGTACCAACGACCTCTATTCATTGATGCTACTTTTGTCCAGCTTCCATTCCCGCTATTAGCAGCAAAATTAAATAAAAAGCAATCGGCTATTCCATAGAATGGATCATATTGTAGAGTTCCACCTGCAACAAACAATTGTCCGTCAGCTCGGAATGAGTGAGCAGCACAGAAAACGTCAATCGGGTTTCCATTACTATCTCGTGGAATAGTGGGAGTGGTGAAGGCTCCGCTATTTGGATCCCAAAGTCTAACCCCTTCTGGGGAATTATCATATGCTGCTTGGCTTGGGTCGTTACCCGAACCACCAAAGAATAATACTTTACCTGTTCTTCCTACAGCAGCATGAACAGGATTAATCGGAATTTGAGAGGATACTTGCCAAGGCATTTTGTTGACTCCCCTGATAAAGAAACTAGAATTGTCAAGTTTGTGTTCAATGAACTGCGTACATCAACGTATGAACAAATCTTTTCTCTACTGTCTTGTATGACAGCAAAGTGCAAAGTCTTTAGCTTAAGAAAATCTAAAGACCATGTATGATTTTTTCTATCTATCCAACTTAAAATTGGGAAAGTAAAGCTGATGTTAAGCAATTCTACAAGTAGAGGATAGTAAAAACTGTTCTCTTTCTTTTTGTAACAAGCGCAAACGACTTGTAGTCAGGGCTATACAAGCAAATTTGTCAGCGTAGGCTAACAGATGTGAGTATACGATTAATTCAATATTTTTTGCCGATATTTCGCCTTAAATTGACAATAGTTTACGTATCTACTTAATTTGAAACGTATTTGCCCGTTTCCGTTCCAATACTTGCAGAGTTCTCATGGGTAGTCCTCTAAGTACATCAACCAGTATTTTATAGATTATTGCGTAAATATGCTGACTGCGTATGTATTTTTTATGAATATTATCACAATAATATATTTGACAGTAACGCTAGTACCGTGCGGTTGTCCTTGGAATTGGGCGCCCTTGTCAAATGTCAAAACTATACCAGTGAAGCTAGCATTAAATTCAGCAGCACTCAACTGGCGCCGTCCACGAGACGGGTCTATAACATCAACCTTTTTTGATGACCAACGCTCTACAACTATAAAGTGGTCAAAATCCCAATGGATAATAGCTGGTAGTTGTATATATTGAAAATCTGCTGTTTCTATAGAGTAAGCTTTAACACGTAAACCGTAGGTAGCTGCGAGCAACGTTAGCAATTGACCGTGCTGTAACACCATCTCGACCAATACCCAGGCGTTCGTAACATTCTGCAACCTTCGTATTACGCCCGTAGTAGCTAAAAATCATTGCTACACAGGCAGCACCACATTCAACTTCGCTCAATTGCAACCTGATAGGAACTCGATGACGAAACAGGTTATTTATCCCAGTTTTCTGGAACAGTGAGGAAAATTTTTTTTGCAGCCAAGCAATAGTTTTTTGGTAGCGACCGCGCGCTTTTTGATTTCCAACAGCTTTCATAACCTTACGTATTACATAATTTACAAATGCAACAGCAATATTACCCTTCGCGTGCTTCTACATCCGCACTCTGGATATAACTTATAAATAATCTATATTTGGTTGCCTAATCTCTACTACTGGGACTTCAACTTATTTATGCAACCCTGGCTTGGCGCCAATTTTCTAAACTTGGCTCTCTACTTGCAACTACTGAGGGTGCTTTTAACCCCAGCAACATTTAGTAACACCTGCCGATGTGACTGTAGTTGTTTTATCGGCGATTCTTCCACCTGCAACGGCTTCGAGTTGTTCGTCACTTAATTCTGCAGCTGAAAGAACAGAAGGCTTAACAGGTAGTACCAAGTAAACTTTGTTAGCTGTTTCTTCAACAACTTCTACTTGAATGTTTGAAGGGACTTCTACTCCTAATGCCTTTAATGCAGCATTCGGATTGTTTAATAATTCTTGTTTGAATGCTTCATGTTTCCAAGATTTAGCAGCAATATCAGCTTGGAGGTCGTGAGATAATTGAGACATATTTAATCCTTTTTGATGTGTATGAAATGTTTAGTAGTTCGCCAAAACTGGATTTATTTGGCTCCCTACTTCCTACTACTGAGAGTCGAACTTGTTTATGCAACCCTAAACTCAGATTTTTGAAAAATATTTGGTTATCAACTATCAAAGCCTTATCACAGCTTAGTTTTGAGCCTTTGAAGGAATGTTTATATAGGACTGCAAAAATTGAATATAAATCTTGTGGGGTGGGCATCCTTGCCCGTCCTAAAATGTAACTTAAAGACGTAACAGCTTATCAGTTAGGGTGCGCTATAAGTAATTTTCTGTTATAATCCTCTTACACGTAGTTATTGTTTTTACATCAGTGTTTACAGGTGAATGAAAAAGTTATACGTTATTTTTTATATTTGCTTAGTTAGTATATCAATTTTAGCTTTTTCTAGTATCTCTCAAGCTCAAATAACTGACCCGATCCCTGAAAAAATAGAAAAATCAAAACTAGCTGTAGGGCTGCAAGAAATTGTACAAATTCCCAAAAGTGGAACTGGGCGAGAAAAAATAGCTCGATTGAATTTTTTAACCCATGCAGGTGATGACAGTGGTAGGTTATTTGTTAATGATATGCGAGGAAAGCTATATGTGATAATTAATGGCAAGGCTTCTTTATACTTAAATTTTAAAAACTTAGTATGTTCAGGCTTTAGCTATGATACTTCACAACAGGGTTTTTCCTATTTTTCTTTTCACCCAGAATTTGCTAAAAATGGAATTTTATACACTGTACATAGTGAAGATAAGAATAATGGTATCCCTGATTTTCCTGTTATCAAAAAGATTACTGATAACAAAGGCAATACTATAGAAAGTTCTCACCACGATGTAATTCTGGAGTGGAAAGCTGCTAACCCAGCGGCAAATACTTTTACCGGAAGATTTAGGGAAATAATGCGTATTGAACAGCCCTACGAAGACCATAATACGGGGCAATTAGGCTTTAATCCTAATGCTAAACCGGGAGATGCCGATTATGGTATGTTGTATATTGCTTTAGCTGATGGGGGTAGTAATGGCTTTCCTGTTACTGATACAGATCCCCTTGATAATGGACAGGGTCTCAGCACACCTTTAGGTAAAATTCTCCGGATAAATCCTTTTGGGAACAATAGTGCTAATGGCAAGTATGGCATTCCGCAGGATAATCCTTTTGCTAATGATAGGAATCCAAAAACATTAGGAGAAATTTGGGCTTATGGGTTGCGTAACCCCCATCGTTTTAGCTGGGATATGGGTGGCGATCGAAAAATGTTGATTGTTGACACTGGTCAGGCTTTTATAGAAGAAGTAAATCTCGGTATCAAAGGAGCTAATTATGGATGGGGGAACCGGGAAGGGACTTGGGTTATAGATGAAAGAAATGAGAATGTTCTGTTCCCTTTACCTAAAGATGATGGCAAGTATGGTTATACCTACCCTGTTGCCCAATATAGCCATCATATACCAAAGGATTATTCAGGTTTTTATGGAATTGCAATTACAGGTGGTTATGTTTATAGGGGTAAAGCGATTCCGGAATTAGTCGGTCAATATATTTTTGCAGATTTTGGCAATGACGCGCGTTTTTTTCATGTACCTGTAGATGAGCTTGTGAATGGTAAACAGGCGAAGATAAAAGAACTTAGGCTTTTTGATGGGAAAAAAGAAGCTACTTTTCTCCAAATTATTGGTAGCAAACGTTCTGATGTCCGGTTTGGGATAGATAAAGAGGGGGAAATATATGTTACGTCCAAGAGTGATGGTAAAGTGAGAAAAGTTATTCCTGTACCAAAAATATAGTGTATATGAGAAAAATGGCTTTACAACAGCTAAAAGCGTGCGGTTTATTAATAAGCTTGTTGATGGTACAGCAAAGCTCCGGAAACACTTACGCTACTATACCAGCTATTACAGATAGCAACGCCAAGGTAGAAAAGTTATCTGATGGCTTCAAATTTACAGAAGGACCAGTCTGGAATCCTAGCGGCTTTTTACTCTTTAGTGATATCCCTGCCGATACAATCTATAAATGGGCGCCTAACGGTATTTCTGTATTTCGTCGTCCTGCGGGAAATCCGAACGGTAATACTTTTGAGCAACAAGGACGATTAATTACTGCTCAACATAACCGCCAACTAACACGTACAGAAAAAAACGGTAAAATAACAATCTTGGCTGAACGCTACCAAGGAAAACGTCTCAATAGTCCTAACGATGTTGCAGTTAAGTCGGATGGTAGCATTTATTTTACTGACCCATCCTACGGTATTCAAAAGGAACAGGAAGAACTTGGCTTTTATGGTATCTATCGCTGGAAACCAGATGGAACCCTAACATTGTTGAACAAAGAGATGGTGCGTCCCAATGGAATTGCATTCTCGCCAGATGAGACAAAATTATATGTCAGTGATTCCGAAAAATTACATATCCGCGTTTTTGATGTCCAATCAGACGGGACATTAGCTAACAGTAAGGTGTTTGCAGAGTTGCCTGGACCCACAGATAAAGGTGTACCTGATGGTATGAAGGTGGATGTTAAAGGCAATGTTTACTGTAGTGGTTCAGGAGGAGTATGGATTTTTTCACCAACAGGTCAACTTCTGGGCAAAATTCCTGTCCCCCAATCAGTAACAAATTTAGCTTGGGGCAATAAAGATTACAAAACGCTTTATATTACAGCAGGAAACAGTATTTACCGCATTCGCTTGAATATTGCAGGGGTCAAACCGGGGCGGTAGTTTTAAGATTACAAGTAGTAATACCTCCCAATATTCCTGAAATTCCTCCTAGTTTTAATAATATATTTTTATTTAATCCTTCCCAGGAATTGCGAGCTAGTTTAGAAAAAGACGAAAATTCTAAACTAGAAACTATTTACCCAGAACAGCTTGGACTTTTAAAATTAATTAAACAGTAAATATGTTGGACATTAAATTATCAACTTATAATCACATTTTGGATAAACGATGAAGGCTAAAAGCTTACTATTATTTTGTTTGGGATTCTTGATCACAGTTTGTTGTTGTTTAGAAGTAACCGCAAATATCCCGGCAAAAATTACAGTCACAAAAATCAATTACCAAGGCTGGCAAGATTCTTATATTTTAAGTAATGGTCAAGTAGAAGCGGTTGTAGTCCCAAAAGTTGGACGGGTGATGCAGTTTCGCTTCAAGGGTGGAGAAGGTACATTCTGGGAAAATGACCAAGTATATGGTAAAGCACCTAATATCAAATCTGAAGAATGGGGCTATTTTGGCGCCGGGGGTGATAAAACCTGGCCTGCACCTCAATCTGCATGGGAAAAAATTACAGGACGAGCTTGGCCTCCACCAGGTACGTTTGATTCTGTACCAGTTACCGCAAGAGTTAATCGCAACGATGTAACGCTGATTTCTCCCATTGACCCCTTCTACGGCATTCGTACCTTCCGTACAATTACACTTGAACGACACAAACCCGTAATGAAAATCACCACAAGTTACGAAAAAGTCAAGGGTAAGCCACAAAATGTTTCTATATGGATAGTTACACAGTTGCGTGACCCAGTTGCAGCCTACGCAGCGCTACCCCAACCGTCGATTTTTCCTGAAGGTTATAACAAGCAATCTGAAAATTTACCAGCTAACTTAAAAGTAGACAACGGCTTATTGTCCTTAACACGCGACCGTAATAAATCGCACAAAATAGGCTGCGATGCTAGTACATTATTATGGATGGGCGAAAAAGTCGCACTCCGCATTGGCTCACCAAGAGTACCTGGAGCGAGTTATCCCGACAACAACAGTAGTGCAGAAATTTATACCAACTTAGACCCAAAGACTTACGTAGAGCTTGAATTTCTTAGCCCGCTAAAAACACTGCGAACCGGGGAAAAAATGGATTTAACTACCACATATACTTTAATTCCGCGCATAACTGAGAATGCTGAACAAGAAGCCAGGAAAATTCTGGGACGATAATTAGGGCTGCCCTATACTGTCATCAAGTTTATTTTTCCTACACATTAAAAATCTTCACTCAATAATCGTAATAACTACCTGGTGGTGGGCGCCAATTGCTCTCAATCCACAATGCTCTTGCCTCAGTTGTATAGCGGTTTTCATTTAATTCCAATACAAACCTAGCCCCCAAACCCTTCCCTACCAGGATACCGCTGGCTTTGGAGGGGTTCAGACCCCTCGTTTCACACAAATTGGTTGGTAGAGACGTGTAAACCGGAGGTTTTCCCGCAGGGATTAAATCGCGTCTCTACATGGTCTCGAATGACGCATTCACGAAGTGTGCCGCAGGCAAATCATTCTGTGGGGATATAACCCCTGAATGACCAGCAGTATCCTACTAGGGAAGCAGAGTAAGACTTAAAGCCTTTCCCCGCTTCGGGGAGAGGTTTGGAGAGGGGTCTTTATAGGAGAGCTATAAGAAAGTCTAGGTACGAAATTGACTACTTATTCAATCTCTTCAATGCAACACAAAAAAAGCACGCCTGAGTCTCAAGCGTGTCAAAGTAGATAAATTTCATGTCGATGATTTATTGACTCTTCTTCTCATTAAAACAGTGTAGTATTATTAACTACTGTAGTGTTAATATCGTGACTACCTCCCAAGGTAAACAAGTCATTTAATGCGAATGTAGAACCATTACTCTGAGTATAAGAACTACCTTGGTAAAGATCGCTCAACAACTCAATTGGGTAAGTATGATTAGCAATAAAACTTGACTGACCCGGTTGGAACGAATCATTCCAATTTAAGTACACATCTAAGCTACCAAGAAGATCGTCGTAACCCAGAACACTACTAGAATGTATCGCAATAACGCGGTTTGCATCTGAAGCATCGAGTCGTTCTAACTCGTCTTTCAATCCATACTCAAATAATGCTCCAGCTGGATCGAGAGCAATGACTGTACTTAAAGCAGTACCAGTTAGGCTATCATAAGTGTTGGCAGCAATACCGCTCACATGGGCGCCTAAACTGTGACCGATAAGGGTTGTATTGGTAGAATTAACGCCTAAATTACTCAAGAATTCCCCTAGCTCTTTGCCAACAATGGCTGTGTCATCGGCAGATTCCATATAGTTGTGGTTATTACCCAAATCTGTCCAATCTGTTAAGAAAATGTTCGCGTTAGGATTATATCCTGCAATCGATTTAGCTAAATCTGCAAAGTCAGTAGCTGTTACTCCATCACTTTGCCATCCGTGAGTAATAACATATGTTGATTGAGTCCTGTCAAAAATACTATCTTGACCCCATAGATAGAACTTAGCTGATTCAGATTCTTGATAAAGCTTAAACTCGTTATCACTGCTTTCAGTAACATTATCAGTGCTGTAAGCTTTAACTAGCTCTTGAATTTCATACTGCTGCAAGCTAAAACCATCATTAAATTGGAAGGTATCAATACGTTGAGTCTCCGAGGCATACCAATTTTGCAGAATTATTGTTTGGTCAGCATTAAGAATGCTTATTTCTAGGTCTAAATCTCCAAACTGCTTGAAGGTGATATTATCTGCACTGTATGAGAAGCTAAATGTCAATATATCAGTTGTAGCTGTATCACCTTGGTTGTCAATGTAAGCAGTAAGTTTACCAGCTAAAGAACCATCAATATTCCACTTTTCCAAGCTGTAGGTGTCATAGCCAGTACCACCAATGAAGGTGTTATTGTTACCACCGATGAAGAACATATTACTACCACTTCCACCTTTAATGGTATTGTTCTCACCGTCACTGATAACAGTGTCATCACCATCGCCAGCATCAAAGGTATTGTAATAACCACCAGCATTAATTAAGTCATTACCACTACCTGCATTAAACTTACTATAAATGTCGGTAGCAGTAATTGTATCGTTACCTTCACCACTATAGACTTTGTTATTGATACCATTAGAGAAAATAGTATCGTTGTCAGCAAAGGTGTATATGTAGTTTCCTATTCCAATATTAACAATCGTTTCTTGACCATAGAAATCAATGAAGTAGTTGGATTTTCCGCCCGCAAGCATCCAATCATCGCCATTGCCACCAAAGACAATATTGGTTTTACCGATACCAAAAATCGTATCATTACCTTCGCCACCGAGGAAAATATTAGACTTCCCACCAGCAAGTAGAATATCCTCACCATTGCCACCGCTAATTATGTTACTTTCACCTAAACCGATGATAATATCGTTACCACTTTGAGCAAGAATAGTGTTGGTTTTACCTAAAGCAACAACAATATCGTCATCACTACCAGCAGCTATGATGTTAGTTTGTCCAGCAGCAAGGATAGTATCGGCGCCGCTACCGCTAAGAATGTAGTTAGATTTACCAGCACTAAAGATTAGGTCATTACCCTCATCACTTAGTACAGCATTATTTTGACCAGCACCCAATACTACGTCATTACCAGCACCACCTAACATGACATTATTCTGACCAGCGCTAACCAGAATATCATCTCCCAAGGCGCCACTAACAATATTGAGTTTCCCTGCTGCAACGATAATATCGCCGTTATCCTGATAGAAATTAAAGTTAAATCGATTCAGGAAGTAATTAAAGTTAAATTGAGATAAGTTGGGACTCAGATTTGACCAATCAGGTAAAGATAAGTTAAGCGAAGAGAAGTCAGGAAGATTAAAGCTAGGAAGGGAAAGATTTGTTAACGTACTACTTAGGCTTTGAATATCGTTAGTACTACTTTCATCTAACGTGTCAAAGCTAGGTAAGCTGAAGGTGGGTATAGAAATATCAGCAGAAGTCGCGACAGAATTAAACCCAAATTCATCTAAAGAGTAGTCAAAATCAGAGGTATTGAAGTCGAAGTTGAGGTCGAAGCTAGTATCTGTACTATCGGAGAAGAGGTTAATATTGAATAAGCTTGGTAACTCTAAAGAACCAAGGTCAATGTTTGTTAAGCTATTCCAATCAACATCTGGGAAAAAGCTTTCAATATTTATTTCAGAGGGGATATCAGGGATAAAGTCATCGGTGCTAGGAAGTTCAATTGAGCCATAATTTAAATGGCTGAAGTAACCTTCTTCATAAATAATGTTTTTGCTTCCGCCAGCGAAAATTAAGTCGCTACCATTACCACCACTCAAAATGTTAGTTTGGCTAACGGCAACAATAATGTCATCACCATCACCAGCACTCACAGAATTTTTCTGACCGGCAGCAAAGATAATGTCATCACCGTTACCAGTACTGGCAGAATTTTGCTTACCGCCAGCAAAGATAACATCATTGCCCTCGAATGTGTAAATTCTATTACTTGAACCAATGCTAATAAGGGTATTATCACCAAAGAAATCGAGGAACTTGTTGTTACTTCCTCCTGCAATAATCCAATCATTGCCGCGATCGCCAGATATAATATTGTTTTGACCGATACCGACAATAATGTCATCGCCGGCGCCACCGAGGAAGATATTCGACTTACCACCCGCTAATAATACATCATTACCATCGCCACCACTTATTCGGTTACTTTCACCTAAACCGATAACAATGTCATCACCACTTTGAGCGAGGATATTGTTGCTTTTACCGAGAGAGAACACAATATCATCACCGCTACCAGCCAGTATAACGTTGGTTTGTCCAGCAGCGAGGATAGTATCGTTATCACTACCACTGAGAATATAGTTTGATTTACCTGCATTTAAGATCAGGTCGTTACCTTCGTCTCCTAGCACCAGATTATTTTGACCAGCACCAAACACTAATTCGTTACCAGCACCGCCAAACATGACGTTATTTTTACCAGCACTGATAATAATGTCATCTCCCAAGCCGCCACCAACAACGTTGAGTTGGCCTGCTGTAACAATAATATCACCGTTATTATTGTAGAAATCAAAGCTGAAGCGAGATGTCAAGTCAAAATTGGGTAAATCGGGTAAAGATAACCCAGTTAGGGATACATCAGGAAAAGAAAAATTAGAGAAATCGGGCAGAGAAAAGCTTGGTAGAGAAAGACTTGGTATGCTGAAATCAGGAATACCCAAGCTAGGAATATCCAAGTCTACTATTGGTATACTAAAGCTTGGTGTCTCCCAACTAGGTAAACTGAAACTTGGTAAAGAGATATTAGGAACAGAGAAAGAACCGAAGCCAAACTCACCCAAAGAGAAGTCAAAATCAGCAAGATTGAAGTCAAAGTCTAGATCAAAACTTAAATCTGGGATATCAACGTCAATATCAATATCAAGAAGTTGATTCAAGCTAAAACCAAGACTAGGTAAGTCCAAAGCCCCAAGATTTATACTAAACAAATTCGTCAAATCAATATCTAAAATATTGAGTTCTGGAAAGCTTAAATCAATACCAGAAATATTGAAATCTAGAAGGCTTAAATCAATATCTGAGATATTCAAAATTGGGAAGCTTAAATCAATATAGGGAATATTGAAATCTAGAAGGCTTAAATTAATCTCTGGGATATTGAAATTCAAATTATCAAAGTTAAAATCAATATCTGGAACTTGAAAATCAATATCTGGTATCAAACTAGCGAGATAATTCCAATCAATATCGGGAAGTAAATCGTCAACACCAGGAATTTGAATCGAATCTAAAGTCCAACCTTGATTTAAACTGTCTCCGTAAACAAAGTTGTAAAGTCCCCCAGCAACAATAATATCTGCCCCTGCGTCACCTACAGCAGCATTATATTTTCCAAGGGTGACAATCACGTCATTTCCGGTGACTTGCCCAGTTGTTTCAACATTACCAGCATTTTCCCAATCTACACCAGTATTAATTTCATCGGTTCTAGCATCTTTACCTGCATTCTTCGTTTCACTGGAACCAAAACTACCCAAATCTATCCCCAAAGAATCACCGAAAGCAATATTCCCCATACCAGCGGCAACCATGATATCATCGGCGCCGCCACCAATCATGGCATTGACTTTACCCACACCAACAATGAGGTCTTTACTATCACCCCAAGAGGTCAAGATATTGTATAAACCAACACCAATCATTGTCGATGCACCATGACCTACTTTGGTTAGTAAATTTCCTTTACCAACGGCAATCATGGTATCTGTGTCATAGCTATCGCTAACTTTGGTGAGAATATTGAAGGCGCCACCAGCGTACATATTGGTGTTACCGCTACCAATCTTGGCAAAAACGTTTGCTCCACCAATAGCAGCCATAGTATCAGTACCACTACCAGTTTTGACAAATACGTTGCCAGCAGCAAGTCCATATATTTCGTTGTTACCGTCAGAATCGTAAACAACGTTGGCGCCACCACTAGCTATAACTTTGTCGTTTCCTGAACCGGAGAGAACAACATTTAGTCCACCACCAACAACAATCTCATCATTTCCTGAGCCGGATTGAATTACGTTAGTACCACCAGCAGCAATGATATTGTCAGTCCCAGAACCTGTAGTAACTACATTCGCAATACCACCAGCAATGATTTCATTGTTTCCATTACCAGCATTAATGACATTGGCGCCACCATAAGCTTGTATGTCGTCGTCACCAGAACCAGTATTGATTACGTTGGCACCACCACCTGCGATGATTTTATTGTTGCCATTGCTAGCGTTGATGACATTGGCAGCACCGTAAGCTTCGATATTATCGCTACCAGAACCAGTATCAATGACATTGGCGCCACCTTCTGCGTAGATATTATCAGCGTTACCATCATCGTTGGCATCAATTTCGTTACCACCACCGTAAGCTTTTATTGTGTCCGAACCGGAACGAGCATAAATTTTGTTATAGCCACCTTCAGCAGTGATGGTATCATTACCAGAACCAGCATCTATATCGTTGTAACCACCTTTAGCAGTGATGGTATCATTACCAGAACCAGCATCAATGATATTGGCGCCACCTTCAGCATAGATATTGTCAGCATTGCCATCATCATCAGCATCAATTACGTTGCCACCACCGTAAGCTTTTATAATATCGGAACCAGAACGGGCGTAAATTTTGTTATAGCCACCTTCAGCAGTGATAGTGTCATTACCGTTTCCAGCATCGATGTCGTTATAACCACCTTTAGCAGTGATAATGTCATTACCACTACCCGCATCAATATCGTTGTAGGCGCCTTCTACGTAGATATTGTCAGCGTTGCCATCATCATTAGCATCAATTACATTACCAGCACCATAGGCTTTTATCGTATCGGAACCAGAACGGGCGTAAATTTTGTTATAGCCACCTTCAGCAGTGATAGTGTCATTGCCGTTTCCAGCATCGATGTCGTTATAACCACCTTTAGCAGTGATAATGTCATTACCCCAACCAGCATCAATATCGTTGTAGGCGCCTTCTACGTAGATATTGTCAGCAAGTCCGTCGTCATTGGCATCAATTACATTACCAGCACCGTAGGCTTTAATTGTGTCAGAACCAGAACGGGCATAAATTTTGTTATAGCCACCTTTAGCTGTGATTGTGTCATTACCTGAACCCGCATCAATATCGTTGTAGCCACCTTCAGCAGTGATGGTATCATCACCGTTTCCAGCATCTATATCGTTGTAGCCACCTTTGGCAGTAATGGTGTCATTACCACTACCTGCATCAATGATATTGGCGCCACCTTCTGCGTAGATACTGTCAGCATTACCATCATCATTGGCATCAATTACGTTACCACCACCGTAAGCTTTAATTGTGTCAGAACCAGAACGAGCATAAATTTTGTTATAGCCACCTTCAGCAGTGATGGTATCATTACCAGAACCAGCATCTATATCGTTGTAACCACCTTTAGCAGTGATGGTGTCATTGCCAGAACCCGCATCAATATCGTTGTAGGCACCTTCAACGTAAATATTGTCAGCAAGTCCATCGTCGTTGGCATCAATTACATTACCAGCACCGTAAGCTTTAATTGTGTCAGAACCAGAACGAGCATAAATTTTGTTATAGCCAGCTTCAGCAGTAATGGTGTCATTACCGTCTCCAGCATCTACATTGTTGTAGCCACCTTTAGCATTGATGGTATCATTACCACTACCCGCATCAATAATATTGGTGCCACCTTCAGCATAAATATCATCGTTACCATTGTATACTCTCTGTACTGTAGTATACACAGGAGTTACTATAGGAATGCGTATCAAACCAATATTTATGTACTCAGTTTTAAATCCAGTTAGTACATTTTCTGAAAAGGTTTTGCTGGAACTGCCTTGAATATAATTACCGCCACCATAAGCTTTGATAACATTAGAATTACTGTCGCCATTTGTGTAAATTTTGTTGTACCCACCATAAGCAGTGATGCGGTTATCTCCTGAACTACCATAAATCTTGTTATAACCACCTTCAGCAGTGATGGTATCATTGCCGTCTCCAGCATCAATGTCGTTATAACCACCTTTAGCTGTGATCGTGTCATTACCAGAACCAGCATCAATATCGTTGTAGGCGCCTTCAACGTAGATATTGTCAGCAAGTCCGTCGTCATTGGCATCAATTACATTACTAGCACCGTAAGCTTTTATTGTGTCAGAACCAGAACGGACATAAATTTTGTTATACCCGCCTTTAGCTGTGATTATGTCATTACCAGAACCCGCATCAATAGTATTGGCGCCACCTTCAGCAATGATGGTATCATCACCGTTTCCAGCATCTATATCGTTGTAGCCACCTTTGGCAGTAATAGTGTCATTACCACTACCTGCATCGATGATATTGGCGCCACCTTCTGCGTAGATATTATCACCATTGCCATCATCATTTGCATCAATTATGTTACCACCACCGTAAGCTTTAATTGTGTCAGAACCAGAACGAGCATAAATTTTGTTATAACCACCTTCCGCAGTAATGGTGTCGTTACCGTTTCCTGCATCAATATCGTTGTAACCACCTTTAGCTGTAATAGTGTCATTTCCACTACCCGCATCTATATCGTTGTAGGCGCCTTCCACGTAGATATTGTCAGCAAGTCCATCATCATTGGCATCAATTGTGTTACCAGCACCATAGGCTTTAATTGTGTCAGAACCAGAACGAGCATAAATTTTGTTATAGCCACCTTCAGCAGTGATGGTATCATTCCCGTTTCCAGCATCAATATCGTTGTAGCCACCTTTAGCTGTGATGGTGTCATTGCCAGAACCTGCATCAATAATATTGGCGCCACCTTCTGCGTAGATATTATCACCATTGCCATCATCATCACCATCAATTACGTTGCCACCACCGTAAGCTTTAATTGTGTCAGAACCAGAACGAGCATAAATTTTGTTATAGCCACCATAGGCAGTAATAGTGTCATTGCCGTCTCCAGCATCTATGTCGTTGTAGCCACCATAGACAGTAATAGTGTCATTTCCACTACCCGCATCTATATCGTTGTAGGCGCCTTCTGCGTAGATATAGTCAGCAAGTCCGTCGTCATTAGCGTCTATTTTGTTGTAACCACCATAGGCATAAATTTTATCGTAGCCCTCACCTGCATAAATTTGATTGGAAGCCGCATAGGCTTTAATGGTGTCATTGCCAGAACCCCCATTTATATAATTAGATACTCCCCAAGCTTCGATATTGTCGTTACCAGAACCACCGTAAAGGTCAGACCTACCTGAGTAAGATTTGATAGTATCATCACCAGAGCCACCATCAAGCTTAACGTAAAGTGCATAGGCTTTAAGGGTGTCATTACCATCATTTCCGTAAGCTGCACCAGCACCGTAGATTGCAAAATCATCGTTACCACTACCACCATCTTTATAAAAGGGGTTAACGGCATTATTGACATGTTCTACTACATCTACTACTTTGTTTACTACTTTTCCCATGACAAATCTCCCAACTAATTAAGTTAATGAATTAAAACAAAATGTTTGAAAAAGATTAGTAGGCAACTTATACTGTCCAATAAGAAATAGAACGTAAGCTGCCGTCCGGACGAATTTTTAAGGACTTTGCTAGTGTTCCTTTGGGTAAAATATTTGTACGTAAGTCTTTGACAATCAAACGCGCGTGGCCGAATGGGGCAATAAATTCGGGAAACCATAAGTTGTTTCCACCAAGCCACTCATCAAGATTTAAAACATATTTTCCTGTCATGAATTTTTGCTCGGCTTCATCACTTAACCATGCCCAATTAACAAATCCAATTGGACTACCGTTAATTTCGTAATAGCGAAATTGATTGTGAATTAAAGCTGGAACAAATCGCTCTGCAATATCCGCGACATTGTATTTTCTGTGCAGTGGAGAACTCATCATTAAATGAGTTATCGAACCAATCATGTTTAAGCGTTGTTGAACAGAAAATGACTTTATTCTATTGGTTTGTTGTTTATCTGGGGTGAGAATGTGGGATTTTGTTGTATTTGGCATTTCTGGTTCTGAAAGTAGCTGCATTTTTTTTTACAAGATACTACTTTCTTTATTAAAGCTATAGATTGCCAAAATGGCATCGAGAATCTTGCTTAGTATAAAATTGATAGAAAGTTAAGGCTTGATAAACTATAAGTACAATCATTTAATTCGCTAATGAAGATACGCTAAATTATCTATTTCAAATTAAGGCATATCAAGGCTTTTAGCTTGAATGTTTTTTCGTCGGGTTACGTAAAAAGAATAAGTCATTTTTATACAAACTAATCTATCAGCAGCTGCCTCTAAAACCCGGAGCCAGCATAAGTACCTAGTATCAATTGCCAGGAGATAGTAATAGTTGTACGGTATATTATTAACCACGCGCTCCCCTCGCTATACCAAGTGTTAGTAAAAAGCGCTTGGCTTGTTACGAATAATTAAGGAAAATTTACGCACCTTTTAGGTAAGTTTAGGCTTTAATCTTACTAACTTTTCTAGAAACAGCAATCCCACCGACTCCAAACAGTAAACCTAGTAAAGAAGTAGGTTCCGGAACCGATGTATTAGAAGAACTCAAGGTAATATTGGCGGCAGCATCTGTATAAATGTATCCTCCAGTCAGTCCCGATTCACCCGTTAAGGTTATGGAGGAGCCTGAAGTTCTTTTTAAGCTATATCTAGGGGCATCAAAAGCGATGCCAAAATCAATCACTAAATTCCAATTCGACCCAGAAGAAAGCTCGACATTGACGTTTGGGGTTAAATTAACGTCTAAAGTAGAGTCTGGGTTCAAATTCAGGTTTAGCTTATTGACGTGTACCTCCCAATCACTTAGAGTTCCGTCCTCTGAGTAAATCACAAATCCTGAATATTCGCTTTTGTCTGGCAAAATTTTCTCTAATAGAGGGCTAACATTGACTAAGGTAAAATTGCCCGAAAATTCTTGTCTAGTTAGAATAGCTCCCAGAACGGGAGTAGCATGAAAGAGGCTTCCTATTACGAAACTGATCAGGGCGATGCTGACTTCACGCGGTCGAACTTGAATCATAGAAAGGGGCAAGGATAAAAAAATAGCATAAGATGTACTGTTATTCTAATCCCTAGTTTCTTATTTGATATTATGTTTACTAAAAAAATTATTACTCTTTGTTTCACCCTTGGCTTGATATCAACACTTGCATGGCAACCAGTTCTAACTACACAATCTTTGGCAAAATCTTTGGGTAAAGCAACACTAGTGCAAACCAAGCCAGCACAAACTACTCAACAAGCTCAAGTACTTACCCTTTATCAACCTTTTCAGAACCTACAATGGGAGGGACAACGAATTAGCAATACTGGAATTGCTTACTTTTCGCTTGATGGTTTGCAAAACGAATCTATCTCTGAATCTGATTTAGATATAGCACGCGCGAGTAAAGAACCTCGCAAAATCGCCAAAACCTTATCAGCATTAGGATTATCCCGTCATTTTCAAGGCGAATATGACCGCGCGATTGATTACTATAAACAGGGATTAGAAATTGTTAAACAAAACTCCGAATCAGAATTAGAAGTAATGCTTCTAGGAAATTTAGGACTAGCACATGTTCAAAAAGGGAATTACTACGCGGAGGCGATAGCTTATTTAAATGGCTTTTGGAAGTTAATTCAATCTCTTACTAAAAATAGTAATACACCACAGTCTCAAGCATTAGGAAATTTAGGGAATGCTTATTATGGAGCGGATTTGTATGTGCAGGCAATTACATTTCACCAAAAGCGCCTAGCTTTATCTCAAAAAATTAAAGACCAAGCAGGAGAAGCAAAAGCTTTAAACGATTTGGGCATTGTTTATCAAGCATTGGGAGATTCAAAGAAAGCAATTGACCATTACTCTCAAGCTTTAACCCTTGCTCAGAAAATTAAGGAACGTTCACTTATAAGCTTGGCTTTGGGAAACTTGGGGGTTATTTATCAAACCCAAGGTGACTATACTCAAGCTGCCAATTATCAGCAACAACGTCTAGCGGTCGCGCGCGAATTTAAAGACTTGCGCTCAGAAACTTTAGCCTTGACAAATTTAGGAGGGGTTGCTTATTTACAGGGAGATTATAATAAAGCGCTCTCACTCTATGAGGAAGCCTGGAAAATTACTTGGAATAAGTTACGAGATACCGATATTTTGTATCGCATTCGCGGTAATCAAGGACTTGTATACTTTCAGATGGGCAATAACAAGAAAGCTCTAGAGGCTTATCAGCAGTATTTTCAGTATGCCTCCTCGCGTAGCAATCGCCGGGAAGAAGGCATTGCGAAAATTAATGCGGCAGCTGTTGGCGCCCAATCAGGTAATTTAACCGAGGCAGCCAGAACCCTGCGGGAAGCAATTGAAATTTGGGAGTCACTGCGAGCTAGACTTGGCAGCAACGATAGCTTCAAAATCTCCATTTTTGAAACTCAAAATGCACCTTACAGTAACCTACAATCAGTTCTAGTTAACCAAAATCAATTAGTGTTGACATTCAAAGAGTCCACGACGATTGGCTCTAGAGTGGATTGGTCTGTAATTTGGCTTCCGTCTGCTAGGTCGGTGGTATTCGAGTCCAGGTTGGTATCAGTGTCGTTATCGCTAAGACTACTTCTTATACCCAAGATAACTGTGCCAGTGCTGGACTCTTGTGCAAGGGTTTTGCTGATAACAAGCCCCACAGCCGCAGTTGTGGTGCTTGCCAGAGCCAACTGACCAAATTGTCTGCGTGTTAAGGCTAATTTTTGTAAATTTAGATGCCTTTGCCTTGTAATAATAGTTATATAATTAACTTGTGAAATATACGTTGTATGTATTAGCAACTAATGGAAACGGCAAGAAATGATTCACTAGATATACGCGACATTAGCCCTAAAGTAAAAGACCTAATTAAGCAATATGCAGTTGTAAATAACTGTACGCAGGCTGAAATGCTAGAGCATATTGTTTTGGGGTGGAATGCCCAACAAAGTGACAGCGAACGACCGCCAGGAGATGAAGATGAATAACATTTAGTAGTGTAACAAAAATATTAGAAATTAGAGCAAATCCAACTATGCCAAAAGTTGTAACTAAGGTAAGGAAAGTGCCCGAAGAATTCTTTTCCAAAAACAAAAGCCTTCTCTAATATGGAAGAGAAGGCTTTTGGTTGTATAATTGCCCTGGCACTGAGCAATTGTTGCAGGAGACAACTCTCCAACTATCGTAGCCGCTGCGGCGTTTCACAACTGAGTTCGGGATGGTATCAG